>Ga0228536_1000149_pt1 | contig 183559 bp, 143 predicted proteins | sample SJ1Smetagenome_FD_168611 | JGI IMG/M metagenome (GOLD analysis project Ga0228536, IMG submission 168611) | Enriched culture of PCE-dechlorinating microbial communities from Ithaca, New York, USA - SJ1.S | ecosystem: Engineered > Modeled > Simulated communities (microbial... > Unclassified... | reverse complement strand
TGTATCAAGACCTGGTTCGCAATATCTCGGAGGCTCAGAGAGCCGCCGCGAAAGCGTGCGCTTCAAGCCGAGGAGTGGGAAGGGATCATTTGTCGCTAGGTTAGCGCTTATGGGGATAAACCCCGCCTTTTGCTGCGGACCGATGTGCCCGTCAGACGTAGCGGAGGGCTTTATGCCCTCCCGCACGATGCCGGCATCCTGAACGCAATTGCCCATGGCGACTGCGTCACCCGCGAAGCATGAAGACGGTTTCATCCGGGAAACTGTTTTCCAGGTAATCCGGTATGCGAGGGCATGTCTTCTGGGGGGAAACCTCTCTGCCGGCGGCCCCTGGGAACTGCATTTCATGGAAGACCCTCTTGGGTTGCGTGATGACGCGGGCATTTTGACGAAACGAACCGGGGCCGCCCTCAAGGCATCAAGCTCTCGGCCTTCAAGGTGAATCCGCATGATATTTCCGGACCCTGGAAAGGGCTTTGCGTGCAGGTTGTGAAGCTCGCAAAACGGCATCTGCCGTTGCTCCTGTGCCTGTGTGCGCTGCTGCCGGTCCCTTGCGGGGGCACGGCGGAGGTGCCGGAACTGGCCCGCTCCGACGGTATCTCGGTCTACGGGGATCCGGTCCTGGCGAATCTCGCCGCGCAGATCGTTCAGATGTATCCCCGGGTGAAGGGGGACCTGGAAGAGATCTTCGGCTGGGAGTTTCGGTCGAGGCCGGACGTGCTGCTGATCGCTGACCGGGAGACATTCGAGCGCATGAGCGGCAGTCGGCATTTCTCCGCGTTCGCGGTGCCGAAGGCTCGCCTCGTGGCGATCAATCTGCCTTCGGTGAGGACGGGAACCTACCTGCTGTATGAAACGTTCAAGCATGAGCTCTGTCACCTGCTGCTGCACGATCGCATCGGCGAGGACCGGCTCCCGAAATGGCTGGATGAAGGGGTTTGCCAGTGGGTGAGCGGGAGCCTGGGCGAGCTGCTGGTCGCCGGGGGAACAGGGGCGACGGCGGCCGACGTGGCGAACAACCCGGTTCCACTGGCCCGCTTTGCCCGAGACTTCCCCGACGACCAGCGGTCCCTGATGGTGGCCTATGAGACCAGCCGGAGCTTTGTGGAGTACATCTCGGGCCGGTTCGGCCGGGAAGGCCTGCTGGCGGTCCTGAACCGCCTTGCCGCCGGCGACGATCCGGATCGTGCGTTCAGCGCCGCGCTGTCGGTGCCGCTTGCCGCACTGGAGGAGGACTGGCGATCCGGCCTCAGGGGCGGCGACATCTGGCTGGCCTGGCTCGGCCGGTATTTCTACGAGCTGCTCTTCTTCATCATGGCTTTGCTTGCGGTGGCGGGAGGAATCCGGCTGGCGATCCGCCGGAGGCGCTACGGGGAAGACGAGGAGGAGGAAGACCGCTGGAGCGGGCAGGACCGGTAGGCGGCATGGGCCGGACCTTACCGACGGCTCAGATGGGATTGATGGGCGAGATAGGCTGGATGGGATGGGCAGCACCAATGGGGGATAGGGGGCGACAAGACCGATAGGCAGGACACGGGGGCACGACCGACAGGCGGAATGGCGGGTACGGCTTGGCAGGAGAGGAGTACCGGGCCCGACGGGATCGGTAGTAAAACCCCAACACCCCTTTGCAGGTGAGGCGGTTGGGATAGCCCCGGGATTGCGTCCTTGGCTGCAGATTCGCATTCGCGCGCCGGGTGCGGGCTCCTGGCCGTCCCCTTTTCCCTTGTCAGGTTTTTTTTGAGTGTGATAGAAATTTCAACAGCACAGTCGCCTGGGTGGTGGAATTGGTAGACACAAGGGACTTAAAATCCCTTGGCGCTTGTCGCCGTGCGGGTTCGAGCCCCGCCCCGGGCACCAGTTTACAAGGATCGTGATTTTTGGATGGTTCGGAAAAGGCGGATTGGCCCCGCTCCTGCCCCGCTTTTTGAAACGACGGGCTTCTTTCACAGCGGGGAGTGAGAAGAAAGGGCGGGTTCGGGGAATGGTGACGACGAGGATGCCCCAGGATCGACGATCCCCATGCCGGACGTGGGTTTGGACGTCCAGGCAGAAAATGACGATCCTAGGGGCTTCCAGCGCCGTAGGGTGCTGGACCCCCAGCCCCTCAAGAGCAAAGTGAAGTCCTCGGTCCAACCGCCGCGGCCGTCGGACAACTCATGGTGAGAGATTGCCCGCTGGAATCGCGCGAATAGGCCTAGAATCGATTTTCTTGGTCGAAGCCATGGTCGCCCCCTGGCCCTGGCGTTGCAACTGCAGGGAGAGACCCACCGGTGGGCCGTCCCGACAATCCAACTGGGACATGAACGCCGCGGCCCCGGGGATGGTCCCCTCGAGTGTGGCACCCTCGAGGATGGACCAGTTGCCGGGCATTATCAAAGTGTAGGACCACAGTCGACCGATGGGGGGTGACCGGGAACACGCACAGACGCGCGCGCATGCTCCTTGCAAAGCCCTTCCGGGCTACTTTCCGAATTACACAGTTACACAGAGGCAATCCGAGTTTGACCCTTTTAACCGATGGATTTCCGAAGAGTAAACGCGGAACTCTGCTTCACGACGGTTCCCTTGGTTGGGAGCGGGCTCACGCCTTCGACTACATGACGATCCGCTCCAAATTGGGAGCCCAGATCGAGTGGAATGAGGACGGCACACTAAAGCTCAAGGACGACTACGTTCCGGTGACCACCCGCGAGCGGCTCCGGGCCGAAGCGGCCATCCAGGAACTGCACGACCGCCTGGACGCCATCTACGAGGCGCTCTATTCCGGGGAGCAGAGTAAGGACGGCCTCTATTGTGGTACGCCTTCGAGCAGACGGCCCGTGGGGTTATGGCCCAGCCCAAGGGGTACATGGCCTACGACGACCAGTATGCCATCGAGGGAGAGGATGTCCTTGGGAAAGGTGCCGTCGGATACCCGGAAAAACTCAAATCGTCAGAAGTGTTGATGTACTTCTTGAGGCCGATCAATTACAAGGATACCGAGTCTACCATAAGATTGGAGGTCCCAGATGGCATCGATGCAGACCTTGGGGCGGCAGGCGGTATCGCACTGGAAGAAGCATCGTCCGAAGATGGCCTCTTATCTGGAGCGGAAGGGGTTACTCCAGAAGGCGGCGATAGAGGCACAGGAACGGGCAACGGAAGCGATACTGGATCTACTGGAGCAGGGGGTGGACCTGGAAGCGGCCAAGGAAATAGTCCTTCCGCAGACGATCTTTCTGCCGTCGGAGGAGGAGATGCCGATACTTCCACCGGACTTGATGCCATTCAATTTATCCCCGACCTCGATTATGAAATCCGATCCAGCGTTGAGCTAGAGCAGACCAGCCCTACCGCACGGTTCAACAACAACATCGCGGCCATTCGGACCTTGAAGCTGATCGAGGCCGAATGCGGTGACCTGCCCCAATTTCTTGTACCATGTTCAAAGTTAGACTTCGATTCGCCTTCGCGGTGATCTGAGCCGCAAGGGCTGCTGAGAAGGGGCCAGCCGCGACTCATCGGAGGTTGAGAACGGTGGGAATGATCTGCATATGCAAAGAAAATTTGTACGTTCCCCCACAACGCCATACAGGAGAGGAGAGTTATGCTGAGTTTTACAGATTACAAATTTCCCGCCTGAGGGATATTCCATGGTGGAAACTACGTTAGGCTACAGACCGCCGGCGCCCGAGGCAATCGCGCCGGTCTACGAGCTCCAGAGCGCAAATTTGAGTTGTTTGCAATGATTCAGGCGTCTGATATCCGACGAGTTATGGTCGGACCCATTCTCGGCGTCCCTTCGCGGCTAAGATCACCGCGACGGTAAGTCGAAGTCTAACTTTGAAGTTGGCACAAGAATTCGGGGCGGGTCATCTGGGTGGCTGCCACAATAGTCGTCTTACAGAGAGGTCCACCTGTGGTGAGTGCTCCGAATGGCGGTGGCTATACCCTTGTAAGTTCCCATACGCCCCTGGGAGAAAAAGTTGCTGCCCGCATCTTCTTTTCCCTTCGTAGCTTGTCCGCAGCCCAACGAATGTCATACTGCCATGTATGGAAAAGGTCCCCGGACTTCCGCAGTTCGCCTTCGTAGTTCTTCCATACATACTTGCAGATTTCGACTATGGACGCGCTGCCTGCGTTAGCCTTATACCACACCCTTTTGAGTTGCCATTTGACGTGGTCAGCGCAAGGAAAATCGCCATGTGGAGATGTTTCTCTTCTTTGGCTTCGCCGTAGTTGGTGGTCCACGACAGTCACGGTGGATCACACAGGTTAGAAAAGACCGAAGGTGCAAGATTCGGTAATGTGCAGGAAGTTCTGCAAAAGAGATTGACTTAAAAAAATGGTCATGGCATACGGGTTGCTCGACCAAATCCCCCCTTTCCCCGGCGGGGATCAAGGGGGGAATTTGGGGCAGCCCTGAAGACACCCCTTTGCCTGCAACTATCTGCTCCTGGGTACCACAACGACCTCCGGCTCCATGATCTCCCTGACGCTGGCCTGCTCTGCCAGCAGCTCGTTCAAGCTCGCGTCCATCTTCTCACGGGAAAACGTGTCAATTCCCAGGCCTGTCACACGCTGGTACTTGCCGGGAGTGCACACCACCGGTACGCCATACATAATGTCTTCCGGAATACCGTAGGAGCCGTCCGAAGGAAGTCCCATCGCCACCCATTTGCCGTTGCTTCCCAGCATCCAGTCGCGCATATGGCAAACTGCGGCAACGGCGGCGGAAGCGGCCGAAGACAGCCCACGCGCTTCGATGACCGCTGCGCCACGCTTTCGAACTGCCCCGATGTACTCCGTGCGGAACCAGTCTTCGCCCACCAGTTCGAGTGCGAGCCGGCGGTCGACAGTGGCGTAGCGGATATCCGGGTACATGGTGGGCGAATGGTTGCCCCACACGGCAATCATGTCGATTGATTCAAGGGGCTTACCGACCTTGGCGGCAAGCTGTGACACAGCGCGATTGTAGTCGAGGCGCATCATCGACGTGAAATTCGCCTTGGGCAGATCGGGAGCTGATTTCATTGCAAGCCAGGCGTTGGTGTTGGCGGGATTTCCGACCACTAGGACACGGATGCTGCGCGAGGCGACTTCATTCATCACCTTGCCCTGCTCAATGAATATCCGGGCATTATCGACCAGCAGGTCTCTACGCTCCATGCCCGGCCCACGCGGCTTTGCGCCAACCAGGAGGGCATAGTCCGCATCTTTGAAGGCAACGTTCGGGTCGCCCGTGCCGACCATGTCCACGAGAAGGGGAAACGCGCAGTCTTCCAGCTCCATCATGATGCCTTTGAGCGCCTTTTGGATCTTGTCTACGGGCAGCTCCAGCATCTGCAGGATGACCGGCTGATCCTTGCCCAGCATTTCCCCATTTGCGACGCGAAACAACAGGGAATAGCCCACCTGGCCGGCAGCCCCTGTGATTGCTATACGCACGGGTGTTTTGGTCATCGGTAGTACTCCTTTCTCCCTCGTGCTCGCCTCAGCATCCGGAGCCGGATTAGCGGAAACACCGGCCCCCTGAAGACCCCGGCCCTCCCTCTTGAGGAGCGTCCACCGCTTCCGTTCGGAATTCACTCCGCGCTCGGCGCGTGGGATTCACGGCCAAACGCCCCCCTTCCGGCCGGGCCGGTTTGATGGAATCCCGTTGAGGCGAACACGATCATCATACCCGGGCTTTGCTGAACCTGCGCCGAGCACCGCCCGCTCAGAATGCGGTCTCGGCGTCGAGGATTCACACGCCCGGCCTAGACATACACTATCTTCTCGTTCTCGCTATAGCCTGCGCGCTCTCTGGCCTCGTAGCCCCTTTCGAAGACGAGCCGGTTGAAGTTCAGCCGCTCCTCGTCCTTGCCCCCTTTCTTGAGGGGAACGTTCGCCAACAAGCCCTGGATCGCCGCGTCCCTTGCCACGCTTAAAATCCGGTCGTCTTTCCTGAGATGAATGTCAGCCGTCATGACCCCGAACGAGAAAGGGCCCTTCACGATGGTGGGGAACTCATGCCTTCTGAAGTCATAAGCCACCACTCGGATATCGTAGCCTTTCCCGATGAGCTCCTCGAATTTCTTGATGAACTCCTCTCTTGTGAGATACCTGGGGCCCTTGAGGCTGGCGGTGACCAGGATGGGGATTTCCACATAATGGTCCGTCACCACGGTGAGCCCGCGGGGGAAGGCGTTCTTGAACGCCTCCGGACCCTTGACAGCGGCAATCCCCCTCCATGCCTCAGAGAGATCGTAGCCGTTGATGTAGTCCACATAGTGGGAGGTCCCTCCCACCGTCTCTTCCTCCCGGATCATCACGTCCATGCACATTGGCCCGCCGGCCTGAGCCAATCCCCGGCACTGGTGGATGGTGGCGTAGTAGCCTGCGGAAATGGCCGCATCAGCCTCCATGGTCGCCAGGGTGAGCCAGCCGGAACCGCCGATGGCGGGGTTCGATATCGTAAGTCGTCTTTGCTCAGCCACGGCCTCCTCCTATGTCTTGCCCATCTTCTTGAGCTGGTCTATCGAGACAGAGTCAGCAAAGCTCAGGCCCTGGAACGCCAGGCAGTCCGTCACGCACGGGAACTGCTTGCACGCACCGCAGGCCTGGCAGATGGACGGATCGTTGTTGAGCAATGCGTGGCAGCGGAGCCCGATCCCACACTGGCGACACTTGAACCTCGGCATGTCCTTGAGCTTCTCAGGCTCCTCCCGGGCCACACGCTCTTTCTCTTTCGCGAACTTGACATCCAAGCACTCTTCGGTCTTTTCGAAGTGGCCCATCTTCAACCCTTCGGCCCTGGCATCCCTCGTCATATCCAACACGCATACCCCGTCCGCCACGACCAGGATTTTCTCCTTCTTGAAGTACCGGTCGATGAGGGTCTTGAAGAGCTCGGCGTTGTCGTTGACATGGAACGGGTTTACGTGGATCACCTCTTCATAGCCCAGTGACAGACCTTCCTTGTCGAAGTCGGTTTCGAGGGGTATCTGGCCTCCGGTCATGCGGATGACGAAGTTGTTGTAAATGACGTTGATAGCCCCCCACCTTTTGTTTTTGCCGGCAATCTTGATGGCATTGAGGTTGAAGTTGTAGCCGCCGTCGCCCGAGGCGGTGATGACGACCTGCTTGTCCGAGCAGGATTCCTTGATCCCCTCACCGATTATGACCCCCGAGCCCATGAAGAAGATCGTGTCCACAATGCGGTAGTTGTGCCAACCCTGCAGGTTGCCGCACCCTCTGTCGGCAACGTAGACGACCTCGTACCTGTCTTTTCCCTTGAGGTTGTGCTCCCGGTTGTATCTCCTCATGCCCTCCATCACCGCCCAGGATACTTTTGTATCTCCGCACCCGGCGCAGTTGGACACAGGGCGCATGTAGGTCACCTCGTCCTGAACAGCCGGTTTTGCTGTAGCCGCCATGACTCACACCTCCTTTCACGAGGCCAGAATATGGTCGATGTAAGAAAACCGGTCGTAGATCCTGGGCTCGTAGGCAATTGTCCGGTCGAGAACCTTCACATTGAGCCCAAGCGTGTTCACCATGTCGAGGAGCTGCAGATAGACGACCCGCGCATAACCTTCTTCGAAGACAAGAATCCGCTCGATCGGGTGCTTGGAAATGAGCTCGGTATAAAGCTCCTGCGGCTGGGGAAACACGACATCCCCTGCCACGGCCACGACGTCCCCGAACTTGCTCTCAAGACGTTTTCTCAGGGCCTCGTCGTAGCGCACCATCCTGAAGTCTTCCCGGAAAGGTCCGAGCACCACCAGTAAGGTCTTGGGCTTGGAACCGTACTGGACAACCTCGCCTCCAAGGAGCTCATAGTTCTCCTTGATCTTCTTCCGGATCATCGGGAGGAGCCGTGTCATCCACTTCACCTCTCGAGGACGGATGTGTGGTCCAATGGTGACCAGGTGCTGAGGATCCCTCACGAACGCCCTCTGCCGGTGGTTGGCCGCGAGATCGATGTTCATGGCAAGGTCCACCGTGACCTCACGGTAGGCCAGGTTGTAGTTCATGACGAGACCAAATGGTGTGCCCAGCTCCTCGAACAGCCGGTAGCAGTTTCTGACCGTGCGGTTGGCAACCACAGGGGAATGGAGCTCGAAAACCGGCATGCGGTAGTGCATGGCGAAAAGGACCTTGTTGTCCTGCTGGGTCTGAGAGGAGGTCGCCTGCCGGTCGTCCCCCGAAGCGATGCCGAGCCCCCCGACGTAGGGAACGACGTTCATCGCGGTTCGAAGGGCGTCCGCCGCGGTACTGCCGCCCAGGTGTTTGAACGAGGTCATTACCCTTGCGCCCACGGGGATCCGCTTCTTTTCGTCCTTGGCGAAGACGGTTTCACCCCAGATCAGGTCCCATTCCTCATCGGTGATGAACTCCCTTTCCTTGAAGTCCCCTTTGCAGATCGTACCCCCCAGGGCCATACCCACGGCGTTGGGCTCGTTGGTGGTCTGCCCCCAGTGGGCGGTGAGCTGGTAATTGGCCTTGTCCAAAGCCTCCCCGACACTGATTGTGAATGGGTTATCCCTGGGCAGATTTTTGGCCAACTGTTCAAAGTTTCCCTGCAGCTCAGAGATGGGAGCGCCTGGATAAGCAGTGGTCAGGCGCACGCCTGCCTCAAGCCCTCCCCACACGACCGACTGATTGCCCGAAATCCTCACTCTTCCCAAATCGATTAACTCTTCGGTTTTCATGTTTTCACCTCCTTAAGAGGAGAGAGTAACCAGGGTGATCGTGATATACTATGGAAATTTATATGAAATATTAGAAGGTGTACCCCTGGAAGGATTTGCCTAATCCTATATAAGCAAACCTCATTGTTATTTTACCATAGCATTTTTCAATTGTCTATCATGTCTTTAACATTGTCCCCGGCCCGGCCAAATCACCGCATCATGCAGGACAAAACAAATCACCCAAATCCATATGTTCTTGATTTTACTTAATCAATAGTTCACCCTCAGGCCCAGTCTTGTCCCTTCAAACCAGAGCCTTCACCTTCACTCCCTGATTGAGCTCCACGAATTCCTCAACAGGACGCTCGATGCGTACGAGGGTTGGCTCCCCAACAACGGGCCGGAAGGGATTCGTACGTGCCGGCGCCCAGAGGAGAGATAATGAAACTTCAGAGCGGGGCTGAAGTGAGCGCCCTGGAAGCGACAGGAAATCTCAGATGACGATGGAGGTTCATATCTTCTCGCCCGGACCAGCTCCGGACCTGCGCCTCTGCTCCCTTCCAACAGGGTTTCTATTTGAGTTCTTGGATAATGAGGTATGTTTCTCCAGTGGGGGACTGTTCCGGGGGATATCGGCTCTGGGTTGGCAACGTCGGGTGCACCCGCTCCCTCCCCAGATCCTTGGTCCCTCAGGTGTTTTAACTCTTGCCGTGGCCGGACACGGTTTACAGCGGGTTCGCACTGGTTCTCAACCGGCCGCAGCCGGCAGGTGCTCCGTGGCCGTCACAAGGGGCCACGAACCATCCGCTGGTCAGATTGAAGCGGCGAGGCGGGGACCTCGATGCGGTCCACCCAAAGACAACGAGCAGCTCCCCTCGAACGGCGTGCGCACCTCACCGAATTGGAGATTTGGCCTTATGAAATACAACCCCCTCAAGATGCCGGATCCGGAGGAGCGGCATGAACTGGATGAAGACGAGCGGATGCATTTCGTCGAAGTTCACCACAAGCGAGCGAAGGTAGAGCTCGCGAATGCTCACATGCATGCTCTAATCCACGTCGCTGTGGAAAATCAGTTGGCGGAAGGGAATGAAGTCGTCCGGGAGACACTGGACAGGCTGATGGCCGACGGGCTGGACCGGCATGAAGCAATTCACGCCATCGGCACGGTGCTGCTCGACTATATGAACAACATGCTGCGGCGAGGACAGGCGGTGCCGCACGAAGAATATTTTCAGGCCCCGCGATCCCTGACGGCGGAGAGCTGGTTTGAAATGTTCTCATGAGCGGCGAACTTGGGACGTTCTCCCGCATCCCCCTGCGCACGGCCTCAGGGCGGAGAAGATTCGGCGCTTGGTTGAAAAAGTAAACAGAACCGATCCCGAAACTGCGTGTGTCCCTCGGGGATGAAGACGGTTCGGCATACTCTCACCCCGGCCAGTGATTTCAATGAATTCCAGACTTAGCCCGCATTATTCACGAGGTCTGCCGAGAAAGCCCTCGAACGTGGTCAATATGAGTGATGGGCACAGATTTTTCGGTAGCCTGGCCAGCTGAGAGGCACTGGAATTGGTCCCGAATCCTTTGTTTCGGTTATCGCCTCACATTTTTGTGCCCGACAGTCCGATATTGGGCGCACCTGTACTGTTGGTTGCGATTTTCATAGTGACCAGGCTTCGGTTCGAGATGCCGTGCCGTCAGCATCGGAGCGGCATTTGCCGGATGTTTTGCAGTGCGGTGGCAAACAGGCGTTGATAGGGATAGGCCCGGGGCATGGTAAAGAGGATGCGCCGGACGCTCTGGACCACTCGGGCAGCGACCTTAAGTAGTTTGAGTTTCAGGGTGTCCACCGTCGCAGCAGCCAACTCGGTCCCGGCCAGGCTCCGGCGCAGGCGCCACAACAGAACGAAGGCGAAGGTGTGCAGCAGCAGCCGAAACTGGTTGGCCTTAAACCGGGTGCAACTCAGCCGGTCGGCCTTGAGATGCACCTTGAGTTCCTTGATCCGGTTTTCGGCATCGCCTCGGCCGGTGTAGACGCCGTCATAAATCCCCGCGGCGGATTCAAAAAGGATGTTGGTCACCACAAGGCGGGTGTTGAGTCCTCGAGGGAGTCGTTCGACCTTGGCAATAACCCGGCGGGATCGCTTCCATGACCCGGCCCGATGGTAAAAGCTGCCAAAAACTCTCTGCTTTTCACCGGTTTTGGCGAACTCCTTCTCGGCTTTGCCCACCAGCCTGGTGGCACCTTTGCGTAAACGCTCATTGGTAATCAGGCCGACCGTATATTTGACCTTCTCGCGCTCAAGGAGGTTATAGATGGCCGGTACGGCAAACCCGGCATCGGCGCGCACCAGGATGACGGCCTTTGGATAGGCACGTTTGAGGCGCCGGATGATTCGCTTCAAGATTGCCGCCGCCCCCTTGGATGCGTGTGCGTTGCCTGCGCGAAGCACCGTAGCCACGGGAAAACCGGAAAGCCCGTCGAAGATCAGCAGTGGATGAAGCATGTACTGGTCGTAGTAACCGTGAAAGAAGGAGAGTTGCGGCATGCCATGCGCGGGATCGTCCGTGGCGTCGATATCGAGCACGATTACCTTGCGAGGCCCCAAATGGGCTGCCACATAGGCGTCCAGGAGGGAATCGGTCAAGCGGCGAAGTTCACGGTTGCCGACACGGTTTTCGAAGCGTGAAAGCGTCGGTTGTGAAGCCAGTGCCGGACCGGTATCGGGTAACCTGCCAACGGCGGTTTTGAGCCCCGGGTCAAAGCGCAGGGATTGATGATCGTTGGCGTCTTCCTAGCCCATGGCAACGGCAAAGAGGCGCTGGCACAAGAGCTCCTCTTGACCGTGGTGCACTTTGGCCTGCTCGCGACGGTCGGAAAGTGCCCGGCTCATGGAGGAGGAAAGATCTGTGGCCCGGTCGATTTCACGCAGAAGCAAGGAGCCGCCGTCCGAGGTCATGGGGCCGGCCGAAAATTCGGCCACAACGGAGCGTGAATCAAGCAGGAATTTAAGGAATCTCGGGCAAAAAATCTAGAAAAACTAGTAAAAACGGAATGTTAGAGCGATGCGCAGTGTAAGACCCAACCGGGTCTTTCGGAGAAGATGAGGTAATTCGTTATGTTGTGTCCAAGTCCACCTCCATGCCTACTTGATTCCAGAATAAATTGTCAAGGAAAATTTTGATCAGTAGGGTCTAACAATTTTCAAATTGTAACCTGTTTAATTTATTGAACTATTTAACCCTGATCGGCTTCAATCCTTAAATTCCTGTCAAGGTTTACAAAAGAGAGTTGATTATGACAGACTGTTTTCAACGGACATCCTTTTTGTTTCGTGTTTTCTCTTGTCAAGTCAGCACGTTACAGGATGTCTGTTCCTTTTTCAAGCACTATCATGAATTTTCCGGGTTAATGAGGTTACTATAGTTTTGCTGCGGGAAAATCAAGTCTTCTGTTTTAAAGCCTCGCGCTTTAGACATTTCAAGGAACTTCTCAATAATCTCTGGTTTCACAGATGGTGTTCTGGCCAGAAGCCACAAATAGTTCGTAGTCGGACCGGATACAAATGCATATTGATAATTTTCGTGATCTAATTCGAAAATGACGTAAGATCCATAAAATGGCCCAAAGAATGAAACTTTCAAGTATCCTTCTGATTCCTTGTTCACAAAATATGCTTTACCTTCGATTGATTTCCATTTCTTCTCTGATTCCGAAAAACCTCGATTGATTACCAAGACTCCACCATCGTTTTTTAATGCGTATTCGGCAGTAATCTGGTTCAAACCCCTTTCAAATGAGTGATCCAATCGGGCAATTTCGTACCACTTACCCAAGTACCTATCCAGTTCAAAGTCAGTAACGGGCCTTACTAATTGTGGTATGCCCAAGCAACCACAGAGCATTAACGCACTGGTTATTAACAGCAGCCTTCTCAAAGTAGCCTCCTAATACCTAATACGGATTTGCGTTCAAAATGATACTCTAAAAGCGTGGGGGACGTATCCCCCCCTCGCCGCTTCGCGGCTCCGTGTGGCGCTGAGGCAACGGCCTTCGGCCAGTCGCCGACAGCGCCGAGCACTCGGCCTCACGCGCTTGCGCGTGTGGCCGAAACTTGGGGGGTGCGGGGGAATCATTCCCCCGCTCTTTTGTGCTTGAAAGATCCATCTTGCACGCAACTTCGTATAAAAAGTGATTGAGCGGAACTGTTCATCCCTGGGACGCTGAGGAGAAACCTGGGCAAGAAAGAGGCAAAAGCGGTCTGTTCTGTGGGTGCCTCGTGAGAGTTGGCTTTCCTCATCGTCCTGATTTGGCAATATATTTTAGTTCCTGGCAAGGAGTTTTCAACGGAGTGCATGCGTCTTTCTGTTCATCATTCCAATGGCCCCGATCGTTGGCATTCTTGACGAGCCGCTCGGCTTCATGTTTCGCCCTACCCCACACCTGCGCGGTATCGGTCGAGCGGTTCTTCCCGTTCTGAACAAAAACCGCAATGGAAAGTTACGCCGTGAGCCTATCCGTCTCCGCTTCCTTTTGAGGCACTTGGAGGTATTTCCACATTTCACGCTTCGAATCGGCGGACTGCTTCGATCGTCGGGTCGCCTCGTATTCCTCGCATCCGGCCATGAACTTGTGCAGCGCATCCGTCACCATTTGGAGCGTACCGCTCTTCAGGGGGCGCTCGAAATACGCGCTCAGTATCGAGCCCAAAACCGCAAGGCCGTTACCATCGCAGAAAACAATATCCTTCTTACCTGCAGCAAGGATGCGCCTGGCCGCGTATAAATCATGCAAGGGCTCGAATCTTTCAGGCACCAAGCAAGCGGTCATCCAATCGTGGTGCTCTGCTTCGTTGGGTAAGGCTTTACTCGTTTCCCTATCTATCCTGGTGAGTTGCGCTTCCTTGATCATCTTGAAAAAATCAAGGGGAGGTTTCCTTCTGGTGAGTTCCTGGAAGGTGCGGTGCCTGACATTCTCCCTGGTCATTTCGCCTCTCCTGTAAGCGCTCCTGGCGGGCGACCCAGGGGAAAGCCGGGAGTGCTTGAGAGTTGCTCGACATCACGATATCTTCCGCCACTGAAACCGGACAGAACCCAAATGAGCTCAATGGATTTCATCGACCGGGAACCGGCGGCCGGGAGGCTGCCCGGGAGGGTCACGGGACTGTCGCCGCCATCGCGCATGAACGTGCCTGCGCCATGTGTACGCCGCAGCCCGCTCACCATCGGTGGGGGATGCCGCGGACGCAAATGCGGAGAAGCAAGCCGTTGTTTCTCACGAAATTCCGAGATACCCTTCATGAACCTGCGAATCCCGGACCGCTCTTACCCGTGGTGCCCCGCGCCGCCGACCGATCACGCGTCATTTGCGCGTTGCACTCCCAATGTTCCCCCCAACCCTTGCGAATCGGGGCGCCGTGCAATCGCGACGTCCTCGGGGAAAGAATAGTGGCCCTCAATCGTGCGATCCAGGAGCCCCAGTTGCCGGCTCAACTCGGCATGACGGTGCGGCGGCAGGGTTTGCACCAGATTTTCCAGCATCGAACGCATCCGCCGCATGATTTGAACGCTGCCCGCACCGCAGTGACGTATTTCGATGCAGCTGAGGTGCACGTAGTCTTCCCAGTTCGGCGTACGGAAAATGAGCCGCGGCCGGCCGTAGGCGTCGCAGAGCCTCTCCCCGCCCAAATGCCGCATTCCGACGCGCCTGAGCAGACGGTGAAACTGGTCGATGGCGAGCACAGCCGTCGTCGGATCATTGATGGCCGGTGACAGAGCTTTGATCGCAATATCGACCAGAATGCGGAACGCAAAGGTCGGGTCCTGCTCGATCGTGCGTTCGGATCCGAGTGCAACCGCCCCGGCCAGACGACGCTCATCGATGGCGCGGGCACCGTCATACAATTGAAACAGCGGTTCGTCCTTAGCCACGAAGTCCCCTATCTGCGGGACGAACTCGATGATTCCGTCGGCCATTCGCGCCTGCTCGACCAATCCTGCCAGATCGACGGCAAGCACAATGCCCGAGGCGCCCTCATTGGCAACGGTCCGACAAGGAGCCGTGGGCATGTGGGACGGCTCGACAGCGCCCGCCTGCACGGTGGGCTCCGGGTAAACCACATCGATGACCGCCAGCCCGGCCTCTCCCACGCGGCGCACGAGGCTGACAGGGCGCAGAAATCGGGCCGCGTAGTCGATCAGGTAAAGGAAAACCACCATCGATACCACTCCCAATAACGCCGCCATGAAGATGTTGAACTGGTGGACGATCTGGCCGCCCATTCTGAACAAAACCCTCAAGCTGAACATCAGGGTAAAGATGAAGTAACTGACGGTGAACCGGATCGTGTTGTCCCGCAGCAGCGTTGTGGCAATGATCCGCGGCGTGTACTGTCCTCCCGCGACTTGAATCGCCACGAGCAGCGAGCCGAATGTGAAGACGACGAAAGACAGATTCAACGTGACGATCGTTTCGAGCAGCGAGCGCGCTCCAACCATCGTTACGCCCATGAACGCGGTCGACTCATCGATTCGGCCTGTTCGCAGGAGCCACGCGCCGATGCCGTATGTTATGCGGCTGGTCATCCAGAAAGCCAGCAAAGCGAAAAAGGGCATGATCCACAACGAGGATCTGATGTAGCTCCTGATAACGTACCGTCGATTCCAGTCCATTCGACCATTCTCCTTGATGTCGGATGTCACATGCACACCCGGCGTTAGCCCGGTTTCCCGCGCCGATCAACCCGCAGGCCCACGCCCGTTGCAGGAACCTTCCGCTAACCGTCTGCATGCATGGAACGTGAAGACCGTTCTCTTCATGTCATGGCTGCCTCCGGCCGGCTTCAAGCGCTCACGGTCGGTCACAAATGCGCCGCGGGTTTTGTTTCGAAGCCCGTTCGAGCAGCCGATTGCACACTCCCGCACAGTGGACGGAGAGGCATGACGGCGCCACCCCGGGATCACTTTCCCGCACCGGAAATCGTCCGGCGACAGCGGTCCGCCCGGGGACGAACTCCTGTGTCCCTGCTGACGGCACCACTCGACGGCTCGTTTCTTGTCGTGCACCTAAGGAATGATGAAATTGGGCCGGGGTTCAGTCGGTAAAGCCGCCCGGCGGCGGGTGAAAGACTCGTCCCGGCTTGAAAGCCGGATCGACCGTTCCGACTCGGTTCGATATTATGAAAGGACAAGGATCAAAATGCAACCGGCTCCGACACCGGGACCGGCACCGGATTGAAAAGTATTTCGGCGGGGGGAAAGGGGCGGATGCCGTTGAGCGTTGCTGAAACCGGGTTTTGAAATCCCCCGGCGCTTGTCGCGGTGCGGGTTCGCGCCCTGGCGAGGGGAGGTGGCGGCCCCACCTGGCGTAGCTCCCACGGCAACGGTTCCCGGGAGGCTCACCCGGTCCATCATGCAGGACCACCCCATCCCCGCCCGGGGTCAGCTCAAGGCCGGCATCCGGTTCAGGATGGAACGAAAGCAGTACGGGTCGGCGTGGAACCGCCCGGTTTCCGAATAGGACATGGCGGAGCAACCGCCCCGGCACTCTTCGCCCACCTCGCAGCCCAGGCAATTCCCGCTCAGGTCTTCCTTGCCGAACCGCCGCGTGTAAGCGAACGCGTCCGAACGGAACCAGATCTCCCAGAAATCATTTGCGCGCAGACTCCCCTCAACTAGGTGGTCGGGCCAGGACAGGCAGCCCTTCACTCTCCCATCGCTCATGATTCCGCACGTCGTGATCCCCGCGCTGCAGCCTTTCCACCGCGGCCCCGGAACGTCGAGCTCGGAGAAGTAGCCGATTCCATCCGCGGGAAAAATCGCCAATCCCCGTTCCGCGGCAATCGGGTGCCAATGCCTGACGAATCTCCCCAATTCGAGATAATCCGCGTCCCCGAGCAGGAGTTGCCGGCTGTCCCGCATGCGCCCGAAACCGAATACGGGCTGCAACTGCCACCGTTTCACGCCCATACCCTGCAAGAGCTCCAGCATGCCCGGCAGCTCCCGGACACTGAGTGCATTCACCGTGGTGATGACCGTGATTTGAAATCCCGCTCCCAGGGACCGTTCAATGCCTTTCATGACGCGATCGTGCAATCCGGGCACGCCGCGGATGAAGTCGTGCGTATGCGAGAGTCCGTCCATGCTGACCGCCATGGCCGTTATGCCCGAATCCTGCATTCGTTCCAGCATTTCGTCCGTAATGAGGGTGCCGTTCGTGACCACCCCGACGTGAATTCCCAACTCGCGCAGGCGCTTGGCAATCGCCTCCCAGTGAGGGCTCAGAAGCGGCTCGCCGCCGGTGAACACCACTTCGAGCACCAGCAAAGGAGGAAGCTGGTCGCAAATCGCCAGGGCCTCGTCCAGGGTCAATTCGTTGGAGCGTTGTTCGCCCGCGGATGACGCACAGTGCCTGCAGCGCAGATTGCATGCCAATGTCAACTCCCAGCCCACGAGCACCGGAAAGCTTTCGAACCTGTTCGACATGATGGTCTCCCGGGAAACGCCCGGGGCTCAAAACCATGCCCCGGGCATTCCGTCATTTGCTCGCTTTCTTCTGTGCCCTCATGAAATTCTGAACGGCAATGTAGTCGCCGGCCCTTACCGTGACTTCACGACCGCTCGCGATATCATCGGCAAAGTTCTTGATCGCTCCGGCAATTTCGGCAGGCGGCTCCTTGCCTTTCACCATAAAGGCCTTGGTGTGCGTCTGTATGACCTTGGCAAGCTCGGCCTGCTGAGCCCTGGAAAACACCTCCCGCAGCTCGCTGAGGTCCAGAATCGGCGGCTGCAGATACATGACCCAGTGTTTCCTGTCCAGGATTTCCTCCCAAAACTGGTAACGTAGCGCAATCAGTTCCCGTGCATTTGCCATGGACTTCTCCCCTTTTCATGAGTCTGTGGTCAGGTTGTCGGTTTCAGGCCACAAAGGATCGGTCGCGGCAATCGCACCCTGCCGCGAATCCGACCCGACTGCTCACCACCGCACGCCTTGAGGCTCGGCACCGTTTGGAAAACAAATGGAATCAAACTGAACATGCATGGCCCCATTTCCTGATGGTATACTTGGCCTTATTCTCTTAGAGTTTTACTGTGATATGGACAGGTTATGGATAGACCGAACACGATCAAAATAGAAATACATGCTGAACAACCGCGTGGAAAGGGCATAGCCAAGACCGCAGAGCGCTCTCATAGAAAATGAGTATCCAGCTCCATCTGGATTCCAGATCGAACACCTTGTAAAACTCCATGGATTTCCTGAAATGACTCCTCTTCCGAATCGACTTCTGTTCCAATCACTCACCGGAGAACAAGGGACATATCCTCGGCCATTCCAAAAAGCACTCTACTATCAAATACATACAAACCTTGTTTTCATTGAATTTACAATCAAATAGATTCATTTTCATCCTTGATTGCTTTGGAACTTACAGCCTTGTCTTGAGACGGAAGATATTTATTTGCAGGATAAATCCTATGAAATCAGCCGATAACATACGATAGCAGAACGTCCAAATTGGGTCAAATAAAATTGTGTGAATGCAAGAAATGTCGCGCCAGGCTTTTGATTATGTCGGAGGAACCGGAGCGCTGACGGCCTGAGTGGCGAACCGGCGGGCCAGGTTCAAACGGCGCCGACATCGCTCTACCCCGCTTCACACCCGCTTCTCGAATGTGGGGGCACGATATAAGAATTCCGTTCACGGTAAGGTGATAGTATTGGCGCGAGCGCATCAAGCCCTCCCTCCTCTACCTCCGACCAACGCACCCCCGCGAATGATCTCTCCGGCGCGGGGACATGGCATGACACGCCCGCCGCACAGCCTGGCGCACTGGTGTTGTAGGATTTTGAAGGCGAATTGGCATGACTCGTTCCATTTCCGGGTTCCCGCCGCGTGCCGGTGCCGTGATCAAGCGATTCCTCCTCCCTCGAAGCGAGGGACCGGACCGCCCAATCCGTCATGATCTGCAAAGACGTGGCCAGGAGCCCATCCGGCTCCTCTTACGACGGCGACCGATGGCCATGGGGCCTCTCCTGCCGATAAGTCGATACTGCTTGGACGCGAGAAGCCGAGGCCCGACAATCGAGTCGCGGCAAAGATCGGGAAGCCTTCATTTCCTTGACATTCTTTTTGTTATTGCTGAAACTGCCCACTGGAGAAACGAGCGTCAGCCCGGCTGCGGACCCTGTTGGGAGTGGGTGGATAGCCTTGAAGCTTTTCCTGAATATCATCCTTGTGGTCGTGAGTGTTCTGGCCTGTTACACGGAAGAATTTTATCTTCACTTGTGGCCGCCCACTCCCGAACGGCCGGTGAGCATCACTATCCGGTCTGAATTTCCATTCAACTTCGACCAGGAAAAGGCTTTCGGGAGCAAGCGCAATTTAGCCTTATCCCAGTATATTCCACTATATACCTATATTCCTGACAGAATTGAATCTTCCAAGAAAAAGATGCAGGATCTGATCGGCAGGGTTTCTTCCCTTCAGTCGCGTGAGCAAATGGACGCCGGGGCATTCGCAAAGCATCTCCGAAAGGAATATGGCGTGGAGCTCAGCGCGGAGGAAGCCGGGCGGCTTCTTCGATATCCGAATCTCAAGAATCTCTTGGAAGGCATGCTGACCATAGAAGAGTCCATTCTGGAGGCCAAGATAGTTGAGGACCCCAAGCCTCTCAAAGGAAAGAAGACCGCGGAAGTCTTTTATCCCGATCCCATAGGGACCATAGCGTATCCGGCAAGCGAGCTCATCACCCGCGACGCTGCGCGACACTCTCTGCAGACGAAGGTGTCTCAAGTATTCTGGCAGGTGGATCAAGACCTCTTGAACGCTGCCGTCCGCATAGCGACCGCCACGCTCCTGCCAAACCTGAAGTACGACCAGAAAGAAAACGACAGGAGGATAGAGGAAATCGTGCGCCGCTATCCTTCCAAGATAGTCCCATACTATACGGGCCAAGTGTTGGTGCCCATCGGCAAGATCCTGACCGAGGAAGACGTGCTGCTGGTGACCGCCCACCAGGAAGCTGCAAACATGAATGATTTTCGGACGGCACCCTGGATGTTGTTTTCCATATCCTTCCTGGTCGTACTCTATAATCTCCTCCTGTCCAGAGTCTTCGGCCCGTGGACCAGAAGAAAACCTCCATACCTCACCCTGCTCGCGGTACTGATTGCTTCCGTTGCGGCCACGAAAGCGTTCCTCCTCTTCACACCCTTCTCCTTGTATGCTTCGCCGCTTGGAATACTGCCCCTGCTTCTGCTGACGATAATCCCGGAAAGGGTATTCGCGCCCGCGACGACCCTGCTGGGGGTGATGCTGGTGAGCTTGTTCACCGGTCGCACCTTTGGGATTTTGTTGTTCTTTGGATTTGGGACTCTATTGGTGCTGATGACTTCTCCCGCGATCCGGAAACGTCACCATGTGGCCATCCCTTCCCTTACCCTTGGAGCAACCAATGTCCTGGTCATCCTGGTATCATCCCTGGACCTGAACGCTTTCGGGAACCGTTTGGGTCTCTTTGACGGAGCCGGATCAAGTTTCCACGGTGAGATATTCAACGCCGGCCTGCTGCATCAGGCAGGTTGGGCATTCGCGGGAGGATTGCTTGCGGGACCCGTTGCACTGATCCTCCTGCCCCTGTTTGAAATGCTCTTGAATACCGCAACGACTTTCAGGCTCTATCGCTACACCGACCCTCAGCACCCGCTCCTGAAGGAACTCTTGACCAAAGCTCCCGGCACTTATCAACACACGATGACCGTAGCCCACCTGGCCGAATGTGTCGGAGAAGCCGTTGGCGCCAATACCCTTCTGCTCCGAGCAGGAGCCTATTATCACGATATCGGGAAGACAGCCAACCCACGATATTTTGTAGAAAATCAGTTCAACGGGATGAACCCTCACGATGAGATCGACCCGGCGGAAAGCACCGGCATCATCCTCGACCACGTCCTGAACGGCAGAAAAATAGCGCTTGGAGCAGGAATTCCGGATGTGGTCGCCGATTTTATCCCCCAGCACCACGGAACGCTGCTGGTGGAATATTTCTTTCACAAGGCATCCAAAGCTGAACCCGCCGTGGCACCTCAGGAGGAGAATTTCCGGTATCCGGGTCCAAAACCGCAAAGTGTCGAAGCAGCCATCCTGATGATCTGTGATGCGGTCGAGGCGGCCTCTCGCACTCTCCATGAACCGACGCAAGAGAACCTCCGTAAAATGATCCTGTTTGTCATCGAAAACAGGCTGGGAGACGGCCAGTTCGAAGAATGCGACATCACCACTCGCGACATCGGAAAAATCCTCCAGGCATTGACAGACTCGCTTGCGGCTTCCTTCCACACTCGTGTTGAGTATCCCTGGCAGCAGGATGCAAAAAAGGAGGCAGAAACAGAATCCGACGAAGAAGGAGCGCGCCGTTGACGGTTTTGTCGCCCTGACGGTCCGATTGTCTTCCCGAGGCCGGGGTACATGTCGAAGGTGAAAGCAATCCCGCGAAGTTCCTTCCGATTTCTCAGCAGGGGGCCAGGAAGTCACCCACATATCCCCGTTCACCCCCCCAACCTCGGATGGGGCCGTGGAAACTCCCCAATCCTGGATTTAAGCCTGCTCCCATTGGCGACGGCATGCGGGCCAATCCGCTGCGAGGTCTTCCTTGAGGGGGCGAGGGGGCGTGTCCCGGGAAAACAACTTCCTCCGGACAGAGGGAAAACCAGGGATCTCCGCCATCCTGCAGGACCTCCGGTCCATGAGCTGCCGTGCGTTTGTTCACCTTGCAGTCCGGAATTCAACACGAATGAACGCGCGAGAAAACCGGTGCGGTGGATCGTCACCCACAATCGTCGTTTCCAGAGCCTTGTGCGTACAAGGTCCGCCGGCAAGCGTGCCCTTTTCCCGCCGGCATTCCGGCGGCGGGACGTTGCCGGGCCTTCGCGCGGTCGTACAACATGTTACACAGGATTTGAGGTTGTCAGCACATGCATGAAGTGAATCTCTTGTCGAACATCGGGCTTGCCATTGTTGTCGCAACCGGCTTTGCGCTTCTTGCCAGGGCTTTCAAGCAGCCGCTGCTTCTGGCCTACCTGGCGGCGGGTATCGTGCTCGGGCCGAAGATCGGTTTCGGACTGATCGAGGATGAGGCCAGCATCACTCTCATCTCCGAAATCGGGCTTATTTTGCTTCTCTTTATCATCGGCCTTGAGATCGACCTGAAGAAGCTTCTTTCGGCCGGGCGGACTCTCATCATTTCGGGGGTCTCCCAATTCCTCATCTGCACGGCGCTTGGAATCGGCTTTTTTGTCCTTCTCGGCTTCCAGCTCGGGGGAGGCAGGTTCGACGCGCTGTATCTTGCGGTCGCCATGGCCTTGAGCAGCACCATGATCGTCGTGAAGATCCTTTACGACAAGTTCGAGCTCACCACTTTGCCCGGCCGGATCACACTCGGGATACTCGTCTTTCAGGACATCTGGGCCATACTGTTCCTCTCCCTCCAGCCGAATCTCCTGAGCCCCGGAGTGTCGACCATTCTGCTTTCATTCGTGAAGGGCGCCGGGCTCGTGCTGTTCAGCCTTTCGGTGAGCAGGTACCTTCTGGCACACGTGTTCTCGTTCATCGCGAAGATCCCGGAGCTGCTGCTCATTACGGCCGTGGCCTGGTGCTTTCTCATAAGCGGCATTGCGGACGAGGTGGGGCTTTCGAAGGAAATGGGAGCCCTGGTGGCCGGAGTGAGCCTCTCGACATTCCCTTACAACATCGATGTGATCGCCAAGGTCATCAACATCAGGGACTTCTTCGTGACGCTGTTCTTTGTCGGGCTGGGGCTCCAGATCCCCGTTCCAACGGTCTCGCTGCTCGCCTATGCGGCCGTCGCCTCCACGTTTCTCGTCCTCACCCGATTCCTTTCCATTTTTCCCGTTCTCCATTCCATGAAGAACGGCCTGAGGGCGAGTCTCATCCCCTCCATCAATCTTTCCCAGATGAGCGAGTTTTCCCTGGTCATCGCGTCCCTCGGGCTCGGGTTCAACCACATCGATCCCCAGGTGGTGGGGATTCTCACTTTTGTCTTTGCCATCACTTCGGTTGCTTCCACTTACATGATCCAGTACAACCACGAAATCCAGGCGAAGATCGCTCCTGTGCTCCGCAAAATCGGCTTGAGGGATATCGACCAACAACCCGCCGCGGGGGAGGGGACGAAAGAGCAAAAGGAAATCGTTTTCCTCGGTTTTTTCAGGGAGGCGAGCTCGATCTTTCACGAAATCGAATCCATCCGGGATGGAAACGGGGTTCCTCTCAAGGACAAGGTGCTGGTGGTCGATTTCAACCCCGTGGTCCACTGCGAGCTCACCAAACGGGATGTGGAGTGCATCTACGGGGATATTTCCAGTGTGGACACGCTGATGCACGCCCATTTCGATCACTCGAAAACGCTGGTGTGCACCATCCCGGATTCCGTCCTGCGCGGCATCACCAACGAGAGGCTGCTGAACCTCTCCAGGCGCCTGTGCCCGCAGGCCCGGATCATAGTCACCGCCAATACCCTCCAGACGGCTTTGCACCTCTACCGGCAGGGCGCGGACTTCGTGTTCATCCCGAGAATACACTCCGCCAGGTTCCTGGCGGAAATCATCTCCCATTCCCTGGACGAAGACCTCGATCGCTACCGGGATGAAGAGATGACGCACCTCATGGACCGAAAAGAAGTGCTCGACTGAAGGCGGTAGTCCTTTTCTTCGATGATCGTTTCCCGCAGGGCTTCCAGGTCCTGTTTGATCTCATCCCATTTGATACGAGGTTGCGTTCAAGATGGATCTTTCAAGCACAAAAGAGCGGGGGAATGATTCCCCCGCACCCCCCAAGTTTCGGCCACACGCGCAAGCGCGTGAGGCCGAGCGCTCGGCGCTGTCGGCGACGGCCCCGCGGCGGCAACTCTCAGCCCGGTGAACGTATGATGCTCTCACCCCGGGAACCGGTCTCTTTCGAATCGCTGCGGGTGGCCTTGACATGCCCCATCACACTGAGCAAGTTCAATCCTGGGGGACGAGGTGACCAACGGAGCCGGATCATGGACCGGTTCTAAGAGTCTCTTCCGCCGGCATCCTGCATGAGAGGCGGGTTCGAGCAGTGGATGAGCGCGCTGAGGCCGGCGGCGGGGGGCGTTGAGTGTGCCTGCAGTTGCCCGACCCAGGAGAGGCACCGCCGAAGAAACGGAACGAATCACCGTTGGGGAAGGAAATCGCACGTCAATCCCCCCGGAGTCATTTATAAACTTGAACGTATTTCGCATCCTTTTCCCATCTTTCCAATGAACTTTGCATCGATCGTGCTGCATTGCAACACTGTAACCCACCGTGTGGAACTTCATTTCTTCCCGCGAAAGCTGGATCCCATTCCCATGGCGCCCGCGGATTCCTCGTACAGCTCCTGAAGGGTCAGTCCCGTTCGCCGGAGGACAACGACGCGCGGATGCGAGTGAACAGCGAGGAGAGGAAAAGAGCAAGCTACGATCCGATGTGCCGGAAGTCCCGCTCGCGAGACCGGCACTGACCACTTGAGCACTTTTGAGATCGGGACTGTCAAGTCGCATGCTTTAGCGGTTCAAAAAATGGACCGGGAATGCCCCATTGGCTTTGAAGGTCAAAGCACGGAAAGCGTGGCATTGAATCTTGCAGTCCATGAGCAGGCGACAAGGAGCGTCTGACCGACCGCAGGAATGGAATTCCCAGTCGGTAGCACGCCTTCTGCCTCAATCACGACCAGACGGACCTTCCGGGGTTTCTCTCAGAACAAGGCGAAATTTCAGGCTTGTCAAGCCATTACCAGGAGTGGGCAATGTTCGTCAAGAAAGCATTGAAAGGGATTCCGCTTGCCGTAGTCTTGTGTGTGATTGGCGCTCCAAACGTGCATTCGAAAGATTTGCTCAGCGCTGGAACAACCCCATCAACTCCTGAAGAGCCGAAGAAATCAGAGACAGTAACCCTGGGGGAACTGCTGAAGATTGCCGTTGAGAATAACCCTGCCATTCAAGCATCGGAGAGTGCCGCCCATGCGAAGAAGGCGTCGATCTCCGCAGCGAGAACGCTGCCCGACCCTACTGTAACTTTACAGTCGATGGGCGATATCATCCCTGGCAAGTTGCAGCGAGGAGACCCGTCATCGGCACGAGTGATCGGCGTTGAGCAGGAAATCCCTTTTCCTGGCAAACTGGGACTCAAAGGAAAGATCGCATCCATCGAGGCGGAAGTGGAACAACTGAACCACACGCAAACCCGAAGACAAATCGTTGCAGAACTCAAGCAAGCGTACTACGAGCTTTTTCTTGTCACGAAATCCGTGGAAATCGTGCGCGCGAACATGAAGCTCTTGCAGGATCTGGCTGAAATTGCGGAGACCAGGTACCGGGTCGGCCAGGGCATTCAACAGGATGCGCTGAAAGCTCAAGTCGAGATATCCAAAAACATCGACCGGTTACTGAGACTTGACCAGCGTCGCGTGACCGCCGAAGCGCAGATCAACAGACTGCTCAATCGGCCTCCTGATGCCCCGTTGGGAAAACCGGCGGATTTTCAGAAAGCCGAGCTCAAGTATTCACTCGAGGAACTGAGCCGGTTGGCGAAGCTGAACTCAACCGCCCTGCAGGTGAGAGAGCGCGAGGTGGAGCGTGGGCAAAGAAGCGTGGAGCTGGCCCAAAGGGGATACTATCCCGACTTCTCATTTGGATTCAATTATTACGATCGTGAAGAGCAGCCAAAAATGTACGGTTGGATGCTCAAAGCCAGCGTGCCTCTATATTTTTGGCGCAAGCAGCGGCCGGAATGGGAGTCGGCCAGATCAAGCCTGGAAAGCGCCAGAAAAATGCGGGAAAGCACGACTGTGTCACTGGATTCGGAAATCAAACAACTCTACACGGTGGCCACCACTTCCGACCGATTGGTCAAACTCTACGCCACGGTCCTTGTTCCGCAAACGAGGCTGTCCTTGCAGTCGGCCATTGCGAATTATCAGGTCGGCAAAACGGATTTTCTGACGTTGGTCGACAGCTTCCTGGCATTGCAGGAAGTCGAGCTCAAAATGTACGAGTCCTTGAGTGATTTTGAGAAAGCACTGGCCCAGACCGAATTGCTTGTGGGGACTGACCTGACAGGGTGAGCAACTGAAGTCGTTCTAGCGTGAACGTCGGGATTTCATGCGCTGTTTTCGATTGCCGTCTTCACATCCGTCCGAGAGGCGAGGGACGACGAGAATGCCAGGAAAGCCGGCTTCCATCTTGCTTGTTACGGTGACGAAATTTTCTTTGAATCGAGTTGAAAACTCTATTCGCTCCCGATTTTGCAGGCTTGTCGGCAGACCGCTGCGAAAGCCTCCGGAGTAAAAAACATGGGATGGTTGCTCGAATAGACTATCGTTTTCTTTCGGATCAAATACAATTTATTGATATTCAACCTGTCTAGCAATTGGCTTGAGAATTATATACAAGATCTATATGGCTACATGATTATCAGACTTCGTCGTTGATTTTATATCGATCATCTGAAAGATATCGGAATCACTGATTCACATCTATCATCCGGCGCGAAACAATGCGGAAGGAGAAAGTGTAAATGAAACCGCTCAACGACAAAGAGCCGGGGGAGAAACTGTCCCAGCCGGGAACCACCCGAACCGGGAAAAAGAGAGGCCGCCGGTTTTTGATCCTGCTGCTGGTCATCGGGGCGTTCGCCGGTGGATTTTACACCGCCCGCAATCCGGCGATCGTGGGAGAGATCGAGAAATTCGCGGGCTCCAAGGGAAAGGCTGAATCCCTGGATATCTACTATTGTCCGATGCATCCGCAGATCCGGTCGGATAAACCCGGCACCTGCCCCATCTGCAATATGAACCTCGAGAAGATGGAGCAGGAACCCGTGGCGCCCGGGGCCGGAGAGCAGCCCGCAAAGCCGCAAACGTCGGGGCGGGACAAACCGCAGGGACAGCGAAAAATCCTTTACTGGACGGACGCGATGAATCCCTCGTTCAGGTCGGACAAGCCGGGAAAGGCCCCGGACGGGATGGACCTGGTGCCGGTATACGAGGACGAGGACAGGCCCGGCACGGGACTCCCGCCGGGCGTGCTGAAGATCAGCCCCCAAAAACAGCAACTGATCGGCGTGGGGTACAGCAGAGTGATAAAAGACTCCCTGTCGAAGACGATTCACGCAGTCGCGCGGCTGGCTTACGACGAAACGAAAATCTCGCGGATACAGACGCGCGTGGATGGCTGGATCGATCGCGTGTTCGTCGACTTCACCGGAAAACTCGTGAAAAAAGGCCAGCCTCTGATCAGCATTTACAGCCCGCAGTTGGTGTCCACCCAGATGGAGCTGCTCCTGGCCAGGAAATCCAAGGAGACCTTCGCCGGCAGCGTCTTCGATGAAGCGGCGTCGGGCGCCAACGTTCTATACGAATCGACTCGCGAACGCTTTCGTTTGTGGAACATTCCCGATGCCCAGGTGAGGGAAATCGAAAAACGGGGCAAGCCCTCGACGTCGATGACCCTGAGTTCACCCGCCGGCGGTTTCGTGGTCAACCGCAACGCCTATCCGGGGCAACGCATCTCCCCGGAGACGGAGATCTATACCATCGCCGATCTTTCCACGATCTGGGCCCTTGCCGAGATCTATGAATATGAGGTCCCCCTGATCAAACTGGGACAGGCCGCCACCATGACGCTCAGCTATGTTCCCGGCAAGACTTACAAAGGCAAGGTGACCTACATCTACCCGGAAGTCGATAAAACGACCCGGACTCTCAAGGTGCGGATGGAATTCCCCAATGCGGACTTCCAGCTGAAACCCGATATGTACGCCAATGTCGGCATTGAAGTAACCTTCGGGCGACAAGTCTCCATTCCCCAGGAAGCGGTCCTGGATTCCGGCACCGAGCAGATCGTCTTCGTGGCGCTTGGGGACGGTTATTTCGAACCGCGCAAAATCAAACTGGGAGCCAGGGTCGGGGATCGCTTCATCGTTGTGAGCGGGCTGAGTCCGGGTGAACAGGTCGTCAGTTCCGGGAATTTCCTGATCGATTCCGAGAGCCGGCTGAAATCCGCCCTGAGAGGGATGGGGAGCCCGGCGCACGCGGGACACGGCGCGACAGGCGGGGAGGCCGGGTCCGTTACCGGGACCGGGCAACCGTCTTCCGATATTGACCATTCCTCGCATCAGCACAAGAGCGGAGAAACCTGGCAGCGCGAAGACACCGCCACCCCTCGGACGGGTGCCGGCCACGCGGGCCACTCAACGGGTGATTCCGGCGTGCCCCCCGGCATGGATATGGGCCGGTCGTCCCACGACCCGAAGAATCACCCCGCCGGCGGCAGCGAGTGAGCGACCGGGGCTTGCCGGCCTGGCTCGGCCACCTCTTTTTCCGGCTGAGCTTCTCTCTCATGAAGTCCAAGAGGTTGGGAAATGATCGACAGGATCATAGAATATTGCGCCAACAACAAATTCATCGTTTTTATTTTCATCGGCATGGCCATCGCCTCCGGCTACTATGCGATGAAAAACGTTACCCTCGACGCCGTTCCCGACCGCTCGGACACGCAGGTGATCATCTACTCCCGCTGGGACCGCAGCCCCGACATCATGGAAGACCAGGTCACCTACCCCATCACGACCGCCATGCTCGGCGTGCCCAAAGTGCGCGACATCCGTGGTTTCTCGGACTTCGGGTACTCCTTTGTCCAGGTGATTTTCGAAGACGGGACCGATATCTACTGGGCAAGATCCCGGACGCTGGAATACCTGAGCAACATCCTCCCGCGCCTTCCCCAGGGCGTCCAGGTGGAAATGGCCAAGGATGAGACCGCCAACGGCTGGGTGTTCCAGTACGCCCTGGTGGACACCACCGGCAGGCATAACCTCGCGGACCTGCGCTCCATCCAGGACTGGCAGCTGCGATACGAGATCCAGTCGGTCCCCGGGGTCGCGGAAGTGGCCCCCATCGGCGGGTTCGTCCGCCAGTACCAGGTCAACCTCGACCCCAATGCCCTTTTTGCCTACAAGGTTTCGGTGGAAAAGGTGGTGGAAGCCATCCGCGCCGGCAACAACGACGTCGGGGGACGCCTCCTGGAATTCTCCGGCCGCGAATACATGGTGAGAGGCCGGGGTTACATCAAGTCCACGACCGATATCGAAAACATCGTGGTCGGCACCAATGCGCAGACCGGAACGCCCATCCTCTTGAAACAGCTGGGCAAAGTGGCTCTGGGACCGGACATCCGGCGCGGAGTGGCCGAACTTGACGGGGAAGGGGAAACCGTCGGCGCCATCGTCATCATGCGTTACGGGGAAAATGCCCTGAAGGTCATCGAGCGGGTAAAAAACAGGCTTGAAGAAATCAGGCCCACTTTGCCCGAAGGGGTGAAACTGGTCACCACTTACGACCGTTCCGATTTGATCGACCGGTCCATCGAAACGCTGACGCACACGCTCATCGAGGAGCTGGTCATCGTGAGCCTGGTCATTCTCATCTTTCTCTGGCACATTCCCAGCGCCATCATCCCGATCCTCACCATCCCCATCACGGTCATCATCTCCTTTATCCCCATGTACGGCATGAACCTCACTGCCAACATCATGTCGCTGGGCGGTATCGCCATCGCCATCGGAGCCATGGTGGACGCGGCGATCGTGGTGGTGGAGCAGACGCACAAGAAGCTCGAACACTGGGAAGCGGAGGGAAGAAGGGAGAACTTCAAGGATGTCGTGGTAGGGGCCGTCAAGGAGGTGGGAGGACCGAGCTTTTTCGCCCTGCTGGTGATCGCGGTTGCGTTCCTGCCCATCTTCACCCTGGAAGACGTGGAAGGCCGCCTGTTCAAGCCCCTCGCCTACACCAAGAATTTTGCCATGGCCATCGCGGCGGTGCTCGCCATCACGCTCGATCCGGCACTTCGTCTGCTCTTCACGCGCATGACGCACTACGAGTTCCGCCCCCGCTGGCTTGCCTGGATTGCCAACACCCTGCTCGTCGGCAGGATCCACAGCGAGGAGAATCACCCCATCAGCCGGCCCCTGATGAGGGTCTACCACCCCGTTGTCGAGTTCGTCCTGCGGCACCAATATGCGACGATTCTTGCGGCGGTGCTCGTGGTTGCGGCCACCGTCCCGATCTTCAACCGGCTTGGTTCCGAATTCATGCCGCCCCTCGATGAAGGCGCCCTGTTCTACATGCCCACGACGGTCCCCGGAATTTCGGTAACTGAAGCCCAAAACCTGCTCCAGATGCAGGACAAGGTGATCAAGTCCTTTCCGGAGGTCGAGCGGGTGTTCGGCAAGGCGGGTCGTGCCGAAACCGCCACCGATCCGGCTCCATTCAGCATGATGGAGACCGTTATTCTCCTCAAGCCGCCCTCGGAATGGCCCAAAGTGCCGCGCTGGTATTCGGATTTCGCCCCCGAGTGGCTTCAGAGCATTCTCAGGCGCGCCTGGCCCGACCACAGAAGCACCAACGACCTGGTCTACGGTCCGGGCGGGCTCAATGAAGCCATGCAGATACCCGGGGTCGTCAACGCATGGACCATGCCCATCAAGGCGCGCGCGGACATGCTGTCGACCGGGATTCGCACGGCCGTAGGCATCAAGATACTCGGCAAGGATCTGACAACCATCGAGGCCATCGGGCAGAACATAGAAGCAGTCATCAAGGACGTTCCCGGCACGGTGACGGCGTTCGCCGAACGCACCGCTGCGGGATACTTCATCGATTTCGACCTCAAACGCGAGGAACTCGCCCGCTATGGCCTGACGGTCGCACAGGTGGAAACGGTCATCGGCTCCGCGGTGGGAGGCGAAAACGTCACAACCACTATTGAGGGGCGCGAACGCTACCCGGTCAACGTGCGCTACATGCGGGACTACCGGAGCTCGTTTGACGGGCTGAAGCGCACCTTCGTCACCACCATGGACGGGACCCAGATTCCCCTCGCCCAGGTTGCCGACATCAAGATCGTGTCCGGTCCGGGCATGATCCGGGACGACAACGGGCGGTTGAGCGGTTACGTATACGTGGACATCAAGGACCGCGACCTCGGCGGCTACGTCCGGGACGCCAAGCGCGCCGTGCTGGAAAAGGTGAAACTGCCTCCCGGCCACAGCCTGGTCTGGAGCGGCCAGTACGAGTACCTCCAGCGCGTCGAGCAAAGGCTCCTTGTCGTGGTGCCGATTACGCTTTTCATCATCTTCCTGCTGATCCACTTCAACACGGGAGCCGTGTCCAAAACCCTCATCATCCTGCTGGCAGTGCCGTTCTCCGCGGTCGGGGCATTCTGGTTTCTGTACTTGCTCGACTACAACCTCAGCATCGCCGTATGGGTCGGGGTGATCGCACTCATGGGGGTGGATGCCGAAACCGGCGTCTTCATGCTCCTCTACCTGGACCTCGCCTTCTACGCGCGCCGGAAACAAGGGCGGATGCAAAGCAAGGACGACCTGCGGGAAGCCATCCTGGAAGGAGCCGTAAAACGGTTGCGGCCCAAATTCATGACCGTGGCGGTGATGTTCCTCGGGCTTGTTCCCATCATGTGGTCGACGGGCGCCGGATCGGACGTCATGAAACGCATCGCCGCGCCGATGATCGGCGGGATTTTCACGTCGTTCATCATGGAACTCGTGGTCTACCCGGCAATCTACGAAGTCTGGCGCTGGCACTTTCATGTGAAAAAGGGAACCGGCCTTACAAACTGAGGAACTTCCCGTTACGGAGCCCTCACCGTTTTTTGAGGTACCGTGGATGCGTCATGTTTTCCGGGGTGAGGATTTCGTCGAGGGTCTCCCGGCTCAGCACCCCCTTTTCGATCGCCAGATCGTAGATGGACCGATCCGTTTCGAGGGCTTCCCTGGCCAGCGCGGACGATTGTTCGTAGCCGATGATGGGGTTGAGAGCGGTCACGATGCTGATGCTGTTCTCGACCATTCTTCGGCAACGCTCCCTGTTCGCCGTTATGCCGTCAACGCACTTGCTCGCAAGGACCCGGCAGGATCGACCGAGCATGTCTATGGACCGGAACAGGTTGAAGGCGATGATGGGCTCCATGGCGTTCAATTCGAGCTGCCCGGCTTCCGATGCAAAGGAGATGGTCACATCGTTGCCGATGACCTCGTAGGCGACCTGGTTGACGACTTCCGGAATCACCGGGTTCACCTTCCCCGGCATGATGGATGAGCCCGGCTGCACCGCGGGCAGGTTGATTTCGCCGAGGCCGGCTCTCGGGCCGGAGGAGAGCAGCCGCAGGTCGTTGCATATCTTGGACAGCTTCACCGCCACCCGCTTCAGAACGCTCGAAACCTGGACATAAGCGCCCGTGTCCCATGTCGCTTCGATCAGATTCGCTGACGTGACCAGCTGCAGCCCCGTGAGACCGCTCAGTTGCCGGGTCACCACCCGCGCATAATCGGGCGGCGCATTGAGCCCCGTGCCGATGGCGGTGGCGCCCAGGTTGATTTCGAGAAGCAACTCACGGGCCTCGCCAACCCTCTGGACATCCTCGCCTATGGTGGTCGCATAGGCCGAAAATTCCTGTCCCAGGGTCATGGGAACCGCATCCTGCAATTGCGTTCTCCCAATCTTGATCACGTCCGCGAATTCCGTGATCTTGGCAGTGAACGATTCCTGGAGCGACGCCATCTCCTCCATGAGCCCGGACAGTTTCATGAGCAGCGCCAGCCTGACGGCCGTCGGATACACGTCGTTCGTCGACTGGGAGCAGTTCACGTGATTGAGCGGGTGGACGACGTCGTACCGGCCTTTTTCGAAGCCCATGAGCTCGAGCGCCCGGTTGGCAATCACTTCGTTGGCGTTCATGTTGGTGGACGTGCCGGCACCCCCCTGGATGACGTCGACAACGAACTGATCCAGGAGCTTCCCTTCGATCACTTCATCGCAGGCGTCGGCAACGGCCTTCGCTATGTGCGAAGGGAGCACGCCAAGCTCCAGATTCGCCAGCGCGGCCGCCTTCTTCACATAGGCGAGACAATGAACCAGTTCGGGCATACTGGAAATCGGCACGCCGGTGATCTCGAAATTGTGCACGGCGCGAAGCGTCTGGATACCGTAATAGCATTCGGACGGTATCTCAATCTCTCCGATCAGGTCGTGTTCCCGCCTCATCTCGCTCCCTCTCGAGTCCCGTTTCCGGTTCGTCCGCCCGCCTCATACGGATTTGCGTTCAAAATGATACTCTAAAAGCGTGGGGGACGTATCCCCCACGCCCCCTCGCCGCTTCGCGGCTCCGTGTGGCGCTGCGGCCTCACGCGCTTGCGCGTGTGGCCGAAACTTGGGGGGTGCGGGGGAATCATTCCCCCGCTCTTTTGTGCTTGAAAGATCCATCTTGAACGCAATTGCGCATGGCGCCGGCGTCACCACAAGGCATGAAAACAGACTCACACGGGAGTCTATTTTCTAGGTAACTTCGTATCAGACGGCGTGGTCCATTGAAGGCGCACGATCGCCGCGATCAAACGGCGGCGCTCCGAACATTCAACCATGTTTCAAACCTGTCCGCTTTCGTCCTTCCGCGAAATATTCCCCCCGGTTCGGCCACATTGTCCTCGCCATTGAGACCGAACCGGCTCAGAGATGAAAATCCCCTGCAGCTTCAGGTTGATAGAGGATCTCCTCGATTCTCAATTTCTTCGTCCCCGCGGGAACATGCCATTGGATGACGTCCCCGACGGCGTAACCGATGAGTGCCGTGCCGATGGGAGCCAGCACGGATATTCTGTTTTGCTTCACGTCGGCTTCACCGGGAAAGACCAGATGATAGATCGTCTCGATCCCCGTATCCAGGTCCTTGACGCGGACCTTGGAGTTCATCGTCACCGTATCCCGGGGAATATTCCGGGCAGCCACCACTTCGGCCTTGCGCAACTCTTCTTCAAGCACCTGCAGATGTTTCGTGTCGCGTTCATCCCATTCATCTTCCGACAACAACTCTATCAGTTTCTCCAGACGCTTCATATCGTAATCACTCACGTATATCTTTCTTCTTTTCGCCATGATTCTTCCTCCAGCGGATAAATACCCTGCAAACCCCGGAACAATAGGGAAAGCGTGCCGCCGCGGCGGTGAGCGCCCGCGGGAACGGTCCTCCAAAATCCTTTCCGTGCATAAACCTCAAGCCGAATGTCAACCGGCCGGGTCGAAACGGCCGTATACCCCGCACTCGAAAGCTCCCGCGGCTTCGCCCTCCACGGGGTCGCAAACGCCCGTGCCGTAAAAGGCGATCCCCGTACCGACCGCAGGCGGATCAACTTCTATTCATACTCCTCGCATTGCCAGACGCCCCCCTCGCCCTTCTCGAATTTGCAGTCGATGCGCTTCTCGCAATTTCCGCACAGACCGAGGGACCGGCTAGAGTGATTCAGGCCGACCGTCGGCCCCCGCCGCGCCGGATCGGGCAGAATGCGCGGCGAACAATCGAAAAGCTCGCAGAAGAGCACCGGCAGCTGCGGGTCTCTTTCAAGAGTGCACCGGGCGGATTCGTTGCAGGTGGAGCACAGGCCCAGGTATTGGCGTTCCGATGCCTGCACGGATTCCGCATACGCCGATCTTTGGCGATTCCCAGATTCGATCTTCGGGGGTTTTTGCCTTTTCGTCAACCCGGATTCCTTCTTCATCATGAGTCCTCCCTAAAGAAGCTTTTCAGAAACCTCGGGATCCCACCAATTCAATAAGAGAGCAATATTGGTGCCGATTTCGTGAAAGTAGATTTCTCATTAGAATTTCAGCAAGTTGAATGGGAGTCGACAAGTTGGGGCGCGTGCGAGGACGGGGAATTTCGACCCTGCCGGGGAGATTTTCCCCGCCGGAGCGACGGAATCGTTCAGCGCCCGAGGTCACTGGAGGCGCACCGGTGCAATCGGCGGAAATACCCCGGTCCGAAGATCGCAGCAGGCTTTTCCCCAAACCGGGATATCGCGGCATCCGCCGGAAAACGCGGGGGAATCGGCCTCATGTCTTACGTAGTTTCGCTCGAAGCGTCTTTCTGTCCACGCCGAGGATTCTCGCCGCAAGGGTCTTGTTTCCGCCGACACTGTCGAGGACTCTCCGAACGTGTTCCGCTTCCACCTCGGCGAGCGTGCGATTGAGGCTGCCTTCGCCAACGGCGGAGAAGCGCATGAATGGAGGCAGATCCGGTATGTCCAGGGTTGTGGAGGAGGGCATGGACAACAACCGGTGGATGACGTTTTCCAGCTCCCGGACGTTGCCCGGCCAGTGATAGGCACGAAGAATGCCGAGCAGCCCTTCGGAGAGCCGGGGAGGGGTCCTGCCGTAACGTTCCGAAAACGTCTTTACAAAATGGTTGACGAGCAGAACGATGTCGTCGCCCCTGTCGCGGAGGGGTGGGGCATCGATGGTGATGACGTTCAACCGGTAGAACAGGTCCTCCCGGAACAAGCCCTGCCGCACCAGCTCATGAAGAACCCGGTTGGTGGAGGCCACAATCCTGATGTTCACCTTCCGGGGCTTGCTGGACCCCAGCATGCATATTTCACCCTCCTGAAGAACCCGGAGCAGCTTGACCTGCATGGGCAGACTCGCCTCGCTTATTTCATCGAGCAGGATCGTGCCTCGATCCGCCGTCTGGAAAAAGCCGGCGCGGCTGCCCGCCGCCCCCGTGAAGGCCCCTTTCGTGTAGCCGAAAAGCTCGCTTTCGAGCAACGGCTCGGGAATTCCCCCGCAGTTTACCGGGACGAAAGGAAATCCCGCCCTCCGGCTGCCGTAGTGAATGGCTCGCGCGATGAGTTCCTTGCCCGTTCCGCTCTCGCCCTGAATCAGAACGGTTGCGCTGCTCGCCGCGGCGTGCTCGATGGCTTCGTAAACCTGCATCATGGCCCTGGATTCCCCAATGATCCCATATTGACGACGGGGAGCCGCGGAAGGCGAGGCCTGCTTCTTCAACCTCAGCCTGGCAAGGGCGTGATCGATGGCGGAAAACAGTTCCTCGTCCGTGAAAGGCTTGATCAGGTACTCACCGGCCCCCGTTTTCATGGCCCTTATGGCGCCGTCGATGGTTGGAAAACCCGTGATTGCCAGCACCTCGACTCCCTTGCAGTTTTCTCGCACGTGCCGGATCACGCTGAATCCGTCGACTTTGGGCATCCTTATGTCCGTGATGACGAGCGAGATGTTTCCCGTCTCAAGGAGTCGTATCGCTTCGGAAACCTCGGAAACGGCCAGAACATGAAAACCTCTCGAAACAAGGTTTCTCTGCAAAACCTCCAGGGTATCCCTGCTGTCGTCGATGACCAGAATGCTTGTTCGTTCATCGGCCATTTCCTTCTCCTCCATCCGCCCGGAGGTCCGGAACCGCGCCTGGCAGACTCACCAGGACCGCCGTTCCGGAGCCGGGAGCGCTATCGATCGTGATGGTCCCGCCGAGGCCCGTGACGATTTCCTGCACCACGGTCAGGCCGAGTCCGGTGCCGTGGTGAGAATCCTTCGTGGTGAAGAAGGGAATGAATATCTTGTCCCTGATCGTTTCACTGATGCCGCCGCCCGTATCCTGGACGACTATTTCCGCTTGCGCCCCCTTCAGCAGGGTGCCCACGCGGAGCGTCCCGCCTTGCGGCATGGCATGTATGGCGTTCAGGACAAGGTTTGCCACCACCTGCCTCAGATGTGCGGGATCGGCAAAGACCCGGACTTCATCCTCGGACAGCTCGAGCTCGAGCTCGATGTTCTCCTTGTCCAGGCGATGTTCGAAAAGGCCCAGCGCCTCCCTCGCGATCTTGTTCACATCGATGGGGGATTTGCGTTCGGGCATCTTTCTGCCGTACATGAGCAGTTTTCGCACGATCTCCCTGGCATGGAGCGAATTCGCGATGATCCTCTCCAGGTCGCCGCCGACCTGTTCCGGCAAAGCGTGTTCCTTGACGGCCAACTGGGCGAATCCCAGGATATTGGTCAGCGGTTCGTTCAATTCGTGGGCCACCGCCGCCGCAAGCTGGCCGATGACGGCCAGCCGGTTCGAGTGCTTCAGCTGTTCCTTTACCCTGGCCTGTTCGTCTTCATACAGCCTGCGTTCGATGCGCAGAGAAAGTTCCCGTGCAATCGTGTCGAGCAGTTTCCGCTCTTCCGCCAGGAAAGGACCTTCGTCCGATTCGGGCTTTGCTTTGAGATACGCCACACAAACACATCCCCTTCTTTGGCCTTCGATGACAATATCGGCCGTCTGCTCCTGCAGCCCCTCCAAGTAGCCGGACGAGGCGCAGGTCAGCTCATCGAGCGTGATCCGCGAAACGGCGTCTTCATCATGGAGCCATGCCGAAGGGATGATGTCCACGATTTCGTGAAGTATATCCCCGATGGATTTTTCCGGGGTATCCAGCACCCCGGCGATGCGGTAGAGGCAGGAAAGCTCCTTGACCCGCTCCCGTAGAGACCAGGTAACGCGCCAATGCCGCAGGGCGATGGAAAAAACCCGGGACAGGAACTCGAAAAATCCCACATCGCGGGCGCTCAACCGGGCACGGCTCCGGGAGAACTGAAGGTACCCCCCGGATGGGTCGTCCTCGTTGAGACGGACCCATGCAATGGAGCGAGCGGCCCCGATCCGCTTCCAATCATCGGAACGGGCGGACACGGCCGGGTCTTCAAATTCGGCCCGCAACCGTCGGGCATCGGCGGTCCAGAAAGTCCCCCGCTCGGAGAAGCAACCGGCCGCGGAACTTTCGATCCTGCTCTTTCTTTCAAGAAAAAGCTTCAGCAGACTGGCCCTACACCCGGACGCCCCTCCGCCGGACGATTTCCCGCCCGGAATGCCGCTTCGTCGAACCCGGGCCAACTCGTCGCCCTGATGTTTCGCCTCGCGGAGGCACGGTTCATCCTCATCCAGGCAAACCACTTCGACATCGCACCCCGAGTATTCGACCAGCATGCCCAGGGTTTTTCTCAGAAAAACCGATCGCGCCGGGGTCTCGCCGGCCGTTTCCAGAAGTCGGGTGGTCAATCCGACCAGTTCCTCATCGGCACCGCGGCGACCCGATCGCCTCGATCCCATGCTTGTCCTTCCCCGCCTTGACGGCCAAGAGCGTAATACGGCCTCCACGAACGGGACACCGCCCCGTTCGTGGAGGCCGTCAGTCACAGTTCGGAGATCCACTGATACGAAGTTGCGTTCAAGATGGATCTTTCAAGCACAAATGAGCGGGGGAATGATTCCCCCGCACCCCCCAAGTTTCGGCCACACGCGCAAGCGCGTGAGGCCGAGCGCTCGGCGCTGTCGGCGACTGGCCGAAGGCCGCCGCCGCAGCGCCACACGGAGCCGCGAAGCGGCGAGGGGGGGATACGTCCCCCACGCTTTTAGAATATCATTTTGAACGCAAATCCGCATGAGAGCCTGCCAAACATTTAATTTTAGCACGAACCCGGGAGCGGGCGACAAAAACGAATGTCGTGAACGAATCCGCTCCCCGGATTGTGCTCCGGCAACTGTCGACCCTTGACTGGACGAGCCGGTGCAACGGCGGTGTGTCGCATGATTCGGGTTGACATTTCTGCCGAATTGACGAAAAGGATGGTCTGGCGGGATGTTTTCCCAGTGAACACTATAAAGGAGGTAAGAGAGAGTATGGCTCGATTGTGGAAGTTCTGTTTGTTGGTCCTGGTTCTGCAGCTTGCGGCGGGCTGCGCTTCTTCCGGCAAGCAACCGGGAAGCTCGACATTGAAGGAATCCACCGCCGGGAGTCAACCGGCAGGTGCGGTCTCGAAAGAACCCACCACCGGGAGCCAACCGGCAGGAGCGGTTTCAAGAGAATCCGCCACCCCTGTATCTTCTCAGGGAAACCCTACGGCTTCGATCGATAATCCGGTTTTCAAATTCGGAAAGGAAGCCGATGGCGAGGAGATCGTCCACACGTTTATCGTCAGGAATACGGGCACCGGGGTCCTGGAGATAAAACGGGTCTCGACCGACTGAGGCTGCGCCAAAGCCCGGTTCGACCGGAGCATCCCCGCCGGTGGCGAGGGAAAAATCACCATGGCCCTGAGGCTCAGCAACTACACCGGACCCATCAAGAAGACCGCGATGGCGTTCACCAACGATCCCATGAATCGCACGATCAAGCTTGTCATGCAAAGGGACTGATGCCGAGGTGCGTTCAGGATCACACAACACCTCCCCAGCGGCAGGTGACGCGGGAGAGGACAAACCCCGCCATTACGGACCGGTTGCCGGTCACATGTAGGGGAGGGCTTTATGCCCTCCCGCCCAATGCTATGGACTTGAACGCATCGTAGTATGAATCCGTCCTGCCCGGGGCGGAGTGCGGTCACCGCGCGAGATGGGGTGGATCTCCTCCGGAGCCGCCTCCCGCGCCCGGGCGATTTCGACCCCGCCGAAGACGTCTTTTCTCCCACGCGCTTCAGCTGACAGGAATCTTCCATTCGCCCCATCTCCCGGCCCTGTCGTCAAGGGGAGACATCCCCGAGTTCGCCCCCGGACGTCCCCGAACGGCCTACTTGCCGGCCGGGCCGCGGCACTAGGCCGTCTGGATTTTCCTGAAATCCGCGACCCCCGAGAACAGATCCCGGATCCGGGTGAGCAGAGCCAGGCGATTGCGGCGCACGCGCTCGTCCTTGTCCATCACCAGGACCGAATCGAAGAAGGCATCGACGAACCCGCGCAGCCTGGACATGGCTTCGAGGGCCGCGTCGTAATCGGACCGGGCAAGGGCTTCGTTCACGATGCCTTCCGTATCGCTCAACGCACCGAACAACGCCTGCTCCGGCGCCGTCTGCAGCAATTCGGGTTCCACCGGCAGAGTTTCGGGTTCCTTGATGATGTTCGCCACTCTCTTGAAGGCGGCGGCCAGACTTTCGAAATCGGGCCGGGCCTTGAAGACCACCAATGCCCTGGTGCGAGCCACTGCATCCACCGGATCGTCAATCCCTACCGCCAGAGCCGCCTCCACCAAGTCCGCGCCGTACCCCTCCTGGCTCACCAGGTAGTGCAGCAGGCGGCCTCGGAAGAATTCCAGGACGTCCTGCCTGACCGTCTCGGGCGGGACGGTCAGCTTGTCCGCCAGCAGCGGCAATGCCTTGTCGATAAGGTCGCAGAGCGATAGACGGAACGATTTCTCAAGGATGATTCGCAGAATTCCGAGGGTTTGCCGGCGCAGAGCGAACGGATCCGCGGTCCCGCTGGGATTCAACCCCACGCCGAAGCAGGCCGCGATGGTGTCCATCTTGTCGGCTACGCTCAATAGGGCGCCCTCCATGCCTTCGGGAACCGGGCCGCCCGCCCGGTTGGGCAGATAATGCTCGAAGATGGCCGCAGCCACCGCTTCCGGTTCTCCCTGGAGCCGCGCATAGGCCCGCCCCATCACGCCCTGGAGCTCGGGAAATTCACCGACCATGCCGGTCACCAGGTCGGCCTTGCACAGGTGAGCGGCCCTCAGGAGGGTTTCGAGCCGATCCGGTGCGATCCGCTCCCCCAGCCACCGGGCCAGGGCCGTGAAACGCTCCTTCTTTTCCCAGCTCGTACCCATCTTCGAGTGGAACACCACGTCTTTGAGCTGCTCGACCCGATCGTCCAGCCGCACCTTCTGGTCTTCACGATAGTAGAATCGCGCGTCCTCGAGGCGAGCCCGCACGACCCGCCCGTTGCCCGCGGCCACCAGCCGCGGATCCCTGGGAATGGTGTTGGCGACCGTCACGAAGTAGCGCAGCAGCTTGCCGTCCGTATCGGTCACGGCAAAGTATCTCTGGTGCTTCTTGATCACGGTGATCAGAAGCTCCGGGGGCAGCTCGAGGTATTTCTCCTCGAATTCCCCGACGATGGGCTCGGGGTATTCGACAATCTGGGTCACTTCATCGAGAAGCTCCTCGTCTTCGAGAATTCCGCCGCCGACTCCCACGGCCGATTCCCGGATCTTCTCCGCGATGAGCTTCTTCCTTTCGGCGATTTCCGCAATGACGTAATGCTTCGCCAGGTTCCGCATGTGCGAGTCGTAGTCCGTCACGGTCAGCCATTCGGGGCTCATGAACCGATGTCCCATGGCCTTGTCGCCGCTTCGGATGTCCCCGTATTCGAAGTCGAGCGTTTCCCCGCCGAGGAGCGCGACGATCCAGCGCACGGGCCTGGCGAACGTCACGCTCAGCCCGGCCCAGCGCATGGACTTGGGAAACGGGATGTGAGCGATGAAGTCGGGGAGCATCTTCTCCAGGAGCGCACGGGTGGCGGAACCGGATTCCTCGCGCAGGATGAAGAGATACTCGCCGCGTGGAGTCTCCTTGATCCGGATGTCCTCGATGGTCACCCCCTGGCCCCTGGCGAATCCTTCCGCCGCCCGCGTGGGCTTTCCCGCAGCGTCGAAGGCCGCCTGCTTCGGCGGACCGATGGTCTCCGTCGTGCAGGCCTCCTGCTGCGCGGAAACGTCGGGAATGGACAGGATGAGCCGCCTGGGAGTGCCGGTGACGTGCGGCTCGCCGCGGCCCACCCGGTTCTCGTCCAGAAACCGCGTCATCTGCCGGGACATGGATTCCAGGGCGGGCGCGATGTACCCGGCGGGGATCTCTTCGCATCCAATTTCAATATAAAGGGGTTCTCCCACGATTTCCTCCATCGGTGTGTTGCGCTTCTACCATTTGTTGAGCAGCGGATATCCCATCGCTTCCCGCTGAGCCGCATACGCGTGCGCCACCTGGCGGGCCATGCCGCGCACCCGGGCGATGTAGTTGGTGCGTTCGGTCACGCTGATGGCACCGCGGGCGTCGAGCAGATTGAATACATGCGAGCACTTGAGGCAGTAGTCGTAACTCGGCAGGACCAGGCCCTTTTCGTTCATGCGGTGCGATTCCGCCTCGTACATGTTGAAGAGCTGCAGCAGCATGTCCACATCCGCCTGCTGGAAGTTGTAGTGGGACCATTCAACCTCGCCCCGGTGATGAACGTCTCCGTACGTCACGTTGCCGCTCCAGATGAGGTCGTAGACGCTGTTCACGCCCTGCAGATACATGGCGATCCGCTCCAGGCCGTAGGTCAGCTCGAGGCTGACCGGACTGAGAGCGATGCCTCCCACCTGTTGAAAATACGTGAACTGAGTGATTTCCATGCCGTCCAGCCAGACTTCCCAGCCCAGTCCGGAAGCGCCCAGCGTGGGGGATTCCCAGTCGTCTTCCACGAACCGGATGTCGTGTTCCAGCGGATCGATGCCGAAACTGCGCAGGCTTTCCAGGTACACCCCCTGAGAATCGGGAGGGGAAGGTTTGAGAATGACCTGGTACTGGTAGTAGTGCTGGAGACGATTCGGGTTTTCGCCGTACCGGCCGTCCGTGGGCCGGCGCGAAGGCTCGACGTAAGCGACATGGTATGGTTCGGGTCCGATGACCCGGAGAAAAGTGGCGGGATTGAAAGTCCCCGCGCCCACTTCGAGGTCGTAGGGCTGCTGGATCACGCACCCTCGATCGGACCAGAATTTATCCAGAGCAAGGATCAGTTCCTGGAACGTCATTTCAGACTCCTGCAAACGATTTGCAAATCCCACCGGTCTCGGACACGACCGGCAAAGAAGGAAGACACGCGCTCAACCCCGGCAAGAGGATGTCTTTTCGGATTGGCTGTAAATTTTGATGTATAGGCTCTTAAGCATTGGATTGTCAAGGTGAAACCGATCCGAAGAGAGCCCTGCGCGAAAGGACCGTCGTCAACATCCGGCAGCCGGTGGAGGGAATCCCGAGAAGGAGGAGGGAACGTCGAATCGAGGAGGATCAAAGGGGGGAGAAATCGATCGGCACACAAGATGGTCCGGGAGCAGATCAAGGGGCAGTCCGCGGGTCACGGGTCCGGGGAGGGCGTCGCGGAGCCCGATCGATCGATGCACAATGGGTATTGCCCTTCAGAATCCTCCCTTTCGTTCGGCCTCATCGGCGAGGTTCCGATAGATGACCGCCAATTCGCGGTTGCATTCGGCCTCCGGTGCCCCGTGCCCGGCGGCTTCCTCCACGGCCCTTTCGGCATCCTTCATCTGGCCGTCCTCGCGCAGCAACTGTCCGAGAAACAGGAAGGCGTCTCCCCGGTCGGGTTTCAACGCGACGGCCGCCTGCATGTGAGCGATTGCCCCGGGCCGGTCTCCGAGGCTCGCCGCGATCCGGGCCGCCCTGAGGCGGGCTTCGAAATCCGTCGGGTTATATCGCGCGGCTCGTTCATACCGCCGCAGGGCTTCGGCGCGTTCGCCGGATTTCTCCGCGATCTCACCGAGTCCGAAGCAGGCGTTGGCGCAGGAAGCGTCCCTTTTAAGAGCTTCCCTGAAGACCTCCGCCGCCTCTGCCGGGCGGTCCCGGCGAAGCAGGAAGAATCCGTACTGGCTCAACGGGGCGGAATCGTCCCGTGTTGCCTCGACACCGCGGCGAAACAGCCGTTCGGCCTCCTCATGGTCTCCGGCCTGTTCCCGAATGGAGGCCAGGTTCACCCACGCGGCGGCATAATCGGGATGTCTCTCCACCAATTCCCGGTATATTCTCCCGGCCTCGTCCATTCTCCCCTGGTCCTGGTAGATCACGGCGAGATTGAACCGCGCCTTCGGATCCCCCGGGTTTTGCCGGATGGCCTGCCGATACCCCTCGACGGCTTCCGGCAGCCGGTTCCTCTGGTGCTGTTCCACGGCGCGGTTGTAGTGGTCCGCTCTGCCCGCCGCGCATCCGTTCAAGCTCCAGATCAGGGCGAAAACCAGCCCCAACCCGCATCGCAACCCCGAAAACGGCACCACCGTTTCCCTCTTCCGTTCCCCACGGCCCGCGTGCACGGACGGGCGGGACGGCATTTTCATTCTACTGCTTCCCATGCGGTCCGATCCTTCCTTTTTCGCGCCATTGATCGGTGCCCTGGGCGGGATAGACGGCGAACGTCCCGTCTTCCTTCCACACGATCTTCCAGGGATGCGCGCGCAGATCCTCGCTCATCCCTTCCAGGTTGCGGGAGGTCCCGCTGAGATGCCTGAACATCGATGCGACGTCCTCCTGGCTGGAAGTGAGCATGGAACGGGCAACCTTCACGGTGCTCTGCGCTTCGGCAACCCCCTGCCCGATTTGGGCGAGGGTCTCGTTGATCCGATTCTCCACGGATTCGAGCCGTTTTTGCAGCCCGCGGTTGGTTTCCCGCAATTCCTTGAGAAGCGCCCTCAGATCCTTGCCGCCCTCCCCGGACGTCTCTTTCAGATTCTCCGCAAACGCACTGATTTTCGCCAGGACCTTCTTGAGATCCTTGCCGTTGTCCCTCATGTCCACCAGGAACCCGTTGGCGTTCCTGATGGCATCGGTGAGCGCGGATTCGGTGCGGACTTCACGGACCAGCTTGTGGGTCTCGTTGATGAGGTCACCCAGGCGGGAAACCACGGCGTGCCCGGTTTCCATCACTTCCGACAGGGATGAGGGACCTTTTCCTTCAAGGGTTTCCCCGGGACCCAGCAGTTCGGCGTCGGGCGAGCCGGGTGAGATCTCGACGTACTTGGCGCCCATCATGCCCAGATTGCGGATATCCGCCCGCGAATCCTTTCTGACCCTCGCATCGGGATTGATCGTCACCGTCACCGCGATACGATCGCTGGCTCCCTGGGCAATCCTGATATTCGAGACCTCTCCGACCTCGAGCCCCGCGTACCATACCGGAGACCCTTTCGTAATGCCGTCCGCGTAAGGGAACAGCAGCTCGATGGTCTTCTTTTTGTACCAAAGCGACCGAAGATCGCTCACAGCGAAGATCCCCGCCATCAGCACGACAAATGAAACCAAAATGAGCAACCCGACCCTGATTTCCGACCGAAAAACCTGCATCAGCCATTCTCCGGATACTTAGGGGTCAAACCTACACTTTTCACATATTTACACTTTTCACAAACTCCCATGACCCGAGGTTTACAGCGAAACATGAAAATTTCTCAGGCCGAGGGTATTTTCACCCAAATCGTCAATTGCGGGGGGCACCCTTTAACGATGAAGATCGGCCCTGCGGCCGCGTGACCCGAGGCTGCCCGATTCCATTTTGTCCGTGAATCGACAGGTAAAGCTCCGCCCACGATCACTCCATGTCCAGGAGGTCTTCGAGGTAGTCCCGGCTGGACTGGCGCAGCGGTATGGGCCCATCGGGGCTGCCCGCGATGAATTGCTGGACGAGCGGGTCGGTGGATTCCCTTATCGCTTCCGGAGGACCGTCGGCCACCACCTTGCCCCGGTACAGCACCACCATCCGGTGCGCGATCTTGAACGCGCTTCGGGTATCGTGGGTCACCACCACGGACGTGATGTTCATCCGATGACTGAGGTCCATGATGAGTTGATCGATCACCCCGCTCACCACCGGGTCCAGCCCCGAGGTGGGTTCGTCGTAGAAGACGATCTCGGGATCGAGCGCCAGGGCTCGGGCCAGGGCCACCCGCTTTTGCATGCCGCCGCTCAACTGGGAGGGTTTCAAGTGTTCGAAATCACGGAGCCCGACCAGTTCGAGCTTCATTTTGACCATCACCCCGATGATTTTCTCGTCGAGCTTGGTGTGCTCGCGCAACGGCAGGGCGATATTGTCGTGAACGCTGAGGGAATTGAGCAGGGCTCCCATCTGGAAGAGCATTCCGAAGCGTTTCCGGTAAGCGTCCAGCTCGGTTTCGTCGAACCTGGTGATGTCCTTGCCCTTCACCAGAATCTCACCCGAATCGGGACGCATGATCCCGATGAGATGCCGCAGCAGAGTGGTCTTGCCGCAGCCGCTTCCCCCCATGATGGCCGTCACCTTGCCCGATTCCACGGTCATGTCGATCCCGTCCAGGACAACCCTGCCGTCAAAGCTCTTCACGAGCTTACGAACCTGAATCATCGGCTGGTTTTCGGCCATTGCACCACGACCCGTCACTCAGAAAAAGAGGTAGAAAACGGTGGTGAAAAAACAATCCGCCAGGATGATGCTGATGAGGGACGTCACCACGGAAATCATGGTGGCCTTGCCCACCCCTTCGGCACCTCCACGCACCACGAAAGCCATGTAGCACCCGACCATGGCGATGATGCCGGCAAAGACCACGCTCTTGGTCAATCCCGTGAGGATGTCCTTGAGCAGCAGCGCGTCAATCGTATTCTGAATATAAAGCGAGGAACGAATCCCGACCGCCGTCGTGCCGACGGCGTAGCCGCCGATCATGCCGATCAGGTCTGCAAGAACGGTTAGGCACGGAAGCATCACCAGCATGGCGATGAACCGCGGCACGACCAGGTAAGCGACGGGATTGATCGCCATGACTTCCAGCGCCAGGATTTCCTCGGTGACCAGCATGGTCCCGAGCTCCGCCGTGAAGGCCGCGCTGACCCGCCCTGCGACGACGATCGCCGTCAACAGAGGCGCCATTTCCCGGGTGAGGGCCACAGCGGCGAGGCTGGCCGCATAGTTGATCGCTCCGAATTTTTCCAGCTGGTAGGCGGTCTGAAGCACGAGAATGATGCCGATCACGAAGGACACCAGCGCAACGATGGGTATCGACTTCACCCCCACCTCGTCCATCTGGATCAGCGCCGCCCTGAGACGCAGGGGTTTGCCTTGCAACGGCTTGACGATCGCCCATCGCATGGTGTCCCGAAAGAGGTAGGCGATACTGGTCAAATGCCGCAGGAAAAGAATCGTTGTGCTCTCGGAGCGTTCACTGGCAGCCGATTCGCTCACGTCTTTCCTTCTCCTTCAAAGATCCCCTCCAGGCTGGGAACCATTTCGAAGACATTCTTCAAATAGGCCAAATCGAACACGGCCTCGACCGCGGGAGTGGCACCGGCCAGGGTAAAACGGACGTTGTTCTTGCGGGAGAGCTGAAGACCCTCCACAAAAGTGGCGATCCCGGAACTGTCCACGTAAGGAACCCGCGACAGGTCGACGACGATGTGCGTCGGTTCATCCTTGAAGAGGGGCAGCAGAGCGTTCCTGACGTCCGGCGAGTTGCTCATGTCCAATTCCCCTTCCAGGCTCATGACGAAAACCCGGGCATTTCTTCTTGCGACCTCAATTTTCACTTCCTGGGCTCCTCCCTGTGGGTTCTGTATTTGACGAGCCTGAGCAACATCCCTCCATCGGCAGGGATGTCGTAGGTGACCTCATCCATCGCGCTCCTGATAAAGTGCAGTCCCAGCCCGCCGGGCTTGACTTCCCGGAGATCCCGCGGTGCGAAACCATCCGGGTCCGCCGGAATCCCGAAGTCCCTGATACCGATCTCGAGTCGATCCTCGTGGGCGGTGAAGGTGATGACAATCCTCTTGTCCGGGCTGTTCGCGTAGGCGTGGCGAATCACATTGGTGCAGGCTTCATCCACCGCCAGCACCATCCGGTTGACGTCCTCGGGCGGATACTCCATGCGTTGGGCCAACCGTTCCACAACCCCCCGCACCAGGAAGAGCGACGCCGGATCGGTCGGAATGTCAAGAATAACCGGACCACTGAGTTGCAGCAAGGACATTATGGTTTCCCGACCCCTATCAGAACCATGGTTGTGTCGTCCGCCGGAGGACACTGCCCCACGAACTCGTTCAAGGCATCCATCAGGCGACGGTGCACTTCCGCGATCCCACCGCACGCCGGACATACCGCCGCCTGCACTCGTTCCCAGCCGAACCGCTCCCCGCACGCGTTTTTCGCATCGACGAGGCCGTCCGTGAACAGCAGCAGTCTATCACCCCGCTTCAACCGCAGGCTCCTGGAAACGTAGGCGCAGTCGTCCAGGATCCCGAGGGGGGGGCCGCCTACTCCCCGAACCGGAACAAATTCCCCGCCCGCCTCGTTCCAGAGCACCGGCGGAATATGCCCCGCGTTGACGTAATCGATTCTCGAATCCGAAGAATCCAGGACCATGTACAGCAGCGTGACGAACATTCCCCGGCGGCTCTGTTCGAACAAAAGCCGGTTCATCTGCCGCATCAGGATGGCCGGCTCCTTTTCGCGGACCGCCAGCAGGCGGAAGTCGGACATCAGCTTGGCCATGCACAGCGCCGAAGCGACCCCCTTGCCCGAGACGTCTCCGATGAGAATGCCCAGGCGGTCACCGTCGAGCGGGATGAAATCGTAAAAGTCTCCCCCTATCGCGAGGGCGGGCCGGTAGTGGGCGTGAAACGTGTACCCGGGCATTTCCGGAATGCTCTGGGGCAGGAAACTCAACTGAATGCTCGTGGCGAAAGCGAGGTCGCTCTCCATCTGCTGTTTGCGCAAAAGATCCCGGTGCATGCGCGCGTTCTCGATGGCAATGGCCGCATGATCGCACAGCAACCCCAGCGTTTCCTCGTCCTCCGCCACAAAGGACGTTCCGTCCAGGCGGTTGATGACCTGGGAGACCCCGATGACTCGGTTCTTGATCTTCAGCGGCACGCACAGCATCGAGTGTGTCCGGTAGCCGGTCTTGCGGTCGAACTCCTGGTGAAACCGGGCGTCGCGGTAGACGTCTTCGATAAGCAGCGGCTTACCGCTCTCGAACACGTGGCCCGCAATGCCGTCCCCTTTGCGCAACCGGAAGCCCGCTTTCAGTTTCCCGGCCACAGGTCCCTGCGCCACCGCGAACACCAGTTCGTCCGTGGCTTCGTCAACCAGCATGAGACTACAGGCATCCGCCTTCAGGATGGACCGGGACGTGGTCATGATGTTTTCGAGAACCTCGTCCAGCTCCAGCGTCGAATTGATCAGAGCGGATGTTCTGAAACATTCCCTAAGGTTATCGATGCGCTCGCGGTACCGCTCCATTTCCGCGGCATGCAGGCCTTCGGGGTCCCGTGTTCCCGATTCCATGCCACCCCCCCCGTGATCGTCATCCTGCGTTACCGCCAGACGCCGCAGCCGCGATCCGGCCTGCGGCGGCCCACGGTTGCAGGTTTCAACGCCTCCGCCGACTATTCCTGTTTCACAATGTTCACAACGGCTCCGTCGACGAGATGTTCCCCTCCTTCGATCACAACCCGTTCGTCACCCGTCAAGCCCTTCTTGATCTCGATCGTCTCGCCCGACTCCGCACCCGTTTCGACCGCTCGGGCAAAAACCTTTTTCTGCTCCGGAACACAGACATAAACCACGGCGACGCCCTGATCGTTCCGAACGACGGCTTTTCCGGGGACTGCAAGGATATCCACGGTTTTGTCGTTCTCGATGCAGACCTCGGCGCTCATCCCGTCGCGCAGGATTCGCTTAGGGTTGTTCACCTCGATTTTCAAGGGAAAGCCACCTGTTGCGGGATCCGTCCTCAAGCCCACCATTTTCACCTCGCCGGCAAAAGTCTTTCCAGGCAAAGAAGGAATCAGAACCCTGGCGGATTGATTTTGTCGAAAATGAACGATCTCTTGCTCCGGAACGGACACCCGAACATTCACACGATCGATGTCCACAACGGTGAACGCCGGGTACCCGGCGACGACCGTTTGTTCCGGCTTGACCCGGCGATTCGCCACCACGCCCTTGATCGGACTGGTGAGCCGAGTCTCCGTCAAGCGTCTGCGGGCCGCCCGGAGTCTGCTTTCCGCGCGAACCAGAGCCGCTTTGGCAGCCACGCTCGCCGTTTCATACTTCTTGAAATCGCTGGGAGAAAGGCTCTTTTTCTTGTAGAGCCGTTTCATGTGGCGATATTTGGCCTCGGCCCGTGTGGCCTTGACCCGAGCCTCGGCGCTTTTGTCGATGGCGGCGTCGACGGCCTGCTTGAACGGCACCGCGTTGAGCTCGGCAACGACCTGTTGCGCCCTCACCGCATCGCCTTCCTTGAAGTGCACTTGGACCACCTTCCCGGGAACCCTGAACGCAAGGTCCACCTTTTCTCTTGCTTCCACAGTGCCGCCGGCGTTGAAAACGGATGCCCGCCTGCTCTTTTGAACGGTCTGCACGCGCACGGAAACGGCATCCGGCACCTGCCCGGTCTTCCCGGCAGACTGCTCCGAATCCCGACATGAGGTCGAGACGAGAAAAAGAAGAATGATCGAAAGGAGCAGTGCCCTTGACGGCATATTCACCTCATCAGGATACTTCAACATGCCATTCAGTTCGACGCATATCCGGCATTTTACGCGATATGCACCGGGGGAAGCCGGCCGCTGCCCCTCCACAGTGTGAATGGCTTCATATATCCTGATGTCCGCCGTTGTGCAATGCCGTACTCGCTCGAACCGAAAAGACCTTCGAGTATTCCGGCCCGGAGCTGCCGTCCGCCGGAGATTGCGTTTGGTTGCGCCAGGGGCGTTCGTTTGACGTTGGGGGTCGAGGAGGGGTGAGGGGGGCGCACCGCAGCGGGTTGCGGTCGGACCGGTTCCCCGCAGCTTTTCGCGGCTTGGATCACCTGACTTGCCGCGACCGAATTGCGGAACTTGACGCACACGACTCGGGCAACAGCGGGCGAACGACCCCGGAGGAAGGTCGGAAGGGGGACCGGACGGGCCCTCGTCGTCGGCCCGTCCGGCGTTTGCACGAAAAGCTCAAAGGATGAAGCGCACCGTTTCATGCCCGCCCACCTGGAAAACGGATTCCCAGGTGAATCAGTCTCGATGCCTTTCGGGTGCGGCGCGATCTTGAACGCGCAGCGGCATCAGGCCGGCGGTTTTTTGGACACCAAACAGTTGAACGTCTCTTCCGTCTGGTCCCTCCAGCCGTCCCAGAGGTAGGCGTCCTCGCGTTGTGCCGCGATCACGCGGAAGGCGTAACGCACCTGTTCCTCGTAGAACCCGCAATAGGGACTCGGAGCGTTCAGCGTGCCGGAAACCGCCTTGACTTCCGCCGGGCAGGGCGCGCCGCAGAAATGCCTGATCGCGCACCCGGCGCACGGCACGATTTCCTCCACCTTCCTCCGGGTAACGGCCCGGAAGGGAGCGCTCTCGAAAATGCCGGACAGATCATCCCGGAAGAGGTTCCCGCCCTTGAACTCTTGAAAACCGATGAACTCACTGCACGGGAACACGTCCCCCTGCGCCGATACGGCGAAAAAGCACCGACCGCCTCCACAGGGCGAAATGTCGCACATGAGCCGCCGTCCCGTCGGGCCGATGATGCCCGCCAGCACGTTGGCAAAATTGGCGACAACCAGTTTTCGCCCGGTCTCGACGTACAATTCGTGGGCACGGTCCAGCGCACGGCAGAAACGCTCCGCCAGCACCCGGTCGGACGGTTTGAGGTCCCTGCCGCCCTGCTGCGTGCAGCGGACCGGGTTGAACATCACTGTGGCGATGCCCCGTTCGTGGTAAAAATCCACCATGGCGGGCAAAGTGTGGACGTTGCTGCGCGTCACCGTTGTGATCACGTTGAAGGCCGGATAAGACGCCAGCTTCTCGAGCACCTCCGAGACCCGCTCGAACCCGCCCGTTCCGCTCCAGTTCCTGCGCGTGAGGTTCGCCACGTCCGCGGTCGGAGCGTCGAGCGAAACCCCGATGCCGACGCCGTGATCCTTCAGGAAGGCTATGGCCTCATCGTCCAGCAGCATCCCGTTGCTCTGGATGCCGAAGGTGAAGTCATCGCGGAACCTTTCCATTCCGGCGAAAACCGCTTCCTTCGCCATCAGCGGTTCGCTTCCGTGGAAGATCAGCTGGGGCCGCGCGCCCGCGGGCATGATCCCGCAAAACCAGGACTTGAGGCGTTCCAGGGCCGAGCAGACCTCCTCCGGCGTCATGGTCTTCCCGTTGCGGCGCAGCTCCTCCGGCAGGTAGCAATAGCTGCAGTTGAAGTTGCACCGGTCCGTCGGATTGAAGTAAACGGCCGAAGGCTTGAGGCCGAAGCGCAGATGCTCCATTTCCTCCCGGAAGGAATCGGCCCGGGCGCGGAGGTCGCCGATGAGCTCCCCGGCCAGGACATTGCCGAGGGCATGGCGTTCGACCAGCGCCCACCAGGCCAGGTCCGGTTCGACGACAGCCACCCGGTTCGGGTCGCCGAAATCCAGGACGGCCAGACCGGGCCCGTAACCGGTGTTCGCGTACAGAGTCGAAGGACTGTGTTCTCGTGCGGTATTCATGGGTTTTCCTTACTTCCCGGCGGTCTCCGGGGTGAGCAGAATGTAATGGGACAGACCCGTTCCCGCGGAATTGCGGCAACGGCGGCGGTAAGAAATGATACGGGGTTCTTTCGTCATGTTTTGCTCCTTTCACGGTTTGTACGGTGCGCTCCAATAAAAAAACCCGGACAAGCCGCGCTCTCGCGCATGGCTTTCCGGGTTCCCTTTACCATCCGGACCCCGTCCAGGCTCTCCTGCAGGTCTTCTGACTCTCGGATCGACTGGGGATCTGCGGCCTTCCCTTCGAAGTGGACCCCGAAAGTGACCGAGCCTTCGCTCAGGGCAAATCCCCATCCCCGATCACAGCGGCGGGACCGTCACGGAATTTCACCGTGTTCCGGGATGCAGGAAAACGACGGATTCTGAACTGTATCTAGTACATTGCACAAAGAAGTCGACTCTTGTCAAGCGTTTTCAGGAAGGCCGAAAGGCCTGTCGCGGACTCATCCGGTCGCGGCCGGGGGGGGCGGGTCACTCGGCCCGGCTTGCATGGAAGCATCAATCGTCGAGGAAGCAAAAAGGATCGCGCTCGCGGAAAATATCCAGTCCGAAGCTGTGGGAGACCGCGAGGCAGCCTCCGCAGGCGGGTCTGAGGGCACAGGACCGGCAGGCGCCGGACCCCTCCCGGTACCGGCGAGCCTCCCTGGAATCGTAGACGGCCGCAATGCCGTCACGGGCGACATTTCCGATCCGGGATGGGAAGTTGCGGCAGGCATGCGTTTCCCCGTCCGCAAGGACGGCGATGGAGTTGAAGGCAGCTCCGCACCCGTACCCGGAGCAGCCTCCGAAGAGGGAAAGGCCCCGTTTGCGCCGAACGATGTTGAGGAGACTGTCCTTGAAGCTGATAGTGGGATTGTCCTCGGATGCGTCCGCAAAGGCCTCCAGAAATGCGGCGAAGTCCTCGAGAGCCGGCAGGTCCGGATTCGGTCCGTCCTCAGATCGGCTCAGCCGCATGAAAGTGAACAGATCCGCCCCTCCCCTCAGCAGCTCGGCAAGCGGGAGAATGTCGCCCATGTTGTCACGGGTCAGGGTGAGCATGACCATCGAATAGATATCGAGATCACGCAGTATTTCAAGGAATTCCAAAACGTTGTCGAAGTGGCCGATACCGCAGACCGAATCGTTGCGCTCTCGCAGTCCCTCCATTCTGACCTGGTAGTAAATCGGCCGCTCGATGGCGACCAGTTCCTCGATCCGGCGCCGCTCCACGGGATTGCCCAGGATGGCGAGGATGAAGTCGCGTTCGGCCGCCGCACGGTACAGCTCCACAAATCGTGGATGCAAAAAGGGATTGCCGCCAGTGAAAGAGACCTGTCCGCGCACCCCCCGGTTTCGACAGAATTCGTAGAAGTCATCGAGAATGCCCACGGCCTGCGAGAGCTCCAGCTCCGGCCGGCCGTCGCGTTCACGGCAGTCGCGGCAGTGAAGATCGCACGCCTGCGTGATGTGCCACTGAAGGGTGAAAACCGAGCAGGAAGAGAAATCTTCTTCCGTGGTGCCGGTCAGGGGCAGGACGGGAAAATTGGATGGATCACGCCTGATGGACGAAGGCGGAGCCAGGAGCAGGCCTCTTTTCACCGCATGATCCAGAAGGGCGTCCACCACGTAAACCGCCACTCCCGCCCTTGAAGCGGCTTCGCGAGATGGAATCTGCTCCGCAGCCAGTTTGAGCGCCATCAGGTCTTCGTCGTGGGCCGGCCGCGCCGTGATTCGACCGTTTTCCGGGTGCCGCCAGACGAGCACGAATTCTTCGCGGTTTTCAGGAAAAACATCGGTGCCGTCCACATTGAGGCGAAGCAGCGAGGCGAGGTTGCTCCAGGAAAGCCGCAGCAGAGCCAGAGCGGGGTTCACCACAAGTGCGCAAGCCGGACGCGAAGCTTCGACGTCCACGCTGCTCACCGTGTGGAGCGCAAACTCGAGCCTCGCCAATTCCGGCAGAAAAGCGGGAAGCGCAAGTTCCCGGACCAACCGGCTCAGGCTCTTTGGAAACGCCCCCACATCCATAACGTTGTCGCGGGTCCGTTGGAGACTTGTCCAAGCTTCATCGTCCAGGAACTCGCCGCACGCGGGATATGTCGCTTCGATCATTCGCCGATATGTTTCGTCCACCCAAACGTCCTTATGTCCGGGGGCTCCCCCGCAATTCCCCCACAATCATTGAAACGGCATGAGCGAAACACCCTTCATACAATTTTACCTAGAAAATAGACTCCCGTGTGAGTCTGTTTTCATGCCTTGTGGTGACGCCGGCGCCATGCGCAATTGCGTTCAAGATGAGCGCATTGGGCGGAAGGGCATGGAGCCTTCCCCACCGTCTGACGGGCACATCGATCCGCATACAAGGGGCGGGGTTTATCCTCGCCCGCGTCACCTCCCGATGGGCAGATGTTGTGTCATCTTGAACGCACCCCGGTATCAGTCGGCACCTGCCGCGGAGCTACCGGGGGCCGGCGGCGCACGAAGGCCGCTCCACCGTTCCCCGTATGCGGGCGATTGACGCCGGGAAAACCGCGGTTTCTCGCCACCGATGCACGCTTCCATGAACGGGAGCAGATGATACTCCTCACCTACTAAGGTCGGCTGAAGCGGATTTCCAATTAAAGCAAAACCTTACTGAAGCAGTTCGAGCTGGGTTCGCACGGGCGGGTCGCGGACCGGGAGAGCGCGGCACACCCTCAGGCAATAGGCCGTAAATCCAATCAGTTAAGTCGATACACAAAATATCGTTGCATTCACGAAAAAAAACTCCAATGCAACCGCCGAATCACCGATCGGCGTCTTCGGCGCCGTTCCCTCGTTCCGCGCTTCCGAACGCGAACCGCCATCAGGGCGGCATTGGCGGGGCAAAGATGCACCCGGCCGGAAGCACACACTGTTTCCTTATCTTTGGGTATCGAGAGATTCGGTCGCCTCGGCGAGGATGTACGACTCGACACGGGCTATTGAGCGGGGCGTTCGAACGCGTGGGGCCGGCGTCCCGCCTGGCGTTGCGGCGGGCGGGAGGAGAAGCGAAGAACATCGTCCGGACCCGGTCCGTGCCCAACCCCGAGGCCGGCCTATCTTCTCGGGAGGCTTCAATCGCGGAGTTTCCGTGCCGTCGGCACCGGGAATTACCCGGCCGCTCCAACCGGGGCAATCGTGCAACCCATAGGCATGCTTTCCCCCGGCAACCGGGCCCCCTACCTTAAAACAAGGCCTTGGTGAATTCCTCGGGATCGAAGGGCCGCAGGTCATCCAGGCTCTCGCCGATGCCGATATAGCGCACGGGGAGCTGCAGCTCATCGGAAATGGCCACGATGATTCCTCCCTTTGCGGTACCGTCGAGCTTAGTCAGAATCAGGCCGGTAACCCCGATTTCCTCCTTGAAGAGCCGGGCCTGGGACAGTGCGTTTTGACCGGTGGACGCGTCCAGAACGAGCAGGATCTCGTGGGGGGCCGACGGGTCTTTCCTGTTGACCACCCGTTGGACTTTCTTCAGTTCTTCCATGAGGTTCACTTTGGTATGCATGCGCCCGGCGGTGTCGAGCAACACGATGTCCATCCCCCTGGAGACCGCGGCGTCCATGGCGTCGAAAGCCACGGCAGACGGGTCGGACCCGCTCTTTTGCTTGACCACCGGAACGTTGACCCGCTCCCCCCAGAGTGAGAGCTGCTCGACTGCGGCTGCCCGGAAAGTGTCCGCCGCCACGAGCATCACCTTGAGCCCCTCACTATTGAACTGATGGGCGAGCTTGCCGATGGTCGTGGTCTTCCCGACACCGTTCACTCCGATGATCATGATCACGAAGGGACGTGCCGAACGCGGATCCCAGGCAGAACTCTCCACCGAAAGGATCCGGGTGATCTCCTCCCTCAATTGATCGCGCAGCTTCTGGGGGTCCTTGAGCTCCTGTCTCTTGATCTTGTCGGCGACCTTTTCCAGGAGGAGTTGAGTGGTCCGCACGCCCAGGTCCGAGGTGATGAGAACCTCCTCGAGCTCATCGAGCAGATCCATGTCGATTTTCTTCCGGCCGAGGACCAGCCGGTCCATGCGGTTGATGAACTGTTCGCGGGTCTTGTGCAACCGGTCCCGCAGCCGTGAGAAGAATCGCCTTTTCCCGGAAGCGGCTTCCGCACCGGCTCCGGTTTCATCATCCGCCCCAAAGACCGCCTCTTCAACTTCCACCGGGGATTCATCGGGCTCCTCCCCGGCGACCGGCGCGATGTCGAGCATTTCTGCCGGTTGGACCTGCACTTCCGCCTTGCCATCTGGAACGGCTTCCCGGGCGGGCGCGGTATCGAGCGCAGCTTCCGGCTCGGCCTGCACCCCTGCCGCCTCCATTTCCAGCGCCGCTGTCGGAGCGGATTCTTCCTCGGCGGCCTGGGGCTCCGCCTCCGCAGTCGACGGCAGCTCGGCCTCCGGCTCCCGATGCTCCTCCGGCGGAACCTCGGCCGTCTTGCTTTTGCGCCTGAACCATCTGATCATGTTTGCGGCATTCCTCCCGACACAGGCAAACCATGGAAAACGGCATGCGGGCAGGCGGACCGTTCCCCCCGTCCGTCCCGATGAAATCTCCCCGGACCGGTCCAAAAGCATGGAAGGTTACGGTCGTTCAGCCCGCCCGCCCCATTCATGAATCACCTAATCGTCATAATTTTTCCCATCTTTCGCCTTTTTAGTCGCCCGCTCACGGATTTTGCTCTCGGTCCATTCAGCCGGATCTTCCATTCGGGTGCCCTTGGGACCCAGATCATAGGAACCCGCCTGGAGAATGGCATCGATGGCCAGCGGCGCGGTGTCCCTGGCATTGAACACATTGGTGAGCAGCTCATAGACGAAATCTTCCACGCCCTTCGCCATCCTTTCCCGTATTTCTCTGGGGAGACCGAAGAGCTTATTCTCGAAAGGAAGGTTCAGTTTCTTGTAGTCGCCCTTTTTCAGCCCACTGTTCTTGGCATACGCCACCATTTCAGCCCACATCTGATCGGTCATACCCTGGTCCGACAACTTGACGAATTCCCCATTCTCGTCCAGGAAGGCATTGCCGTATTCGTTCACCTTCACTCCCCACGTGAGCATTTGCAGGGCTGTGGCGACATTGGCCTTGGTGGTGCGGGTTTCCTGAGCAATCTGCCTCAGGCGCTTCGAATCGTTGCCGGAAGTGCCGTGCTGAGCCCCCGAAACCTTGTACTTGGCCAGAGCATTGTGGATCTCCATCGTCAAGGGCACCTGTATGCCCGCCGCACTCTCCTCTATGCCATGGGTCGTGCCGTTGTTCAGTGCGATCCAGTCCGGAAAAATGTCGTGAGCGTTGAGACCTCGGATGAGGAAAAGCGCCTCGTCAACCGTCGAAAGCCCTTCCTTTCCCTTGATTTCACCAACTTCGGTCTCATACCCCGCCCACTTGGGAACATAAGGATTCAGAGCAACATTGGCCAAAAGGTTTTCGTCGTCGGCAAGGTGCGAGGCGTCGATGGCGATGGAGGTAATGCCCGCATCGAACATGGACGGGATCTCCATTTTGGCCGTATCGACGTCGCGGGCACTCTGGATTCCGTAATGATCGGCGTGGACGGCCACGGGCACGGTTATGCCCAGTTCGTTGCAGACCGCATCCACCTGCAACGCCATATTCCAGAAGTTGGTCGCGCAGTAGGCCTTGGCGCCACCCTCGGATTTGGCGATCTCGATAATGATGGCTGCATTCGCGCGTTGCGCGGCCCGCAGCGCCCCTCGGATGACAAAATGGCTTCGACCGTTCGCCGCAATCGTCATGGCCTTTCCTTTTGCCGTCATGGCCCGATCGATCACCTTGCCGCTGACAATCAGCGCCCTCGAGTTGGGGAAGAGCCTCACGATGTTGGGGGGACGCCCGATTTCAAGTGCCTTTTGAAACGACATGCCAATCCTCCTTTCCTTTCCGGCTGCCAATGGCAGAACTCCCTGATTTCAGTTGCCTCTATGCTTGTTTGATTTCAAAAAGGTTTCCGTCGTCATCGCCGGCGAAAGTGATTACCGAATCTCCCTTGGGAACCTGTATGACCATCACGTTCAAGCTTTTGCATCGTTCGAGAAATGAATCCATATCAGCCACTTGAAGACAAACATGGTCGATACTCCGCTCATTGCCGCGATGACGATTGTATATGAAGATCTCGAAATGGACGTATTCATTCTTATAGTCAAAAATCGTCAACTCGGAATCAATGTTGAATATCTCTGAAGATAAAGAGCAAGACAAAATTTTTGGTCCAGACTTTTGACATCCAAGGAGACTTTTGTAAAACTTATCGGCATTTTCCTCGGAGCTGCATGCGAGCGCCACATGTATGAATTTCATCCATTTCTCCACATGTAATACAAGTTACGTAGAAAATAGACTCCCGTGTGAGTCTGTTTTCATGCCTTGTGGTGACGCCGGCGCCATGCGCAATTGCGTTCAAGATGAGTGCACTGGGCGGGAGGGCATAAAGCCCTCCCCACCGTCTGACGGGCACATCGGTCCGTAGGGGCGGAGTTTATCCCCGCCTGCGTGCACTTTCCGACAGGCAGGTGTTGTGTCATCTTGAACGCGCCTCTGTATAAATCACTTCTTCACCGCTTTTCTATGATGCATAATTCCTGATCCATTGTGTTAATCAACAGGCTCAAATTTCATTTGGCTTGATGATTACCTTGATTGACTCGTCAGCATCTATAACCAATTGAAAGCCTTTCGCAATATCCCGCAGGGGAAGTCTGTGCGTGATCATATCATCCACTTCGATTCTTCCTGACTCAAGGAGCTTCAGTGCATCGTCAATATCGGGAGGCCCACAATAGTAGGAAGTGAGGATTCGGATTTCCCTGGTCCAGAATTCGTTCACAGGCACAACGACGTCCCTGCCCGGTCCCGGGACGGCGAAGAATACGATCGCGCCTCCCTTATCCACGCATCTCCACGCCTGTTCCACGGCGGAGACCGCGGATGTACATATCATGACGGCGTCGGCCTTTTTGTCGCCTGCAGCCGCGAAACTTTCAGAAACATCGCCCGCGGCATCGATGATGAGATCCGCGCCGAGTCGTTCCGCGAATGCCAGTCTCTTGCGGTTCACGTCCGCCGCCGCGACTCTGCAGTTTCGAGCTTTGGCAAGTTTCACGTGCAGCAGGCCCGACATCCCGCACCCGAGCACCATAACCGTTTGGCCCGCTCGTATTCCGGCAAGTCTTTGAGCCCTGACGACACAGGCCAGAGGCTCAATGAAAGTGCTTTGATCATAGGTGATATTGTCCGGTAGATGATACGTCCCCTTTTCCACAAGAATCTCCGGGACAAGAACATATTCCGCAAAACCGCCGGGCAGCCTGACTTTGATTTCCGCGCACTGGGGGTAATGACCGTTCCTGCAGTAATGACACTCCATACATGCAACCTTGGGAACCGCACAGACTCTCTCCCCAACCTTGAATCCCGTTACGGAACTCCCGACCTCGACCACCTCGGCTCCGATTTCATGTCCCTGAACCAGCGGCGCCCTGGGCTTGCGGTACCATTCGACCACGTCGCTTCCGCATATGCCGCACGAAGCGACCTTCAAGAGCATTTCCTTTGGGCCGGGCCTGGGGGTAGCCGCTTCCTCGATTCTGATGTCGTCGTTGGAGTGCCAATAGGAGACTTTCATCTTCTCACAAACCCTCAAAGCTCCGTTACAGTGTCAGCCTTGATTCTTCAGCGTGTTATAAAGGTCGAAAGCTTTTTGCGGCGTTTCGTTGTCGTGGACCACCGCACGCACGGCCTGAATCATGGCAACCGGAGCGTCCGACTGAAATATGTTCCGTCCCATGTCCACACCGGCCGCCCCTTTTTGAACCGCATTGTAGGCCATGGTCAAGGCGTCCAGTTCCGGAATCTTCTTGCCGCCCGCCATCACGATCGGCACGGGACACGATGCCGTCACCGTCTCGAATCCATCCTCGATGTAGTAGGATTTGACGTAATGAGCGCCGAGCTCGGCGCATATCCTGGTTGCCAGCCTGAAGTACTGGGCGTCACGCGCCATGTCCTTGCCCACCGCGGTCACGGCGAGCGTCGGAATCCCGTAGCGAGTACCAAGATCCACCATCCTGGTCATATTGATGATGGACTGCCTTTCGTATTCGCCTCCGATAAAGACTTGCACCGCCATGGCACAGACATTCAGACGGATGGATTCCTCGATATCCACCGCGATCTCCTCATTGGACAGCTCCTTGAGTATACTGGTGCCTCCCGAGACTCTCAGAACAATTGATCTTGAAGTGGATGGCGGCACAATGGTTCTTAGAATTCCTCTCGTCAACATCAACGTATCCGCATGGGGAACCAGAGGAAGTATGTTGATATCGACCCGTTCCAATCCTGTCGTGGGTCCTTGAAAATACCCATGATCGATGGCCAGCATGACAGTCCGTCCGCTGTCAGGATTGAATATCCGCGCCAGCCTGTTCTTCATCCCCCAGTCGAGGGAGTTTGAACCTTTGAGGAAAAATCCATCTGTCTTTTGTGGGGTGTCGATATGGAATTTCTTGGCCTCTTTGATTTCATCTACATCAGGCATTTATCTTCCTCCTTTCCCGGTGTTTGCACTCATTCCATATAATGGGGACCCCGGCCGTCCACCGGGAGGCGCCGTCCGTGCTCTTTTCACCCATCCGTCGGATGGGCTCCGGCGGACAACGGCGCATGAGGCGCTCTGGTCGTTGGACCCTCCGTACGTCGCCCGTCCCGGATTATACCCCGCATTTCGTCAGTGTCGAGCAGACGGTCATTCCACGGCGCGGGGGAAAAACCGGCACGAGCCCATGCCCGGAGGCAACATGCATCGAGGCGCGCGCCGCGCGTGCGAACGGCATTCCGGGACTGGATTTCCGCCCGGACAAGTTCCGATGCAACGCCGAAATCGGCAAAACCATACGATTCCCCAATCGAACATGCAAGCGATATGTCCATGAGACCGGTTTTTGCGATTCCAGGCCCCATCCACGTCCCCGACTTCCGAAACGCCCCGCTGCCCGGTACTGCCGCCTTGACCGCAAGCCGTTATTGGCCGGTTTTCCGAAAAAACGCCGTTTTCCAACACGCATTGTCGCGTATAATCCGGGGGTGATTTCGTTGAAACACAAGGCCGGAGGCGGGCACGTCGGGCCGCCCGGGTAAAACCGAACCGACGATGAAAGAGAGCCTAGCGGGGGGCACGGGCATGCGCGAAGAAACGGCATTGCGATCGGAATTAGTGGAAATCTGCAGGAAACTCGAACGTAAAGGGCTGATCGCCTCGGCCGACGGCAACGTGAGTTGCCGGGTGGGCGCGGACCGTCTGCTCATCACGCCAAGCGGCAAGCCCAAGACAGACCTGGAACCGCACGACCTGATCGGGGTGAATGCGCTGGGAGAGCAGGTGTCGGGCCATGGCAGACCTTCCAGTGAAATCCATATGCACCTGGCCGTGTATGCTCAACGAAGCGACGTTTCGGCAATCGTCCACGCCCACCCGCCTCTTCTCACCGCCATGACCCTCGCGGGGCAGCCTTTCCGCGCCGACATTCTCCCCGAAGTGTGGCTGACCGTCGGCCGAGTGCCCACGGCACCTTACGCGACCCCTTCCACCTCTGAAGTCCCCGACTCCATTGCCCCGTTCATCGAGGACCACCAGGCCATCCTGCTGGAGCGGCACGGTTCGCTCACTTTCGGCAGGACCCTCGGAGAGGCTTACCGGCGGCTCGAAATACTGGAACACGCCGCGCACACCCTGTTCTACGCCTTGCTCATCGGAGGCTGTCCGCCACCCGCGATGCCGGATAAGGACAGGGAAAAACTGGACCAGGTGCGCAAGAAGCTCTTTGCGTAAAATGAAGGAGTCCCGGCCATTTCGTCCGGCCCGGCAGCGTTTCGGACGTGACGGTCCGCGCGCACGGACGGTCCCTAAAGGTGTCACGCCTTGAGTATTCTCGAATCCACAACGACCATGCCTTCCGCATACGCCAGAACGGGATTCAGATCGATTTCCACGATGTCCTCGTGTTCCTCGGCGATGCGGGCGATTTTGAGCAGCCCGTCCACCAGGGCTTCCTGATCCACGGGCCGCCGGCCACGGAATCCTTTGAGCAGGGGAGCCCCCTTGATTTCGTTGATCATTTCCAGGGCATCATCCCTGGTGAGCGGAAGCAGCCGCATGGAAACGTCCCTCAGCACTTCCACCGTCACGCCTCCGAGCCCGAAAATGATCACCGGCCCGAACTGAGGATCCCGGTTCATCCCGAGGATGAGCTCAAGGCCGGGAGAAGCCATCGCGCTCACGACCACCCCCGGGATGCGGGCTTGCGGGTGATGGGAGCGGACCCGCTCCATCATCTGCGTGTAGGCGGAGCGCAATTCCAGCGCGGAGAGGATGTTGAGGCGCACCCCGCCGCAGTCGGACTTGTGCAGGATGTCCGGCGAATCGACCTTGAGCGAAACGGGAAATCCCATTCGATGCGCAAGGTGAACCGCCTTGCCCGGGCTGTCGGCGAAGCTGCTGATGATGCAGTCGAAACCCTTGGATTCCAGGAATTGCAGCCCCTCGTAAAGACCCAGCTGCACGCGCCCGCTCGCAACCGGATAAGTGGTTTGGGCCTTTCGAGCCTTGCGCTTCGGCGGAATCAACTGGGCAAGAGCCTTCACGCCCCTTTCAGGGGTCGGAAACACCGGTATCCCACGCTGGTGCATCTTCATTCTCTCGGCGCGTTCGACTTCCGCTCCGCCAAGGAAGATAACCAGCTCATTGGCCTCGGGAGTCACCACTTCCGACGCGTCCAGGATGGGGTCTCCGAAGATGATGCCCAGCGTGTCGTAGTAAGGCCGCGCCCGCTGAATCACCTCCTGGAACATCTTGGCGTTGGCGTCGCCGGTGAGATCCAGGGGATTGGACCGGATCGCGTGCGGCGGAATGACCCCTTCCAACTGGGCCGCCAGTTCTTCGGGAAGCGCCGACACCGAAAGTCCCTCCTGCTCGGCCGCATCGGTCGCCAGAATCGCCGATCCTCCCGAAGTCGTAATGTAAAGGATACGGTTCCCGGAGGGAGGCTTCAAATAAGCAAAACCCTTGGCAAAATCAAAGAACTCCTCGATGGTTTCCGCCCGGCACACCCCGTGCCGCCAGAACAGCGAAGCATAGATTGCGTCCGCTCCGGCGAGAGACTTCGTGTGCGACTCCGCCGCCACCCGGCCCCCCGGGGTCCTGCCCGATTTGAGTACCACGAGCGGCTTGCTCAGCGTGCTCAACACGTTGCGGAACCGCTGCGGATCCTTTATCCCCTCGATATATACGGCGATGACCTTCGTGTTGGGATCGCCTTCAAAATATTCGATGAGATCCACTTCGTCGATGTCGGCACGGTTGCCAAGACTGACAAAGCTGGACACGCCCAGTTCCTCGACGGAAAACCAGTCCATCATGGCCGCGCCGACCGTCCCGCTCTGACTGATCACCGCCACCCGCCCCTTGCGCGTGAGCAACGGCCAGGACGCGCACATCGGATGGTGAGGGTTGTTCACGCCCTGGCAGTTTGGCCCAACCAGGCGGATATCGTAATTGGAGGCCGCCCGTACCAGTTCCTCCTGAAGCTTCGCCCCTTCGGGCCCGGCCTCACTGAAGCCGCCCGTAACGATCACCGCCCCCTTCACCCCCTTTTCACCGCAATCCCTCACGGCCTGGGGCACCATCCGGGCGGGAATGATCACCACAGCCATGTCGACTTGGTCCGGAATGTCCTTGACGTTCTTGAAACAGGTCAGTCCCAGAATCTTCTCCGCTTTGGGATTGATCGGGTAGAGCGCCCCGGGAAAGCCCCCTTCGATGAGGTTCTTCAAAATCTCGTGCCCCAGCTTCCCCGCGCTGTCCGACGCTCCGATAACAGCCACACTGGATGGGTGAAAAAACGACCACAAATCGTCTCGAGCCATGCCAAAACCTCTCCAAGATCCAAAGAATGTCAGGGACGTGCCTTTGTCGCCGTCTGCCCTGCCAAACCTTCTCCTAGGCCATCTTTGCCGCTTTCTCGGCAACCTTTGCATTGAATTTGTCGGCCTGGATGATGAACCGTTCATGCGTGGCTTCACCGATTTTCTCGGCTTCGTCAAAGGCTTCCAGGCGGAATGTCAGCTTCCGTCCCTCCACGGCAGTCACTTCAGTACGCACGCGCACCTCCATGCCAAGGGGCGTCGCCGCAGTGTGCTTCAGATTCATCGATATCCCGACCGACTGCTCTCCAGGGCTCAGGTGCTCGTTGATCAGCTCCGCGGACACCCGCTCCATGAGGCCTCCCAGTATGGGGGTTCCGAGCACGTCGGGAAGATTGGGATAGAAACGTCGAGCTGAGTGCTCCGGCAGGGACTTGATTTTCAGTTCGTGACTCATACCTGCATGAAAAGGCGTACCCATGATGTCTCCTCTCTCTACTCTCTACGGGGTCAAACCTACACTTTTCACAAATCGCCGTAGGCCGCAAGCTGACAACGAAGCATGAAAATGCGCCGGCCCGGTTCATTTCCTCCCGAAAAAAGGAATTCGGCGGCACGGCCGGGATTCCGGCGCGCCCCGGACTGACGGTTGTGGTTTCGCGGACGCACAGGAGTACAACCTTGCCGTCTCGCATCAAGTGATCGGGCCGAGGTTCCGCCCAGGTTGCACCGCACTTCCTCGAAAGCCGCGGCAGCCCCGCCACCGAAACCGCGAGCCGGCAGCCCCGCATCCCGGCATCGACCAAACGGCCGATGCCGCTCCCGCTCGCAGTCCGCCCTGAGTATGGGAAGTCCCCTCGCCGCTCTGGAGGAGGAGGATCGCTTTGTCGCCTGAGGCTCAGCTTCGTACGGGTCATGAGGGGGGAGTAACCGCAAACGCTTTCTCGAGATCGGAGGAGGCACGGCCCCCGGAAAAGCCTATCCCCAGGGAAACTCCGCCTCCGCCCGTCAGTGAGATTACATTATGACCGGCAATGATAACAACCAAAAATGCACACCGATTGACTTTCCACCAATGTTTTCTTAATTTTCCTCTTGCTGCCGGGAATTCGGGAAATGTTTGCTCCCAGGAATCAGTAGTCGATTGTGATTATGACCGGAACGGCCTGGAGCAAGGCCGAATCGACATCCCACCAGGACATGGACTTAGAAAGGAGAAGACTTTATGTCGAAGACCGAGAAGAATTTGAAAGAGGCATTCGCAGGCGAATCACAGGCCAATCGCCGCTACCTGGCCTACGCAGAGCGCGCCGAGGACGAATTCATGCATGGAGTGGCGAAGCTTTTCCGGGCGGTCGCGGAAGCTGAAACCATCCACGCCCACAAGCACTTGCGGACACTCGGGATGGTCAAGTCAACCGCCGAGAACATCAAGGACGCCCTGGAAGGGGAAGTGCACGAATTCAAGAACATGTATCCGCAGATGATCGAGGAGGCGAAGGCCGAAGGCCAGAAATCCGCGGAAATCAGTTTCCACCACGCCAATGAAGTGGAGAAGATTCACGCGAAGCTCTATGAGAAGGCCCTCGAAGACCCCGCGAATTTCCCCGTCCAGGACTACTACGTCTGCAAAATCTGCGGCTATACCGTGGGCAAGGAAGCCCCGGGAAAATGCCCCGTTTGCGGTGCCAACCAGAAGGCCTTCAAGAAAGTGTGATCCCTTGGGTTCATTTCCAATGCAGACTGGTGAATCATTGCCGCCGGCGACGGCGGGACGGGAGCACGTCGGCCCGTCCCGCCCGGTGCCGCGGGCTGAGGGATGCGTGGGAACCGGGTGCCGGCACGCACAGCGGCGGGTAGGGGATTGAGATCAGGAGGCGCCCGGAATGATCGGCGCGCCCGCCGGATCGGCCTCACGTATAAAGTGGCGAGCTCCATTCAGGCTGATGAAAAAGCGGCCGTCATCTTCACGCAGCATAGCCGCAAACTGGTAGTACGCGGGGCGTGAGAATCGCGCTCGAAATTTGCCGTCATGCACCCGGCAATAGAGGACGTTGGCTTTCCCGACCCACAGGGTGCCGGGAGCCAGGGGATGCCGGGACGTGCGATGGCGAAAGCTCAGCAGCACCTGTTCGCCTTGGCCGGTTTTCTCCAGGTCCACCCGGGAAATGACGAAAGGCGTATCGGCAACGTCCAGAAGACACCGGGAATTTTCCCATTCCAGCAGGAACCTCTCGCCGGAAGTCAGCACGAGATACTGGAAGAACAACTCGATGATTTCATCGCGGATGATCCTGTTGCCTTCATGGTACCAGTCCCCCTCCTCGTCCACAAAAATCCCGCAGGGCATGATCTCCGACCGCTCCGACCGGATGGTCCCTTCGGCTTCGGCCGATCCCGACGACCTTTTTTCGTCCATACGGACAATCCCACCCTTCAGCCTGCTGAAAAAGCCCGGGAGTCCCCCATCGCGTCACTCCCGGAGACCGTCAGAACACTTTCCTGCTGTCCAGCAGCAGCGTCACCGGTCCATCGTTGACCAGGCGCACGCGCATCATTTCCTGGAACATCCCAGTGGCAACAGGAACGGCTTGTTTTTTCAACTCTTCGACGAATTCCTCGTAGAGTCTCCTGGCCAGGTCGGGAGGTGCGGCCCCCGCATATGAGGGCCGCCGGCCCTTGCGGCAGTCGCCGAACAAGGTGAACTGCGAGATGACGAGCACACCGCCTCCAACCTCGCGGACCGAGAGATTCATCTTGTCGGATGCATCGGGGAAAATCCTGAGGTTCACGATTTTCTCGGACAGGTAGCGAATGTCTCCCGAGCCGTCATCCGGACCGACCCCGAGAAACACGAGCACGCCTTTGCCGATCCTCCCGGTCTCCTCGCCGTTGACCGTCACGCTCGCTTTCGCCACTCGCTGCAACACCGCGCGCACGCTCGACTCCCCGTTGTCCCGCCGCCTCCTTCGGTTCCCTCCTGGCCGTTTGACCCGGCAAAACCGAGACGATATAGTGTCTACCTGACCTTTGCCGTATCCGCTGTCGCAACCCGGATCGGCCGAAGCAGTTCCCGGCACCCGCGCCCGCAAGACGGGCGTCCGTCGCACGACGGGGTGCGGGAACGGTTGACGTCAATTCATAACTCATTCGCCGGGATCATGTCAAAAGCGCCGTTCATTCTTCTCGTCAATCCATGGATCAGGGATTTTGCGGCTTTCGATCTCTGGGCGAAGCCCATGGGGCTGCTCATGCTCGGCTCGCTGCTGAGGCAGGGCGGGTGCGGCGTCGCCTTCGTGGATTGCCTCTCGCGGCACGACTCCGCCACCGAGAATGCACCGGACGTTTTGCCGGGTCGCGACCGCCCCCACGGGACCGGCAAATACTACCGCATGCGGGTACCGAAACCGGAAGTCTTTTCGGGCTTTCCGCGCACCTACTACCGCTACGGAATCCATCCGGACAGCCTGAGAAGTCAATTGACGGCTTTGCCGGTGCCTGACCTGATCTGGGTCACTTCCGCCATGACCTACTGGTACGAAGGCGTGAAGGAGACCGTCGCCATGCTGCGGGAAGTGTTCCCGGCGGTGCCCGTCTGGCTCGGCGGGATCTACGCCGCCCTGTGCCCGGCGCACGCACGCAAGGCAATCGGCGCCGACGAAGTCGTCACCTGCCCGCAGGGGGATCTGCCGGATCGCGTTCGCGCCGCAACCGGTTTCACTCTTTCCAACCGGGTCGCCTGGCGGCATTTCAGGACATCACCGCCGCCCGCGCTCGACCTTCTTTCCCGGCCGGCTTATGCGCCCCTGCTGACCAGCCGCGGCTGCCCGTTCCGTTGCCCCTATTGCGCTTCGGGGGTGCTCTACCCGGAATGGGAACGCCGCGACGCCTCCGCCATCCATGGAGAGATCGTCGCGTGGCACCGCCGTTATGGAGTGCTCGACTTCGCATTCTACGACGATGCGCTGCTGCTCCATGCACAGAGCTCCCTCAAACCCGCGCTGGAACAACTTGCCGGCGAGGGGCGCGGGCTCCGGTTCCACACGCCCAACGCGCTGCACATCCGGGCGCTCACCCCGGACTGGTGCCGGCTGCTTCATGCCGCCGGATTCAAGACGATCAGGCTCGGGCTGGAGACACTCGCCGAGGATGAGCACCGCCGGTGGGGAGGCAAGGTTCTCACGGGCATGTTCGAAACGGCCATGAGAAACCTCTTCGATGCCGGCTTCACTCCCGAAGAGATCGGGGTCTACCTGCTCTGCGGAGTTCCCGGGCAGTCGCGGCACGAGGTGGCCCGCGCCATCCGCGCGGTCGCTCGGACGGGAGCCAGGCCGCGCCTGGCGGAGTATTCACCGGTTCCGCGCACACCCATGTGGGAGGACGCCAGGCGGGTTGCACCCTTCGATATCGAGGGCGAACCCCTGTTTCACAACAATTCTTTTTTTGCCTGTCGGCGGCCGGACTTCACTTACGAGGATATGACGGAGTTGAAGCTGATGGCGGGAGACCATGATCGAGAAGGGCGCGGAGGCGGGCTCCGCCCGTCGAGAGTGGAAGCGAACGGTTGAGGGCGGCCGCTTCCGCCCGCGGGCGGCAACCGTCGGCTCGGAACACCCATGCCGACGAAATCAATGGAGTGGAATCAGGCGATTGACCTGGCGGTTCACACTCCTGTAGATGTCTTCGTCGGTCCCGTAAATTTCCACGATACATTTGTGATCGATCAGTTTCTCGATGATGTATGCGGTCACATACAGGCTGATGAAATGAGGCCTGGGAACCAGGGTCCGGATATTGGCCGTCTGGAACTGAATCTCGAAATCCTCCGCGGTGAGCAGGGTCTGCAACGAAAAATGGATTTGGTTCTCCAGGTCGTCCTTGCTGGTCGTTTCCACCAGTCTTTCCTCGATAAGCTTCATGACGATGCGATCAGCCAATTCGTCGATGTGCTCACGCAAAAGGTTCACGGCGTTGTGTCGCTGCGATTCCTTCTCGTGGTCAAGCCGCGAAATGACGGCAGATTCTCTGGCATTCGGTCGATATTCTCTTCCCACGAAATTTCCTTTCTCATTGTAAGCCCGCGTATCGGAACCGGCCCATGGCCCGGTTCAGCAAAACGCGTCGAATCGTTTCACAAGGAAATGCTCTCTTCTGCAGGAATGATCAGATTTCATGACGCCCAAGACGCCACGGCCCACCCGGAGCGGGTGCTCAGCTCGCGCCCTCACCCTCGGGCCGGGCATCTCCCGGCGGCAGATACCCTTCGTTGATCACGGAGGCCAGGTAGCCCGCCCCGAAACCGTTGTCTATGTTGACCACGGCCACGCCCGGCGCACACGAATTCAGCATGCCGAGCAATGCCCCCACACCTCCGAAACTGGCCCCATACCCCACGCTGGTCGGCACCGCGATCACCGGGCGCCGAACCAGGCCCGCGACCACGCTGGGAAGCGCCCCTTCCATGCCGGCAACCACCACGTACACGGAACCCTTCTGCAACTCGTCCCAGATGCCCAGAAGCCTGTGCAGGCCGGCCACACCCACATCGCAATATCGTTCGACGCTCTGCCCCATCATCTCGGCCGTGATCGCCGCCTCCTCGGCCACCGGAACGTCCGACGAGCCGGCGCAGATCACCTGGACGATCCCCCGGGATCGGGAAATCACGCGCTCCTGCTCGTACGACAAGACTCTTGCCACCGGGTGGTAAACCGGCCCATCGATGTTCTCAAGAATGTGACCGGCTTTCACGGCGTCCACCCGGGTGACCAGGACGTTGCTGCCGAACTCCTTCATCGCCCGGACGATGGAAAGGATCTGTTCGGCGCTCTTGCCCTCGCCGTACACCACTTCGGGAAATCCGCGACGCAGTTTTCTGTGATGGTCTATTCTGGCAAACGAGAGGTCTTCGAAAGGAAGCTTCCTGAGGTAGGTCAAAACGTCCGAGAGTTCTCTCCGGCCTTCTTTGTAGTCTTTGAGTATCTGTTCCAGTCTCTGCATGTTCAACGAACGCCGAAAAACCTTTCCGGGAATGCCGCCAGGATCAACTCCACCTGCCTGTAAACCACTCCCCCCATCTTCTCCAACGCATTCCTCGCTCTTTCGCCGTATTCCTCGAGCTCCGGGAGCCGCCGGACCCAGAATCTCCAACGGCTCGCTAATTCGTCGCTGTCGCTTACAGGGAAGCTGCACTTGGATTCAAGCAGGATTCTATGTTCATACCTCACTTTTTTCAAGTGAGGACCATAAAAAACCGCCTTTCCCCACGCCGCGGGTTCGAGGATGTTGTGTCCGCCGACGGGCTCCAGGGTTCCCCCACAGAAGATGAGGTCCCCGATGGAGTAGAGCTCGAACAGAACGCCGATACGGTCGACCAGGACAACGGGAAAAACTCTCCTGCGCCCCGTCCCCTCGATGTCCGACAACCGGTGAAAGGCAATACCGCGGCTCTCCAGCCACTGCACCATTTCGGGGATCCGCTCGAGGTGCCGCGGGACGAAGATGCCGATCGCTTCGGGGCACAACTCCCGCAATTTCCCGAACGCCTCCGGCACCTGCCGGCACTCCGCGCCCCGCAGGCTGCCCCCGATGACAACAGGCGTCTGTCGCGGGATATCGAGTTGCCCGCGCCAGCGGACGGGCACCTCCTGATCGGCTTTGGACAAAAGTCCGTCGTATTTCGAACTGCCGAGCACCAGGGCGCGTTCGGGTGAGGCTCCGAGACTCAGGACATTCTGCAGGTCTTCCTCCGAATGCATTGCCAACCACTCGAATTGTCTGAAAATCGGCTGGAAAACAGATCGCACTCGGGCGTACCTGCGCGCCGAACGGTCTGCCACGCGCCCGTTCAGAAGCACCGAGGGAACCTCGTTCATTCTCAGGAAGCGAAAAAGATTGGGCCAGAATTCACTTTCGAATCCCACGTACAGATCGGGTTTCAAGCGGCGGAAGGCCTTCCGCAGAACCGTCGGGAAGTCCAGTGGAAACGGGATGACGGGAACCGATTCCGGGAGCCGGGCGCGCGCGTGACGCAAGCCCTGCGGAGTTCCCACCGTGAGGGCGGCGACGGCGCCCGGCAATCGATCGAGGAACGCCTGCACGGTGGGCACGGCTCCCGTCACCTCACCCACCGAGGAGGCATGAAACCACACCCGCGGGCTCCCGCTCGGGAGGATGTCCGGAGAATAGTTCCCTAGCCTTCCGGAAAGGAAATCGGGGGCATCGCGCAACTTGCACCGGAGATAGGGGAGTATGCCGACAGCGGCACCATGGAGACCGATATTGTATAGATAGTCCTGCAATTCCAAAGGAACTTCCCCTCTCTCACCGATCGGCCGGGCGGAGAACTTCGGGCTCCCCGTCATGGAAAAACGAAGAGCTCGTTGGTCCGGCCGCCGAATCCGCTCAAAACCTTTAGAATTATATTCGTGAATCCGCAACAGAATATTTTGGCTTCGGGCTTTTTTGACTCCCCGGATTTTTTCTGTTTCACCCTCACGGGTCCGGGTGATAATAGTCGGGCATGAGAAACGTCGGACACCCTTGAACGACGGGCGGCAAAGTCGATATCCACCGCGACCGCGAGAAAGGACTTCGTTACATGGCGGCAATCTCGAGAGTAATCGATCTTTTTGCAAGAGATCAGGAATACATCGGCAAGACCGTCCGCGCTCAGGGATGGGTGCGGACCAAACGCGATTCCAAGGCGGGCGTGTCATTCATCGAGCTCAACGACGGCTCCTGCCTTCGCAATCTGCAGGTGGTCGCCGACCAGGAACACCCGGAGTATCGACAATTGCTCGAAAGCATCACCACCGGAAGCGCGGTCATGGTCGAAGGCTCCATCGCTTACTCTCCGGGAAAGGGCCAGACGATCGAGCTGAAAGCGGACCGCATCACGCTTTACGGCACGGCGGACCCGGCCGTCTATCCCCTGCAGAAGAAGCGGCATTCCTTTGAATTCCTCCGGCAGATAGGGCACCTGCGGCCCCGCACCAACACCATCGGAGCCGTGAGCAGAGTCCGCAACCGTCTGAGTTACGCCATTCACCAGTTCTTTCAGGACCGCGGCTTCTATTACATTCACACGCCGATCATCACTGCCAGTGATTGTGAAGGCGCGGGCGAAATGTTTCGGGTCACCACGCTGGACGCGCAAAACGCGCCGGCGAAGATCCCGGAAGAGGTCCACCGGGCGGATTTTTTCGGCAAGCCGGCCTTTCTGACCGTGAGCGGCCAACTGCAGGCCGAGATCTACGCTCTCGCCCTGGGCCGCGTGTACACGTTCGGCCCGACGTTTCGCGCCGAGAATTCGAACACCAGCAGACACCTCGCGGAATTCTGGATGGTGGAACCCGAGATGGCCTTTTGCGACCTGGAAGGAGACCTGGAAATCGCCCAGGAACTCATCAGGCACCTCATCGGCGTCGCCCTGCAGGACTGCGCCGAAGACCTGGATTTCTTCACCCGCTTCATCGAACCGACTCTGCGCGGCACACTGGAGACCGTGGCGTTCAGTCCTTTCGAAACCGTGACCTATACCGAAGCCGTGCGGATTCTCAAAGAATCGGGCGAAAACTTCGAATTCCCCGTGGAATGGGGAAACGATCTGCAGGCCGAGCACGAACGCTACCTGACCGAGAAGGTTTTCCGAAAGCCCGCGGCGGTGATCCATTTTCCCCGCGCGCTGAAACCGTTTTACATGAGGGTCAACGATGACGGAAACACCGTGGCCGCCATGGACATACTGGTTCCCGGAACGGGGGAAATCATCGGAGGCTCCCAGCGCGAGGAACGTCCGGATATTCTTGTCGAACAGATGCGCCTGAAGTCCGTTGCGCCGGAAGACTACAAATGGTACCTGGAGCTGCGGGAGTTCGGTTCCGTGCCCCACGCGGGATTCGGCATGGGGTTTGAGCGCCTTGTGCAGTTCGTTACCGGATTGCCGAACATCCGGGAAGTCATTCCGTTTCCCAGGACGCCCGGCCATGCGGAATTCTGAGATGACGGGCGAAGGACCCCGCCCGAGGGGGGAGTCTTTTCCGGCAACGCAGACCGGTGCCCGGCCATATGGTTTTTTTGGACTTCATCATCTCGATACCGCCTGTTAATATAAAAGGTTTCCGGCGCAAGACCCGGGCCGGAAGGCTCCGGCGGCCTCGACCCGACGGGGCGGAGCGATGGCGTTGACTGCGGGAGCGGTCGTTTCCCCTTCCCTGGAACGGCTCGCGGCGGATCAACGGATGAAGTCCGAACGGGATGGTGAGGATGAGTCTTCCTGAACTGGAAACCAAGTGCTGGATGTGCTGGGGCTCCGGCAAGATCGCATCCGAAGACCACGGAGGCGGCATGGAGTGTCCGGAGTGCGGTGGCGTCGGTTGGCTCCCCACGGCGGATGGGCGGCGGCTGCTCGATTTCGTCCAGCGGCACCTCGGCATCGTCGAAGAAGGTGAAGACAACGAAACGCTCTGAACTCGGTCAGACCCCGGGCAACGTCCCGGCATGCCGTCCCCGTCGATCCTTTACTGCGACGGAACGGCGCAATTCCGAGCAGAGACGGGAAAGGACGAGGGTACTCTTTTGAACAAGAAAAGCGTCTTGGCGACATGCGGTTTCGCCGCCCTCGGGCTGGCGCTCGTGGCGGTCTACATGCTCACCCTGGCTGCGCCTTCGGAACCCGTGGATTTTCGGGGCCTCAGATGGGGCTCCGGCATCGGCGACGTTTCCGGGCTCACGCCGCTGGCGGAAGACGGCAACCTGAAGTCTTACGAAAAGAAGGATGAAGTATTGAAGCTGGAAGACGTGAACCTCGACAAGGTCATCTACGCCTTCTACAAAGACAGGTTCTACCAGGGCATCGCCTATTTCCGATCCGAGGCCGACCTCCCGAAGCTCAAACAGATCCTGACACGGTTGTACGGAGACCCGGTTCAGCTCGAACAGTCGACCAACAAATTCTTCTGGAACGGCGAGAACGTGTCTCTCCTGCTCAGCTATGACGCGCAGTCCGGCACCGGCCGGGTCGCCTACCTCTACAAACCCATTCAGCTGGAGCTCGAGATAAAGAAATAATCGCTCCGAACACATGGGCGGCCCGCGCGGCGCGTTCCGGATCGTTCATTCCTCGGCCGGTTCCGGGTGATGCACCGCCTTGAGGCGGGCCAATTCCGCGTAGGCGCTGTCGAGCATTTCCTGGGGCCGTTTCATGCCGTCATCCAGAGTGGCTGTTCCGATCATCGCCTGAATCAGGATGGCGGTATTCCGGTGTTTGAAGGGGGCTTTCCGGATCGTCCGGGACAGGTAGGGAATCACCTCCCTCGCCTCCTCCTCCTCCACGCCGGGCAGAACCAGCACGAACTCATCGCTCCCGTATCGCCCCAGAAAACTCTCCTTCTCGGGCAGTATTCCGCTCAGCAGCCCGGCCACGTGTTTCAACACCTCCGTGCCGCTGTCGAAATCCTCCAGCTCGTGGACGAAATTGAAGTCGATGATGAGCAGCGACAGGGGCTGCCCGGTCCGGCGGGAGCGGCGGAATTCCCTTTCCAGGACCGTGTGGATCTGAAAGAAGTTCAGGAGTCCGGTCACCGGATCTTCTATGCCGAAATCCTTCACCTTTTCATAGGTCAGGCAGTTGTCCATGGCGAGCGCGATCTTGATCCCCAGCTGTTCGAGAAGATCGGTGCCGTCCCTGGGACGGTAACGGTCCGCATCCATGCTGCCCAGGAACAACCCCCCGAACAGGATTTCGTGGATGCTGAGCGGGATCATGACACCCGATCGAACGGGCGAAGCGGATTCCGGCAGGTATTCCAGGAGTTCCTCGATGTTCTCTTCGGAAAGCAGGAACGGTTTCGGCGAGACGTTCCACAGGGCCATGCCGATTTCGACGGGCAGCGACACGATCCAGGTCCCCGCGCTGACGGGTTCCCTAGTTTCGGAGAGGTCGGGGAAAAACCGCTCCAGGATATCCGGGTGGCACAGGAAGAGAATCACCTGGTCGGTCTGGAAACGCTCCTTGAGCTCTCCGAGAAGCTCCTCGACGAGCACGTCGAGCTCGCGTGTCCGGAACAGGATGCGTTCGATTTCAGCGAAGTGGCGCCAGATGCGTTCGTTGGTGGCGGCGGTGGCCACGACTTCTTCTAGCTGTGCGCGGAGCGCCTCGTTTTCCTCACTGAGGCCGGCCAGCAGCGCTTCACGGTCATTATCGACGAGGAGGACGTTTCCCGGCGCGGCGGCCGGATCGGTTGGTTCCATCGTGTACCCTCGGAGTAGCAAGGAAAAGGAGCATCAGACCACGATATCGGCAGGCGCCTCGATCAACTGGTAAGCCAGACTCACAGCCTCGGCCGGCGATTGCGCCGACCGGACACCCGGGATTTCGAACTCCGGATGAAGCGCAACCACTTTCTTCCCCATCTTCAGCGCCATGGCGATCTCCGACAGGGTGCCGTAGCCGCCGCCGACCGCGATCAGCACGTGCGCGGTTTGGACGATGATGGCGTTACGCGCCTGCCCCATATTGCTCGCAATGGGAAAATCGATGAAATGATTCGCGTCTTCGACGTGCGACCCGGGCAGTATCCCCACGGTGAAGCCGCCTTCCTCCTTCGCTCCCAAGGCGGCGGCAGTCATCACGCCGCCCAGACCGCCACATACCAGAACGCCTCCGCGCCTGGCGACCTCACGGCCCACGGCCACAGCCATGTCGTCGAGATCCGGATCGGACTCACCCGTCCCGATTACTCCGATGTAAGGCCCTCGCATCGCTCAGCCTTCCCATCCCCATTTGCCGACCAGGTCGACAAAGCGCACTCCGCCCAAATTCGTGTGTTTCATTCCCTCGGGACCGGATTCAACCAGGACCAGCTCCTGAGCCAGGCGGTCCCCGACCGGCACCACCAGCCGTCCCCCTTCGGCAAGCTGATCCAGCAAAGGCTGCGGAATCTTGGGAGTACCCGCCGTCACCAGGATTGCGTCGAAAGGCGCCTCGTCCGGCCACCCCAGAGTGCCGTCAGCCACCCTCACGATGATATTCTTATATCCGAGCTTCTGTAAAGTCTGATTGGCGCGATAAGCCAGGTTGGGATTGCGCTCGATGCTGAACACACGCTCCGCAAGCTCGGCGAGAACGGCCGCCTGGTAGCCCGAACCGGTGCCGATCTCGAGTATCTTCTCGTGTCCCTGGAGCTCGAGGGACTGGGTCATCAATGCCACGATGTAAGGCTGGGAGATGGTCTGCTTGTCCCCGATGGGCAGGGGATGATCGCTGTGGGCTTGTTCCTTGAGGGCTTCATCTACGAACAAGTGACGCGGGACCTTCCGCATGGCTTCGAGGACCCTTCGATCGTGAATCCCGCGGGAAACGAGCTGCGTTTCCACCATGCGATCGCGTGCCTTCTGAAAGTTGATCATCGAAAATCGACCTTCTCCCGTTCCTGCCTGGTCATTTTTTCACCGTGCGGTCGTCCCCGAAAACCCAACCTACGTTTTCCATAGAACCGGAGATAAAGCAAGAATATAATAGCTGAGCCACTCTTCTCCACTCCGGGGCGGGCGCGCCCGCAAACCGACCCTCCCGGAACGTGCCTGTCCTCCCCGGACGATCGCGGGGTTGCAGTGATCATCCGCTTCGGCCCCTGCTCACGGCCCGTCGGTTTTCAACACGGCTGTTTGTGTGCTTACGCGTACGTTATTATTATATTCGCACGCGCGTCTTTTGTGGAGACTTTTTAGTCCGGAACGCCGGGACCCCCCGGACGGGGATTCCCGAACCGCAAGTCCGTCCCCGGCGGCATGAAACTCCTTCGAGCCAAGGCAGTCTCGAACTATTGCCGTCCCTTCGCTCATCGCCTCATCTCCTTGGGGGACGCTCATTCAGACGACACGAAAGGAAGACGACATGCCCTCCTATGCGAATGCCCGAAAAGACGTCGGGAAGATCAATTTGTTCAGGGTCGGCGGGATCCGGATATCCATCGACTTCTCGTGGTTCGTCATTTTCGTGCTGATTCTGTGGAGTCTCTCCGTGGGGTATTTTCCGCGGGAGTTTCCGGCCCAGAACGCCTACAGTTACTGGGGAGCCGGGATTGTGGCCACGCTCCTGTTCTTCCTGTCGGTGATCTTTCATGAGCTGGCCCACTCCCTGATCGCGATTCGTTCCGGGCTGCAGATTCCCGAGATCACCCTCTTTATCTTCGGCGGTATTTCGAAATTGTCGGAAGACGCCAAGGACGCCGCCGACGAGTTCAAAATCGCGGTCGTAGGGCCTCTGAGCAGCTTCGTGCTGGCGGTTGTCTTCATGTTCCTCGAAAAAGCCGCCCGCTCCATGCAACTCCCGATGACGGCCGTCATATTCGGCTATCTCACCTGGATCAATTTCGCTCTTGCCGTTTTCAATCTCATTCCCGGCTTTCCCCTCGACGGCGGCCGCATACTGCGCGCGTTTCTGTGGTGGAAGACGGGGTCTCTCACCAGCGCCACGAAATACGCCTCGGACGTGGGAAAGGGATTGGCAGTGGCCATGATGATCCTCGGAGGCATACAGATTTTCGGCGGAATGCTCATCGGAGGCTTGTGGCTCATCTTCATCGGGGCTTTTCTCAGGGGGGTGGCCGAGGGAAGCTACCAGGAAGTCCTGATGCGGCAGTCCCTGGAGGGAGTGAAGGTCGATGAGGTCATGGTGAGAGAAGTCGTCGGCGTGCCTCCGGACCTCCCCGTGAGCCGCCTCATTTCGGCCTATCTGCTGCGCTACGGCTACAAGGGATACCCCGTGATGGAAAGGGCCGGTGAGCCCATCGGCATCGTGGAAATATTCCACATCAAGGACATCCGTGAAGAGGACCGCCAATCCCGGACCGTCGCCGAGGTGATGGAACCGATCAACCCCGACCTCGTCGTGGAACCGGACTTACCCCTGATCGATGCGCTGAAGAAGATCGGCGACAGCGATCTGGGGCGTCTGCTCGTGATTCAAAACGAACGGATGGTCGGTCTGATCACCAAGAGCGGCCTGCACCGTTTCCTCGAGATCCGCAGCATCCTGAGGTCATGATCGGCAGGCCCCGGATGCCGCGTCCCGTATCCCGGCCGAAACGAAGAAATCCGGGTCATGGCAGGCTCTCCCCCCTGCTCGGCCTGAGGAATTCGCAAATCGCGCGACGGCGCCCCCTGGCGGACGCTGCGACCGGGAGCCTGTCCGAAGCGGGAGAGCGGGGTCGATGACGTCTCGCGGGAAGCCTGAAGCAGCGTCGTCACGGTGCGGCAGGGGTTTATCCCCGCCCGCGTCACCTCCCGCCGGGCAGGTGTTGTGCAATCTTGAACGCACCTCGGTATCAGGCAGGAAACACGGCATGAAAGAGCGGGAATACACTCTGCAGGAGATCATTCGGGACCCGGGCGTGTGGGTTTATGAAGCATACGAGCTCACCCGGGAGGATCACTACTATCTTTTTCGGTACGACGCCTCGCAGGAGAAATTCTACCGCGCCACGGTGCCCGCGGGAGCGGCGGCCATACACTTCCATCCGCTCCAAGCCTCCGATAAGGTCCCCCTCGGGGGCTGGATCGCCGTCGAGAGAGCGCAGGCTTCCGGGTTTCGGCTCCACCTGGTCGACACCCGCAAGCCCCCTTCAGAGTAGATTGGCCCAAACGGCATGGCGCTCCGCGAATGGATCGCCGGCGTCCCGCTCCCCCGCGCTTATCGCGCGCCTCAGCCTGCCTCGCAAGTACGCGCCGAACGGAACCCTGATGCGGTCGAAGGCGAGCCACGGCGCAAAATCCTCCATTTCTCCCTGGATGGAGAGCAAGGGAAACACCTGGGTCCCCGCATACAGAAAACCCAGGTTGTCCTTCCAGGATGAATCGTAATCGCGGAAGAACGACGGGCCGTCCGAGTCCAGAATCCGCTCCAGCGAGACCGGGTGATGGTTGTCGTCAAAAGGCCTCAGGACAAACACCCGTGTCCGTTCGTGTTCAGCCAGGATGATGGGCAGGGCGGCGGTGCGATGCGAACCTGCCCGATCGAAGACCCCGATCCCGCGGACGGCGTGGCCGGCGGCCCGAAGCTGTTCCAGGGCCAGTTGCAGGCTTGGTGCCCGGGCGTGGGACGTATCCTCCCAGAGAAGAACGAGCGGGGCCGGCCCCGTCTTCTCCAGCCAGCGGATCAGGCGGGGCAGGTATTCCAGGTCTCCCTCCCTGCGGGTGGAGATGAAAAATTTGTCTATCCAGGGAAGAACGAACGCTTCGAGCCTCCCCCGGGACATGAATTCCTGCGCCGTGCCGTTGAGCGCGGCGAGCAGGAACAACCCCGGAGCCCACGACTCCCGGTGCTTCTCGATCCATCCGGCGATTTCCCCCGCGCCGATCCGCTGGTGAGGGCTCATCGCTCCCGTCCACGCGTATTTGCCTGAGGCCGCGAGCCGTTCCGGGGCAAGGTCTTCCACGAGCCCGCTCCATCGCTTTGCTTCTTCCCTCCACGCCTTCTCCCCGGCGCTCTCCCATGCGTGTCGGAACCCGCTTTCGACGAGGGCATGGATCAGCTTGGGACGAAAGAGCCGGTCTTCCCTCAACACGCCGAGGTCCGCGGCGCCAAGGCGGAGCCCCCTGTCTCTCTCGAGCTCGGATGCGCGCCTCGACACCGCACGGTAGAACTTCTCGAGGAGCGGTTGAGAGGGGAAGGCGCAGCCCGGGTCATCGAACGCCCAGCCGCCCGCGGCGGCGAGCGTCGCGTTGTGCCAGCTCAGGACGACTCTGCCGGTCTTCCGGCTGACGGACCGTGCCAATTCCCTGACCCTCATAAGCTCCTCCGCCTGCAACCGGACCAGGTTTTCCATCGATCGCAACCGGGAACCGGATGCCCCTCCCCAGTGGACGGCAACCATCGGCGGGAGCCGCAGCGGCAGGGATCGCGGCGCCGCGGGCGGATAGAAAAGAAGGCGCCCGCAAGCCGCCCACCGCCCCGTGCTGTGGACGCGGCCCCGCTCGTCGCCCACGGGAAGCAGCGGTTCCAGGTCCTTTAAGGTGAGCTCCGCCCAGCCGGGCGAAGACGTGAATACGCGCAGGCGCAGCCTGAGGAACCGCAGGCGGCGCCTGAGCGACATCGCTCGGGACTCCCTCCCGGGGGCCTGCAGTCGCCCCTCGAGCATACAGAGAAATGGGGCAACCGGGTAACGACGATCGAACGGGCGCGCCGCCCGGTCACGAGCGAGACTCCGAAAAAGTCCTGAAAGCCGGGATGCCATCCGCGCGTCCCCGGGCAGCCCTCGAAGCTCCGCGACGATTTCGAACGCCAGCTGCAAAAGAGGGCGGGGCCGGATGGCGGTTTCAAATCCGGCCGCGGCGAGGAACTGGAGAAGGCGGCGCAGGTGGGTCTCCTCCCCGGCCGGGGTGAGGGGGTGAAGCAGGCACAGAAGCGCTCTCTCCCTGAGCTCCGCGTCGGGATCCGCACAAAGGCGCAGCAACGCCCTCATTTCGTTCCGGGATGGCATGGAGTCGCGGGCGAAGGTATGTTCCAGGCCGGCGATGAGCTCGTCGGGGCGGATGTTTCGGTTCATGCTTTTTGCCTTTCAGGGCCACAATGGAACGAGAAAATAATTGAAGTCAAGACAAAGTTCTTCAAGAAAGATGTTGACAACATATAAAGTTCGGATTACCTAATTACCTGACGTTCACGACCGACCAAAGAGAAAGGAGGGCTTTATGCCAAACGACATGAAACAGGGCTGTGGCTGCTGTAAAGGCATGAGGGCCTCCGTGCCCGGACAGGTGCCGCTTCGAGATGTGAAATCGGGGAAGCGGTTTCGAGTGGCCGGGATCCGGGGGGGGCGGCATCTCTGCGCGAGAATGGCGGCAATGGGGATCTATCCCGGCGTGGAAATGGAGATACTGTGCGGCGGTTGCGGGTGTCCCTGCCTGGTGCGCGTTCATGGCGGCACATTGAGCCTCGGGGAGGGAGTTTCCGACAAGATCTTCGTAACGTCCGTGGCGTAACCGATCGGATTGGATTCATCGTGTAGGCGGTTTGCGAAGCCGCTTTTTCTCGGAGCCAAAAGTTAGGCACAACTAATTTCTTCTCCTGTGAGGTTTTATGACGCTCGTCCCATTGCGTAACATGTCCGCGGGCCAGAAAGGAATCATCGCCAAGGTGAAGGCGTCGGGGGAACTGGGAAGGCGCATTCGCGACATGGGGCTGGTGCCCGGCACGCCGTTCCAGGTGCAGGGGCGCGCTCCGCTCAAGGATCCCGTGGCCATTCGGATCCGCAATTTCACCTTGAGCCTGCGCAATAGCGAGGCGGACTACATAGAAGTCGAGGTCGAGGAACCGGCATGAGCGATGCGGAGCGCGAATTCCTGGTGGCGCTGGCGGGCAATCCCAATTGCGGCAAGACCACGCTTTTCAACGCTGTAACCGGCGCCCGCCAGCACGTGGGCAACTATCCGGGCATCACGGTGGAAAAAAAAGAAGGTTTCTACACGTTGAACGGAACCCGGATCCGCCTGGTGGACCTGCCGGGAACCTACTCGCTCACCGCCTATTCGATGGAAGAGCTGGTGGCGCGCGATTTCCTGGTGAATGACCGGCCCCGGGTCGTGATCGATATCGTGGATGCGTCCAACCTGGAACGGAACCTGTACCTGACGGTTCAACTCCTGGAGCTGGGCACCCCCCTGGTGATCGCGTTGAACATGATGGACGCGGCCGCGGCCAGGGGGATCGAAATCGATGCGGCGGAACTGGCCAGGCGGCTGCGGCTGCCCGTGATCCCCACCGTGGCGCGCACCGGAAAAGGCAAGGACGAACTGCTTGCGGCCGCAGTCGGCGAGGCGACCAAGGACCGGGCGTGGGAGCCTTTGCATGTTTCCTACGGCCCCGACGTGGACCCGGCGTTGCGCGAGATGGAGAGAAATATCAGGGATTCCGGATTCTTGACCGACGTCTTCCCGCCGCGATGGACCGCCCTGAAGGTTCTGGAAGGGGATGAGCAGGTGCTGGGAAAAGGCCGGGAAGCCGATCCCGAACTGTCCCGGAAACTCGAAGCCACCGCCGCCCGGGTTGCGGAGCACCTCGAAAAGACGCTCGACAGCTACCCGGAAGCGATCATCGCCGACCATCGCTACGGATTCATAGCGTCTCTTCTGCGCAACGGCGTCGTCAGGCAGAACCGCAAAGCCGACCGTTTGTATCTTTCGGACCAGCTGGACCGGGTTCTGACCAACCGGTTTCTGGGTCCCATCATCATGGTGCTGATCCTGTACGTGGTCTATCAATTCACCTTCAATTACAGCAAGCTGCCGGTAGAGTTGCTGGAATCGGGGTTCACGATGCTGGGCCGGCACATGGAGTCGGTGCTTCCGGACGGTCCCGTGAAATCCCTGGTCGTTTCGGGAATCATCGATGGAGTCGGGGGAATCATCGGCTTCGTGCCGCTCATCGTGTTCATGTTTCTGTCCATCGCCCTGCTCGAGGACACGGGTTACCTCGCCAGGGTCGCCTATATGCTGGACCGGGTCTTCCGGAGCTTCGGGCTGCACGGCAGCTCGGTCATGGCTTTCATCATTTCGGGCGGCATCGCGGGAGGCTGCGCCGTACCGGGCGTTATGGCCACCCGGACGCTGCGGAGCCCCAAGGAGCGGTTGGCCACCCTTCTGACGGCGCCTTTCATGAACTGCGGGGCCAAATTGCCGGTGTTCGCCATGTTGATTGCCGCATTTTTCCCCGAACGGCGCGCCCTCATGATGTTCGTGCTCACGCTGCTCTCCTGGTCGGCTGCTCTGCTCCTTGCAAAGTTGATCCGAGTGACCATCTTGCGCGGTCCGAGCACTCCCTTTCTGCTGGAGCTGCCCCCGTACCGCCTCCCCACTTTCAAGGGGTTGCTCATCCACACCTGGGAACGCACCTGGCAGTACATCCGGAAAGCGGGGACCATCATTCTCGCGATTTCGATCCTTTTCTGGGCACTGATGTCCTTCCCGGGGCTTTCGGAAACTGAGCGGCAGGCATTCGACGCGAAGCGTCAAGACGTGCTGCGGCAAATCCCCGAGGACGTGAAACCCGAAGTGCTCGGCCGGGGACAGGATGCGGGGACGGCTTCCGCGGCTCCGTGGCGCGACCGGCTCCTGGCCGTCGACCGGGAAGAGGCGGAGTCGGCACTGAAGCAATCCTTCGCAGGCAGAATCGGCACCGCGCTCGAAGGAATCACCCGCTGGACGGGCTTTGACTGGCGACTCAACGTTGCGCTGCTCTCGGGATTCGCGGCCAAGGAATTGATCATCTCCACTCTCGGCACAGCCTACTCCCTGGGCGAATCGAGCAAAGACGAGGAACTTCCTCTGAGCGCGCGGCTGGCCGCCGATAAGAGTTGGAATCCTCTCCAGGCCTTCTCCGTGATCGTCTTTATCATGCTTTACGCTCCCTGCCTGGCCACGGTGACCTGCATCGTCAAGGAGTCCGGCACATGGAAATGGGGTGTTTTCTCCATGGCGTTCAACACCGCCATCGCGTTCGCGCTGGCGATACTGGTCTATCAGGGCGGGTTGTGGCTGGGAATGGGGACATAGGAGAGCAACATGTGGCAGAGCCTCGTTATCCTCGTGGTGCTGGCTCTCGTGCTGGCATACATCGTTCGCCACATTTCGAGAGCCTACCGGTCGGGAACGTCCCCGTGTTCGGGCTGCTGCGGGTGCTGCGCGGCAGATGGCGGGACGGCCCCCGGCCCGGAGAACTCATCCGGTCACGGCAGCTCGCAGGAAGTCCATTGCCGGGAATGTGAGGGCGGACCGGAACGTTTCCGACCGGGTTCCAAGCCTCTGCTCCGGTAACCACCGTCCTCGCCGCTCTCCCTTCTCAGTCGTGAAGGGTGCGAGACTCCCGCCGCCCGCCCGGATCGGGGCAAGTTAGTGTTTGACTTCCGTTCGCAAAAGGAGGATACGCGGTCTGAAAGTTGTTTGATTTGGGGACAATAGACCATGAAGATGACCATTTCCCTTCCCGCGGGCGGCTCCAGGCTGTCGGAGCTCATCATCGGACCGGGAACGCTCGACGAGCTTCCACGCGAGATCCTCACCCGCCTGGGGCGCCGCAAGGCGTTCTGGGTTTGGGATGCGAACGTCCGGGAGCTGTGGGGCGAGCGGTTGCCCGGGCTCCATGCGGGCGGCGGAGAACATTCCGAGCCGATTCTGTTTGCGGCGTCCGAAACCAACAAGCGGCTTTCGTCCGTGGAAGAGCTGGCCCGGAGACTGGTCGAGGCCGGCGCGGACAGGAACAGCGTCCTGGTCGCCGTGGGCGGGGGCGTGACGGGTGACGTGGTGGGATTCCTCGCCTCGGTGTACATGCGGGGCATTCCCTTCCACCAGGTACCCACCACACTTCTCGCCCAGGTGGACAGCAGTGTGGGCGGCAAGACCGGAGTCGATCTGCCGGAAGGCAAGAATCTGCTCGGGAGCTTTCACCAGCCCGAGGCGGTGTGGATGGATCCGCGATTTCTCGAGACCCTGCCCGCCGTCGAGCTGAGGCAGGGCATGGCTGAAGTCGTCAAGACGGCCATGATCGGCGACGCACGGCTGTGGGAGTATCTCGAAGAACACCACGAATCCATCCGGCGTCGCGACCCGGAATCCGTCAGCCGGATCGTCACGGCATGCTGCGCGTTCAAGGCGAGCGTCGTAGCGGCCGATGAAAAAGAGGGTGGATACCGAAGGATTCTCAACTTCGGACATACCATAGGTCATGCCCTGGAGAGGCTGAGCGGCTACCGGGTGCGTCACGGCGATGCGGTGGCCGTGGGCATGGCCGTCTCGGCGGAGCTGTCCAGGCGCCTGGGCAGGCTTCCGGCCGAAGCGGCAGCTCGGCTGATCAAATTGTGCGAGGCGTGGGATTTGCCCACCCGGGTGCCGCCCGGGCACGATCCCGGCACGATCGTCGCCGCCCTGCGCTCGGATAAGAAACGGATGGGGGATGTCCTGCACTTCATCCTCCCGGTGCGGATCGGCGAGGCGATCGATTACGAAGACCTCGATGAAAGATTCCTCAGGCGGACACTGACCGATCTGTCGGTCTGAACCGCCCGGGTCGAACCGGGCGTGCGAAACCCGGCGACGCCTCTCAAGGGAAATGCCCAGGAACAGGCCCATGTCGATCCCAGAAGACAAGACGGTGGAGCTGCCCTCCGAAGCCATCATCCGCGACATACTCGCTTCGGTGACGGACGCGGTGATCACGGTGGACGAAAACCACAACGTGGTTTACTGCAACCAATCGGCGGAGAAGATGTTCGGATGGCGCAGAGATGAAATCGTCGGCCGCGACGTCTCCCCGCTCATTCCCGATCCGCACCACGACATGCATCGACAGTACGTTCAGCGATATGTGGACACCGGCATTGCCCGAGTGATCGGAGAAGCCAGAGAATGCCGCGGACAGCGCAAGGACGGCACCACATTCCCGGTGGAGATTTCCTATTCGTTGTCCAGGACCGGCGGGCATCTCTTCTTCACGGCGGTGATTCGCGACATCACGCAGAGAAAGGAAATGGAGCGTGAGGTCCGCTTCATGGAAACCCTGGCCGACGTCGGCAAGGCCGTGGCCCACATCGGGCACGAAATCCGCAAGCCTCTGGTGCTCATCGGGGGATTCGCCGGCCAGGTGGAACGATGCGACTCGTTGCGGGCAAGTGAGAAAGACCGTCGCAAGCTGCGCATCATCATGGACGAAATCAAGCGTTTGGAAACGCTTCTGAGCTCCATCCGGGTGTTGACGCGCCCCCCTTCCTCGAGTCACAAGTCCTCGCTTTCACTGAACGCGATAGTGGAATCAACCCTCGAACTGCTCACCCCGATGCTCAAGGATCGGAAAATTCAGCTGAAAAAAGCCCTGAGCGCCGACCGGATCATGGTTCACGGCGATCCGAATCAACTCGAACAGGTTTTCCTCAACCTCCTCGACAATGCCATCGGCGCTCTGCGGCGCAGCGGAACCGTCACCATTTCCTCGGTTCGCGAAAAGAACACCGCCCGGGTTGTCGTCGAGGACGACGGCCCGGGGATTCCCGAGGAATTGCAGGAGAGAATCTTCGATCCGTTTTTCACCACCAAGTCGGACGGGACCGGCCTCGGTCTGCCCATCTGCCGGAACATCATTCGCGATCACGGCGGAACGCTCACGCTCCATTCAAGCACATCGCGCGGAACCCGGTTCATTGTCGAACTGCCCCTGAGCCCGTAGGGATCAACCTGTCGGGAGCAGGCTTGCAATATTGGAATATCGGGGCATAATGACTGCAGCGACTCGAATCCGAACCGCCCGACCATTGCTTCGGCTTGTGACTCGGCGCCTCGTTCCTTATTGCAGCGGAGCCGCCGGGGACACCCTGCTTGCGGAAGCTGCAGGAAACAGCAAGCGCGGGGGCTTTTCTTCTCCGGGCCTTTGCGCAACGCGCATGCAACCGAGCGGGCGAAGGCATCCCGGCCGGCATTGACCAAGGAGGCATGACAACGGTGAACGGCGGACACTGCAATACCGCGCGCACGATCCCGGTTGTGATTCTTTTTCTCGCCCTGGGAATTTCGGCCGGGCTGGACGCTTATCCCGTCCTGGCGGAGGAGCTTTCGGCCCGTGACATCCTGAACAAGGTCGACGACCTCTACCGGGGAACTTCGAGCCAGGGAAAGATGACCATGGAGGTCGTCACGGAACATTGGAAAAGGACGCTTTCCCTGGAGTTTTGGAGCCGCGGCAAGGACCGGTCCCTGATCAGAATACTCGCCCCGCTCAAGGAAAAAGGCACCGCCACGCTTCGCTCCGGGAGCGATCTCTGGAACTATCTCCCCAAGGTGAACCGGGTCATCAAGCTGCCGTCTTCGATGTTGTCGGCCTCGTGGATGGGTTCCCATTTCACCAACGACGACCTGGTGAAGGGCAACCGGTTTGCGGAGGACTACGACTTCAGGATCAGCTTCCAGGGGATGCGGGACGGACAGGACGTGGTGGAGCTCACCTGCATTCCCAAGCCGCAGGCCCCGGTCGTCTGGGGCAAGGTGGAGGTTGTCGTGCGACGCTCGGATTACCTTCCAGTGGCGACACGCTATTACGATGAAGGGCTGCGCCTGGCCCGCACCATGTCGTTCACCCATTACCGGGAGCTCTCGGGCCGGCTCCTGCCCACGGTCATGACCCTGATTCCCCGGGACAAGCCCGGCGAAAAGACGCAGATCGCCTACGACGAGATCCGCTTCGACGTCGTGTTGAGCGATGACGTGTTCTCGCTCCGGAATCTACAGCAGTAGGGGGCAATCCGTGAGTCTTCTGCGCGTTTCATGGCGGAACCTCTGGAGAAACCGCAGACGCACCGCCATCACCATGTCGGCGATCGCCCTGAACACCCTGATCCTCATCACCACGTACTCCCTCATGGGCGGTTTCCTGAAGCAAACGGTACGCAACGTGACTCAGTTGGCCACGGGTGAGGCTCAGTTGCATGCCCCCGGATACCTTTCCGATCGTTCCCTCTACAAGCGGATCGCCCACCCCCGGAGCGTCCTCCAGGCGCTTGGCGAACATTCCATCGGCGCCGCCCCGCGAACCTACGGTTACGGGCTGGTCAGCAGGGGGACAAAATCCGCCGGCGCTCTTTTCCAGGGAGTGGAACCGGCGATGGAGACGGCTGCCTTCGAGCTTGCCGGGCACCTTGCGCAGGGGACTTTTCTGGCCCCGGCCGCTCACAAGGGGTTGGTGCTGGGCCGGAAGCTGGCCAAGTCCCTCAACGCCGAGGTCGGCTCCGAAATCGTGGTCCTCGTGCAGGCGGCCGACGGGTCCCTGGGGAATGACCTGTTCACCGTCGTGGGAATTCTCGGGGCGGTCGGCGAAGCCATCGACCGGAACGCGGCCATGATGCACCTGGACGATTTCAGGCAGCTCTTTGCGATGCCGGAAGGCATTCACGAAATCGCCGTCAACACGAGGGGGCGGCTTCCCTTGGATGCCCTGGTCGAGACGCTGTCACGCCTGGCGCCCGGAGACGAGGTAAGAACCTGGCGCCGGCTGCTGCCGACCTTTTCGGACATGATCGAGCTCTCCGGCGTCAGCATGTCCATCTTCGGGGCCATCTTCCTCATCGCCGCCGGACTGGGGGTCATGAACACCATGCTCATGGCGACCTATGAGCGGGCGCGTGAATTCGCATTGCAGAAAGCCCTCGGCGCCACGCCCTGGCGAATCGTGCGCGACGTGACCTTCGAGGCGTGGCTGCTGGCATGTGTCGCCACCATGTTCGGGACCCTGGCGGGGCTTGCCGCCTCCTTCGTTCTCCAAACGACGGGTCTGAACACGGCAAGCCTTGCGGGGGAGACCACGATCTCCGGGGTGGTGTTCGACCCCGTGTGGCGCGCCGACCTCACCGTCCGGACGGTCGTGTGGCCGGTATTCATGATGTGGGCGGTGTGCGTCCTGGCGGCACTGTATCCCGCCGCCATGTGCGCGCGGCTGGATCCGGGGTCAAACCTACACTTTTCACATTTTCCATGACCCGGGGCTCACAGCGAAGCCCGAAAACCTCTCAGGACGAGGGTATTTTCACGCTAATTGTCATTCCCCGGCGGCATCCTTGAACGATAAAGATCGGCCCGGCAGCCGCCTGACCCGAGGCCGCCCGGCGGCTCGGCGGCCGGACCGCACGGCTTCTGCCGCGTGGGGAGGCGGCAGTCATGAACGGTTGCTCAGGAAGATGCGACTGCGATACACGGGAGATGGAAGGATGATCGTTCGACTGGCCTGGCGGTCCATCTGGCGCAACCGGCGCAGAACCCTCATCACGATCGCATCCCTCGGGCTGGGGCTGACCATTGCCATTTTCTTCATCGCCCTGTCGGAAGGCGTCCACAACCAGGTGGTGAACGAAGCGGTCCGGATGCAGGCGGGCCACATCACCGTGGAACACGAGGCGTACCAGGCGGCTCCCGCCGTCGATCTGTTCATCGGCGGCGTGGATAAGCTGAGGCGGCGGATCGACGGGATGGAGGCCGTGGAGGTGACGAAGATCCTCATCCGCGGCCAGGGCGTCGCCAATTCGAGCGCCGGCGCAGTCGGGGTTGCCGTGATGGGGGTGGAGCCCTCCGTCGAGGCCGGGACATCGCCCCTGGCAGGACACATGGTGTCGGGAAGCTATCTCGAAGACGGCGATGACCGAAAGGCGATACTGGGCGAGCATCTTGCCGACCAGTTGAAATTGACGCAGGGTAGCAAGCTGGTCCTGACCACCAACAATGCCCAGGGGGAGTTGGTGGAGGAACTGTGCCGCGTGAAGGGCATCTTCCGTATCGGCTCGGACGAAATCGACGGATATCTCGTTCAGATCCCTTTGGAGTTCGCTCAACGGGTTTTCGGCCTGCAACCCGATGAAGCCACTCAGTTGGGTGTTGTTTTGAAGCGCCCGGCCGAGCTGGAAGCAACGATCGGAGTCATCAAGGCCATCGAGCGCGGAGAGTGCGCGGCCGTATTGCCCTGGCAGGCGGTTCTTCCCGAGGTGGCGTCGTATATCCGGTTGCGTCGGACTTCCACCTGGGTATTCCAGAGCCTGCTGTTCATCATCATCCTCTTCACCATCCTCAACACGCTGCTCATGTCCGTCGTCGAACGGGAGCGCGAGTTCGCCGTGCTCCTGGCACTGGGCACGCGCATCGATCAGCTCAGGCAACAGCTGTTCGTGGAATCGGCATTTATCGGGATACTGGGCTGCGTCGCGGGGATGTCGCTAGGAGGCGCCGCCGCCCTCTCGCTCCAGGTTCATGGGCTGGACCTTTCGGGTTTCATGCCCGAAGGAGTGACCGTATCGGGTTTTTCCGTTTCAACTACGATCCATGCCCTGCTGACCCCGTCGATTCTTCTGTGGACGGGAGGAATCGCCATGGCGGCCATGCTTGTGCTGAGTCTCGTTCCGATGCGGCGCATAGGGCGCCTGCGCATGACCGAATCCCTGAGATAGGAGTCGCCGGTGGCGGAAATCGTGGAGGTGTCCGGTGTGACGAGGGACTATGGAGAAGGCGGAATCGTGACCCGCGCGCTTCGCGGCGTGGACCTCGTCCTGATGGCCGGTGAATTTGCGTCCATGGCCGGCCCGTCGGGCTCGGGAAAGACCACGCTGCTCAACATCATCGGCGGTCTCGACCGGCCCACGTCGGGAACCGTGAAGATCGAAGGACGCGACATCACCCGTCTGTCCGGAAGCGTTCTGAGCCGCTTGAGGCGCGACCGCATCGGCTTTGTCTTTCAGAGCTACAACCTGATTCCGGTTCTGACCGCCCTGGAAAATGCCGAGTACGTGCTGATGCTGCAGAACTTCGACAAGGAAGAACGGCGCGAGCGGGTGATGCGGGTCCTGCAGGAAGTGGGGCTGGACGGCATGGAACATCGTTTTCCCCGGGAGCTCTCGGGGGGACAGCAGCAGCGGGTGGCCATCGCCAGGGCGATTCTGCCGGAGCCCGCCCTCATCCTGGCCGACGAACCCACGGCCAACGTCGATTCCGAAACCGGCGGAGCGCTCATGAACCTGCTTCGTCGTCTGAACGAGGAAAAGGGCATCACTTTCCTTTTTTCGACCCACGACCAATCCGTCATGAAGCGTGCCCTGAGGCTGATCAGGCTCCGGGACGGTCGTATCGTCGAGGACGGGAAGCCCTCGAACCTGTGAAGGGAGCCGAAGCGTGATAAAGGCGCGCTGCCCGCGTCATTGGCTTACCCCAGCCTTGGCGTGGCTCATGCTGCCCGTCCTGATCTGGGGAGGCGCGCTCCCGAGCCGGAGTGCCTTCGCCCTCCTCGGCGACGGGGAAAAAGCATTCGGCCTGGACGGCAGCATCCGCACGCTTTTCTTCGTGCTGGATCGCGACGGGACCTATCCTTTCTCCGGGCGGAACGAAATCGATGCGCTGTCGCAGACCGTTCTTCGCCTGACCGCCGCCGGCAGACCCGCTCAGTCGTTCTCCTACGAGGTTCACTGGGTTCAGAGCGTCACCGCCGCCACCGAGAGGATCTCGGGCGGAAGCCTTCTCACCGTCGGAAACACGAGCACGGGAAACGTCCTTCGCTACAGGGTGCTGGACACCTCGTGGACCGTGCTGAATGAGGAACGGGCCTTTTCAACCGCATCCATGGACCGGATGAACGTCAAGACGTCCCTCGGCTGGGGTGACGTCACCCTGGGACGCCAGGCCATAACCTTCGGCAAAACCTATTTCTGGAATCCCCTGGACGTGTTCTTCCCGTTCGGCTCCAGCCAGTTCGACCGCGACTACAAGCCCGGCGTGGATGCGCTCAGAGTGGACATTCCCTTCGGTCCGTTCTCCGGGCTCAACCTCGTGGGGGCCGCCGGACCGAAAATCGGCATCGGACCGGGCGATACCGAAGGCAACGATCCGCAGGATGCGTCATGGTACGGTTCCGCGTTGCTGGGCAGGCTGTTCGCCAACAGGTGGGGGTGGGACTTCTCGCTTCAAGCCGGCAAGGTTTTCGGCGGAGTGCAGTTGGGCGTGGGGACGGTCGGCGACTGGGGGCCCGTGCAGATTCGGGCGGAAGGGGCGCAGTTCCTGGCCATGTCCTCCGACCCTCTGCCCGCCCCGCTCCAGGGCGATTTGTTCAACAACTGCTTCGTCGGCGTGATCGGCCTGGGCCGCCGATTCGAAAGCGGCCTGAGCCTGGATTTCGAATACCTCTACAATGGCGCCGGCGATCCGAACCGCCCCGATGCAGCCATGGTCCGGACGCAATTCGGTGCCAGCCTCCAGATGGGCCGTCATTTGACCGGATTGGCGGCGCGCTACGAATTCTCGCCTCTGGTGACGGGGCAGCTTGCCCTCATCAATTCTCTCTCCGACGGCTCGGCCCAGTTGCAGCCGCTCGTGAACGTCTCGCTCTCCAACGAGATGGACCTCCTCATCGGCATGACTTTGAATTTCGGCCCTTCGCCGAAAAGTGCCTCCGGTACTCTGCCCGCCGTTCAAAGTGAATTCGGGACGATTCCGGACCTGTTTTTTCTGGAGTGGAAGTACTATTTTTGACGCATGGCCCGAAGCGATCCGACAACGGACCCGGGGAGGCGGCTCCCCGCGCTTTGGAAAAGCGTCGTTTCCACCTTTACCGATCATAGACTCTGGTGATGCCTGCCTCACCCGCAAGGCATCGAGAATCGCCGGTCTCACGCCGAGGTGCGTTCAGGATGACTCAACACCTGCCCATCGGGAGGTGACGCGGGCGGGGATAGACCCGCCCCTTGTACGGACCGATGTACCCGCCCAACATACAAGGGGAGGACTTTATGTCCTCCCGCCCAATGCACTCATCTTGAACGCACAATCGTCTCAGCTGCGCGGCATGAGTCCCGCCCAAAGCAACTGGGCCGCGGGACTGGAATACGGACGGCCTCCGCAAGCCGGACCGGAAGGCGAAGACCACCCGGGAGGACAACATGGCAAATGAGCTCAAGGACAGACAAGGCAAGGCCGCTGGAGGGATCACGCGTCGCGGATTCCTGACGTCGATGGGAATCGGGGCGCTGGCGGTCGGCGCCGCGGCGGAACTGCCCGCCGCGCCGCCCGAGGCCGAACCGACGGTTGCCGGGGCGGATGCAATGACCCGTCTCACGCTGCTGGTCAACGGCAGGCAATGCACGCTCCTTGCGGAGCCCCGCTGGACGCTTCTTCACGTGCTCCGGGAGCAGATCGGGCTGACGGGGACCAAGACCGGTTGCGAACGGGGCGAGTGCGGGGCCTGCACGGTCCTGATCGACAATGTGCCCCGATACGCATGCCTCACCCTGGCAATGGAATGCGAAGGTTCCGAAATCGTCACCCTGGAAGGCCTCATGGAGGGCGAAAACCTGGGGCCGGTACAGCAGGCGTTCCTCGAACACGACGCCTTCCAGTGCGGGTACTGCACTCCGGGGCAGATCATGGCGGTCGAGGGTCTCCTGCGCAAAAACCCCGCCCCAACCCCGGATCAAATACGAAGAGGCGTCAGCGGAAACCTTTGCCGCTGCGGCGCATACACTCACATTCTTCAGGCTGCCGGGCATGCCGTGGAGCTGAAGACCGGCAAGGGGGTGAAAGATGGCGGCAAACCCTGACAAACAGAAGAAGGTCGAGGCTTTTCCCGCGCCGGACCCGCCACGGGCGGGGGAAACGGCGAAACTTTGGGAGAAAACCAGGTTCGTCGGCAAGCCTTTACCGAGAGTCGACGCCTACGAACGGCTGAGCGGTTCCGCCGTGTACCCCGCGGACGTGCGGCTGCCGAACATGCTCTACGGCGCCATCCTCGGTTCGCCTCACGCCAACGCCCGGATCAAGCGGCTGGACATGACCCGGGCGGAAAAAATGCCGGGGGTTCGTGCGGTGATCGGCGGCACGGTTCCCGAAGCGAATCCGGCGTGGAACTATCGCCAGGGAAGGCCTGCCCGGGAAGCGGCCGGCAAGGTTTTCGACTCTCACTGCCGCTTCGAGGGAGACGCGGTTGCCGCCGTGGCGGCCGAAAACCCATACCAGGCCCAAGACGCCCTTCGCGCCATTGTGGTCGAATACGAGGTTTTGCCTTTCGTGACCGACGAACGCAAGGCCTTGCAGCCCGGGGCCCCCCTGGTCCATGGGGAGGGAAACCTCGTCCAGACCGACCGGTATCAGCGGGGAGACGTGGAAAAGGGCTTTGCCGAAGCGGACGTCGTCCTGCAGGAAACCTATCGCAGCGCCTGCGAGCTCCACACCCCGATGGAGCCGCACGGCTGTGTGGCAAACTGGGAGAGGGACCGTCTCACCCTCTGGGAGTCGACCCAGGGAGTGTTCGCCGTTCAGTCCGGGGTTGCCGAGAACCTGGGCCTCCCCCTCGCCAAGGTTCGGGTGATCGGCGGTTACATGGGAGGCGGATTCGGCAGCAAGCTGCAGGCGGGAAAATACAGCGTCATCGCGGCGCTCCTGGCCAGGCGCGCAGGACGCCCGGTGAAGCTGATTCTTCCCCGCGAGCAGACTTACCTGACCGTTGGGAACCGGCCGCCCTGCAACATGCGCCTCAAGGCGGGCGTCAGGAAGGACGGCACCCTTACGGCGCTCGATTTCAGCGTCCTGGGCACGGGCGGAGCCTACCCCGCGGGCGGAACTTCCCTGGTGGACTGGCAGGTCCGGGACCTTTACAGTTGTCCCAACGTGAGAATCGAAACCACCGACGTATACGTGAATGCCGGTCCCGCGCGGCCGTTCCGCGCTCCGGGACATCCCCAGGGGTCGTGGGCACTCGAGCAGATGATGGATGCCCTGGCGAAAGCCATCCGGATGGACCCGGTGGAGTTTCGGCTGAAGAACGTGCCGAGCGGCAGTCAGGCGAGGGAAGGCACGCCCCCGTACGCCACCACCGGGTTGAAGCAATGCCTGGAAGAGGGCGCCCGGGCTTTCGGTTGGAAAGAAGCCCGGCAGAAGACCGGCGCGCCTCCGGGCAAGGCTTCCGGCGAGGGCCATCTGCGCAGAGGCGTGGGCATGGCGAGCGGGCTCTGGGTCGCCGGAGGCGCAATGCCGCCGTCCACGGTGATCGTCAAGATGTTTTCCGACGGCAGCGTGAACCTCAACATGGGGGCGAGCGACATCGGAACCGGCACCAAGACGATCATGGCCGCCGTCGCGGCCGAGGAGCTGGGAATGGCGCCGGAATCCATCCAGATCGAGCATGCCGATACCGGCACCACCCAGTACACCCGGCCCAGCGGCGGGAGCAAAACCGTACCCACGGAGTCACCGGCTGTGCGCGCCGCCGCGATCCACGTCAAAGAGCAGCTGCTGTCCATCGCGGCCGAGGCGCTCAAGGCCGACACGGCGGACCTGGCTCTCATGGACGGAAGGGTCCTTTCCAAGTCGGACGACTCCAAGAGCGTCAAGATTGCGGACCTGGCGGGATTGAAGCAGCGCGGAGTGATCGTCGGCATCGGCAGCCGCGCCCCCGATCCTCCCGGGAAGGTCGTCAACCCTTTCGCCGCCCAGTTTTGCGAAGTCGAAGTGAATGTCCTCACCGGAGAGGTCCGAATCCTTCGTTTCCTGGGCGCTCACGACAGCGGACGGGTCATGAACCGGCTGACGTATGACAACCAGGTTTTCGGCGGCATCACCATGGGAATCGGGTTTGCCCTGACGGAGTGCAGGATCCTGGACGCCTCGCAAACGGGCAAGCTGCTCAACCGGAACTGGCACGACTACAAGCTTCCAACCGTCCTTGACGTGCCGGCCGAAATGGTCTCGCTTCCCATCGAGATCCTTTCGCCCGAAGTAAACACCACGGGAGCCAAAGGGCTCGGCGAACCCGTCACCATTCCGACGGCCGCGGCCGTCGCCAATGCGGTTTACGACGCCACGGGGGTCAGGATCACCGAATCTCCCATCAGTCCGATGCAGCTCTGTAAACTCCTGTCGGAACAGTTGAAGGAGGGCTGAGACCATGATGCAAAAATTCGCTTACGTCCGTCCCAAGTCGATCGATGAGGCCATAAGCTTTCTCGCGGCGGAAAACGCCGTGGTGCATGCGGGCGGGACCGATCTGCTCGGATGCCTTCGGGAGAAGATATTCGAAGCCGGGCTGGTGGTGAGCCTCAGCCGTATCGGGGATCTGCGGGGAATTCGGAAGACAAAGGAAGGAGGGATCGAAATCGGGGCGCTGACGACGATCACCGAAGTGTCGGAACATCCTTTGGTCCGGGAACTCTACCCCGGGCTTGCCGCTGCCGCGTCCGAAGTGGGCAGCCCGCAGCTCAGAAACCAGGGAACCATCGGCGGAAATCTTTGCCAGAAACCGCGCTGCTGGTATTACCGCGGTGAATTCCATTGCCTGCGCAAAGGCGGCGACACCTGTTACGCGGTCGAGGGAGAAAGCCGGTTCCATTGCATTTTCGGCGGGGATTCGTGCTTCATCGTGCACCCGTCCGACACGGCGCCCGCCCTGACGGCGCTGGAGGCGACGATCCACCTTCGGGGACCCGGAGGATCGAGGAGCATTCCCATGGGGGAATTCCTCGTTCCGCCGTCCAAGGATCCGCAGAGGGAAACGGAACTGCGGCCGGGTGAGGTGTTGATGGGCGTCTCGCTGCCTCCTCCGCGCGCCGGGCTTCGCAGTTCGTACCGCAAGGTCCGGGCGCGGCGATCCTGGGACTTCGCCCTGGCCGGAGTTGCCCTGGCCGTTGTCATGGACAAGGGCAAGGTCGTTCGGGCAAGGGTCGTGCTGAGCGGGGCAGCCCCCGTGCCCTGGCGTTCCAAGGAGGTTGAAGAATGCCTCACGGGCCGGAAGCTCGACGCCGAGACCGCACGGATCGCCGGCGAGGCCGCCGTCATGGGAGCCAGGCCCATGGCGGGTAACGCCTACAAACTGCCGCTGTTCAAGGGAGTCGTGAAGGAACAGATCCTGGCGATGGGAGCGGCGTAAAAGGGGTTCGTCCCCTGGCTGGCCGGCATGTTCCGGTCAGCTTCCCCCGCCCGTCGAGGCTTCGACCAGCGCGTGAAAGTACGCGGGATCGCCGGTTTTAAACAAGCCGTACCAAGCGTCGAGCGTCGCTGTTTCGTACACGTCGAGTCGCCTGAATATTTCCCGGGCGAACTCGAGGGGCGCGGCTCCTCCCGCGGTGATCAGGTCCCCGTCGGTGACCGCCGCCTGGTCCAGGTAGTACGCCGCGCCTTCATAGTTCGTTGCCTTGAGGTACTCCGGGGTATTGCTCGTATGCTGCAGTCCGTCCAACAGCCCGGCGCGCGCCAGGCCTGCGGTGGCACCGCAGATGGCGGCCACGGGAACGCCCGTCGCAAGAAAATTTCTTGCCATCTCGACGGCCTCGGTGTTTCCGCCCTCGTCCCAGGTCATGCCTCCCGGCAGGATGAGCATGGCGCTCCGAGACGGCTCCAGGTCATCGAGCCCAATGTCGGGCAAGACCGTCACCCCTCCCATCGTCCTCACGCGATCCGTTGTCAGACCGACCGTCCGGACGCGATAGCGTTGCGGCCTGGCCTGGAATGCGGGGTTGTTGATACCCGCGACGGCGAAGGCCGGTTCCCAGTCCGACAGAGTATCGAAAACGAACAGATGCACCGTCTGAAGTTCCATGCAATTCCTCCATCCCTGAACCTGCCGCGGGAGCGGCGGGCCTTTTCCTTAGCGAAGAACCGCCCGCCATGCGCACGGCGTCAAATTGCGCCGCCCGGACGCGGTGTTCGGCCCGGCAGGCTACTTCGGGAATCTCCCCTTCTTCTCTTCACGCATTTCCACCCGCTTCTGGACGTAGATCGGCAGCAGGTTCCACGCCCTGGTGCCGTCGAGGGGCGGAAACGGAATGAGATTGAATCCCATCAGGATCACGTTGAAATACGCGAACACGAACAAGAGGGCATTCAGAACGGGGAAGGGAGACATCCCCAGCACCACCAGCAGGAGCATCGCGGGCAGAAACAGGGAGAACTGCGCCACGACTCCGCCCCAGACGACGATCGCCTCCTCATATTCGTCATTCGGTGTTTCGTAGGAACATACTCCGAACATGGGGAACAGCTCGATTTGTTCCACTTCGTATCCGAACCGCCTGGCAAAGAAGGCGTGACCGTACTCATGAAGCAACAGAAGAAAAAGCACCCCGAGGACGAAAAAAATCATCTGAATGCCGAGCAGCACCGAGGACAGGGCCAAAAGGATGCTGAAGAGCGCCGTCGACCAGTGAATGTAGACGGGAATCCCCCAGAAGCTCCAAATCTTGTAAAATTCACTATACATCGCCGAAAGCCTCCTTCATCGTCATTCTTTTGCCCTCATGACCCGACAGGCATTACATTATAGAGCGTTGCCCGGCAGGAAACGGAAACCGTGCCTGGACGCCGTGCCTCGACATGAAGCCCGGGGCGGCCTTGATGAGACGATTCTGAACGCCTCCCCGAGCAAATCCGTCTCAAGCTTATTATCGGGAATTTTGACGATATCGGTAAATTCAACAACGATGATCTCCGGAAGGGCATCCCCGGGCCTCGTTTGTCGAAAGTCCCCGGTTTTGCGCGACGGGTTCCGTCGGGCTGATGGGAAGGATGAATAGGTCTTATGGGACTTATAAGACCTATAAAAACCATGGGATTGATTAAAGCCCGTGCAAATCTCGCGCTTTGTTCCGCTCAAGAGGTGTGCTCCCGGGCCGGAAGACAGCCGGCGCAACCGCCTGCAAAGACCACCCGGCTCCGGTTGCGGCCGGGGTGCTGAGCAATCGAGACCATAGCCGTCCCGCCCGGCGGATCGGGCGGGACGAAGCCGTGATTCAGTCCTGATACGAGACTCCGGCGGGGGTTTTCTTGGCGATGGTAATGAAACCGGTGTGCGCGACCATCCGGTCGAAGGGGCGGGCACGAAGCTCGTCGATTTTCCAGTCTCTTTTGAGCAGCTCGAACGTGGAGATGTTCGCAAAGCCGTTGGCTTTGAGCTCCCGGAACATCAACTGGACCTGGCCGATGTTCGGGCTGAGACTTACCAGGATAGCGCCATACCTCATCATGGCGCCCACGGATCGAATGGCGTGCCATGGTTCGGGAAGGTCCAGGAATACACGGTCGGCTTTGGCGTTCATGTGAAAATCCTGGATGTCCGCAACGACGATTTCATGATTGTCGGGACGACCGTCGAAGAACTGATGTACGTTTCGTCTTGCGGCCAGAGCGAATTCCGGGCGCTTCTCCACGGAAATGAGCTTTCCGCGTCCGCCCATGGCTCTGAGCAGAGCGAGAGTGAGGGCTCCCGACCCGATGCCCGATTCCACGATAACGTTCTCCGGCTGGATATCCCCATAGAAAACAATGGCGCTGAGATCCTTGGGATAGATGATCTGAGTCTGCCGTTCCATGGAGAAGATGTAATCCTCGAGGGTCGGCCGGAAGAGGAAAACCTTGGCTTCCTTGTTGGTCTCCAGGAAATCGCCTTCCTCCCTGCCCACGATATCGGGCAGCTGGATAGTACCCAGGTGAGAGGAGTAAGGGCCTTCCCCGATCTTGACCAGCCATTTCTTCCCTCTCTGGGAAATCAACAGCACCCATTCACCCATCCGGAATTTGCCCATGGCCGTCGATGTCTCCTCTCCGTCGTCGCCCCCTGAAATGCCGCCGAGTCGTCCGGCCGGATGCCGGCGCCCCGGGAACCTCCCATTACGGCAAGGCAAGAGCGAGGTGGGTTGAACCATAGAGAACCGCCCCCTGTTCGTCAAACGGTTTTTGGCCGATTTGGATTTGATTTATGCCCGGATCCACACTATTAGTCACCATTGACGGTTTATTGAAAGCGGGTGGGGGAAGCTCTTTTGCGCCATTTCTTCGAACGGGCACGAGCCGAGGGAAGACAAAGGCGCATGGAAATCTTTCGGAGCGGGGAGCCGACGGAAGTCGATTCCCGGGGAGGCCGAAGCTCATGATCCATCATCCCGAAACGGTTCGCTCCATTGTCATCCATGTCCGGCGAGCGCTCGCTCTGGCGTTGCTCCCGTGCATGCTCACTCTGGCGGGAATCTCGGCGGATTCTCATGCGGCGCCGCTCAAGGTCGTGGTCCTCACCGACGCGGCCGGGCTGGGGGACAGAAGCTTCAACGACATGTGCTGGCAAGGAATCCTGAAAGCCCGGCGGGATTTTGGGATCAATCCGCAGTTCGTGCAGTCGCGGGAGCAGGCGGACTACGTTTCCAACATCACCATGGCGGCTCGCAACGCCGATATCGTGGTGACCCTGGGATACCTTTTCACCGACGCGACGCGAAAGGTTGCGTTGCATTTCCCCAATACGCGTTTCGTCCATATCGAAGGGGACATTGCAGCGGCCAACGTAGCTTCCTTCGATTTCAAATCCGAGGAAGGAGGCTTCCTGGCCGGACTGGTGGCGGGGCTCTTCACCAGGGCCGGGAAGGTGGGGGTGGTCTCGGGCATGGATATTCCCCCGGTTGAAGCCTATGTCAGCGGGTTTCGCGCAGGCGTGAAAACTGCGGAAAAGTTCGGGAAAAAGCCCGTGGAAGTCATTGCCGTGTCCGCGGGATCGTTCAACGATCCGGTGAAGGGAAAGGCGCTCGCGCGGACGCTGATCGACAAAGGCGTCGACGTGATCTTCCGGGCCGCGGGAAACACCGGGGTCGGAGTGCTGGAAGCAATCAAGGGCGGCAAGGACGTGTACCTCATCGCCGATGATCTCGACGTGGACGCGGAGCTTCCGGGGAGAATCCTCACGAGCACGCTCAAACGAATGGACGTCGCGGTCTACAATGCGATCCGCGACATCGTGCAGAACCGTTTCGAGCCCGGGCACCGCCGGCTCGGAGCTCCCGACGGAGCCGTCGATATCACCGACATGAAGTATTCCCGGCAGCTCTTTGCCGCCGCGGGCCTTGAAGCCATTGCCAAAGCCCGCGAATTGCTGCGGCAGGGAAAGATTGCCGTCCCTGCCCGCAGTGCCGAGGTCGAAGCATTTCAGGCCCCCGAGCTTTGATCCAGAAGCCCTTGCACAGCATGAAATTCACATCGAATGCCATGCAAACCGAACTGACCGGCAAACCCGTCGTGGAGATGCGCGACATCTCGAAGCGCTTCGGTTCCCTCAGGGCGAACCGCGAGGTCTCCCTTGCCGTCATGGGCGGGGAGATCCACGCCCTCGTGGGAGAAAACGGCGCCGGCAAATCGACGCTCATGAAGATCCTCTACGGGCACTTCTCCCCCGATTCAGGCACCATCCGTCTGAACGGAGAACCGGTTCGCTTCCGGCACCCCCGGGAAGCTCTCAAGGCCGGCATCGGGATGGTACACCAGCAACTCCTGATCTTCCCCCAGCTGACTGCGCTGGAAAACGTGATCGTCGGCAACGAGCCGGTGCACAGAGGGTTCATCGACCGACGACGGGCACTGGAGAAGGTGGCGGAGATCGCAGCCCGATTCGGCTTCAACCTTCCAATGAACACGAATGCCGGGCAGCTGTCCTTTGCCTTTCGCCAGCAGATCGAGCTGCTGCGAGCGCTCTATCGCGGATCGAAAGTGCTGATTCTCGATGAGCCCACGAGCCTGCTCGCGCCCTTCGAGGTCGACCGGTTCCTCGATCTGTTGATCGCCCTGCGCCGGACCGGCCACACGATCATCCTGATCAGCCATCGGCTGCGGGAAGTCTTTGCCGCGGCGGACCGAGTCTCCGTGCTGCGCCGCGGAAAGCTGATCCACACCGGGTTCATCGCCGGTATTTCCAGGGAGGAAGTGGCCGACCTGATCGTTAATGGCGAGAGCCGGAGCGCGGTCGAGCCGCAATCGCGACTCGCCGTTGCGGAAGCCTCCGTTCCCTCCGACCGGACCGAACGCCCGAAGGACCTTCTCGTGCTGGACAATCTCTCAGCGGACCCGTCCGGAAACGATATCGGGCTCGAATCCTTTTCGCTCCGAATCGCCGCGGGAGAAATCGTCGGCCTGGGAGGAGTGGTGGGAAACGGATTGAGCACCCTCGCGCGCGCCATATTCGGAATGGCCGCAATACGCTGCGGGACCATTCATTTCGACGGCCGGGATTTCACGGCTCTTTCGATCAGGGATCGCATCGATGCGGGCATCCGCCTGCTGCCGTCGAACCCGATGGAAGAGGCGCTTCTGCCCGAGCGCTCGCTGGTCGACAACTTCTTGCTGGGATCGCAGCGCAGCCCTGCTTTCCAGCGCTGCGGACTGCTCCGCAAAGAAGCCGCGACCGTTTACGCCGCGCGGCAACTGGAAATTCAGAAAGTGAGGTACGAGAAAGTTTCCCGGCCGGTTTCCAGCCTGTCCGGCGGAAACCAGCAGAAAGTCGCCCTGGCCAGGGTGCTGGCCGGTCCCGTGCGGTTCGTGGTGCTCGAGCAGCCCGGTCGCGGGTTGGATTTGAAGGCCCGGGTGGAGCTGGGCCGGCGGGTGCGCGCACTCAGCCGGGAAGGGGTCGCTTTTCTCGTGATTTCGCATGATCCGGAGGAGTTGCTCACCTTGTGCGACCGGGTCGGAATCATGTATCGAGGCCGCCTGGCAGGGACCACAACGATCGGAGAAGCATCCCCGGAGTTGCTCGCAAGGTGGATGCTCGGGGTGAAGAACGGGGAACATGACTGAACGATGAAACGGAACATGGCGGCAGATTCACCTCGCGCCGGGGCTTCCGGTGGAGATCGAGCCTGGGACCGGCTGCTCGAATCGGTTTCGGGCCCGTTGGTGGCCTGCGCGGCCGCGCTGCCGGTCTGCGTGGTCATCTCCCTGTCGGCCGGAGCCGGACCCTTCGACCTCATTGCAGGGCTCTGGAAAGGCGCGTGGGGAAGCGCCGACGCCTCGGCTGCCACCCTGGGAAAGCTTACGCCCCTGCTGCTCACCGGCCTGGCCGTGTCCATGGCATACCAGGCGAGGCTTCTCAACATCGGCTGTGAAGGACAGCTCATGCTCGGCGCGCTCGCGTCCGCCGCGCTCGCGTCCGCCGCCTCCGCAAAATCACTGCCGGCTTCATTGCTTGCGCCGCTCACCCTCATCGCGGGTGCCGTCATCGGAGCGGCCTGGGCCTATCCGGCCGTTTGGCTCAAGCAGAAGCGAGGCGTGCACGAGGTGATCACCACGATTTTCATGAACACCATCGCCATCCACCTGTGTGAAATCCTGGTCCTGGGTCCCCTCGGAGACGGCACGGCCATCGGCCGCACCGGGGAGATCGGAGACGGGGCCGTCTGGCCGCCCGTCTGGCAATACGGAGCCATGGGTCTGACCGCTGCGCCTTTTTTTGCAGTCGTCCTGGGTTTCCTGGCCCACTTCTGGCTTTCGGGAACACCCTGGGGATTTGAAGTGAAGGCGGCGGGATGCAACCCGGAATCGGCCCGGGCCGCCGGTATCGAGGTGGAACGATGGCAAAAACGCATGTTCCTGTTGAGCGGCGCACTGGCCGGATTGGCCGGAGCGCTCGAAGTGGTCGCCGTTCATCACCGATTCTACCGGGCGTTCTCCCCGGGTTACGGTTTCGACGGCATAACGGCCGCATTCCTGGCCAATGCGGCTCCGGGGTGGGTATGGTTGAGCGGTCTGCTGCTCGCCGGTCTGAGAGCGGCGGACAAATGGCTTCAGCTTGCCGTGGGCATTTCGCCGAGCTCGATCTACATCATCCAGGCCTGCCTGCTGCTGTCCGTGGCCGGACAGCCCGGCATCCGGGACGGTTTGGGCAGACTGGTTTCGAACCTTCGGGCCGGGGGCCGCGTGCAACTCGGCGAGCACACCCGGACCGGCGAGCCGGAGTCACGGCCGTGACCACTTTGCTGAACCTTTTTCTGCTTTCCCTGGCAAAATCCACGCCTCTGTTGCTGGCGAGTTTCGGGGGACTGCTCTCGGAGCTTTCCGGCGTGATCAACTTCGCCATCGAGGGCATGATGCTGGTCGGAGCGTTTGGAGCGATCTGGACGGCGTGGGCAACGGGTTCGCCGTGGCTCGGCCTGCTCGGCGGCGGATTCGGCGGTCTCGTGATCGGGTTCCTCCACGCCGTCGTCAGCCTGAAACTCAAAGCGAACCAGATCGTCAGCTCCATTGCGCTCAATCTGCTCGCGGCAGGGATTACCGGTACTCTTCTCAACCAGGTTTTCAACGTCTACGGAACATCCCCGGCAGTACCCAAGCTTCCCGGCATAGGGGAGACGTTCTCCGGTGTGCTCGGCCTCCCGGCGAGGCCCTCTTCCTCGGTGGGGGAAGGCCTGTCGATCCTGGTGCCAATCGCCCTGGCGGCTTGCATCGTGCTTTGGGTGCTTCTGCACCGGAGCCGCTACGGGCTGCATCTGCGAGCGTGCGGCGAAAACCCGGGCGGAGCGGAAGCCGCGGGCCTGGCAGTGTGGCGTGTCAGGCTCTCCGCGCTCCTGGCCGGCGGTTTCCTGGCTGGAATCGGCGGGGCGTACCTCGCCATCGGGGAACTCTCCCAGTTCGTAGAACAAATGACACAGGGTCGAGGCTACCTGGCGGTCGCAGCCGTCATCCTGGGCCGATGGCGACCTGCGGGGGTGACGGCGGCTGCCCTGCTTTTCGGCTTCAGCGAAGCGTTTTCGGAATGGCTCGGCATTCAGTGGGTGCAAGTGCCGTCCCAGTTCTTCCTTGCCCTTCCTTACCTCCTGTGCCTGCTCGTATTGCTCCTGGGATTGGGAAAACGGCAGCACCCTTCCGCTCTCGGCCGGTTGTGATCGAACCGCAGGTTCTTCCGCCCCTCGTTTGCGTGTCACTACGAGGCGTCGGGCGAAAACCCGGCGAGATCGTCCATGGCGACCAGCTTTTCCAGGGCGATCACCCGCCCGACGGTCTTCTCGAACGCCCCGTCTCCCAGCGCCTGCTGTTGTTTTTGAGTCATTCCGGCCGACAGCGCCCGGTATTGCGCGGCGGTGAGCGCCGAATCCAGTGCCGGGAAGAGCACCGTGTCTTCACGGTTGGAATGGGCCCGGTACATGCGCACGAGCTGGCGCACCTCCGAGTTCAATTTACGGCGCGTCTCGAGTTCCTTCAAAGCCGCAGTCGAAGCGTACTCCAGGATCCGTGCCGTGATTTCGCGGCCTGCCTGGTGCTGCGCCTTCAGCACGGCGATCAGTCCGACCAGCTTGTCGTCCTTGGCCAAGAGCGGGAAGATTTCTTCCTCCTCCTGCTTTTCGTGGTGTTTCTGGAAAAAATTCCGCACGATCTCGACCACGCCGGGAATGACCTCGGGGGGCAATTCCATGTGCGCATCCACTCGGCGCAGGGACTCCTCGAGGATCATGAGCAGGCGGCTCAACACGCCGTGTTGGCGCATCAACCGTTCCGACGCGGAAACGAGGTCCGCGGCCCCCTTCTTCTTCTCTTCTCCCGAGCACCCGGCGAGCAGCAGGCCGGCTCCCGCGGCGCCCGTAACGACAAGAAAATCACGCCGTGTTTTCAGAACATCCGAAGCCATCCATATCTCCTTCGGGCAGGCGTTCTGCGCTCCGCCCGCATTTCAACGTCATCGATCGCCCATCCGCCCCCGGCGTGGAGGAACCGGACATAACCACCGGCGCCATGCGGCTGAAGAACGGATTCTACTGTATTCCATCCTCGCGTGCCGGGCCGTCGCGGGGACGACATGGATTCGTCCGCGGTGCGGCTGGAGGGGGGTTCCCTTTTCCGGAAAACGAGCACCCTGGGCCCGGACGCCGCCCGCGGCACAAGCGGGGTTGGAGCCGTGCGCGGCGCATCTTCCGGAAGATCCGCTTTTTTGGGAACACACTCTACGGATTGATGGCAATCTGTCAAGGATTGTGCATAATGTGACTTCGACAAGGGGGAACCTTTTTCCGCAGTGAACCGTTCACCATTTTGTTGTCTGCCCTCGACGACGCGGTCCGGGACCGCGCGCGCCGGGCACGATCAACGGCACCTCGGCTGAGCCGCGCCATGGATCCCGACAAGATTTCCAAACTCAAAATCAGCGAAGAACAAAGATTCACGCCGGGGAGCGGCCGCGGACGAAAGCTGCTGTGGCCGGCCCTCATGGTCGTCTTGATTGTCGCCGGGCTCACGCTGGCCCATCGCTCCGGGTTTCTTTCCTCCTCGGTGGAAGTGCGCGCCGCTTCCGTCGGCTGGGTGTATCCTTCCCAGGTCATCACCGAATTCAATGCCAGCGGGTACGTCGTGGCCCAGCGGAAGGCCGCGGTCGCCTCCAAGGGAACCGGACGGCTGTCCAGCGTGGAAGTGCAGGAAGGCAGCCGCGTGAAAGACGGGGATGTGCTGGCCAGGATCGAAAACGACGACCTGGTGGCGGACCGCAACCAGGTCGCGGCACAACTGGCAGCCGCGCGCTCGGATCTCACCCGCGCCGAGATCGAGCTCGACACGGCGGCTCGCAACCATGCGCGGTTCTCCGATCTCTACGGGCGCAAGGCGGTTGCACAGGTGGATTTGGAAAACGCCCGGGATCGATACCTCAAAGCCAGGGCCGCCGTCGATTCGGCGAGATCGAATATTCGCGTGCTTGAAGCCGCTCTGCGCAAGGCCGAGGTCCTGGTTGAATACACCGTCATCCGGGCCCCGTTCGATGGCGTGGTGCTCACCAAGGACGCAGATGTGGGAGAAGTGGTCGCTCCATTCGGTTCCGCCACCAATGCCAAGGCGGCTGTCGTCAACATGGCGGATCTTTCTTCGCTCATGGTGGAGGCGGACGTTTCCGAGTCCTTTCTTTCCAGGGCTTCAATCGAACAGCCGTGCGAGGTCCAGCTGGATTCACTCCCGGACACGCGCTTCGCGGGAAAAGTGGACACGATCGTTCCCACCGCCGACCGCACGAGGGGCACCGTCATGGTGAAAGTGCGCTTCGACCGTCTCGATCCGCGCGTCCTTCCTGAGATGAGCGCCAAGGTATCCTTTCTGTCGAGACCGCTGCCGGAAGGTGAGAGCCGTCCTTTTCTGGGGGTTCATCGGGACGCGTGCACCCGGAGGGGCGATGCGGAGGGCGTTTTTCGCATCGAGGGCGACCGCGCGGTCTGGGTGGCACTTCCGGGCGCGGAGACCTTTGGGGATTACGTGCTGCCCGGATCGGCCATGAAAAACGGCGAGCGCGTCGTGCTCAAACCTCCTCAGGAATTGAAATCCGGCGACAAGATAAAGGTTGCGGACTGATGACTCGGAGCGACCCCGTTGTCGGCAAGCCGCTGGTGTCGGTCGAGAACATCCATAAGTCCTACCGGCGGGGTTCCCAGTCGATTTCGGTGTTGCGGGGTATAGACCTGAGTGTCGCCCGAGGGGATTTCATCGCCCTGATGGGACCTTCCGGTTCCGGCAAGACCACCCTGCTCAACCTCATCGCCGGCCTGGACAGGCCCGACCAGGGCAGTCTGATCGTTGCCGGAACCGACATCACCCAACTCGGCGAGCTCGACCTTGCCCGTTGGCGGGCGATTCACATCGGGTTCATATTCCAGTTCTACAATCTCCTCCCTGTGCTGACCGGGCTCGAGAACGTGGAGCTGCCGCTGCTGCTTCGGAATCTCAGCCGCAGGGAACGCCGCGAGCACGCCATGACGGCTCTCGAGCTGGTCGGGTTGGCGGACCGTGTGAAGCACTACCCACGGGAGCTCTCCGGCGGGCAGCAACAGCGTGTTGCCATTGCCCGGGCCATTGTGACGGACCCTACGCTGGTCGTCGCGGACGAACCCACCGGCGATCTCGACAAGAACTCCGCCATGGAGGTGCTCGAACTGCTCGAGCAGCTCAACCGCGAATTCAACAAGACCATCATCATGGTGACCCATGACCCCAGGGCCGCGGACAAGGCCCGGCTCATCCATCACCTGGACAAGGGCACCCTGGAGAGCCCCGGCAAGTGAGGGCCTGAATTCGGTTGAACAATGGAACTGCTCAAGCTGATCTTCCGCAATACGCTCCGGCAGAGGCTCCGGAGTGCACTCACCATTTTCGGCATGGCGGTCGCCATACTGGCCTTCTGCCTGTTGCAGACGGTGGTGAACGCCTGGTTCGCGGGAGTCTCGGCCGCCGCGCCGGACCGCCTGGTCACCCGAAACTCGGTCTCTCTCATCTTTCCTCTTCCGCTCAGTTATCGACAGAAGATACTCCAGGTGGACGGCGTCAAGCGAGTCGCTTTCGGCAACTGGTTCGGCGGCGTTTACATCGACGAGCGGCACTTCTTCCCCAGGATGGCCATCGGCGGCAACGACTACTTCGACCTGGCTCCTGAAGTGATTCTCCCGCCCGACCAGGCGAAGGCCTTCTGGCGCCGGCGCGATGCCTGCATCGCGGGACGCAAACTGATCGAGAAGTACCGCTGGAAGATCGGGGACGCCATCACCCTGACCGGGAACATCTATCCCGGAGAGTGGCGTTTCGTCCTGGTCGGAGTTTATACCGGAGCGACTAAATCCATCGATGAAACCCAGTTTTTCTTTCGATGGGATTACCTGGACGAAACGGTGAAAAAGGTCCTGCCGTCCAGAAGCGGGAAGGTGGGATGGTACATCGTTCAGGTCAAGGACCCCGTGCAGTCGGGCGAGGTCTCCCGGGCGATCGACGCACTTTTCAAGAATTCTTGGGCGGAGACTTTGACGGAAACGGAAAAAGCTTTCCAGCTCGGATTCGTGGCCATGACGGACGCCATCGTGGTCGCCGTGAGGGTCGTTTCCTACGTGGTGATCGGCGTGATCCTGATTATCCTTGCCAATACCATGGCGATGACGTCCAGGGAACGGATGCCCGAATACGCGACACTGAAGACGCTCGGCTTCGGGAACCGGTTCCTGATGGTTCTCATCGCCGGGGAGTCGGTGTGCATCGCCATGCTGGGCGGAATCACCGGCATGGCGCTGGCCTTCCCTGTTGCCGGTGTCTTTTCGGAGCAGCTGGGAACGCTTCTTCCCATTTTCCACATTCACTGGGAGACGTTGCTGGCAAGCTTCTCGATCAGCCTGGGCATCGGCCTGCTTGCGGCCGCTCTGCCGACCTGGAGGGCGATCCGGGTCGGAATTGCCGAGGCGCTCAGCCATGCCGGTTGACCCCATCCGGCCTTGGAACATCGTCGTCCCCGGGTCTCGAAGGAACCGAGCCGGGGGTTTTGAGCTTGAATGAACCTCCATTAATGATTTACAACGCTAACGACACTATCGGGCGGCACGCCTGTCGAATCGGACTGCGGTATTCTTGCGCCCGGGTCTGCCGGGCGCCGGACAGGAGTATATCGGAATGGTTGTGAAACAAGTGGCGGAGGCGGGCATACACCTTCTGGTGGGTTTCCGGGGAACGACTTTCCAGGAACAGCTCAAATCACTCATCGATGAGTTCAGAATCGGCGGGATCGTGCTCTTCCGGCGGAACATTCAAACACCGGAACAGCTGAGGAGCCTGTTGGAGGAGATGCAAAGCCACGCGCGGCAGGTTCTCGGCCGTTCGCTCTGGGTGGCCATCGACCAGGAAGGGGGGCCGGTGCAGAGGCTTGTCCCTCCCTTCACGCAGCTTCCTTCCGCGTGCGATCTCGCTGAGCAGGGGATCGAAGCCGTCGCGGAATGGTCCTCGAAGGCGGCCATGGACCTCCGCCGGATGGGCATTCACATCAACCTGGCCCCCGTGTTGGACTTGCGCGTCAACGCCAATTCTCACTTCATGGAAGGACGCTGCCTTGGCGACGATCCCCCGACCGTGGCGGAACTGGGCTGCCGATGGATCAAGACTCTCCAGGGAGCGGGAGTCTCCGCCACGGCGAAGCACTTCCCGGGGCTTGGCCTGGCGGAACTGGACCCGCACCATTTTGCCCCCGTCATCCGTTGGCCGGACCAGGAAGCGATGCAAAAGGATCTGCTTCCCTTTCGGAAGGCAATCGAGGCAGGGGTCCACTGCGTGATGACTTCTCACGCTCTCTACCCTTTCATCGACTCCACCTGGCCGGCCACCCTCTCACCCGCGATAAACAACGACCTGCTGCGCGGAAAACTGGGGTTCCGAGGCACACTCCTGAGCGACGACATGGACATGGCCGCCGTTTCCGAAAAATATTCCTGGAAAGAGATGGCCGAGCAGGGGTTGCTCGCCACGATCGATTTCTTTCTGCTCTGTCAGAGAACCGAAAACATCGAGCAGTTGCAGGGGGCGCTCTGCACAGCCATCGCCGGAAGCTCCCGGATCGAGGCCATGCACCGGGAATCCGCCAAACGCATCGAGTGGCTCTACGACCGGCACCGGATGGAGCATCAGGGAGGGTAGGGGCAGACCTCTCGTGTTTTCCGCTTCAAAGTGATGACGGACACTTCCCCCTCGGTGGCAAAACGCACCGGAACGCCGGATACCCCCACGCCGCCGCTCGTGTACCCCTCCATGCCGTCGTAGGACCACCTCCCGTGAAGCAGGCGGCGCGGCGCTTTGCTATGGGTGAACAACGCCCCGACGACGGGCAGGCGGATCTGGCCGCCGTGCGTGTGCCCGCAAAGGTAGAGCCTCGGGCCGTAGGCAGCCGCTTCCCGGTAAATCTCATTCGAATGGGACACCAGAATGGCGAACTCCCGGGGCGGCACCTTCTCGAAAGCCTGGTCCAGGTCGTGGCACTTGAAATAATGGGGATCGTCGACTCCTGCCAGGTGGATCCGCTCCCCGTCGCGGGTGAGAACCTCCGAATCGTTCACCAGGAATCGTATGCCGTGCTCCGACAGCGGCTCGATGATTTCCAGGCAGTCGTGGTTCCCCAGGATCCCGTAAATGCCGTCTTTCGCCCGGATTTCGGGCAGAAGCCGGCGGATCTGAGCAAGGGCCGGTGCAAATGACCCGTGCGTCTCCATCCTAAGGTCTCCCCCGATGATACACAGATCGGCCCGTATCCGCTTCACGATTTCCAACAGTCGCTCGGTGAGCCCCTCGAGTCCGTCCAGGTGAAGATCGGTCAGGAAGAGAATGCGGTAGCCGTCGAAAGCGCCGGGCAAATCGGGAAACTCCAGCGTAACGTGCTCCTCGCGCAGCTTCAAGGCGTTCTTCCTGCCTTTTTCGTACACGCCGAGGCACTTGAAAACGGTCTTCATGAAGACGTGATAGTAGATCGAATCTTCAAAATTCACGAAATGATGCAGGGGGTTCGAGAGAATCTGGCAGGCCCGGATCTCCCTGAGGCGCACGCCGGGCCGGAGTGGACGCGGGTAGTTGTCGATGGGCTTGCGCAGGACCACCTCGTTGAGCGCCAGGGAACCCGCGAAGGCGCCGCATCCGAAGATGAACAGCAGGAGCACGGTCGGCCAGGCGCCGAGAGAAAAATACGGGCCCAGCACCAGGAGCGGCAAGGCTCCCTCGAATACCTGGTCCAGGCCGGGAACGACCTTGCCGCAGGGCACGTCGACGCGCCTCTTGATGAAACTCGAAACGAGGTCTCCGGACATGCTCAGGACCCCGACCGCAAATCCCAGCCACAACGGAAACCCCAGCCCGAAGCCGGCCAGGCCGCCGACGAGGACTCCGCCCAGGACTCCCCGCATCGTTTTGTGATCGCCAAAAACCGGGCGACCGTCCCACATGCGGCGTCTCCCGTCGATCGGACGATTCCATTTTTCATCGCACAGGAACGCAAGCAGCGGCGGGGCAAAGTTGATCGACCAGAGCAGGACGAGCAGTTTTACGGCCAGCAGCATATCTCATACCGAGGTGCGTTCAAGATGACACAACACCTGCCCGTCGGGAGGTGACGCGGGGGGATAAACCCCGTCCCCTGCTACGGTCGGATGTGCCCGTCAGACAGTGCAACTGTGTTCCTTGTCAACTCTTGAGTGGCGCAGGGTGGGATGCGCGGCAGCGCAAGCCCACAGTCCCAATACCCTTCCCTGCCGTCATAGCCGACATACAAAGGGAGGGCTTTATGCCCTCCCGCCCAATGCACTCATCTTGGACTTGAACGAAAAATTGTATCAAACATCACGGGAGCGTCCTGAATATTCCGTCCTGAACGCCGCGCAGGCCTCATCTTCGGCCGATTCCTCATGCCGCGATCCCGAACGCGAATCGGCGTGAGTTTTCCGTGGTGCCGCACGCCGCCGGCAGGCGACTCCGGCTATTCCATGAACGTCTTCAGACAGCTCTGGCGATTCGGATTGCGGAGCTTTCGAAGCGCCTTTTTCTCGATCTGTCGTATGCGCTCCTTGGACACCTTGAAAGTCTTTCCGATCTTTTCCAGGGTCTCAGCCGGCTGTCCGTCGATTCCGAAGCGCAGCCGCAGGATCTTTTCCTCGCGAGGTTGCAGGCTGGACAGCAGGGAACGGGTTATTTCAGCCAGCTCCCGGTCCGAACACTCCTCCATCGGCGACGCGGCCCGCTCATCCTCGATGAAGTCGCCCAGGCGCTGTTCGTCCTCCCCGATCGGCGTTTCGAGCGAAATGGGCTGAGCGGCGAGCGTGAGAACCATCTGCACCTTGTCAAGAGGCAGTTTGGCCCGTTCGGCGATTTCCTGGGGCGAGGGCTCCCTTCCGAACTCCTTCAAGAGCTCGTAGAACACCTTGAAAAAGAGGTTCTTCAATTCAATGAAATGCACCGGCAAGCGAATGGTTCGCGTCTTGTCGTAGATCCCCCTGATAATGCTCTGTCTGACCCACCACGTGGCATAGGTGCTGAAGCGGTTTCCCTTGGTGTGATCGAATCTGCCGACCGCCTTGAGCAGCCCGAGGTTTCCTTCCTGGATCAGGTCGTCAAAGCTCATGCCGCGGCCCCGGTATCGCTTCGCGATACTCAAAACGAGCCGCAGGTTGGCTTTCACCATTTCCTGCTTTGCGCTGTCGATGGCCAGCATGATCGCCCTGCTTCGGACGAGCATTTCCCGGTACCGCGCGTTTTCCGGATAGTCCATGGTGCCGCGTTCGAAAGTGCGCACGATGACTTTCAGGATCTTGTCCCGCACCCCGGGAAAGCTCTTCTCGCTGTCCAGCAGTTTTTGGACTTTCTGGTGCAGATCCGCGGCCAGCCTGTCCTCGGTGGAACATTCGCACACCATCCGCACCAACTCTTCCTGGCCTTCCCTGATCACCTGGGCGAGCTCGGTTTCCCTCTCCTGAGTCAGCAGCGGGTAGCTGGAAACTTCCTTCAGATAGCACGTGACGTGGTCTTCCTCGAAATCCTCGCCCGCCGCCGTCACACCCTCCGGGAGGAGATCCTCGTCCTCTTCCTCCCGTTCGGCTGCGGCCTCAAGGATATCCTCCGCTTCCGGTCCCTCCATATCCCTGTCTTCCTCGAGGCCGAGGTTCGCCCTCTTCAGCCTCTCGTCCAGCACCTGGTCATCGATGAGGTCATACTCCCCTCGAAGCTCCTTCCGCTTGAAGTAATACTCGATAGGAAGGCATTTTTCAGATGCGTAAACTTTCATATTTTCAATTCCTCCCGGGAGCAGACGGGTCAGTGAATCTTCGCCGATCTGACAATGTCCCCCTCTCCTGCCCCCTCTCCCTCATCCGCTCGCAACTCCAAGTCACGCCCGCACGAGGACCGGCGTTGATTGCCATCCTAAGAAAATTTAAGGCTCTTTAGCATGTTAGTCAATTAAGGAGAATAAATCTACATGCGGGAAAATCAAGGGATTTTTTCAACAACACCGCAGGATTAACGGACAGGTCCAACCAACGTGCCAAAGAGCGTGTTTTCAACCTCAAATGTGCATTTCCACGATATCTCCATCCTGCAGAATGTGATCCTTCTGAACCATCTGCCCGTCAAACACGGTTTTCCCCCAAACCTTGGCGAACTTCAACTGGTCCACGAAATCCTTGTGAATCTTCTCCGCCAGTTCCTCGAGAGGACTGCGTTCGGGAAGCACAAAAGGAGCCGTGAAGTCGGGCTCCTTTCCGGGAACCTTGGTATATACACGAATGATTTCGGAAATGCTATAAAGTTCTTTCAATAGAACGTGGAAATTACGCCCGGCAAGGACAGACACCCCCACGCAGGGAAGACGGGTTTCGGAAAGCTCCAGAAAGGCCGTGTAATCCGCTTCGTCTTTGTCGTCATCCATCTTGTTGAGAACCAGCAGGCATTTCTTGATAAAGGGACTTTTTTTCAGATCTGCCGGTATGGCTTCCCCTTTCGGGTAGATTCTCAGATCCCGGAAAACGGCGAGAGTGTCCTCAAGTTGCTGCAAGGGATCGGCGTGGAGGTCCAGCAATATGGCCAGGATATCCGCGCGGCGCAGGAGATCGGCCATCCAGGGGTCCATGTATTCCCGGGTGATGGGCGGAGTGTCGACCATCTGAAACTGGATGTTCTCATACGGAACCATGCCCGGTGTGGGTTTCCACGTGGAATGAGGAAAGTCCGCCACCTCCGGCCTCGCATTGCTCAGGGCCGCCAGGAGCGAAGACTTGCCCGTGTTGGGCGCCCCCGCGAGCACGACCTGTGCGGCGCCTTCCCGCTCGATGGAGTAGGACGCATCTCGTTTCGACGATCCTTTCTTTTGTTGAGCTTCGGTTTTCGTTTTGGCGATGCGCCGCCTCAGATCCGCCCGCAGCTTGTCGGTTCCCTTGTGCTTGGGCATGATCGTGAGCATCTCTTCCAGGGCTTCGATCTTTTCCTCCGCAGTCCTGGCCTCGCGGTAGCGCTTCTCGGCTTCAAAGTAAGGAGGGGGCAGATTTGCGGGCATGCTCCAACTCCATTCATACAATCTTGCCTAGACAATAGGTTCCCGGGTGATCCTGTTTTCATGCTTCGCGGGTAAGGCAAGCGCCATGGGGAATTACGTAGAAAACAGACTCATGGGTGAGTCTGTTTTCATGCCTTGTGGTGACGCCGGCGCCATGCGCAATTACCTAGAAAATAGACTCCCGTGTGAGTCTGTTTTCATGCCTTGTGGTGACGCGGGCGCCATGGGCAATTGCGTTCAAGATGAGTGCATTGGGCGGGAGGGCATAAAGCCCTCCCCTACGTCTGACGGGCACATCGGTACGTAGGGGCGGGGTTTATCCCCGCCCGCGTCGCAGCCCACGGGGCAGGAGTTGTGTAATCTCGAAGGCGCCCCGGTCTTGCCGGTTGCCTGTTCCCCGGAAACCCATTATAAATGAGTAGTTTTGCCGATCCGCCGGGGAAATTCCGAAAATCATCGAGGAGGATGTCTTTTGAAATGCTCTGCCTGTAACCAGGAATTGGTGTTGATTCGCGCCTGAAAGCAGGTTTTCTGGCGCTGCCGGGGTTGCGGCGCCCGATATCGCCTGGCGGACCTCAAAGACGAGCTTATCGACGAAGCCGAGAGAGAGCTCGCCGATTGTCGCGTGGACCGGCTCTGAGGTTCGGCCGCATGGTCGCTGCCGGAATGAGGCTCCCCCTTCATGCCGGTTCGCCCGTGGCGCGTCCTCCGTGCGGAAAGCCTCCCACGCAAGCTCCCGATCGTGCCGCATCGCTTCTCTTTCGCGCGGACCGTCGCACGGGAAAATATGTTGAGCCCCCGGCATGCCGGGGGCGGAGCCGCTTTCGAATGCCGCCGGTCGGGGCGGCCCGCAGTCGTATTCAAATGAGCGTGAAACGGCGCGAGCCCGTCACGCCAGGCTGTACCGGAGCGGGGCTGGAGGCCCGCATCAGAGCCTTTCCCGGAGCAGCTTCCTGGCCAGATCGAGAGCATCCTGCAATTTTTCGGGCCGGTTCCCGCCGGCCTGGGCCATGTCCGGGCGCCCGCCGCCGCTGCCTCCGATCTCCTTGACGATTTCCTTGATCAGGTTCCCGGCATGAACCCGGGACGTCAGGTCAGGCGTCACTCCCACCAGCAGGAAGGCCTTGTCGCCCTGGTGCGCCCCCAGGACGGCGACCCCGCTCGACAGCCGCTCCTTGAATCGATCGTTCATTTCCCGCAGGGCCTTCGGATCGTCCGCCTCGACCCGCATCACCAGCACCTTGACCCCGCCCACCTCTTCAGCCTGCTCGAGCAGGTCGGCCGAACGCCTGCCGGTCAAAGAGCTCTTCAGAGCTTCCAGCTCTTTTTCCATCTGTTTCTGGTTCGCAAGAAGCTTCTCGACGCGCTCCGCCACCTCGAAGGGACCGGCTTTGAGCAACCCGGCAGCCTGGTGGAGGACACTTTGCTGTCTGCCCAGGTAGTCCAATGCGCGGCGCCCGGCAAGCGCCTCGATGCGGCGGACCCCCGAGGCGATGCTCATCTCCTGGGTGATGACGAACAGGCCGATGTCGCCCGTCCGGTGCGTGTGGGTCCCGCCGCAGAGCTCGCGGCTGAAACCCGGGATTTCCACCATCCTGACCCGGTCTCCGTATTTTTCCTCGAACAGGGCCATGGCGCCGGTCTTCAGGGCTTCGTCGAGATTCATCTCGCGGACCTGCAGGTCCCGGTTCACACGGATCTGCTCGTTGACGAGCCGTTCGATCTCGGCCAGCTCATCGCGCGATATCGCGGCGAAATGGGTGAAATCGAACCGCAGCCGGTCCGGGGCCACCATGGAGCCGGCCTGCTTCACATGGTCTCCGAGCACCCGGCGCAGGACCGAGTGAAGCAGGTGAGTGGCCGTATGGTGCAGCGCGGTATCGCCGCGCAACGCCTCGTCCACTTCGAGCCGCACCGTTTCCCCCACCCGCAGCCTGCCGCTTTCGACCTTCCCGACGTGAACGATGAGATCCCCGGGAAGCTTCAGCGTGTCGGATACGATCACCCTGCTCGAAGGACCGACGATCACGCCCTGGTCGCCGACCTGCCCGCCCGCGGCTCCGTAGAAGGGAGTCTCCGAAGTGACGACCTCGACGTCCGTCCCCGCCGGCGCCTCCTCCACGGACTGCCCGTCGCGGACCAGCGCCGCGATCGTGGATTGGACGGAAAGGGATTCGTATCCGACAAAGCGCGTCGATACGCCTTCGGCGGACAGTTGCCGGTAGGCTTCGGAGACTTCCCGTTCGCCGCTCCCCTTCCAGTGCATCCGCGATTGTTCCTTCTGCTTTTCCATCAGGTCCCCGAAGCCCGCCTCATCCACCTTGAAATCGAGGTCCCGGGCCATGTCCGTGATGATGTCGATGGGAAACCCGTAGGTGTCGTAGAGCTTGAAGATGAGCGCCCCGGGGATCGTTCCGGCACCCTCGTCCCGGAGCCTGCGGATTTCGTGCTGGAGGAGCCGCAGCCCGTTGTCCAGGGTTTCGTTGAACCGCTCTTCCTCGTTGACGATAACCCGCGTGATGAAATTCCTGCTCTCGAGCAGTTCCGGGTAGGCATCCTGCATCGACTCCATCACGGCCACCGCGACCTCGCTGAGAAACGGCCTGTCCAGGCCCAGGAAACGCCCGTGACGCAAAGCCCGGCGCAGTACCCTGCGCAGGACGTAGCCACGCCCCTCGTTGCTCGGCAGCGCCCCGTCACCGATGAGGAATGCCGCCGCCCTGCCATGGTCCGCGATGACCTTGACCGAAACATCCTTTTCCGGGTCGGTTCCGTAGCGGTACCCGCTCAACTCGGCGATCTTCGCCCTCATGGGCGCGAACAGGTCGGTGTCGTAGTTCGAGGGCACCTTCTGGATGACCGCGGCGACCCGCTCCAATCCCATCCCCGTATCGATGCTGGGCTTGGGCAGCGGTTCCATCGTGCCGTCTTCCTTGCGGTTGAACTGCATGAACACCAGGTTCCACAGCTCGAGGAACCGGTCGCAGTCACACCCCGGCCTGCAGCCCGGTTTTCCGCAGCCGACGTCCGCCCCCTGGTCGATGAGTATCTCCGAACAAGGGCCGCAGGGGCCGGTATCCCCCATGGACCAGAAATTGTCCTTGGTCGGGAAGGTGAGGATGCGGTCGGCGGGCAAATAACGCGCCCAGAACTCGCGGGCTTCCTCGTCGGGCCCGAGACGCATCTCCGAATCCCCTTCATGGATGGTGGCGTAGAGCTTTTCCCTGGGCAGGCCCATGTCTTCGGTCAGAAACCGCCAGGCGTACTCGACGGCATCCTCCTTGAAATAGTCTCCGAAGGAAAAATTCCCCAGCATTTCGAAGAACGTGTGATGCCTCGCCGTGCGGCCGACGTTTTCCAGGTCGTTGTGCTTGCCGCCCGCGCGCATGCACTTCTGGCTGGTGGCGGCCCGGTTGTACGGACGCTTCTCCTCTCCGAGAAAGGTGCGCTTGAACTGGACCATTCCAGCGTTGGTGAACAGGAGGCTGGGGTCATCGTGGGGAATCACGGACGAGCTCTTGACGACGGAATGTCCTCGTTGAGCGAAAAAATCCAAAAACGCCTTGCGGATTTCGCTGGCTTTCATCGATGAAATCTCCTGAATGGATCAACGGTCAATCGACAGTCCGGAACAAGAGCCCGTCAAACGGCAGTCCGCCCGGGACCGCGCAAATATGCGGAAAAGGCGGCGCGGACCGCTTCCCCGCAGGTACGTTCCTCTCTACTCCCCCGCCCCGGTCACCGGGCCGGGTGAAAACCTCAAGTTGTGGGCCTCGCGCAGTTTCCGTTCCAGCTCACCCAGCAGATCGGGATGCTCCCTGAGGAAATTCTTGGCGTTCTCGCGGCCCTGCCCGAGCCTCTCCCCGCTGTAGGAATACCAGGTGCCCGACTTTTCAACGGCCCCGGATTCGACGGCAAGGTCGAGAATATCCCCTTCCCTGGAAATCCCGCGCCCGTACACCACGTCGAACTCGACCTCCCGGAAGGGAGGCGCGATCTTGTTTTTCACCACTTTCACCCGGGTGCGGTTCCCGACCACTTCCTGTCCGTCCTTGATGGGGCCCACCCGGCGGATATCCAGCCGCATGGTGGCGTAGAACTTCAACGCGTTCCCGCCGGTGGTGGTTTCCGGAGACCCGTACATGACCCCGATTTTCATCCGGATCTGGTTGATGAAGATGACGCACGTGCGGGACTTGCTGATGCTGGACACGAGCTTGCGCAAAGCCTGGCTCATGAGCCTTGCCTGCAGCCCCACATGGGGATCGCCCATCTCCCCTTCGATTTCCGCCTTGGGAACGAGAGCCGCCACCGAATCCACCACGATGACGTCGATGGCATTGCTGCGCACCAGGATTTCGGCGATCTCCAGGGCCTGCTCGCCGTAGTCGGGCTGGCTGATCAGGAGATCCTCCACCTGGACTCCCAGCTTGCGGGCATAGTTGACGTCCAGGGCGTGCTCTGCATCGATGAACGCGGCCAGTCCGCCCAGTTTCTGGGCTTCGGCGACCACGTGAAGCGCCAGGGTGGTCTTGCCGGAGGATTCCGGCCCGAAAATTTCCATGATCCGGCCTCTAGCCACCCCGCCGATTCCTAGGGCAAGGTCGAGTGACAGGCAGCCGGTGGATATCACGGGAATTTCCACGTTCTGCGCGCCTTCGCCCAGCCGCATGATCGCGCCCTTGCCGCACATGCGCTCGATCTGAGACACCGCCGTGTCGATGGCCCTCTGACGCTCGTCAACAGCTCCCATACCAGGGTCTCCTTCCGTAGGATCGCGTGGAAACGGATCGTGATGGTGAACGTTCCTCAGAACAAACAGGACCCCTTTGCAGGGATCCCGGTACCCGCCTCGAACAATTATATATCACTTTGCCCCATCCTGGCATAGTCACTGGGAAAAAACGATCTGCGATCACGCGAGAGATTGCTGGTCACTCGGGGCGGCCGGTGAATGGGGCCCGGAACAACGGCGTGTACTGAGCGCCGTCCGGTTTCAGGTCACTTTTATACAATACAACTTCGGCAACGTCAAAAGCTTCCGCCTCAAAGGATTGATTTGCCATGAGAATTTCCTGGAGCACGGCGAGACGCCCGCGTCCCTTCACTCGTCCCAGGGTCAGGTGAGGTTTGAACGGGCGGTCTTCGGATTCGAACCCCAGCGGCACCGTGACCGCCTCGATCTTTCGCTTCAGATCGCCCAGCCTGTCGGCGTCCCCGCGAAGCCCCACCCAGATCACCCGCATCTGCCTGATGGTGGGAAACGCGCCGCAGCCCGCCGCCTGGAGGCGAAACGGACTGACCGTCCGGGCGACGGATTCCAGCGCTTCCCGGAGCGCCGGAATCCGCTCCGGGGCAACGTTGCCCAGGAATTTCAAGGTGAGGTGGATGCGATCGGGCCTGATCCATGCCACGGCGGCATCGGCCTTGCGCAGTTCCCGCTCGAAGCGCTCCAGGACCGCCTGCACGGAAGACGGCAGATCAATGGCAATGAAGGTTCGAATCATCGGTCAACACCCTCCAGAGGAGCAGCAGCGCGGCCTGGGCCGCGCTTTGCCTTATGCTTTCCCGCACACCCTCGAACCGGTGCTTCTCCACCCGCTGTTCCATCGGGGTGACGCAGGCGATGTAGACGGTCCCCACCGGCTTTTCCGCGCTTCCTCCCGCAGGCCCGGCAATTCCCGTGATTCCGAGGGCCACCTCGACGCGTGCGCCGCGGCACGCCCCCTGGGCCATGGCCAGGGCAACCGGCTCGCTCACCGCCCCGTGGACGCGCAGCATTTCCTCCGAGACGCCCAGGTGGTCCTGCTTGGCCTGGTTGCTGTACGTTATGAACGCCCGGTCGAAGTAATCCGAGGATCCCGCGATGGAAGTGAGCCTTGTCGAAAGAAGGCCGCCGGTGCAGGATTCCGCCGCGGCCATCCGCCAGCCCCGCTCGCGAAGCTTTTCCCCCACGACCTTCTCGAGGCATTCGTCATTTCGCCCGCTGATGTGCTTTTTCCCCAGGCGGGCGACGACTTCCTCGCGCACCTTGTCGATCCGGGTGCGGCATTCCTCCTCCGATGCGGCGACGGCAAAAAGCGTGACCCAGTTCTCGCTTCCCTGCGGGAGATAGCCGATTTCGACCCCGATGCGCCGGCAGTCCAGGTCCTTGAGCCTCCGGTTGACCTCGGATTCGACCATGCCCTGCACCCGCACGACCTCTTTCAAGTATGCGCTGCGCCGCGGGAAACGCCGATCGAGGTCCGGGATCACGACTTCGGCAAGCAGGAACTTCATTTCACTGGGAACGCCGGGAAGAAAATAGCAGGGAACGTTCCCGTGGTCGATGAAGAACCCCGCCATGTCCATGCCGATCTTGACCGCTCCGGCCGGAAGCTCGGCCATCTTGGCCACTTCGTTCGACCAGGCCTGCCCGCGTTCGGCCAGCCGCTTCCTGAGCCGTCCGACGTAAGCCTCGTCGGCGACCAGGGGACGGTCGAACGCCATGGACACGGCCGCGTTGGTCCGGTCGTCGTCCGTGGGGCCCAGGCCGCCCGTGACGATGATGAATCGGGCATCGGCAAGACACAGTACCAGGCTGGAAACGATGTCCTCCTCCCGGTCCCCCACGGTGATCATGCGGTCGAGGCGAAAGCCCCGGTTGCGCAGCTCCAGGGCGATGTGACGCGCGTTGCCGTTGAGAATGTCGCCAAGGAGAATCTCGTCTCCGATGGTGAGCAGCGAACCGCTGATTTCAGGGGGTCGTTCATCCATGAGATATTCCCGCCGCTGGGTTGATTTCAGGCACGCGGAACGCAATGAGCGCCCGCGCTCGTCATTTTGTACCGGTTGATTCCCCGTTCACCGCCCGCGGCACCGGCGCTCCCGCGCGATTTCAATGTTTCGCGCCACATCCGCGAAACACGAAAAGCGTCTCGCCCGGGAATCCATTTTCCACGCAAGCCAAGTGCAAAAGGATGTACGACGGTGGGCACGCTTTTATCGTGCCCGCGCCCATCCCGCTCACCGCAAAAATCCACGGAACAACCGTCCATAGTTGCTCCCATGAGCCGTCATGGGCCGCAAGCCCGCAACAAACCACAAAAGCCATGTCGCTTCATCCGCACGAACCGGCACGAGCAGGGCGCTCGCAACGATGCATACGGGCCGGGTCGCTCCGGGAACGGGCGCCGCAGCCGGCTTCGCCGGAACCGAAGGTCCTATTGTCATCGGGCGGCCGCGGCCAGGACTTCCTCGTAAATTCTACGGAGGGGAACTCCCTGCTCCAGGGCGATCCGCTTGCAGTCCTCGTATTCGGGCGTCGCCCGCCGTTCCCCCCAGGGGGTGCGGACCCACTTGACGCGGCAGGGGCCGTGCGGGGTCTCGACCTCGCCGATTTCCCGCGGAAGCTCCACGCGGTCCACTTCCTGGATCCGCACGCCGAGCGAGGTCGTCTCCCTGAAGATGAGCTCCGTGACCGCCGCCTGCAATGCGGGTTCGAGAAGCACGCGCAGGATCACCGCCGGGCGGTTCTTTTTCATCTGCGCGGGGACAAGGTTCACGTCGAGCGCCCCGAGGTCGAACAGCCGCTCCATGACATGACCGTAAAATTCCGGGTTCATGTCGTCGATACTGGTTTCGATGAGCAGGAGGCGCCTCCTGAGAAGATCCGGGGAGGTCTCTCCCACGAAGACCCGCAGCAGGTTGGGAGGATCGGCGCAGGGATGCGTCCCGACCCCGTAGCCGGTGGAGCGGACCACCATGTCCGGAACCGGCCCGAAGGACTCGGCCAGGGCCGCCAGGATGGCGGCGCCCGTTGGAGTCGTCAGCTCCCTTTGAATGCCGTTGTCGTAGACGGGAACGCCTTCCAGGAGCAGGACCGTCGCCGGCGCGGGCACCGGCAGGAGCCCGTGACGCGTTTCCACGAAGCCGCCGCCGAGCGGGATCCGCGAGGCGCACAGCCGCTCGATCCCCAGGTGATGCAATCCGATGGCGGCCCCTACGATGTCCAGGATGGAATCGAGCGCCCCGACCTCGTGAAAATGCACGTCACCGGGGGGAACCTGGTGGACCTTGGCTTCCGCCAGGGCCAGCTTTTCGAACACGGCGAGGCTCTTCTCCTTGACCGCGCTCTCCAGGGCGCTCTCCCCGATGAGGCGCGCGATCTCCCGGTAGGAGCGGGCGGGCTGGTCTTCGATGTCGATGTGCACCCGCGTGCCCGCGACGGCGCCGCGCCGCTCCCGCTCCGCCAAGAGGGCGTAACCGCTCACGGCGATCTTCTTCAGCTCCCCGGCGAGCACGTCCAACGGAAGCCCGAGGTCGAGCAGCGCTCCCAGCACCATGTCTCCGCTGATTCCCGAAAAACAGTCGAAATAGGCGATCTTCATATCCGAGCTCTTCTCCCGACACCCGATCCGTCCGATCTCAGGACCGAATCGCCTCCCCCCGCATTCCCGGCACGGAGGAACGACGGCGTCAAGGCCATGACGTCATGGAACGGTTCGAGCGCCCGCAGGACAGGGTACTCCCATCCGCTGGAACGTTGAAAGAACATTCTTTTACTGTGAAAGGACTCGAAAGGTCAATCGACGGTTGAGCGAGAGTCCGTGGCACCCGATCATTCATGAGCCGGACGCTTCACCGCCGAGCGGGGCCAGTTCCACATGGAGACGAGCCTGCGGGTTCTTTTAGAAATCGGGCGCCGCCACGACACGCGAATTCCACGTGGAGACGGACGCGCGTCGAAAATTGGGTTCAGACGGATGGCGCACATGCGAATCCCACATGAACACAGGTGCGCGTCGATTGTTCGGCGCGTTGCCTCGGACGTTGCCGCTCCGACCTGCGCGGCGCGGTTCCGCCACGGTTCCGCTTGACACATGGCCGCGCCGATGCTAATTTTACGGACTCTGTTCGCAGTAAAGACTGTCCGGAGGGATGGCCGAGCGGTTTAAGGCGGCGGTCTTGAAAACCGTTGTTCCGTTAGCAGCGGGACCGTGGGTTCGAATCCTACTCCCTCCGCCAACCCCGAGGATCGTAACGGAGAGATGGCCGAGTCGGCTGAAGGCGCTCGCCTGCTAAGCGAGTGTACGCTGTAAAGGTGTACCGAGGGTTCGAATCCCTCTCTCTCCGCCATGAAAAATAATCGAGCCCGGATCAGGGATGCCTGATTCCGGGCTTTTTTGCCTTCATCGGGGAGCAATTTCAAATTGCATGGGGCATAATCGTTCCGGTGAGCCGGAACCCTCCAACGGCGGATTCTTCAGCCTCTCGTCGTCCATGGTGAAACCTTTGACCAAATACTCCCGCAAGCGTTCAGTGGCCCATCGGCGGAACTGCGTGCCGCGCTCGGAACGAACCCTGTAGCCCACGGCGAGGATGGCATCCAGGCTGTAATGCTCGATCAGCCGAGCGACATCCCGCTGTCCTTCCCGGCGAACTATTCGGAATTTCCGAATAGTTGCTTCCGGGGTCAGCTCAGCTTCATCATAGATATTCTTTAGATGCTCATTCACGGTCGGAACCGAGACCTGAAAAAGCTCCCCGATCAATGCCTGTGAAAGCCAGATGGTCTGCTTTTCAAACCGGCATTCAACACGAGTCGCGCAGTCTTCCGTCTGATAGACAATAATCTCGCCCGCCGGTACGATCTGATTTTCTTTCACGGTCACAGGCTCCTCACGATTCCCAGCCCATGCTGCTGGAGGATGACGGTGAGATTGATCTTGGCCACGTTGTCGGCGAAGGCGCCGTCACGGAAGACGGCGGTGTGTTCACCCGCGGGAGCAAGCTGCTTGTGCCATTCGACCACTATGTCCAAGGTGTCACGGTGTGCGACCTGAACGCACCGCTGATAAGAGACGAATCGGCTCAGGAGTGTCGAAGGCGGTCGCACCCAAGAGCGAAATGATTTCCCGCGCCGAGTCCTGTGCGTCTCCCAGATCCTTGCGAAACCATAAGGTATCTGGAACAAGTCCGGCCGCAACCTCGGAGAGGAATGACTTGAGTTGGGGCTTCATTCCCCGGCCATTTTCGTTCACCCACCTCCACATACCCAAACTCGGCCCCCTTGACCCCGCCGTCCTTCCGGTCGTGACCCGGAATGCGCTCATTCCCACCCCGCGGCCGAAACCGGGCGCAAGCGGCTCTCGTCCTTAATCAAGAGCATTGGCGGCGGGCCAGGTTGCGGCGGATTCGGTGACACCAGGTTACCTGGAAAATAGACTCGCGGGGGACTCCGGCGCCATGGGCAATTTCATTTAAGATGGGCGCACTGGGCGGGAGGGCATAAAACCCTCCCCTTGCATCTTGACCGGCACACCGGTCCGTAGGGGACGGGCTTATCCCCGCCCGCATCATCGCCCGCTGGGAAGGTGTTGTGCAATCTTGAACGCATCTCGGTATAAGAACATGCCGCCGCCTCCCGGCCTGTGGCATCCAAATCACTTGATCGCTTCAGCGCAATTGGACCAGTTCGAATACCCGTACGCGCATGGTTCCCCGTCGGACTCGTGGAAAGCCCTGACGTGGTAGGCGAAAGTGCCGGAAATCACCGAGTTGTCGAGGTAGACGTGGACGTTGGGCGCCGTGGTGGTCTTCAACACCCATGAAGCCGCGTCAGCGCAGAGAGCTTCCTTCCGGTACACCTGAAACCCCGTTTCGTTGCTGCTGTTGTCGGTCCACTTCAGATTGACGAAATCGACGGGATTGGCGGTCAGCCCCGTGGGCTTCAAGGGAACGGCGGCGACCCGCGTGGCCGGGGAACAGGCGGCGCCGTTGCACGCAATGAGGTAGTAGCTGTAGACGGCGAAAGCCTCATTGCCCGTGGCCGTGCCGTCGGAGAAGGACTCGGCACCCGGCATCAGGGTTGCGCGGGTGTCCCAGGGACAGGAGAGGCAATCCCTGCGGTAGAGGAAGAAATTCGTTTCATTGCTGGAGTTGTCCTTCCAGTAGACGTCTATCTTGTTGGGTCCCCGGGAGTAGGCCTTGAGGTCGGAGGGCGAAGCCGGCGCCCCCGAGGGGCCTGTGGTCGCGAAGGCGCAATTGGAGTACGCCGAATAGCCGTGAGCGTTATAGGCCCTGACCCGGTACGAGTGGGTGGAGTCCGCGACAAGGCCCGAGCGTGTGTACTGGACGACGTTGGGCCCGGTGGTGGCAATCGGCGTCCAGGCAGAACCGGAGGAGCACGAGCCATCTTTCGTCTCCACCCTGTAACCCGACTCGAGGGTCGTGCCGTCGTTCCAGGAAAGCGTTATGACCGAGGAGGATATGGCCGTGGCCGACAGTTTCAGTGGCGGAGTGTCGATCACGATGCCCGACCGGACCGGCCATACTCTCTGAAGTTGCGAGGCGTTCTTGGAATTGTAGAGTATCCGGCCGTTTCCCATGTGCACCACCACCGCCTGGCCCGGGAGATCCACGTTGCTCGTGGAGGACCAGTACTTGGCGTTCTTCACGTTGATGAAGGGGTGCACCGCCGGCAGAGCCGGGTTGCGCCGGGAGAAGTCCGTCAGGCTGTGGAGCTCCACCCGGTTCGGGAGACGCCAGTCGCTGAAACCGAGGAATTTGTTGGCGTTGAGGCACTTGACGTAATTCAGGGCGCCCTGCCAGGTTTTCGCCGTGCCGGATCCGCAGGCGGCAGGCCCCGGCGCGTTGGCGTTCCTCGTCCATATCAGTCCGGTCAGGTCATCCCGGACCCCGCCGGTGAATGCCGTTGCCTTGAACCTTGGCACGGGCCATTTCACGCCTTTCTCCAGGGCTCCATCGTCGCCGGCGGCGTAGCTGGCGGTCTGCCCCGTCTTCCAGACATTTGCGGGATACGCGCTGCTGGGGGTGCCGGACTGTCCTCCGCGCACCGGCCACACCGGGGATGGAAAGCCCTGGCTTTCGGAGAGCAGGGTGACCGCATTCCCGCCTGCCAGCAGGACGGTCCACTTGTAGTAGGTGTTGGCCGCATTGGAAGTCGACGTCAGAAACGGCTCTTCCACGGCAAAAAAGAATCCCTGCGAATTGAGCCAGCCGGCGACCTCAGTCTCCGCGCCGTTCCTCAGGCTTTCGTATTCGTTGACGTTGGGAAGCCGCCAGTCCTGATAGCCCAGAAAACTGTGTGCGTTGAGGCAGGCGACCCTGGCCAGCGCCTCCGCCCAGTTGGTCACGACGCTGTCACACACCCCGGAGATTTCCGGATCGACAACCGTCGGCCAGATCAGCCCCGTAAGCCTGTCCGTCTGCGTATTGTCCCCATTGTTCTTGAACCGGGTGCCGGGCCAGGCCACTCCCGCCCGAGTCTCCCCGTCCTGTCCCGTGCCCGCGCAGGAAATCGCGGCTCCGCCGGTCGCGTAGCACTTTTTCTGGTTTGTTTTCGGGAGCTGGATCACTTCCGCGCGGACGTTGACCGCAACGAACATTATGCTCAAAAATACGACCAATATGCTCATCTTCCCATTTCTGCACACGGCTTGTTCCTCCTCGTCTGAGAGCGTGTCGAATCATTCGCCGCAAATGCCGTCCCCTGAAGAGCCGGCCCCCCGAGAACCGCGGAAAGATCGGATTCCCGCTTCTCTCGCGCAAAAATCCTCCGCACGGGCATGTTCTTCCATTTCCTTGAGCGTTCCCGGCTCACGGCGGATCGCCGGAATGATGATTTTTCTTTTCACTCTCGATTTCGAATCGTGCAGGGTGGACCAGGCGGCGGCGCAACCTAAGTCCCCGAGCATGGGCCTGATGGAACCCTGCTCGCCCCCTGCCTCTCTCTGTGCCCGGCCCTCCGGATCTCTTCGGCCGGATACCTTTCATGCTTCGTTGTGAGCCCCCGGCTCATGAAGGTGCGTCAAAAGTGCAAGTGTGACCCTATTATTCATATTACCGTAATTTGGGCGGTTAATGATGTCAATTCCGTATTCGTTCATTACAACTTGTTCATCGACAGTCCGTGACGGTCCTGCTCCGGGGCTGCGGGGACGCTCTCACGACCTTGGATTCGAACGCGCGCCGGCCGGGAAGTGAAGCCGGACCGGCTTTCCTGCGGCCACTGTAACGGCGCCTTCTTCAATGGCCGGCCGGCCCGATTTATCCATGCCCGGACATTTTTCCTTTAGCCCTGACCGGCAGAACATAGTAATATCAACCGTTCGATTTCTTCCTCGCCTGGGGCTCGCCGCTCGCAGCCGGGACAACCCATTCAGGGAGAATCAGTGAGCATGCGGAAAACCGATACTCTCATTGGAAAGCAGATCGATCAGTTCCGACTCGACCAGTTCATTGCCCGGGGCGCCATGGGCGCCGTCTTCAAAGCGTTCGACGCGGTACTCGCAAGGACCATCGCTTTGAAGCTCATTCCCAAGGAGATCGAAGAAGGCCTGTCGGAAGCGGAAGTGTTCACGCGCGAAGAATCCAAGAAGCGCCTGATTCAGGAAGCCAAGGCCGCCGGACGGCTGGCCCACCCCAATATCGTCACCATTCATTCTTACGGCGAGACCGATGAATTCCAGTATATCTGCATGGAGTACGTGAGCGGGAAGACGCTCACGCAGGTTCTCAGCGAACGCAAGCCCCTGGCCGAAGAGGAGGCCGTCTCCATTTTCGTGCAGGTGCTGTCGGCCCTGGAAGCCGCCAACAAGGAAGAAATCATCCATCGGGACATCAAACCCGCCAACATCATGATCACCGACGAGAACCGGGTGAAAGTGATGGATTTCGGCATCGCCAAGCTGCCTTCACTCTCCATGACCGTCACGGGAATGGTCCTGGGCACGCCCTACTACATGTCCCCCGAGCAGATCGCCGGGAAGAAGGTCGATATCCGATCCGACATCTTTTCCGTCGGGACGGTTCTCTACGAAGTCATGACCGGGGAAAAACCTTTCGTCGGGGAAAGCACCGCCACCATCACCTACAAGATCATGGCGCTCGATCCGACACCGCCCGCCGTGATCAACAGGAATCTCTCCCAGCCGATGGCGGACATCATCCTCAAGGCGCTCGCCAAGAACCCGGATCACCGGTTCCAGACGCCCACGGAAATGATGGTCGCCTTGAGAGCGCTCGTGCAGAGACCTCACGCGTACCCGGACGATGCCACGCTCGCCGGAACGGTGATCGGAGAACCGGCCTTCGACCAGACGGTGAGGGCGGAGATACCGGAAGCCGTGAAGTCCGCCGCCCGGATCGGCTCCGTGCCGCCGCCGGGCCCGCGCCCGCCGGAGCCCGCGCCGCCTCGGAGGGTTTCACTGGACCCGAGAAAGCCGGCCGAACGCGAACCGCTCCGCAGCGACGGCACAGGGGCGCGCGTGTCGCCGTCTCCTGGCCCCGGAGAGGAACAAACGGACATCCCGGTCCTGACGCTGACGCAGGGTCCGGCCGGAAAACGCGGGGCAAAGATGAAAGGGCTCGGCATAGCCCTGTTGACGATCCTCGTCGCGGTCGCGGGATTCCTCGTGTACAGGTCGTTGAGGAGTCCCGGGGTGCCGTCGCCGAGGTCTTCCATCCCCCCTCCGACGTCGCGATCCGCGCCGGTCACCACGCGCGCCACCCAGCCGCCGCCCACCCCGACCACGGCGCCCCCGGCCACGATTCCCCCGGCGACATCCATGCCGCCCCTGGACCAGTTCACACCGGGCAAGGACAAGACCACGGCTTCCGTGGAACCGCTTCTCGTCGAGGCGCAAAATCAATCCGCGAGCAACCCCGCCGAGGCGCAGAAGCTTCTCGAGGAAGCGCTCCGCCTCGATCCGAACCGGTTCGAAACCATTTTGACCATGGCGCGGCTGCAGGCATCCAGAAAGGACTATTCGGCCGCCGTTCAATATTACCGGGACGCCGTGCGCGTCAACGGCAACGCCCCGGAGGCCTATTCCGAAATGGGAGCGATCCAACAAGCCCAGGGCGACTATGCGAGCGCCATCAGGAGTTACGAAGCCGGCCTGGCGTTGAGGCCCTCCCATCCTGACGAGCTGCTCGCGAACGTGGCATTCTGCTACGACAAGCTGAACAACCCCGATCAGGCGCGGCGTTACTACGAACAAGCCCTGGAGATCAACCCGAACAACCGCGCGGCCCTCGCTTTTCTGGACCGCATGAGTCCGGCGACGACTCAGCCGAAGACCCCCATCGCGTCGCCGCGGGCGCCGGACACCGACTCGCCCTCCCGGGCCGTCCGGGTGGAGGGGAAATACAACGTCGAGGGCCAGAACCCCAACGGCACGTCCTATCACGGCACCGCCACGATCAAGCGCAGCGTCTCCGGGTACACCGTCATCTGGAACGTCGGCGGGAAGAGCTACACGGGCAGCGGTCCGCTGGTCGGCAGGACCCTCACCGTCAAGTGGCGGGGGTCCCGGGGCGCGACCGGGGCGGTGGTGTACACGGTCACCGCCACGGGCGTGCTCAAAGGGGTGTGGGGGCCGAACAGCTCGGGCCTGGAAACTCTCACGCCGATCAACTGAGCACGCGGGATGCCATTTGCCCGTCGCGCTCGCGCAAATGCCGATTTGTCATTTCCTGTTTTTCCGGAACGCCTCGATCAGGCGCACTCTCGAATCCAAGACATCCTCGATCCTGTAACAACCATTCCGAGGAGCCTCTTCGAAGGTGTCCCCCCGTTCGGAGGGAACCGGCGTGGTCTCGCCCGCGAGGGGAGCTTCGATCCCGTGCCGGCGGGCACCGGTGTCTCCATGTATTTGAGGGTGAGTGTTTATGTTTTTTTGCAGGATTGCCGTGTCTTGATTTGGATGGAAGAGAGCGTCCATTCGCGTGCGTCGGAGCCGACACCGAGGTGCATTCAAGATGACGCAACACCTGCCCAACGGGAGGTGGTGCGGGCGGGGACACCCCCCTACGGACCGGTGTGCCTGTCAGACGTAGGGGAAGGCTTTATGCCCTCCCGCCCGATGCACTCATCTCGAACGCAATTGCCCATGGCGCCGGCGTCACCCGCGAACCATGAAAACAGGCTCACCCGGGAGTCTGTTTGCTATGTGACTGCAAAAAGATATGCGGCATGTCGGCATCGGTCCATGGAGCGCTCCGCTCCATGAACCGTTTTAACCTGTTGAGTTCCACCCCGTCAGAAAGCGATCGAAGGAGCACGACGGATCATGATCAACCCGGAAAGCCTGGTTGGCAGGCAGATCGACCAATTCAGGCTGGATCAATACCTTGCAAGAGGGGCGATGGGGCTGGTGTTCAGGGCCTTCGACACTGTGCTGGTGCGCACGGTGGCCCTCAAGCTGATTCCCAAGGCCATCGAGGAAGGGCTGTCCAAGGAAGAGCTCGCCGCACGGGAAGAGGCGCGCAAAAGGCTGATCCAGGAAGCCAAGGCGGCGGGACGCCTGACCCACCCCAATATCGTCACCATTCATTCCTACGGCGAGTCGGAGGAGTTCGAGTACATTTGCATGGAATTCGTGACCGGGGAAACCCTGGCGCACATGCTGAGGGAACGCAAGGCCGTTCCCATCGAGGATGCGATTCCGATCGTGGAGCAGATACTGCTCGCCCTGCAAACCGCGAACCAGGAAAAAATCGTTCATCGGGACATCAAGCCCTCCAACGTGATGGTCACTCTCGACAAGCGGGTCAAAGTGATGGACTTCGGCATCGCGAAGCTGCCGTCCCTGTCGATGACCATCACCGGAACGGTCCTCGGAACGCCCTACTACATGTCTCCCGAGCAGATATCGGGGCAGAAGGTCGATATCCGCTCCGATATTTTTTCCCTCGGAGCGGTCTTTTATGAAATGCTGACGGGAGAGCGGCCCTTCGAGGCGGAAAACACCGCCACCCTGGCTTACAAGATCGTCCAGGTTGAGCCCATCCCGCCGAAGGTCCTGAACATCCACATTCCCTCGACGGTGGGGAGCATCATTTCCAAGGCACTCGCCAAGGATCCGACCTTGCGGTACCAGGCGCCCTCCGAGATGCTCAGGGACCTGAGGGCGCTCAAAGAGCAACTCGCCTCCGGTAAGACGCACTATGCCAAGGCAACGGCCCCGGGTGCCGTCCGGGAACCCGAACGAGCCAATGAACCGCCGAAAGCCGCTCCCGGCGGCGCGGCTGAGACGTCGCCTCCCGTGCCGTCCGCGCAAGTCGCGAGACCACCCGCGGTGATCCGCCCGCCCGAGAGCCAGTCCGCGGCTCCGACACCGGCGCTCAAGACCGTGAAGAAGGAAGCGGGCGTAACCGCTCCAACGCCGGCCGCAGCCCCTCCGCCGCCTCCCGCGCAGGGTTCTTCGCCCGGAAAGGAGCTTCCGGCCAATGTCGAAGCAAAAAGTTCTCGCCCGGTGGAGATGAAGGCGGCGGAAGAAGCCCGGTCCGGTTCGACGGCCACTCAGCCGGCCTCCTTGAAGCGGAAATCCGGGGGGCTTTCCGGACTGTCGGTCGGCCGGAAAAAGCGATCCAATGCGTTGCGCCTCGTTCCCGTTGGGGCGGCGGCGCTCCTGCTCGTGGTCTTCGGGTTCGTTTTCATGTCAAGAGACTCCGCCGGCCCTCCGCACGCCGCCGGCCCCTCCGCCAAGACCGAGCCGCAGGCGGTTCCGGCGGCCAAACCGGCGCCGGAAGCGACTCCCATCGACGGGCGCGAAACACGGATGAAAGCCGACACCCTGGTTCTGCAGGCAAGAAACGTGTGGCAAGCCAACCCCGTCGGCGCCCAGAAGATTCTCGAGGAAGCCATCGGCCTGGATCCGAACAACTTCGAGGCCTTTCTTCATCTGGCCCGGCTCATGACGCAGAAAAAGGACTACGCCAACGCCCTGCAGCATTACCAGAACGCCCTTCGCATCAACAACCGGGCGGCCGAGGTTTACTTCAACATGGGTTTCATTTTCCTGATGCAGGGCGACTACGACGCCGCAATGACCCACTACGAGGCATGCCGGGCACTGAACCCTCCCTACCTGGATGAAGTCCTGACGAATCTGGGCATGTGCCACCTGAAAAAGAAGAATCCCGCGCAGGCGCTGGAGCTTTTCAGACAAGCCCTGGACCTGAACCCGAACAACAGCGTTGCCAAAAGCTACCTTGCCGGGCTTCCCGCGCCGACGCAGGATGCGTCGTCCGGTCAGGATTCGCCGGGGCCTGCATCGGGCGCGTCCACGGCGGCGCAGCCGGTCTCGCCCGGAGGCGAACAGGCGGGACAGTCCGCCGACGCCCTGGTTCTCGAAGCCAAGGACCAGATGCAGTCCGATCCCGCCCGCGCTCAGAAGCTCCTGGAAGATGCGGTGGGCATGGATCCGAATCATTTCGACGCCATTTTCCAGCTGGCCCGTCTCCTGACTTTGAAGAAGGACTATGCGGCGGCGGCCCAATACTATCTCGCCGCGCTTCGCATCAATCAGAAGTCCGCCGAAGTCTTCTTCAACCTGGGATACATCTATTTGAACCAGGGCGATTACGATCAGGCCCAGGCGAACTACGAATCGTGCCTTGCGCTCTCGCCTGCCTACAAGGACGAAATCCTGACCAATCTCGGAATTGTCCACTTGAAGAAGGAGAACCCGGCCGAGGCCAGGGCACTGTTCAGGAAGGCATTGGAGGCGAATCCCAGGAACAGGCTCGCCCAGAATCACTTGAACAATCTGAACAGGCAGACGGCAAAGGGGAGCGCCGGCAAACCATGAACGTCGCGGTCCCGCCTGGAGGGACCGCAGAACCGGCCCGCCGGCGGAGGCCGATGGCCGCAAGGCCGTGAAAAGCGGGAAATTCCGTCCTGCCCGGGAATGACGACAATGACTTTCATGTTTCGTCGTGAACCACGGGTTCGCGGCGCATTGGATTATGCCGGTTCGTGTTCGGGATCGCAAAACAGGGGGATCGCGGGCGGGTCGGGCCGAGGGGACTAACCTCGTTTCCTGCCGGGCTCGCGCACGTGCAGGGAAGGGCTTTATGCCCTCCCGCCCGATGTCGCGCTCTTGAGCGCAGGCCGGAAATGGAACGCAGCGGTTGCCGGCTCGATGAGAGCGAGGAATCAGCGCCGAGCGGAATCGCCTGTTTCAATCGACAATTTCCATAAGGGAAAGGAGAAATGGAAGATGAGCAAGGCCCTGAGAATCGTTTTGCTGATCCCGGTGATCGCCGCGCTTTTCTTTTGCGGATGTGCAACGACGGATCAATCGGCAAAACAGGAAAGTGCCGCGGTTCCGCCGCCGGCGGTTGAGGAACCCGAGTTCATATCCCACAAGGTCTATGCCGGCGAGACAATGGCTTCGATCGCCAAGTGGTACACGGGCAAGGAAAGCAGATGGCGTGAGATCGCCGAGGACAATCCCGGTCTGAACCCCAAGGCTCTCAAGCAGGGGGACGTTGTCAAGGTTCGAGTCTCGCTGGCGACCGCGCACACCGCGCAGCCTTCTCACTCCACGAGACCCAGGAAAGCGGCAAAAAAGAAGGCCGCCAGGCTCGGGACCGTCGCGGAAGACTCTTCCGCCCCGTCCGAAGATGAGGTATTCGGACCGAAGTGATGGCGGCCCGCCGCTCGAACGCGCGGCGGAGTCGATTGATTGCGCGGCGCGGCCCGTTTGCGCCCCCGATGAGCGGGGCCGGAACCTCGGGCTGTGTTCCGCGCGGCCTCGCCTCAAGCTTTCCCCCGTTCATGCATCGCATCACCGGGGTGGGAATTCCCCCTGAGCTCTTCCCCGGGAGAGCCGCGTGTTTCCCGAAAGCCCTTATGCAGCGCCTGGTGCACCGGGCCGCGGGCAGGAAAAGGCCGGCTCCCGCCGTGAACCGTCTCCCGAATGCGCCGCCCCCGGTTTCGCATGGCCTTCCCCCGACCCGCGGAGGTTCCGGGCGAATCTGCCGCGGCCGCGATTTTCATCCTTGCGACCGCCATCATAATCCTTTACTTTGGAGTCCTGGAAAATCCGCGGTTCCCGGTCGTTCACCCGCATGAATACAAAGAGCTGCAGCTCTTCCGCTCGGAAGAGGCAAGGTGAAAGAGTGTTCAAGATAGCCTGTCATGGCATATCCGACGTCGGCTTGAAGCGGACGAACAACGAGGATTCGTTTGCTGTCGAGCAGAACCTGGGAGTTGCGGTGCTCGCGGACGGCATGGGGGGTGCCGCCGCGGGGGAGCTGGCGAGCCGTTTCTTCACCCGTGCGGCACTGGAAGTCTTCTCGGCGGCGGACAGCAATGATGATTCCAGCAATTCGGACCCGATCGAGCGAACCTTCACTCTGGCCAACCGGAAGATACTCGACCACGTCAAGGAAAACCCCGAGCACCGGGGAATGGGCTGCACGGCGGAACTGCTGGCCTTCAAGAGCCCCCGCTATTGCCTGGGGCACGTGGGAGACAGCCGGACGTACCTGTTCCGGAACGGGCGGCTGACGCAACTGACACGCGACCATTCCTTCGTGCAGGATCTCCTGGACAAAGGGGTGATCACTCCGGAGGAGGCGCGAGTCCATCGCTTTCGGCACGTGATTCTGAGGGCGGTGGGAACATCGGAATCCCTTTCCGTGGATATCATGCGAGGGGAGGTCGCCTCCGGCGACCTTTTCCTCCAGTGCTCCGACGGCCTGACGGACATGGTGGAGGACGACCTTATCGCGCAAATCCTGGCGACGGGCGACCCGCTCGGCGTCAAGGCCGAGAAACTGATCTCGGCGGCCAACACGGCCGGAGGTTACGATAACGTCACGGTGGTTTTGAGCGAGGTTGTGCCCGTGGTCTGAGGGTTCGGACCGTTTCCCCCGCGTTCGGCAATTCTCCTTCCCTGCAAGCCGGCAGATGCCGGTCGAACTCCTTCTCCGTTTGTACGTCCGAACGGGGGCCCGCTCGACGGCCCGGCCCCCCACAGCCAGGCAAGATCATCCTCGGCCGGCGCAATCGGTATCCCCCTTGCTTTCCCGCCCGGGGTCACTATTTTGAAAGCACATCGGTGCTCCGTGCCGGACGGAACGCTTTCGTGGCGAGGCGGCGGATTGGATCGTCGCTCGCGGAAAGAAGCGTGAATGATGATCACCAGTTTTTTTCTCCAGGAAGAGGGTTCAAGAGTCATCCACCGGGTGAGCCTGCCCTGCGTGATGGGACGCGGAGAAGGGGTGGACCTTCGGTTTGCCGACCCGACCGTTTCGCACCGCCATGCCCTCATCTCCGAGGAGAACGACAATATCTGGATCGATGATCTGGGGAGTCTCAACGGCATCTACGTGAACGGAGTGAGGATCGAGGACAAAGCGCCGCTGAAACCCGGAGACACCATCCGGATGGGACGCTTGACTTTCTCGGTGTGCAGGTCTTACGAGGAAGTGGCCGGAGACACCATCGCCTTCCCGAGCCTGCACACGATGGGCGACCGCAGGCTCGACCGCCAGCGACTCAAGTGGATCTACGAAATCACCGTCGAACTGTCGGAGAAACAGGACCCTGCTTTGCTGGGAGAGAGGTTCTTTTCCCGGCTGAAGGATATTTACCGGCAGGACCAGGGCTATCTCGGGGTTTTCAAGGAGGACGGCTCGCTGGAATCCGTCTTTTCCGACGCTTCCCTCGACAGCGTGCCCGTCAGCCGGAGCATCGTCGACCGGTTGCTGCAAAACGGGGAGTCGTTCATCCTGGAGGATGCGCTCGGCGGGGAGGCTCTGAACGAGGATGCGGCGGCGCCGGGAATGAAGATCAGGTCGGCGTTGTGCGTGCCCCTGCTTTATCACAACCAGATTCATGGGCTGATCTATCTCTCGCGGAGCGTTCCCGGCGCGTACAGCCACGAAGACCTGGAATTCCTGAGAACCGTCTCGTGCGTCCTCGCCCCGATGGTTGAAAACGCGCGCCTCTGGGCCGAGATCAAGGGCCTGTATGCCTCCACCGTGGATAGCCTCAAGGAGACCCAGTCGCGGTTGATCGAGATGGAGCGGGCGGCCGCCTATGCACGGCTGGCCCAGGCCATGGCGCACGAGATAAGAAACCCTCTCATGGTGATCGGCGGGATGGTGAGGAGGATGCGGCGGCCGGCCCCGGACGAGCCGGAAGGAGCCGGGATGCAGGCCGTCATGAGTTCCGTGAAAAGAATCGAGACCGTCCTCAGGGAGGTGGACGGCTTCGTCAAGCTTCCTCCTCCAACCAAGCAGCTGAAAAAGATCGATTCCCTCATCCTCGAGGAAATCCGGCAGCACGATCGGGACTGGAAGGAAAAGGACATCCGCCCTCAACTGGTGGTGGGCACTTCGCACCTGATGATTCCCATCGACGATACCCTCTTCCGAAAGGCATTGTCCCTGATCTTCAGGGAATCCCTGTCCAACGTTCCCCGCGGATCGGAATTGAGCATATCGATCCGGGACCGCGGCGGCGAGCTCGAAATCGAAATCGGCCGTCGGGCCGACAGGACGGTCTACTGCGAGGCTTTCGATCCTGCCCTTCAGCACAAGCCATGGGTCCTCGACCTGTTCCTGAACATGGGCCACAAGATCATCGCCGACCAGGACGGGAAGCTTCTCCTGGATCGACACTCCAGCTCCGTGTTCCCGATGGTCATCCGCTTGCCGAGGATCGTGAAACCCTAGCAGGCTCCGTGCCGCTCCCCGCGTCGCGGGATCGATCGCCTCCAAGGCCGGCGGGGCGGCCGGAACCCGGAACGTTCAGGAAGAGAGCGCTCGATGGACGAGCCGATCACCATCGATGGTTCCATGGGAGAAGGCGGAGGACAGGTGCTGCGCACTTCCCTCGCCCTTTCCATGAGTACCGGCAGACCTTTTCGTATCGTCAACATCCGGGCGCGTCGCAAGCACGGCGGCCTGCTCAGGCAACATCTCACCGCCCTCAACGCGGCCGCGGAGGTCAGCCGGGCCAGGGTGGACGGGGCGGTCCCGGGCAGTGTCGAGGTGACGTTCGAACCACGAAACGTGCTCCCGGGCTCATACCGATTCTCCGTGGGAACGGCCGGCAGTGCGACCCTGGTGCTCCAGACCGTGCTGCCGGCACTTGCAACCGCTTCCGCGAAATCCCGCCTGGTGCTGGAAGGCGGGACACACAACCCGTGGGCCCCACCCTTCGACTTCCTGGACAGAACCTTCATCCCGTTCCTGAAGCGCATGGGACCGGACGTGTCCTGTCAGCTGGAAAGACCCGGGTTCTACCCTGCGGGCGGCGGACGCTTCACCGTCGATGTCTCTCCGGTCGCGAGGCTGTCGCGGGTCAGCCTGCTCGATCGCGGCGCGATCAGGCGGAGCGGGTGTCGCGCCGTGGTCGCCCACCTGGACATGAACATCGGGCACCGGGAAGTCGGAGCGGTGTGCAGGGGATTGGGATGGAGCCCGGATTGCGCGGAGGTTACGGCATGCCCCGAGTCCACGGGGCCCGGCAATGTTCTGATCGTTGCGATCGAAAGCGAGCACATCACCGAGATCTTCACCGGTTTCGGAGCGCGCGGGGTGCCCGCCGAACGGGTCGCCGCGGGAGCCGTCGAGGAAGTGCGACGATACCTTGCGGCCGGAGTGCCGGTGGGGATGCACCTTGCCGATCAAATACTTCCGCTGCTGGCCCTGGCGGGCGGCGGATCGTTTCGGACGGTCGCCCCGTCGCCCCATACGATGACGAACATCGGGGTGATCGAACGGTTCCTGAACGTCAGGATCGAATGCGCTCGCATCGCCGATGATATTTGGGAAATCACCGTTGAGCGCCCACGCGGCCTCGACTCCGGAGCCCAAGCTTGAAATCGCCTGGAACCACGAGGGCCGTCGACGAATGCGCCGCAAAGGATGATCGATGGTGACGATCCGGGATCTCCTGAACCGAATCCGCTGGGACCGGGAATTCGGGGCGGGGTTTTTCGAGTTGGGATACCTGGACCACGTGGAGCACGCAATCGTCCGCGTGCCGTTCAGGAATATCTCTTTCGAAGAAGGGGACTCGTTCTCGTTTCACCTGGAAAAGGAAACAGGGGAAACCCTGACCATCCCCCTGCACCGGGTCCGGGAGGTTTATCGGAACGGCATCCGGATATGGCAGCGGCCGGGTGGGTGATCGACGAAGCGGCTGCGCCGCGGTTCGCCGGGAAATGCCCCCCGGCCGAGGCCGTGCGCGCAATCCGCCCCTATTTCGTATGACCGGGAAGCTTGAGGGTCGTGCAGCTCTTCCCGGGCGCGCAGGTCCTGGTCGTTGCGCTGGGAGACGAATCCCGTCCCGATGAAGAACCGGAGGAGCCCATGGCATAATTCACGCTGCTCATGACCCGCTCCAGATCGTCTCCCCCGCATTCCTCGCACTTCATGTCGATTTCCCGGTCGGAACCCGTCATGATGAATTCCCGGATATGTCCGCACTTGGTACAACGAAATTCATAGATCGGCATGACCTCTCCTTTGCCCTTTCCGCCGGACGCGCGGCGTCCCCCTTGGCCGCGGGGGGATCGCGTGTTCGAAGAAGGCGGCCGGAACCCCGTCGAGAACCGGGAGGGCGCTGAAATGTGCCCACAGGGACCGTGGGTGCGACGCGGTTTTCTTAACAAATGGGATGAAACGTGTCAATCCGCGTGACGAGACGTCCGCATGACGCGCAAGTGGGCTTGCGGTTCTGAGGAACCCGGCTTGCATCTCGCCGCGGGTCGGCGGCTCTCAATGGAATGTGAAGGCGGTTTCCCCGTCCCGGGCGATAGGGTGAAGCGTGAAACAGGTCTTATGCAATTTTGCGCTCAACAGTCATGAACGGGGGGCATCCGTTCACCCCTATGGATAAAAATTCTTCCTGACTTCACGCTAACCGCTTAACACTATTGCGCGAAGAACGATTTTACATTTTCACGGGAAGATGAGTGCACTGGGCGGGCGGGGTAAACCCCGCCCCTTGCACGTCTGACGGGCACATCGGTCCGTAGGGGCGGGCTTTGTGCCCGCCCGCCTCACCTCCCAACGGGCAGGTGTTGTGTCATCTTGAACGCACCTCGGTATATAGAGCCTAATACAAGGTCTTTTTGAGCCGTGCAGAGTGGAGCACACGGCTTTCGGTGTCCACCTGCGACAATTGAAGCCCCCACGCTTCCGACACGCGCAGCCCATGCCCGAACATCAGGAGCAACAGGCACCGGTCGCGGGCCGCGTTGCGACTGCCCCTGGTGGCGTCCATGAGCTTGTCAACCTCGCGCTCGGTGAGGTGCTTTCGGTCGCCCACAGCTAAGCCACCTTCGGGGCAAATCGTTCAACGACTATGCTTGATGCCCGTTTGCGCATCTGGACAAGGTCGTAATTCATCTGCATCCGAAGCCACGTGTCCGCCGTGCTGCCAAGTGCTTTTTCAAAGCGGATCGCCATTTCCGGCGTAACGCCGCTGCGTCCGGCAATGATATTGTGAAGCTGCTGGCGGGTAATACCAAGCCCCTTGGCCGCTTCAGCGACACTCAAGCCCAAGTCGTCAAGGCACTCCTTGACGAGAAGGCCAGGATGTACAGGGTTTTTCATCTCCATGATTTTGCCTCCCTCAGTGATAATCGACAAAATCCACGTCAAACGCGTGTTCGTCTTCAAATCTGAAAACAATCCGCCAATTCGCGCGGGCAGTTACCGAATAAAGGCCTTTCAGGTCTCCCTTGAGGGGGTGCAGGCGAAAAGTCGGCACGTTCATGCCTTCAATATCCGTCGCCGCATGGAGAGCGGAAAGAATGATGCTGATCCGCGTTAACATGTCCAGCGGCAATTTGCTGCCGTCATCGTCTTCGAAGAATCGCCGCAGTCCCCTATGTTGAAAGCCTTTTATCATAGGCCGTATTGTAAAGCGTAAAATTACATTTTACAAGCACTTTTCACCTCCTCGCCGTTCAGTTTAATGTTGGAACCTGGCATCCCAAGGAAACATGCGGGATTGCAGAGGACAGGCAGGAAGACGCTAAACAAAATGGTTCATTTTGTCCAACCGGAAAAACTTAGAAAACGAGACTTTTTTCTTGACAAAAGCACCGCCCAGATTTGCTCTGGCGAAAAACTTTCTCGACCATGAGCGATTCAGGCTTGCCCTGACGATCTCATCGGTTGACCAGTCCGTGTGGTCGGTAATGTGGATATTAAGCACATGGGACTTATATGCCCATCCCTCCCGCCGGGGAGGGGAAGGAGGGAAGGCCGGGCACAAAACCGGAGCGCGCCGCGGTTTTCCTCGGCCAAGATGGTTTATCTCGAGCCGGGGATGGGGTACAATGGTTCACCCGTCGATTTCACGGGAAAAACATCCAGGAGAAGAACCCTCTCATGAGTGAGACCGAGCAGAATCAAGCCATTATCGACAGCCATCCCACCGAATGGGATGAAGCGGATTTCCGGAGAAACTGGTCCCAGTTCCTGCAGATGCTGGTAGGTGAGAATGAAAACGCGCTTCCGTTGAAACGTGTTCAGTACCAGGTGGAGCAGAGCCCCATCTATCAGGAAGTGTTGGTCAGGTGGTCCGGGTTGAGCGGGACGGAGCGGCTGGGCGCCTGGAAAAGACTCCTGCAGGCCGCCGAGGAAGTCTCTCGCGAGGTACTCCCGGCGTGTGTCCAGTGCGGTACCTGCTGTCGCAAGGGAAGCCCGTCGCTGCAGCTCGAGGATCTCGAACTGCTTCAAACCGGCAGGATCGCCTGGAACCAACTGGTCACTCTGCGCCGCGGCGAACCGGTCCAGTCGCCTTTTGACCGGAAGCCGTTCTTCCTCCTGGATGAACGCATCAAGATACGCGAGCGGGCCGACTCGCAGGAGTGCGTCTTCTTCAATGCCGATACATGCCTGTGCGCCATTTACGCGGACCGGCCCGTCCAATGTCGGGCGCAGGCCTGCTGGGATCCCGCTCCGGCGCAGGACCTCGCGAAACAACCGTACCTGACCCGCCGGGACATTTTCAAGAATGTCGACCTGCTGCTCGAAATCATCGTGGAGCACGACAAACGATGCTCTTTCCGGAAATTGAACGATGCATTCGACCGGTTGATCGAGACCAAAGGCGAGACGGTCGGGGAGGTTCTCGAAATCCTCTCCTACGAGGAACACTTCCGGAACTTTATCGGCGAGAAACTGAAAGTGCCCTCCGACCAGGTCGAGCTCGTGTTTGGAAGGAGTTTCACCGATCTTGTACCGCTTTTCGGTTTCAGAGTCATCGAGGAGCCGGACGGCAGCCGGTGCCTGGTTCCCGAGACCGCCTGATACAATTTTGTGTACAAGTTGAATGCATTGGGCGCGCGGGCATAAAACCCTCCCCTTGTCTGTTGGCTATGACGGCAGGAGCAAGGGTATTGGGACCGTGGGCTGCGCTGCCGCGCATCCCTTCTTGTGTCTCACGCAACGGCGCTACGTCTTTTTACTCTGATTCTTCCCAACAGCAAACCGCAACACCTCCTCCCAGTTCGCATCTTATTCGTTGCGGCGTTGCGGCGTCGCGTGAGGCTCATTCAAAAACAAAAAGCCCACAGCTCGAAACACCGTTCCCTTCTTGTGTCTGACCAGCATATCGGTCCGTACACGGGGGGAAATCTTCGCCCGCATCACCTCCCAACGGGCAGGTGTCTCATCTTACCGTGAAAATGCAAAATCGTGTCTCACGCAATAGTGTTAAGCGGTTAGCGTGAAGTCAGGAAGAATTTTTATCCATCGGGGTGAACTGATAGCCACCATTCATGACTGTTGAACGCACCTCGGTATGACCCGTTGCCGGGCTTCGCATGCCCTCCGAAGGGCGGCTATTTTCGGTCGGGCTTGATCCAGGTTCCAACCCCCGCGTAGTCCTGAACCACGGCCTTCAGTTCCTTTCTGCGCCGCAGGAACCGGTCTTTCATGCCCCGGAGCCATTCCGCGTGCTCGAGGACGCTCTCGCGCGTGCGGAAGAGCGGGTGGTCCCCCGGCTGCGTGGCGACCGTGAGCCGTCCCTCCCGCCATTCATAGGACCCGGAACTGCTGCACAACAGGCACCGGACGCGCCCGTCCGGAAGAAAACGGAACGAATCGGCGCCGCACACCGAGCACGCCGGAACGCCGGCAACGCGGTCCTCTTTCCCCGGTTTCTCAATGGCCTGCGCCAGGCGCCTCGCCTCCGACCGCCCTCTCTCCCCCAGCAGGACTTCGCCGGGCAGCGCCCCGTAGAGAACCGTCGAACCGCGCAAATCCCCCATCGTGAACTTGACGAAGCCCTCCACGGCCAGCTTGGTGCGCCCTTCCATCCCTTCGATGCCGGCAATTGCGGCGGCCACCGCGGGCTTTCCCCAGAGCGCGGCCACATGTCCGTAAAAGGCGAGTCCCCTGTCCAGGAAGCGCTTTAGCCCGGCATTGGCATCGAGCAGGTAGGCCGGTGAAACAACCGCATAGGCGCTGCACTCGAGCAACGCGTCCAGGGCGATGTGGAAATCGTCGTCCTGAATGCACTTCATCTCGCCGAACAGGCACTGATAGCAGGCTCGGCAGGGGCGGATATCCATCTCGGGCAGGCGCATCAGCCGCAACTCCCAATCGCCGGACAGCTGCCGGTAGATCTCCTTGACGAGGATTTCCGAATTACCGTGCTTGCGGGGTGAGCCGATGATGCCGAGTAAAATGGAAGAGGAGCCCATAGACGATCCTTCATGGGGTTAGCGTGAGCGAACCTCCAAAAAAAAAGCCAACCGGAGGGGCTAGGACCGGTTAGCTTTTGAGGAGGAAAGAGTTGGTTTCTCTTGCACCCGGAGTACTTTGCAAGATAGATGCCATCAAACTCTTTTCTGCCACATCCTCTTCCCTTGCGGCTTTACGCCATGTTTCACGATACCTGAGCCGTACGCATTGTGCGCCGGAATCACGCCATCCGGCCCAAAATTGCGCCTCAATCGCGCCACAATCGCGCCACCCCTCGCGCCGATTCCCCTGCTGAGTCTCGCAACAGGAGATCAACCGAAGGTTTCCCGCAATTCCTCGATTTCGGTGATCGGACTCGTGCAGGCAAATTTTTCGCAGATGTAGACGGCCGGATTGCCGCCCGGAGCGTCGAGCCCCGCGGTGTACGGGGCAAGCTCGGCCAGCCTGGCTCCGCTCTCCGGGGTCCCGCGAAGGAGGACGACGGTATTGGGCGCAAAACCGCTCCCGACGATCTTTATCATTTCGGCAGTGGTTGCGTTGTCGGGAGACCCGGCGATCACGACTTCCCGGGTTGGGCCGGCGGCGAAATCGACGGCATGGAGAAACTGGGTGTAAGCGGAAGGATAATCCCGAACCGTTTCGGAGAATCTACGGAGCAGCCGGTCCGCTTTCTCCTCGAACCGCACGGCGCCGACCATGCGCCCGAGGCGCAGGAGGTTCAGCGCAGCCGCTGAATTGCTCGAGGGCACCGCGCCGTCGTATATTTCCCGTTCGCGCACGATGAGCTTCTCCCCGTCGTTGGCGGTGAAGAAGAACCCTCCCTCGGCGTCATCCCAGAACAGGTCGATCATGAGATCCTGGAGCTTCACGGCCTCCTCAAGGTACCGGACGTCGAAGGCGGCCTCGTAGAGCTCGATCAATCCCCATATGAAGAAGGCGTAATCGTCCGCATAGGCCTGGATCGCGGCTTCGCCTTTTCGGTAGCGGCGATGGAGCCGTCCGGAATCGCCGCGCATCCTGTCGAGGATGAAATCCGCGGCGCGTGAAGCGGCCAGGGCGTATGACCGGTCTCCCAGCGCCCGAGACCCTTTGCTCAGGGCGGCGATCATCAACCCGTTCCAGGAAGTGAGGATCTTGTCGTCTTTCAGCGGGTGCAGACGCTTCCGACGGGCTTCGAACAACAGGCGCCTCCCCTTTTCGAGCAGATCCTCAAGATTCCCGATTCCCGGCCCATCCCGTTCGGAAAGTGATTCCTCGAGCTCCGCAAGGTGGGGGATGCTCCGCCCGTCCTCGAAGTTGCCCTCCGGGGTGATGTCGAAGAACCGGCAGAACGTTTCCCCGATTTCATTTCCCAACAGGGCATTCACCTCCGCCGGGGTCCAGACGTAGAAACGGCCTTCCACCCCTTCGCTGTCGGCGTCTTCGGCCGAGTAGAAGGCGCCGTCCGGATCCGTCATATCGCGCAGCACGTATTCGAAGATCTCGCGCGCAACCCGGCCGTGGCGTTCCCTGCCCGTTACCTGGAAGGCCTCCAGGTAGGCCAGGGCCAGCATGGCCTGGTCGTAGAGCATCTTCTCGAAGTGGGGGACGAGCCATTTTTCATCCACGGAGTAGCGGTGAAAGCCGAAACCGACCTGGTCGAAGACCCCGCCGTCCCGCATGCCGTCGAGTGTTTTCTCGACAATGGCAAGGGCGTCGGACCAGGGATTTCTCCGGTGCCACCTGAGAAGAAAAGTGAGATGGTGGGGGGTGGGGAACTTCGGTTTGGAACCGAAACCGCCCCAGGTGGCGTCGAAGGCCCGGCTGAGCTGGCTATAGGCCTCTTCCAGCACCTCGGGTCCGGGGAGGGAGCCGACGGTTTGCACGGGCCGGGGCTGAATCGACTCGGTGATCTGCCGGCCGGCCTCCAGGAGCCGTTCGCGGTCATTTTTCCACATGTGCACGATGCGCCGGATCACCTCCGTGAAACCGGCCATCCCCAGGCGGGCGTGCTTGGGAAAATAACTGCCCGCAAAAAAGGCGTTCTTCTCCGGTGTCATGAAGACGGACAGAGGCCACCCGCCGCTCCCGAGCAATGCCTGGCACACGGTCATGTAAATCTGATCGATATCCGGCCGTTCTTCGCGGTCGACCTTGACGGCCACCACGTGCTCGTTCAACAGCGCCGCCACTTCCTCGTCCTCGAACGACTCCCGTTCCATGACGTGGCACCAGTGACAGGTGGCATACCCGATGGAGAGGAAGACGGGTTTGTCTTCCTCTTTGGCTTTCCTGAAGGCTTCCTCCCCCCAGGGGTACCAATCCACCGGGTTGTCGGCATGTTGCAGCAAATAGGGACTCTTTTCCGCGCTCAGACGATTTGGCATCCGCATGACTCCGGCGTGTTCGATTCGAAGATCACGGAGACACGGAAGGGCCGCGAGGCTTTTCCTTCCGGTGGCTCCTCACGAGAGCAGGACAGGGATACGGGACAGGGAGAACTCGAAAGATGACGTCGCAATGAACGGGCAAATCAGCGCGGGGCCTTGGACCCCGCGGAACCCTCGAAGGCGCATTTGCTGAAATCGACCTCTTTCTTGCATCCCGGGCAGATCCGCGGCCGGTCGAATTCGTCCGAGAAGATCTCGAGCGTCTTCCCGCATTCGGGACATTTGCATTCAAACGAGCTCAGGTTCTTGAAACTCTCCCATCCCGGGCAACTTCTTGGAGTACTCATCCTTCCCCTCCCTGAGAGCCGCTACAGGGCGGTCCCGGCCGGGGACCCGCCTCCGCGCGGTCCTGCAACGATCGGTTCAACCCTGGTCTTTCTCTTCCACTTCTTCCACGTGCAACCTGCCCTTGTGCTTCGTCCCGCAACTCGGGCACAAAACCTCGATCTCCGTCTCCGGGCCGGCGTACTTCGCCCTCATCTCCTCCGAAGGAACAAACGATACGTCCCCGCACGCACACTGGGGACACTGCCCTTTCACGACATGCCTGATCTTTTTCGCCATGCTCATTCACCTCTCTGAACCCGATGGTTCGAAACTCGCCCTCAGCCATCCGCCGGGACACCCGCCCTCGACGGCGGACTCGACCCCGCGAGGACGCTCCGGCCGGCCTATTTCACTTTTTGCAGTTCACCGATGAGCGTCTCCAGATTCGGCCGCTCGTTGATGTCATGGATGTCGATGTACCGCACGATTCCCTGTTTATCGATGATGAAAAGCGCACGTTCGGACACTCCGCCGGAACGAAGCACCCCGTATTTTTCGGCAACCTGTCCGTGAGGCCAGAAGTCGGACAGGACCGGGAACCAGACACCCCCCATCTGTTCGGTCCATGCATACAGCGTGGCGATGTTGTCCGTGGTGATCCCGATGATCGTCGCGTCGGCGGCTTCGAACAGGCCTTTCACGATATTGTAGCCCGGCCATTGCTCCGAACAGACCGGGGTCCAGGCGGCCGGGACGAAGGAAATGACCACGTTCTTCTTCCCCAGAAACTGGTGCAGCGAAACCGGTTCCCCCGAAAGGGAAGGGAGCGTGAAATCGGGAGCCTTGTCCCCCACTTTGAGCTTGGGCCGGCTGTCGACGGGCTTCAGTTTCTCCCCCTGGAATATCCTGCCCTGAAACTGCTCCGAGAGTCCGAGGGCGCTCGACGTCAAACCCAGTAAGGCACAGCAGGCGACGAGCGCGACAACGCGCGAGGTCATTGTCTTTTCCATGGCATCACACCCCTTTCCCCGAGGCGGGCTTGCTCAAAATCTTTTCGAGAAACTGCCCGGGGTCTCCGATGGCTCCCACTTGGGAGTATATGACGGAATGGGTTTTGTCCGGCTTGATCCTGATCACGATAAAATAGGGCGTCCTCACTTCTCCCAGCCGTTTGTGAATGGAAAAATCCGTATCGGGGAAGAGAGGAAACGCGATCCGGTAGAGGTCTCGAAAGGCGTTGACTTCGAACTGCGAATTGCCGGCGCCGATCCCGATAATCTTTACTTTATCCTTCAAATCGGGCCGATTTGCAATGATTTGATAAAGCTCATTCACCGCCGGAGCTTCTTTTTGACAAAACGGGCAGTACATGCTGAAGATTTCGACGATCACGACTTCCGCCCGGGTTTCCGGAATCTTGAAGGAAACCTTTTCCTTGAGGCCCAGGTATTGGACTTCCTCCATCCTCTGCGGCGGCGGCAATACGATCTCGGGCAGGACTCCTCCCACGCCGGGGGGGGCGCCCGCGGCCCGGCAATCGGGGACAAAGACCATACCGGCAACAATGGCCAAGATCACGAGCCATACTGCTCCATACCCTCTCTGATTCATCTCCCGTCTCCTTCCGTCGGCTCTTGTACCAGCGTTCAAATCCGCAGGATTGGGCGGGAGGGCATGAAGCCCTCCCCTTGTACGTCTAACGGGCACATCGGTCCATACAAGGGGCTGGGGGGTTATCCCGCCCGCGTCAACTCCGGCTACCTCTAACGGGCACATGGATCCGCGGGGGCGGGGGTTATCCCCTCTCGCGTCACCTCCCGCCGGGCAGGCGTTGTGTATGTCGAATGCACCTCGATATTACTTCCCGGCGCCGCCGGTCCTTGAATCCAACCAGTCCTGCATGTCCCTGACGTTCTTCGACATGCTCCACCTTCCGTCGGCGAACACCCCGTAGTCCGCTCCGCTCATCGCCGCTGAAAACCGGGTCGAATTAGCATAGAATAACCATTGTTCCACCCATTTCTTTTCGATGGCCTCGTCAAAAACGCTGCCCTTTTGCGCGAGCCCCTTGGCCAATCCCTTCTCCCACGCGGTCATGACCATCCGCGTGGCCGTCAGGGTCATGGCGTCCGTGACCCGCAACGTATCGACGAACCGCGCCCAGTGGCCGTCCACCCAGCCGCGGCTGTGGCAGGAAAGACACAACTTCTCCATCCTCGCCTTCCGCTTGTCCTGTTCCGCCGCATCGATCAGGAAACCGGCCGCGGGCTTCCCGTCAAGACTGGTCGGCAGAGGCAGCCCCTCCGCGTTCCGGATGATGCTCGTGTCCGGCGATTTGGGATGGGCGTGAGAGTAGATGAGGCCGAATATCCGCCACGGCAGGCGATCGGCGGCCCCGTGCGAACGCTGCGAAATCACCTGTCCATCCGGGCTGACGACCAGGCTCATGTGGCAGGCGGCGCAGGTTGGAGCGGTAAAATCCTTTCCGACCGTCCAGGGAACGTTGCGGAAGTTCCATTCCTTCTCCGCGGAGGCATACACATTGCCGTGCTTGCTCACCGAATAAACCTTGTAGGCGGGCACGTCCGGACCTTTGTGACACTGCGAGCAGGTCGCCGGTTTTCGCGCCGTTTCGATGGAAAACTGATGTCGGGTGTGGCAGGAGGAGCAGCACCCCTTGCTGCCGTCGGGGTTGATCCGCCCCACTCCCTGGTTGGGCCAGCCCGTGAGCACGGGGAACTCCATGTCCCCCATTTCCGTGGAACGAGACACTGTGCCCGCGACCTCCACTACCGTTCCATGACAGGCAAGGCAGGAATCCTCGTCCGTCGTCCTCTCGGAAGGGCGGGCCGTCAGTTTGCCCTTTTCCATGACCTGCACGCCGTTGATGGAGTCCTTGAGGTCCCGGTAGAGGCTGTTCGCGGTGAGGTCGGCATAGGCATGGGCCATGAGGTTTTCATTGTACTGGTTCCGCTCCACCGGGTGGCAGACCGCACAGTCCGCGGGGCTGACCACCGGATGGATGCGATATCCCTGGTGTTCGACGCCGTCTTTGTGATCGTCGGGATTCAGCGTGTGACATTCGGCGCATCCCACGCTGCTTCCGCCGAGCTTTTCAGGAACCTTCTCGAAGGAGACCCGCCGCTCCAGAGCCCCCTTCCCGGCGGCATCCGCCGGGCTGACCCGGGCATGAGCGGATTTTTCCCAGTCCGCCACAATCCCGGGCGTTACCGTTGCGTGGCATTCCATGCACGCGCGGGAATCGGCGCTCAAGTCGGCGCAGACGCCTGTTCCTCCCCCCAAGACGAGGAGCATCGGCAACATGCCCAATAGAAACCAACCCCATGCCGCAAGGCTCATCGTCCTCCGGTTTCCTCCAAAAAAACCAGCCATCCGTCCCTCCTCCATCACTGACCGGGAAACCGACTCCATCCCATCGACAAAACGGGAGCCGTCCATGCGCCGATCTGCCCCGCGGGGCCGGGAATGCAAAAAATGCCCGCAAACAACGGGCGGGATCGAACCTTGGCGCTGCTCCGGCTCCGAGCGGGGAAAAAGCATTTCGACCCTGTGGGGACCGTGCCCGTCTTCGATGCGCCAAGCTGTGAAAAGCGCCCCCCGGGCCTGCAACACACGGCGCCGGGCACAAACGGCACGGTTTGGAACTGTTGGATAAAACTTACCTTAAAAGATGGCGGCGGGAAAGGATAAACCCCTCCTCCCCGGTCTCTTTCCTCCGGGGATCGACAGATCCGGGAATTGGGGCATCCCCCGCGGCACCGGAGCGCCCCGGATGATGCCCTCCCGTCAACGATCAACTGAAGGCGCCCGCACCGTCGAGCCCGGTGGAGCTGGTTTCCATGAACCAGTGTTCGGGATCGACGTAGTAGAACTTCAGGTCCGCCAGCAACCGATAATGCTCGCGCTCTTCCTCGATGAGGCGCTCCAGGAACCTGCGCTCCTCCGCATCGGCGGCGCGATCGAGGGTCCCGGTGAAGAAGGAGATGCTCGCGTTTTCCATGCGCATTCCGGCTTCAATGGCCGCCACATCATCGAAACAGGCCCGAGTGACCTTTTGCTTTTCCGAGGCGATCTTTCGCAGCAGGGATTTCTTTCCCGCCGCGTCGATGGCGGACAAACCGCAGGTCCCACCGCCGGCCCCACCCGCCCTCGCATCTTCATAGGCCTTGCGGATGATTTCCATGTGCTCGGTTTCCGCATCGAGAAGCATCCTGAACGTCGCCACTCCCACCTGGTCCGGGCAGGTCTTCATTGCCTGCGTATACAGTTCCCGTTTCTTTTCCTTCAATTGCAGGGCAGTGCAATACATGTCCCGCGTCACATCCAAACGTGCCATTTTCGACTCCTTCCTATCGCGACCCATTCCCTGAACCGAAAAGGGCGTGTCGCGCAAACGACTCCCGCAGCCTGTCTCGGCGCCCGCCCGGAACCAGCCGGAAAGCTTGTGCCGCAATGGCCGGGCAGGACCTGTCCGCTTGGGAAATTTTGTTCTTCAATCAATCGTCCTCCTGTACAAATAATAATATTCATCTAAGAATGTATATCTAATCTGTCACCACCCTTCATTATAAATTAAGAAAATTTTTATTTTTTCGTCTGCCCTCAGATTGCTTGAAGCAAAACGCAATAGCGGGTACACGATGGACATGGAATCGCTTGCCGCGGGGGAGAACCCCAACCCGGCCTCATGCCTTTGCGGGAGTGCCCCTCAGCCGAACTTGCGTTCGAAATGGTGATACGTACGGGAGGGCATGGAGCCCTCTCTTTGCTGTGTCCGGCCGGCACATCGGCCCACAGGAGCAGGATTCATCCCGGCCCGCGTCACATCCCGCCGGGCAGGCGTTGCGTGACCTTGAAAGCACCTCGGCGTGAGTTCCCGGGCGGACCGGGGAACCGTCGGCCATTTCGCCGTTCTCTAAAGAAAGACGCGGATCCGGCCGACTTAAGGAAAGGGGATGCGGAGCGTGGACCTCACGGCCCGCGGGGTTTCGCAACCCCTGGTTCAAGACCGGGATCATATGTCGTGGCTTGCGCTGATTGGAGTTTGGCTGGAGATCGTTGATATGCAGTTTATCTTGGTTAATACAAGAAAATTAATTTTCTGCAAACCAAGTCTCAAACTGCTTTGAGATGCATGTTTTTGCTTGCTTTTCCTGTTTTGCCCACTTACGATTGAGCCAATCGTTTGGAAAAGGCAAACTATTCGAAAGACTGGGACGCAAAGCTTCTGGCCTAAGTCCAAAAGGATATGGCAGCAGAGCCGCCGAGCGAGCACGGTATGAACGACTTCTTCAGCGCATCGCACATCATTATCGGAAAAAGTGGAACGATGTGCCCTGATGCCGTCCTCGCCATTCGGTCATTTTTCTCATCGGAATACAGCACCAGGACCTTGCGGCGGTCTTTGCATCCCGGGATAAGGATCATGAAGGGAAGGTCATCGGTTCCCGCCATGCTCTCATGTAGGATGAGCGGCGGGAGGAGAATTGTTATCCGTTTTTTTCTTTCAGGTGTACAGCGGTGATCGACATGCGGAAGAAAAATGAAGGTTTTACCCTGGTTGAGCTGATGGTGACCGTTACGCTGCTGGCCTTCTTCGGGCTGGTCCTGGCGAAGAGCATCGGCACGAGCAGTTGGCTCGCGCACTACCGACTGAAGGGGGCCGCGCGGGACCTCGCATCGAGCCTGGAAAAAGCGCGTGCAAATGCGCTCAAGGAAAACAGGGAGTGGGGGGTGGCATTCGATACCGGCACCAACACCTACGCACTCCAGAGCAGCGGGGTAGACCGCAAAATGGACACGGTCGCCGACAACACCACGCCGGAAGGGAACGTCAGCCTTGCCGCGTACAAGAACGGCATTAAGTTCGGCCGCGGCGGGGTCTCCACGCCGCCTTCCATGGGGACCATCGGCAATGACGTCACGTTCCCCGGCAACCTCGTCACTTTTGACGGTCGAGGGCTCCCGATTTTCGGTCAGCAGGGTTTTTGCTACCTGTCCAACGATGAGGGGGCGGTGTACGCCGTGGGCGTGCTGCCCTCGGGCGTGGTCAGAGTGCAGAGATGGACGGGAACGACCTGGAAGTAGATCGGGAGCGCAATGAAGGGCTTGGGCGCCCCGGCGGCACGCGGGGCCGTTCCCGGTCGGTGGGTCCGCCGCCGGCGGGAGAGGGGTTTTTCTCTCCCCCGCACGGTCAACGGTTAAAGTCTCGATGAGATGGGACACAAGTCATGATTCGCAGACAAAAAGACGGTTTCACCCTGGTCGAGTTGATGGTTGCGCTGGCATTGTCCGGGCTGGTCATTGCGGCGGTGTACAAGACCCTTTCCTCGCAGCAAAGGGTTTACACCGCGCAGGAGCAGGTCGTTTCCACCCAGCAGGAACTGCGGGCCGGCATGGAGTACGTGGTGAGGGACCTGCGCATGGCCGGCTACAACCCCCACTCCATAGAAAGCACTTTTGGCGTCAGCGCGGCGGACGACGACACGATCACGTTCGCCACGGACTACGATGGGGACGGCATCCGCAATATCACGCCCCCCACTGTCAAGACCGATCCGAAAGTGGAGCTCATTTCCTACGTCTGCAGCTCAGCCGGCCTTGAGCGGCGGGAAAACAACGTCGCCTACAGCGATGCGACGCCGTCCACCTACGGCTACCTCCTCGCCGACAACGTCGTCGCCCTGGACCTGGTCTACCTGGACAGGAACGGCGCCGTGCTGGCGCCGCTGCCGCTCACATCATCCACGCAGCTCGCCTCGATCACGGCCGTCCAGATCACCATGGTGGTCAGGGCCGGAACGAAGGAAAAAGGCTTCAAGGACACCACCCAGTACAGGAACCAGCAGAACACGGTGATATTCAATCCGGCGACGTCCCCGGACCCGGATGAGGTAAACCGCCGCCACCGGCTGCTCACCACCACCGTGTGGTTGCGCAACTAACGGGAGGGACCAAGATCATGAAAAGAATCTCGCAGAGCCGCCGTGAAGGATTCACGCTGGTCGAAGTGCTGGCTGCGGTGGTGGTTTTCGCATTCGGGGTGCTCGCCCTCTACCGGCTGCAAAGCGCCGGCGTGCAGAGCAACACTTTCTCCAACGACCTGACGCAAGCCATTACCCTGGCCCAGGACAGGATGGAGCTGCTCATGTCCCTGCCGTACAACAACAGCGACGTCCGGCAGAAGGACAACAACGGGGACGGCGATAACGGCAACGCCGACGGAATCGACAAGACCGTAGACGGGAGCGGCAATCCCATTTCGGACTTCAACGCCACGGTGGGCAAGTTCCGCATTTACTGGAACGTCGTTCACAAGGATCCGTTCGAGCTCGTTTCGTCCGACGATGAGACCTCCCCCAAGAGGATCCGGATCATCGTCAGGTGGCAGCGGGGAGACAGGAGCTGGCATTCCGTGTCGCTGGAATGCATCAAGCCGGACATCATCTGATTCCCGTCACGTCGCGGATTCGGAAGCAGGAGACATGACCGTGAAAAAGCTCAAGGAAGAAAAAGGTTCGGCCCTGGTCATCGCGATTCTCGTGATCGGCCTGCTGGCCGTCATTGCCATCAGCACGACTCAGACGAGCCGGGTTGAGACCCGGATCGCGCGGAACGACCGCCTCTACAAGACGTCTTTCTTCCAGGCGGACGGCGGCGTCGAAGCGGGAATCGTCCTGGTGGAAGAAGCCATCGACGCGAGAGGTCTGAAGGAATGCACTTCGGAGCCCTGCGCCTTCGGCAACGTGGCCATCCGGTACAACACCGCCTCGGACAATTCCACGCGTTTCTACCTGAACGCGACGCCCGGATCGCGCATCCGTCCCTGCGATCCCGTTGCGAACCCCACGGGGTGCACGGACACCGACGGTTGGCGGGATGTTTTCTATTATTCGACCGGCACCCAAACGGTGCCCACGCTGGTCTCGGGCCAGACGTCGTGTTCCGATCCCAATCCTCCGTCCAATTGCGTGCCCGTCACCCAGTTGAAGTTCGGCGGCGACACGTCCCTTTCGACCGGCGGGGCGATCCAGATGATCGCCGGCTACGAAGGCAAGGGGAAGAGCTCGGCGGGCGGCGGGGCGTGGATCGTCTACGCCATCCGTTCGCGACATCAGGCGATGGACAACAGCGATTCCACGGTGGCCTGCAACTGGAGGCACGTGATGTGACGGCAAGGGCGGAAATGTTTGCGGGAATGTAATCGCGAGCCGTCAGGCAAAGCCGGGGATGATCTCGACGGGGCCCGGCCGCCGCGCAATCGGCGCCTGATCCGCTTGCCTCGTGCGCTCCGTGCGCACCGAACGGGAAAAAGCGCTCCCCGCGCCGGGGAGACCGTCAAAGTGATCATTCTGTTTCCGGTGGAGACAGCGGGGGTTGCCCGCAGAGGGGGACCTCCGACGTGTCGGATTTCAATTTGTTCCTAAAACAATGGGGATAAAGCCGATGTTTAAGAAAGCAACCGTTGCGATTATTCTGGTGATGGCAATTTGCCTCTCGAGTACGATTTCCTGTCCGAACGTCGCCAGGGCGGAAACGATGGGCGATTACAGTCTCATCCCTCCATTCGTCACGGCCGGCGCTTCCCCCCTGGTCATGCTCGTGCTGGGCCGGGACCACAAGCTCTATTTTCCGGCGTACAACGACGCCATCGATCTCGACGCGGACGGCATCATCGAAACGCATTTCAAGCCGAGCATAGAGTATTATGGATATTTCGACAGCAACAAATGCTACAGCTACAACTCCAGCGCTTCGCCCAAGCGCTTCGACCCGTTCGGTCCCGCCACCATGCCGGGCAGGACCTGCGACGGTTCCCACTGGAGCGGCAACTTCCTCAACTACCTGACCATGTCCCGCATGGACTGCATGAGAAAGGTGTTCTACGGTGGCTACCGTGTGGTGGACACCACGTCGGAAACCGTGCTCGAACGGGTCCTGCTCCCGATGGATACCCACTCCTGGGGTAAGGAATACTGCAGCATCGCCCACGACGGCTACGACATCAGGCAGTACACTCCCCTGTCGCTTCCCACCGCGGGTTTCCGCCACCTGTTCGCAAACACCACCCCGTCCTCCGCGGGTGACCCGACGTTGCGCGTTCTCCCCAACAATTTTCACCGCATCTATGAGTGGGTGTCGAAGGAACGCCCGGAGGCGGACACGAGCGCGGTGATTTCCTCGGCATCGTCCGGCAATCTCCCGAACAGCTCCACCGACTTTTCGTCCCTGTTCACGACATGGGGCAGGACCTCGACCCCCATTTTTCTCGAATGCGTAACGACACCGGCGGCCATTGCGGGGACAGGAAACCCCTGCGCCGGCGCCGACCAGATGTATGAAAGCAACGTTTTCCTCTCCAAGTTCACCGCGACGCTCACCATCAAGACCGGAGGCAAATACTCTTTCGGCGTGGAAGGGGACGACAGCATCCAGGTCCGGGTCAAAGACTCGTTCGGGACCACGCGGGTCAACTGGGTCGGCGTATACGGCGAGCACGACCTGCCCGCCATTCCTCCCTCGGACCCTGCTAATTCGTCCAGTTCCGTGACTCTCGCGGCCGGAAACTACACGATCGAAGTCAATCATGCCCACAAGTCGTCGGAGACGGCGGGCTATTACTTGTTCTGGAAGGGACCCGACTCCGGCTCCACCACCGTCTCTTCCATCGTGCCTCCTTATTCCACGGCGACGGAATGCGGGCTCACCAACGTCGTTCATACGGTCTACGGCATGAATCTGCTCGCATCGGCGCTGAGCGACTACAGCGTGCGGGTCAAGGTGGGCGTCAACTCCGGCACGATCACCCCCGAGAGCAACTGCAAGCGGTACGGCACCGAAGCGAGCCCCATCTACAAGCCGGTGGGCATTCTCCAGCGGTTCGGAGCGTCGGATCGCATCCTCTTCGGTCTCATGACCGGCTCGTACAGCAAGAACCTCCATGGAGGCGTCCTCAGGAAGAAAGTGTCCTCGATTTCCAATGAAATCGATGCATCCACCGGGGTATTCACCAGCACGGTGGGGATCATCAAGACCCTCGACCGCATAAAAACCTACGGGTACAGCTGGAGCAGTTACGACTACGGCGCGTCGGGGCCCGCCTGCTGCCCCCTGATCGTGGACGAACCGCTGGATGAATACCAGGCTAGCGCCGGAAGCGGGGCCTGCACCATGTGGGGAAATCCCATCGCAGAAATGATGTATGAGACTCTGCGGTATTTTGCGGGTCACGGCGCCCCGACAACCACTTACGACTACGGCTCCGGCACGACGATCGACAGCTCCATGAACCTGCCGCGGGAAACGGACTGGTCGGATCCGTACGCGACGCGGCCCAGCTGTTCCAAGCCGTTCATGGTCGTCATCAGCGACATCTACCCGTCCTACGACACGGACGACCTGCCGGGAGCCTCGTTCGGCAGCTTCTCTCCCACTTCGACCCTGACGGGCAAGAACATCGCAACCGGCGCCACGGAAACGCTCAACGTCACCGACCTGGCCAACGCGATCTCGACCGGGGAAGGCATCAACGGCCATGATTACTTCGTCGGGCAGAGCGGGGCGTCCGCGGGCTATACCGGCGCATGCACGGCCCAGACGGTCGGCGGGTTCGGCAACATCCGGGGGCTCTGTCCCGACGAACCCACGAAGGAAGGCGGTTACTACTCCGCGGCCGTCGCCCATTTCGGCCGCAGGAACAAGATCACTTCTTCCACGACCGACAGCCAGAGCGTCACGACCTACACCATCGGTCTGTCTTCTCCCAATCCCAACCTGGAGATCCCCGTCGGGGACAAGAAGATCACCGTGGTCCCGTTCGCGAAGTCCACGGGAACCGGTTACGGCATCCCCCTGACCCAGGGGGCGTTCCAGCCGACCAATCAGAACGCGGGATTCTACCTCAACAATCTCGCCCCCAATATGACTTCCGGGGAATTCATGATCAACTGGGAGGATGCGGAGCAGGGGAACGACTTCGACCAGGACGTCCTGGTGGTCTACAAGTGGCAGGTCATCGACGACTCCGGCAACGCGGTCTCCGATCCCGCGCTCGGCACCAGGGTGGTTATCAACCTGAGGTGCCTGTATTCCTCGCAGGGTCTCGACACGCATTCGGGATTCACCCTCTCCGGAGCGCTCAATCCGGACGGCACCGATGCCGACGGCCCCTGGCTGGTGGTCAAGGACATCGGCAATGCCTACCAGTCCTACTGGCTGGACTACCAGAATTACAGGGGGTATACCGGCGTGACGGCGCTGACGACCAGTTGGACCGGCGTGTTCAAGCCCAAGCCCAGCGCCACGGGGGCCGACCTGATCAAGACCCCCCTGTGGTATGCCGCCAAGTGGGGAGGATTCGAGGACGCGGACGGCGATGACGTGCCCGACCTCCAGCAGGAATGGGACAAGGGAAAAACGGGAACGCCCGACACCTATTTTTACGTGACGAGCCCGCTGAAGCTCGAAAACGCTCTGAACAGCTCCTTTTCCGACATTCTGCGGCGCGCCGCCGCGGGAACCGCGGCGTCGGTCATCTCCAGCACGCGTTCCGGTGAAGGCGCCATCTACCAGGCGCTCTTCTATCCCGAATTCAAGGACGACCTCGGAAACACCGTGAACTGGGTGGGCGAGATCCACTCCATGATGGTGGATTCCTATGGAAACATGAGGGAGGACACCAACGGAAATCACGTGCTCGACGTGACGAACTGCCCCAACGACATAAGCGGCAACCCCCTGTGCGACTACATCCTGCAGTTCAGCTCGGAATTCATCAACATAGTTTACAAGTACAACGACGCCAATGGGAACAGCCAGCTCGACACCGACGAAACCGCCAGTCCCATCACCATCGGCACCATGCGAGGCTGCCGGGCCGATGAAATGGCGCTGCCGATCGCATCGCGCCAGTGCATCGCGTACCTGTGGTCGACGAGCGCCACGATGAACGCCATCGCGGATTCCGACATCATCACCCAGCGAAGCTCCTACGACGACACCAGCAACAAGAGGTATATTTTCACCTTCATCGACGGGAAGGACAGCATCGGGAACATCGACATGATTCCGCAAAGTACGGAGATCGTCGATTTCACCGAGGCCAACTCGGAAATCATCAAACCTTACCTGCACATGTACAAGCCGATCTTCGGGACCCTGCCCGGTTGGGTTCCCACAGTGAACATGACCGCCGGTACCCCTTACCAGGATTTCCTGTCGAAGCAGGCGAAGCGGATCATCAATTACATCCGCGGCCAGGATCAGGGAGCCTACACGTCCTCCACGTCTCCGGCCTACACCATCCCGGCGATGCGGCCCAGGATATCCAACTATGACGAAAGCGGGACCGCCGAAACCTGGAGACTCGGGGATATCGTGTATTCCACCCCGACCGTGGTGGCGGCGCCCTCCGAAGATTTCGATCTTCTTTACAAGGACACCAGCTACATCGATTTCTACCGCAAGTACCGGAACAGGCGGATCGTCATCTACGCGGGAGGAAACGACGGTATGCTGCATGCATTCAACGCGGGCTTCTACAGCTCGAGACACAAGAAGTTCTGCCTGGACTGGAATTCGAGCCTTACCGATCCTTGTCTCGATACGGGCCGGGATCTGGGCACCGAGCTGTGGGCATACGTTCCGTATAACCTGCTGCCGCATCTCTACTGGCTGACGGATGCGGCGTACACTTCCGAATATCATGTCAACTACGTGGATCTGAAACCAAGAATCTTCGACGCCAAGATCTTCGCGGCGGATACCGACCATCCCAACGGCTGGGGAACCGTGATGGTGGTCGGAATGCGATTCGGGGGAGGCAAAATCCGGGCCGATCTTAACCACGACAACACTTACAGCGCATCCAGCACGCCTGCGGACCGGATCATGAGATCGTCCTTCTTCGTCATGGACATCACGAATCCGGAGGTTCCCCCGAAGCTCCTGGCGGAGATTTCGGATGATTCCCTGGGGTTCACGACGTGTTATCCCGCCGTGCTCACAATGAAAGACAAGAACCCCTCGTCCACCGTGAACGACTGGTACCTCGTGCTCGGATCGGGACCGCACGGGGCCACCGGGCCCGACGGCAACCCCGGCGCCGACAACACGGCGCTCACGTACGGCACGAGCGATCAGCCGGGAAAAATCGTTCTGGTGAGCCTCAACAACCTGGCGCAAGGCACCACGGCCATGCAGACCCTTGACGGAACCACCGACGCCTTGTCGTTGGCCGGCCAGGTGAAGCCGTTCTCCAGCCTCGATACGTATTCCTTCATCTCCGATCCCATCGCCGTGGACTACGATCTCGACTACAAGGCGGATTCAATCTATTACGGCACCGTAATGGGAGGCTTCGTTACGGCTCCGGTATCCGGTCCCATCCCGACCTCACCTCCTCCGTGGGGTGGGAAACTGCGACGGCTCGTGACGGCCGACGACCCGGATCCGGCCACCTGGATCAAGAACAGCGTCCTGATCGACCTGTCCAACATCATCACCTACGATGGCGGCGGCGCGGTGGTGAAGGACTACCGTTACGGCCAGCCCATTGTCGCCGCCCCCGCGATCGGCAAGGACGCGAGCAAGAACTGCTGGGTGTTCTTCGGAACGGGCAGGTTCTACAACCGGTTGGACGCCACCGACGCCACGAGCAACAACATGATGTCCTACTACGGCATCAAGGAGCCGGCGACCGGCACCAATCCACCCGTTCTCACCTGGGCCACGGTGGAGCGCAGGGATTTGCTCGATGTGACCCAGGCGCAGGTTTTCGAGGGAGGCTACACGGTCCAGGGCGTTACGGGCGCGACGAATTTCGACGCGCTCAGGTCCCTCGTTGCCACGAAATCGGGCTGGTTGATCGACTTCGTCAACCCGACGTCGCCCTTTCTCACCGGGGAACGGAACCTCGGTCAGGCCACCCTGCTGGGCGACATTCTCACCTTCACCACCTACACGCCTTCGACGAACGTCTGCAAGTTCGAGGGAACCAGTGTATTGTACGCCTGTTATTACGGCACGGGCACGGCCTATCCGGAATCCGTCATCGGTCTCGGCACGAACTTTGTCGTCGAAGGCGGCACGAACAAGTTTGAGGTGTTGAGGAAGGTCTCCCTGGGACAAGGCCTGACCCTGACGCCGAACATCCATACCGGGAGGGAAGACGGTTCGAACGTGTACGTCCAGACGAGTACCGGCACGATCCTCCAGCTCAAGGAGGCAAACCCCGGCATGGTGAAGAGCGGCAAGGCCGGGTGGGAGGAATGGATGACACAGTACTAAGCCCCCGCATGGATCGGGGTCGATCCGCGCCCTCGTCCCGGAGCGGCAGGCGTTCGCTTCGGGATGAGGGCAGGGCGCCCCGGCGGTGTACACATAGTTCCCGGAGTACGGGAGTCACTTCACGTAGAGCCAACGAGGAGAGGGATGGGGATGAACGGAAAACCTGGGTTCACTCTTGTAGAGCTGATGGTGGTCACCGCCATCGTGGCCATACTTGCCGCCGTGGCGACTCCGGCATACATCAACCATCAAAACCGGGCGAGGCAGACCGAGGCGGTTGAAGCGCTGCTGCGTGCCAGGATGGACCAGGAATCCTTCTGGGCCGAAAACAACCATTACGCAAATACCATCGGTTGTCTGTATTCCTTCGGCGCCACTCCATCCAAGACCATCTGGTACACGAGCGACGCCGGCAAAGGCTATGTCGTGACCACAACCACCATTTTGGTGACGGCGCGACGAACGATCCCGACAACCGGGGCCAGCGACGTTCTCACCTTGACGGTTGCCGGCACCGAGAGGTACCCGACGGTGAGCAACCCGGCAGCCACGAAATTCTCCCTGTTCACCTGGCTGTTCAAATAGCCGCCGCGAGCGTATCGTTCTTCCGCAAGGAAAGAACGGGACGCCGAGTAGTGTTAGAACGAAAAGCAGGGGTATGGCATGCGCCATACCCCTGTCCTCTGTCCCGTCGCCACACTCCCTTCCGCCTCACGGGAGAGGAGAGCCCACGGACCGCGGTTTCCCCCAGGCCCACTCATGCAGCCCGCAGTCCACCCGCGGATCGTTTCTATTTCTTTTCCACCAGGGTGCCTTCCTTGAACTCCCCTTCCATTTGCGTTCCATCCGGAAGCGTGATGGTTCCGTGGCCGTCGAATTTGCCGTTCTTGAATCCCCCCACATATTCGGCGCCGTCCTTATACCTGAACTTGCCCCGGACCGGGTCATTGTCCTTGAACTCCGCATCGAGCGTGCCTTCTTTCAGAAAGAAGACCCCCGGTCCGTTCAGTTTGCCGCCGCTGAACCTCCCCTGGGAATAGGTCCCGTCCTGAAACGAGTAACTCCCGTCTCCCTCGGGGCTCCCGTTCTTAAAATCGCCGCGGTAGACGTCACCGTTCTTGACATACAGAATTCCCTTGCCGTTCATGTTGCCGTTGCTGTATTCCCCTTCATATCGATCGCCGTTTTTCGTGACGAACTTTGCCGTTCCGCTTATGAATTCGCCAAACTGGAATTCTCCTTCGTAATAGCCGCCATTTTGGGAGACGTAATTCCCTCGTCCATGAGGCAACTCGTTTCTGAACTGCCCCGTATACGTTCCGCCGTCGGGGCTTCTAAACGTACCTCGCCCATCCGAGCAGTCACCCTCCAGGCACTGCGCTCGCAGCGTCGGGGGGAAAAGCAGGAAAACAGCCACAAGGAATGCAAGACAATACCTCATCAACCACCTCGCCTGAAAATGTCTCCAGCCAACACTGCGCTCCACCCGCGGAGCAGGAAAAGACTCCACCGTTTGCCGCCTCATCAGTATGTTCGGCAGGATCCGGGGTTTTTCTTAAATGGTCCGGCGCCTCTGAGGGCAATTGAGTGCGTGGTCCCGAAGGGGATTCCGTCGAATGGAACCCGTTTGGGCTCACTGGATCGCAGGCTTGCTCTCCATAATGGCGTCGCCCGGCTCAGGGGCGGGTTCTATCTGGGGGACCACGGGTTTGAGGGGGAAGATGATTCGAAAGGTCGTGCCTTTTCCCGGTTCGGTCTCGACGTCGACGAAGGCGCCGTGTTTCTCCAGGATCTGCCGTGAAATGCTCAGCCCCATCCCCGTCCCCTCGGGTTTTCGAGTGAAGAATGGATCAAAAATCCGGTCCTTGTCTTCTTCAAGAATGCCCGTTCCCGTATCGGCCACCTGCAGCACCAGGGAAGGCGGGTCAGCCTGGCGTTCGGTGGCGACGGTGAGGTTTCCTCCATTGGGCATGGACTCGATGGCGTTGATGATCACATTCATCACCACCTGGCATATCTGGCTGAAATCCATGACCACGGACGGGAGACCGTCGCTTGTGTCGAGGCAGACCACCACATTGGCCTTCACAAGATAGGCCTTGGCCATGTCCATGCAGTATCGGACCACTTCGTTGAGCTGGTTGGGCTGGAACTGGGGTTCCCTGGGCCGTGCAAAATGCAGCACCTGCTGGACGATCCGGTCCATCTTCCGGATTTCCTTCACCACGTCGTCGAACATCTGCTGCTGGGCGGCGTCGAGATGCAGTTCCCTTTGCAGCATCTGGGTGTTGAAATTGATGGTCGCCAACGGGTTGCGGATCTCGTGGGCGATGCCGGCGGCCAGCGTCCCCAGCGCCTTCAGCCGTTCCGTCTGCTGCAGCCGTTGCTCCAGTTTTCGGGCTTCCGTCGCGTCTTTTTCATAGTAGACAACCCGCTCGAGGGAACCCGTGGGATTGAAGACCGGAAACGCGTAGTAGTGGTAATAGCCTCCCCAGCGAGGATGCGGCCCTTCGCGCTGGACCGGCTGCCCGCCCCAGAGGCAGGCCCAGATCGGGCATTCCAGGTGGGGCTGATCCTTGCCGTAAAGGATCTGCGTGTACTTCTTGCCCAGAAGATCTTCCACCTTGCCGTAAACCATCTCGCTCGTCCTGTTGACCCGGTATATTCTCATGCGCCGGTCCACCAGGAAGATGCTGTGCTGGATGGCGTCAAAGCTGATCTCGAGCTCGCTCTTGGCCCGCTCCACCGAATCGAACAACTGGGCGTTCTGAATGGACACGCCGAGCTGCTGGCCGATGGTCGTCAGAAATTCGCTCCGGTCCGGCTTGAGCTGAAGGGCACCGTCATTGGTCACGTACAGCAGGCCGAGCACCTTCTTTTGCGACATGAGCGAAATGCAGATGATTTCCTCGATTCCCTCCTCTTCCATGCGTTCCCGCAGCGCGGTGAAAGTGATCTTGGTGGCCGGGAACCAGCGGACCGGCTGCTGGTGGTGGTATTTGTCCATCAGGTTGGTGGGTATCGACAGAAACTGGATGCAATTCAACAGAGTGGCGGAGAAACCGTGATGCGCGGCCAATTCGAGCAGCCATTGCTCGTCGGAGGTTTCCCGCGCAAGGTAGATCGCCCCCATCTTGAACTTCAGCGTGCCGAGGATGCTCATGAGTGCCCGCTGCAGTACGTCCTGCAGGTGCGGTGAACAGTGCAGTGCGGAAGAGATGTCGAAGAGGATCTGGAGTTCGTGATGCTGGCGCAAGTGTTCTCTCCGGGCGTAATCCGGCCCGGGAAATGCTTCAGTCTTTTCTTTTCTCATTTTCCTTTTCGATTTTCCGAAAAGCAGGCGCTGCCGTTTCGACTGCGTAGCAATAACGCGCAGCCGACCCATCTCTTCATTTTAACAGGATATCGGCACTCGATGAAGTCTCCTTGACCCAATCGGTGCGGTGTCTTTAACCGGAGCAACCGGAAATGAAGCGGTCCCCTCCGGATTTCACACCCCGTCGCGAAATGAGGGACACATCGCGCCGCAAACAACGAACTCGGGGCCTCGGCAAGCGCCGAGGTCCGCAAAAGGATTCTCCCGCGATCAAGAGCCTTCCGACCTGCTCTTGATCCGCTCCCACTGCACGCTGATTCCCTTGGCGACCCTTATGGAGGCCGCATCCACCATCTTACCGTCTATGGCCAGAGAGCCGCATCCCGCCCGTTTCGCCTCTTCGTGGGCCTCACAAATGCGCCGGGAACGCTCGACATCTTCCTGGGAAGGCGTGTAGACTTGATTGATGATTTCAACCTGGTCCGGATGAATGACCCACTTTCCGTCATAGCCGAGCGCGGCGCTGAGGATACATGAGCGCCGCAGGCCTTCGGGATCGCGGTAGTCGCCGTAAGGCGCGTCGATGGCGGCCAGCCCCGCCGCCTTCGCGGCCATGGCCATCATGCTCAAGGGAAAGTGATACCGGTGCCCGGGGTAAAATTCCTCTTTATCCCCGTGCCCGCTGATCCCCTTGCTCATCATGGTCAGAGAGGCGCTGTAATCAGCTACGCCGAACACGAGCGTCTCGAGCCGTGGCGAGCTGAAGGCGATTTCACCCGCCCGGAGCATCCCCTCGGCGGTTTCGATGGAGGCTTCGAGGCCGATGCGCCGCGTCCGTCCCATCCGCATCTCGATCTGGGTCAAAAGATAGTCAATCGCCTTGATTTCGCTTGCATCGTTGACTTTGGGCACCACGATGACATCGATGAAGTCCCCCGCTTCTTCGACGACGTCGATGATGTCCCGGTAGGCAAAGGGAGTGTCCATTCCGTTGATGCGGTAGGAGCGGACTTTGCCCTTCCAGTCCTGTTCCCGAAAGGCGGCGACCACCCTTTTCCTGGCTTCGTCCTTCTCCTGGAACGGCACGCTGTCCTCAAGGTCCAGCATGATGACGTCCACGGGAAGGGAAAACGCTTTGACCACCATTTTTTCACGATTTGCCGGAACCGAAATGATCGAACGACGCAGGCGGATCGACTCTTCCACTGCAACCTCCTTTGATGCTCTCATCGATTGAGTGTTCAGTCCGTTCGGATGCAGGAACGTTGAGCCCGGGATCGAGGGCGGGGCACCCCGGCACCCGCCCCGTCAGTCACTGCCTATCGTTTTCGGGTCGACGCCGAAGCACTTCCCTTTTTGGAACTCCGGACCTCCTTCTCATCGGTCCTGGCCTTGGCCCGGATTTCCCTGATGGCGGCCTGTGCGGCGGAGAGCCTTGCCGCAGCCACCCGGTAGGGCGAGCAGCTCACGTAGTCCAGGCCGACCCGGTGACAGAAGTCGATCGAAGTGGCCTCTCCGCCGTGTTCTCCGCAGATGCCGATCTTGAGATCCGGCTTGGTGGAACGGCCCTTCTTGACCGCAATATCCATCAACCCGCCAACCCCCACCTGGTCCAAGCGATGGAAAGGATCGTGCTCCCAGACCTTGGCTTCCACGTAGGCCGGAAGGAATTTGCCGGAATCGTCCCGGCTGATGCCGAACACCATCTGGGTGAGATCGTTGGTGCCGAAGGAGAAAAAGTCGGCCACTTCAGCGATCTGGTCCGCCGTCAGGGCACCGCGGGGAACTTCGATCATGGTCCCCACGCGGTAGTTGACCTTCACGCCGTACCGGCTCATGACCTCCTCGGCGGTCCTTTCAACCACTCTTCGCTGATTCTCCAATTCCGCCACGTGCCCAACCAGCGGAATCATGATTTCCGGATGGACGTCAATCCCCTCCTGCTTGACCTCGCATGCCGCTTCGATGATCGCCCTGGCCTGCATGGCCGTAATCTCCGGATACACGATGCCGAGCCTGCAGCCCCTGTGGCCGAGCATCGGATTGACCTCCTCGAGGGTGTCGACCTTGGCCTTCAGCAAGTCCTCACCCATCCCGAGCTTGGCGGCCAGAGAGTGGATCTCCCTTTCCGCGTGCGGCAGGAATTCGTGCAACGGAGGGTCCAGAGCCCGAATCGTGACCGGTTTTTCCCGCATGATCCTGAACAGGCCTTTGAAATCCTCCTTCTGCATGGGCAGAAGCTTGGCCAGCGCTTGCTCCCGGCCCGCCAGATCCTGCGCGAGGATCATTTCGCGGACGGCATCGATTCGCTCCCCCTCGAAAAACATGTGTTCGGTCCGGGTCAGTCCGATCCCCTCGGCCCCGAAGGCAACCGCCTCCTCGGCCTGGTTCGCCTGATCCGCGTTGGCGTAAATCCCGAGCCGACGGTATTCGTCCGCCCAGCCCAGCAACGCTATGTAGTCCTGGTAAATCTCCGATTTCTTGGGCGACAGACTCTTGTCGATGATGACCCGCAGGATTTCCGACGGCCTGGTCGGTATCTGGCCGAGATACACCTCCCCCGTCGTCCCATCCAGGGACACGTAGTTCCCCTCGCGGATGACCCGGTCGCCTACAATCATTCTGCGCTTCTGGTAGTCGACCTCGAGGTCGCTGCAGCCGACCACGCACACCTTGCCCATCTGCCTGGCGACCAGAGCCGCGTGCGACGTCATGCCGCCCCGCGCGGTGAGTATGCCCCGCGAGGCGTTCATCCCCCGAATGTCCTCGGGAGAAGTCTCGATCCGCACCAGGATGACCACTTCTCCCTGTCTCGCCCACTTTTCGGCATCCTGAGCGCTGAAAACCACCCGACCCGTGGCCGCTCCCGGTCCCGCATTCAATCCCTTGGCGAGGAGCGTTCCGTCCCTCACCGCCTCGGCCTTGGCCTTGGGATCGAAAGTGGGCCGCAGCAACTGGTTCAGATGGTCTGCGGTCACGCGCATGAGCGCCTCTTCCTTGCTGAGGATTCCTTCACGGACCATGTCCACCGCGATTTTGAAGGAAGCAAACCCGGTGCGTTTGCCGGACCGGGTCTGCAGCATCCAGAGCTTGTCCTTCTGGATGGTGAACTCGATATCCTGCATGTCCCGGTAGTGCCGGTCGAGGGTGGAACGGACGCGCTCCAGTTCCCCGTAGACTTCCGACATCGTCTCCTCGAGGGACAGGCTGTTGGGGTCCGTTTTCTGCTGCTTGTTGATGGGCAGAGGCGTCCTGATGCCGGCGACAACATCCTCGCCCTGCGCATTGATGAGGTATTCTCCATAGAACACGTTCTCGCCGGTTGCCGGGTTCCGAGTGAACGCCACTCCGGTGCCGCAGTCTTCCCCCATGTTGCCGAACACCATTGCCTGGACCGTAACCGCCGTTCCCATGTCCGCCGGAATCTCGTTGAGCTCCCGGTAGGCAACTGCCCGAGGGTTGTTCCAGGAATTGAAGACGGCACTGATCGCTCCCCAGAGCTGATCCATCGGGTTCTGGCGGAACTCGACCTTCTTGCGCACTCGAATCAGCCCCTTGTACCGCTCCACCAGTTCCTTCAGATCGGAGGCGGGGAGCTCGCTGTCGAACTCGACTTTCCTCTTCTCCTTCAACTCATCGATGATTTCTTCGAACGGGTCGCGTTCATCTTTGTGTTCGGGTTTGAGCCCAAGAATGACGTCACCGTACATGCCGATGAAACGACGATAGCAGTCATAGGCGAAACGCTCGTCCTGGGTTTCAAGGATCAAACCCTGGACGGTCTGATCGTTGAGCCCCAGGTTCAAAACGGTATCCATCATTCCGGGCATGCTGATCGCGGCGCCGGATCGCACGGACACGAGGAGCGGCCTTTCAGGATCGCCGAATCTCCGGCCCATGTTTTGTTCCAGCCAGTGGAGCGCTTCTTCGACCTGAGAAGTCAGATCGGGGGGGTAGACCGCTCCATGCTCGTAATAGTACGTACACACCTCAGTGGTAATGGTGAAACCGGGCGGCACCGGGATCCCGAGGTTGGCCATTTCAGCCAGGTTGGCGCCCTTGCCTCCCAGCAGATGCTTCATCTGAGCGTTTCCGTCCGCTTTTCCTCCCCCGAACAGGTAGACATATTTCGATGCCATTGCGTTCTCCCTCTGATGCTGGACTTTGACCATCAAACGAACGGTTGCGACGGGTTTTGTTTTTCTATCATTATCCACAACTCTCGGAACGCTGCAAGTGACAACGATACAATCCGAGATACAAATCACATGGAAGGAGCCTTTTCAGGGTGTCCACCCACGGCATATCACGGAATGGAATCGCGGCTGACGGGACCATCAAAAGAAAACACGCAGCCTGTTGAAGAAGCCCGCGAAAACCTTTTTTGTCATTCTCGCGAACCCTCACAAAACGGGGATCCTCAGCGATGACGCCCGAGAGTCGTCATCGTCATACCCGCAAAGGCGGGATGCCGGATTCCCCGGGCTTTCAGGACCCCGGCCTTCGCCGGAGCGCGCTTAGGAGTGGATCGTTCAATACCGCGTTGCATCCAGGATGATGACATTGGGCGGGAGGGCATAAAGCCCTCCCTTTGTATGTCGGTGGCGAGTTTCATTCCCAGCCCGCAATGGGAATGAGACTCACCGCCCTTGAATGTCTGACCGGCATATTGGTCCGTGGGGGGGCATCCCCACCCGCGTCACCTCCCGCCGGACAGCTGCTGCAAAATCTTGCACGCAACTCGGTATAAGACGCCCTGGGGTTTAAGGTCCTTCCCGACAAAGGATGGAGAAGCAAAAGCATCGAGATGGGTCACACCATTCTTCCGGCAGCCTGCGGCACCGGACTGGGACCGAACCGGCAAAATGACGTCTTCATCGGCGGCGTTGGGGGCAAACACCGTAAGAGGTGAAATAAAGACATAAAATCCCCCTCTTGTAAAGGGGGATTTTATGGACGTGACGATTCCGTCATGCCTTTCGGGCCGTGAGCATCCCCGCTCGAACGCCTGCGGCGACGAGCTCCGAACCCGGCCGCTCGGTCCTCTCGATCGTCCGGAGATGCGACGGCCCGGGATTCGACGTCACTTCAGGGCATTCATCAGACCTCCAGCCAGGAGTCGGAATAGAGCTGGTGGCCCAGAATGACTTTGGCGGTCTTGACGTACTCGACTTCTTCAGGCGTGAGCGCCTTCGTATCGATCGGCTGGCCGTCTTCCACCTTGTAAACCAGCGCTTCCAGGTCCGGGCGCTTGCCGCGCGCGACCTCGTGCAGCTTTGTGTCAAAGCAGTCCACAATGGCCGAATACAATCCGTAGCGTTTGAGCAGAATCACCATGACCTGATTCAAAATGGGGCGCAGGTGATCCGGAGGGCCGTTGGACACGTTGGACAGACCGATGGTGCTGCGGCATCCCGGTGCGATTTCCGGGAACATCTTCATGAACTCGAGCACGCTCAGGATCTGTTGCTGCTGCACGTTGACCGGCGTCTGGATGGGATCGACGTAGATGCGCTCGGGATTGATTCCGAACTCACCGGTCGCCTTGAACACGATTTCCGCGCACAGGGCGCCCCGTTCATTCTCGTCCCTGGGCATACCCTCGGGACCCCAGAGCAGTCCCACGAATTCGGCGTCGTATTCCGCGGCCAGCGGGAGCAACGCTTCCATGCGTTCCGGCCTCACCATAATGGAATTGATCAAGGGACGGCCCTTCTTGTGTGCTTTCAGACCGGCTGCGATGGCCTTGATGTTCGACGTGTCCAAGGCCAGCGGAAGGTCCACCACCTCATGGACCACCGGAACGAGCCAGGCCATCAGCTCTTCTCCGGTTTTTCCGGCAGGGCCGATGTTGAGGTCGATCCAGTCCATTCCCAGCTCGGCCTGCTTTATCGCCAGTTCCTGAAGAGGCTTGGCATTCTTCTCCTTCAACGCCTTTCCGTATACCGCGCTCATAATGTTCAGGTTTTCACCGATGAGCTTCATATTTTTTCCTCCGGGATCACTTCGCTTGCTTTTCAATGCATGAGACGGCCCCATCCTTGAACGGGGCTCGCATGGAAACGGTCGATCCGCCCGATCGGCCACATCCGGGGAGCATCTTTTCCTTCGAGGCCGAGCGGCCTTTGAAACTCCGGCACCTCACAGGGCGGAAGGCCCGAAGGCGGCTCCGCATGCGTGATTTCACACGCAGGCTCCGGGGCGCCGCTTGATCTTCATCGCAAACAGCCACATGAAGCGGCAGTCCGGCGAGTGCCGGTTCGGTGAAGACCACCGGGGCGCCCGCGCCCCCTCCCGGAACCAAAGAGAACCGGTCCTACTGGGGCTTGAAGGCCCTCAGGAACTTGGAGATCTGGCTCGCTTCCCTCGGCCCTACCACAACGTTCCAGCCGCCGAGCTCCTCTTCGAGCTCCCCGCTGATACCCGCCGCGTAGCCCGGGATGATGATACTCTTGTGCTTCACCTTGTCCTTTATGCCGCACTTGTTGATGAACGTCCCGACACTCTCACCCGAGAACTTGCCCGCCGCCCACGCAGTCATGACCGACAGTCCCTCGGTGTCCTGCACGCACAGCCAGGAAGGCACCCGGCTGGATTCGATTTCTCCGGAGACGATGAAGTAGGTCAGGGAGAAATTGCAGGTGACCAGGACCGGAGAATTTTCGTCCGGGTTGTTGATCGGGTAGATTCCCTGCTCGGCCGTCATGGGCCGCTGCGGGTCCGTGTAGATATTGAGCCTTTCGAGCAGCAGCGGGAAGACGCTGTGCGGCTGGAAATCGCTCATCACCATGAGCGCCCCGTATTTGGCCACGAAAGCGGCCGCGATCACCGTCTCCTCCATCAGATCGCCGGCCATCTCGTTGGCCACGATCATGGTCGGATAACCCAGAGGACGGAAACGATCCTTCAACGCCGAACGGCGAATCAGGATCTGCTCCTCGAAAACCTTCTTCAACTCGCGGCTGCCCGTATCGATGACGAGGTCTTTGATGCCCATACCGGAAAGCTTCTCCGTGAGTGCGATCACGCTCTCGAGACTTCCGTCTCCCTTGACCGCCAGGGGACAGGCAACCTCCTTGGCCAGGGCCCCCAGCGCATCAACATTGGAGGCATCGGCTGCGTAGATCAGCGGTTTCTTTTCCTTCAACGCGCCGGCGGCGGCTTTGAGGGCATCGACATTCCCGGACATCAGAATGAGGCTGCCGCCGGTCTCGTCGGAAATCTTTTTCGCCAGGCCCTGGAACTTTCCGGCGTCCCCGCCTGCATCCCTGACCGCAAAAAGCTCGGGCCTCAGCTTAAGCCCCACTCGATCGAACTGACACTGCCTGAACCGTTCGATCTTCCCGGAAACCGATGCGTCATCCTCGTCCGTGCCGACCAAGGCCGCAAACCCGGGAGGATTAACGAAGGTCTTCTCATGGCGGAACATGACCGTCTCGCCGCCCAGCTTCACAGCGTAGTCCCCGGTGCCGATGGTCAGAGGACGTATGGGGGGAGCGGACTCGGAAGCCAAAGTCTCCTTGGCTTCCTCGGAAACGTAAGGGCATTTTTCCAACTCCGCCTTGCCTGAAGCCAGGTTCATCGCAAACGCCAGGCATGTCGGTACTCCACACTCGCCGCAGTTGGTCTTGGGGAGCAGTTTAAAGATTTGAATACCTGTCAAAGCCATAGGAACGTCTCCTCTTGAGGCTTACTCCAATTTGAGTGAACGGTGAAATGAAAAGGGCGAAAACAAGCCCTGTCCCCCCTCCTGTGCCGAAGGGGGACAGGGAAATCTTCTCACGCCGCTGAAGGACCGTCCGGACAGACTCTACCCCAGAATCGGGTCCATGGTCACGGCCGGATGTCCCATTTTCTCCAGAAAAGCAAGGATTTCCTCCTCGGTGACCCCGTTTTCCTCCGTGGCGATCATGTCCACAAAGTTGGGAATGCCGATATCCTGACCTCTCTTGTCCAGGCGATCCCTGATCTCTTCCTTCAGGATCTTGGGCATCCAGACGAGCCGATGGATGCCGCCGTCGCCTGAAACGAACTTGCGCTGAGTCACGTTGAACTTGCTGTGTCCCACAAAACCCGGCGTCACGTTGCCGCCGCCGATGACGCCGGCCAGCGTGGTGAATTTCATCCCGGTGGGGGTCATCCCCGTGTAATCGCGGTTGACCGTCATGATCCCGTTGCAGAGGGGAAGAACCGCGGCGATGCATTCGCAGCACCCGCAGGTGGTCATGGGATCAAAGACCAGGCTGTAGAAGTTGTAGCTCGAGATGCTCTGGCGGGAAGCCTTGTAGACGAAATCATTGACGCCTTTCCAGTTTCCCAGCGTTTCATCGAGGGTCTCGCCTTTCTGAACGGGCTGGTTCGGGCCGGTGGGATTGATCTCGAAGGAGGCCTTGCAGTCGAGCCAGTTGTAGGCGCCGCACAACCCCGTCCGTTCGGGGCTGATCACGCAGACGTGCGTGGGTGCGAAGGACTGGCAGAGCGTGCATGAGTAGTAGGTCTCGGTACCTTCGTCCGTCATGCCTTCGATGCGCTCGTCTCGAACCCGGTACGCGGCCTGGGCCTTGGGAATGATCTCATTCACCTTGGCTTCGTCCGTATAGATCTTCACCTGGCATTTGTCGAAAATGGCCCCGAAGTCCTGGTGGAACTTGGCGTGCAGGATCTTTCCGATGTGTTCCAGTGTGAAACCCTTGTCCACCGCCTGTTTGCTGATGCGATACCAGGCAATGTCCCTTTGCCCGATGTGCATCAACCCCTGCGCATAGTTCACCAGGTGATGGATCTGACGCTCCAGGATGGGTTCATAATCTTCCTGCATTTTGCGTCCGCCGATCTGCACGGTAACGGCCAAGGGCAGGCGGCTGCCCGGCTTCAGGTCCTTGATGTCCGGACCGATCACCTCGACCCTGCCGTCCTCGATGGTGTTCATGTCCGCAATCTGCACGAGCTCACAGCACGGGGTCTTGCCTCCCCCGCACTCCAGGTAGACGTCGTCCCTGCGTACCCGCTCCCCTTCGAAAGCCGGCCCATAGGCAACGGGCACCGGAATTTCCGCAACGGTGAGCTTCAGGCCGCGCACCTCGATGGATCTGGCGGTCATCTTGTCGTAGGGAACGCTGGATACGACGTGCTCGTAAGTGCAAACGCCGGTGGGAAGGATTTCAGGGATGTCCGTATCGGCGATGGTCGGGAAACCCCAGTTGATGGCACCCGCGGCATTGGCCGCCCATTCCGCGTTGACTTCACCCAGCGCGTTGACGAATGCGAACACCCTGTCCTTGTTGTATTTCAGCACGGTGGCGTAGTCCCCCGGCTGCACGCCGCCGAACGCCATGGCGGCGCGGTTGGCGAACCCGAGGGCGAAAACCGCCGCGGAGATGTCCGGGCCGAACGGCACCAGGCGCGTGCTCCATCCGATCTGGACTCCGGCCTCGATCAACTGCTCGGAGAACGTGGTCCCGGATTGATTGGCGCACATGAACACATAGAGGTTCTTTTTCTGATAGTCTTCCGCGATCTCCTTGGCGATCTGCGGATTCGGGGCCGCGCCGACAATGGCGGCAAAACCCGGTGCGCGGCCGTCCACGAATTCGATCCCACGTTTGCGCAGGACGGTGTCGTCCGCGGCGCCCAGCCAGATGCGGCCTCTTTCCACGTCGCAATCTTCACTGGGCAGATAGAAATCGGGGTCTTCCACGTAACGGATCGCCTCCGCCACCTCCTCGGCCAAAATCGCGGCCATGCCCGCATCGAGCGTGTGCCCGAGATACGGAACGTAGATCTTGTCCTTGATGTGCGGAGGCAGCAGCGATTTGCACCGGTTCAACACCTGCTCCGCATCCGCAAGCTTCTCGACCTTGATCCCGAGGACCGAATAAATGACCGGCAGATAATATGCCGTGTTGGGGAAGGCCAAAGGCTGATTGGCTCCGTACTTATCCATCGCCGTCTTGAACTTGCCTTCCGCTTTGGACACTATATTATAGGCGCCTTGAATCGCCGCAAAAGCGACTAACCTGGACATGTCTGGTCTCCTTCCTGGAAACATTTTCCGGCTCGGCGGAACTCCGCTGCCCGCGGCAGTGTTTCCGGCTTCACATGCCGGCTTCAAACGGTTAACCTTCCGCCGCTCTCCGATCTTCCATGCTGAAGAGCTTGCGCTCACGTTCTCCCTTGATGCCGAGCGCGGCCCGCTTCTTGTCGATGTGCTCGATCATCAGTTGAGCCATGTCGTAAGGGTCGGTGGCAAAGCCCCACTTCCCGAACCCCTGTTCTTCGAGACCGTCGAACAGCAGCTTGTGGAACTTGGTTCCTTCGACGCTAGGGAAGGTGACCCCGAAAACGGTGTAGACTCCGGAAGCCACAAAATACTGGCCGATGCAAATCGCCTTCTCGCTCATGTACTCGGGAGCGCACCCGGCCACCGGCAAATCGGACAGTTTGTCGCCCAGCCCGCCCGTGCGCACCATTTCCGCGCAGGCCGTCAGGATACGGCTGTTGTCCACGCAGGACCCGAGGCTGATGACGGGGGGCATTCCGACCGTTTCGCACACTTCCTGCAACCCTTCGCCCGCCAGCACGGCGGCATCCGGCTTCATCAGACCGGCCTTGGCCAGGGCGATCTGAGAACACCCCGTCTGAACCACCAGGACGTTGTTCTTGATCAGCTCCTTCACCAGCTCGACATGGATGTAATCCTGTTTCACTCGAGGATTGGTACACCCGACGACTCCGGCGACTCCGCGAATGCGCCCGTTGATGATGTTGTCGTTCAACGGTACGTACGAGCCCCGGAAAGTACCCCCCAGCATGTAGCTGATGTACTCCATCGAAAAACCGTGAATTCCCCAGTCCTGTCGCTGCGGTATTTCGACCTGGACGGGCCGGTTCCGAAACCGCTCGATGGCCATTTCGATGATCGTGTTGGTGCACTTTTCCGTATCGTGCTCGTCGAACTCGACGTGTTCGGCGCCTTCGATCATGGCCCTGCGATTGGTCGTGAAGAACCGGGTGCCGTAGCACTTGGACATGGTGTTGAGTCCCGTCATGATGCACTGGACGTCCACCGCCATGGCATCCACGGCCCCTGTCGCCAGCACCGGCTCCGTGCTCAGGAAATTCCCGGCGTGAGGCACGCCGTGACGCGCCAGGACTTCGGCTCCGGAACAGCACATGCCGAGCAGGTTGATGCCCCTGGCACCCGCGGCTTGCGCCTTCTTGAGGTTGTCCGGATCATTGCTCGCAGCGATCATGGCTTCGAAGAGCAGCGGTTCGTGGCCGTGCACGATTACGTTCACCTGGTCTTCCTTGAGGAAGCCCATGTTGACGCCGGCCTTCTTGGGTTCGGGCGTGCCGAACAGGATGTCGCTGAGCTCCGTGGCCACCATCGAGCCGCCCCAGCCGTCTGCGAGCGCGGTGCGGGAACACTGCTTGACGATGTTTTCATAATCCTGGTCGACGCCAATGTGAGACCGGTGCATGATTTCCATGATTTCGCGCATGGCTCCGCGAGGCACGACGCCGGCCTTTCGCCACAGTTCCAGGGTCTTGGGCGGGACTCGTTTCATGAACGGGATTTCACCCTCGACCTGGGTATAGGTCCGCTCCAATTCGGTGTAGAGCTCCGTGGCCACTTCCTTGACGCTTCGGCCGTCCACCTTGATATCGATGCTCTTGGCCACTTCGAGCAGCTTCTTCTCATCCTTGATCTTGTAGCCCTTGATGTTGCCTTTCACCACCTCACGAAAAACATCCAGCATGCCCATTCCGTGGTCCGTGTGAGCGGCGCCGCCACTGGCCACCATCCGGGAGAAATTCCGGGCGGCGATGGTGTCGATGGTGGCCCCGCACACGCCGGTCCTCGAGTAGGGGTCTCTCGGGTTCAGGCGACACGGCCCCATGAAGCAGTGCTTGCAGCACGACGATTCAGCGCCGATGGGGCAGGGTTTCATTTCGGCGGCACGGTTGAACACCGTTTCGGCGCCGTCTGCAGCCGCCCTCCGCAGCATCTGCACCGTCGACTCGCATGCGGTCACTGCTTTCGGATCGAGCGGTTTGCTTTTCTTCACCTCAGAGAGTTGTTTTTCCTTCTTCTCCTCTTGTGACATAATCCACCTCGTTTCCCTGGGATTCGGGATGATTCGATAATTGATTCGACCCAATAAAAACCGGGGACCGGGGGAAATCCGGCAGTCCGAGAGTCATCTGTCGCGGCAGGCATTCCATGTTCGTAGCGCCGACTGGAGAGATGAAGGGATTTCCAGGAGAACGCAGGAGAGTTGCCGGACGGCCCCAAATCCAACCGCGCTAGGTCATTTTCGCAATGAATTGCTTGACCAGCTTGATGGCATCGGGATGACGCATCACAACGATGTCGGCACCGGCCAGGAGCAGACCGACGGCGGTGACGGCTTCCATCAGGATGCCCCTTCGAGCGGGATCCCCCAGCGCGGGGGCTTCCTCCGCGGACAGGTTGGCTTCCTTGCTCTTCCAGACTTCATTGCCCACATTGGCGATGATCGGCTGTTGCAGCTTTTCGTCTTCCTGGGTCAGGGCCGCCTGGACGATCCGCTCCATTACGGAATAGCTGTATTCCAGCCCGTACCCGAGGCCGCCCGTCGTCGGATCGATGACGATGTCCTGGCCGGCGACGCCCAGGTTGCCGAGCAGAATGTTGAGCTGCTTGGCAAGATTCACGTCAATCGGCGAAGACGCCACGACCACATGCCTGTAGGCGAGGCAGGCCGCGCCGACCTGCTTGTAGTCTCCTTCTTCCACGGGGGACAGCGCCAGCCTCTTGTCGCTGCATTTTTCCGCCGTCAGGCGCATCACCTCTGTATCCTTCTCGTGGTTGGCCACTCCCCAAATCACGACGGGCACATCCACGGCATTGATCACTTTGCTCACCACTTCCGCAACTTCTTCCGCCGGTTTGTTGTCCCCGTTCGGGTCCGCGCTCTTGGTCTGAACCACGATCAGCTCCGCTCCATACTGGTCCACGCACTTCCTGGCCCAGGCCGCGGAGTCCGCCAGAACATCGAGGAAAGGCGCTTTTGCGGCTTCCGCCCATTCCGCGCTCGGGTCTTTGTCCCACACCTCCATTGCCACCCTGGGCGGGTGAGGAATCGTTCCCTCGAAGGAGTGAAAAGGAAATACTGTCTTGCCTCCTACGGTGACAGCCTTGTCACCGCTCCCCAGAGTCACCTCTCTGATTGCTCCGGTATACACTTGTTTTGCAGGTTGGAAAGCCAATGCCTAACCTCCTTTCGCAGTTGTATCCAAACACACCAAGGTCTCACAGGGAGACACCATTATTTCGTCCTTCCGTCCGAAAAAAGCGGCTCGATCATAGCAGAAAGGCGCACCGCCCGAAATCCCGCAAATCACTCAAGCCATCGACTTCTCCAGGGAAAGACGATCTTCTTCCAAAAGAAAACAAGGGTCCACGCTTCGAACTCTTCCGCACGCATCGTTACGGAACCGTTACGGGTATCGATGAAGATTTTCTGGTGAGAAAAGAACTGGAAGAGCTGTCGCACAGGGAAAAACAGCCGACAAGATTCGCCGGGGAACCTGGATGATTCAATGTCGCCGGATGGACTGTCCAGATCGACTGATGTCAAACAACACGACAACCCCGCACCATTCATGGGGGTTATATGTAAATAAAGAGATCGCGGGGAAATGTCAACAAATTTCCTGAGGGCAGGCGGACTTCACAAGCAATTACAAAAGATTGGAATCTAAATGGAGCCTCAGAACCCTTCGGTCCACTGACTGCCGGTACTTCCGGTCGCCCGCGCTACGGTCCGAACCGTTCGGAACGAATTCAATCCTTTCTCCACGGCTTGGATTCCCGGTAGCTCCCGCGCTTCCGTTCGTACTCCTTTCGCTTCGCCTCCGTCATGCATCTGCAGTGGTCTTCGATCAACCTGTCCATCACGTAGACCGCCTCGTCGAACCGGCCCGTCTCGGCATGCGCCTCCGCCAGCGTGTCAAGATAAGCGGGGGAATCCGGATCGGTCCAGGTCAGATCGACCATAATGGCCACCGCCCGCTTGCCGTCGCGCAATTGTCCGTCGGGACACGTCGCAAGCAGGGATGCCATCCGGTGCGCCGCCCGGCGGACCCCCTTCGACGACGCACGCTCAAACCACTTGAGGGCTTCCGCATAATCCTTCCGCACCCCCTCGCCCGCGTAATACCTCGATCCCACCTCGAACTGGGCTTGCGCGTGTCCCAGCTCTGCGGCCTTCCCGTACCACTGAAACGCCAGCGTTTCATTCTTGTCGGTTCCTTCTCCGAGCTCGTAGCAGGCGCCCAGGGCGTATTGGGCCTCGGCATACCCCTGTTCCGCGCTCACCGAGTACCACTGGAAGGCCAAGGAAGCATTTTCGGGAACTCCCTCGCCGTACTCGTACATCTCACCCAGGCGAAACTGGGCCGAAGGATCCCCTTTTTCGGCCCGCGCCTCGACGGCTTTGACGCGCTCCGCGTCATTTTCGCCCGAATCCGGCATGGAAAGCCCTTGTCCCGGTTCAATGAAGAGGACCGGAACACAGATCAGGAAAAGCAGAGCAGCGATAAACCTGCGGCCGCGACACTCAAGCATCAGGAGACTCCTTGCCGTTCATCGCTCATGTGAACGGACTGAACGGAACGCTCAAAATACCGCAATGGAACGACGATTATGTTACATTCGGCAACCCGGCACCGCAAGTTCATCATTATATTTCACTGGCGGAAAACTCTCCACCATCGGTGTCGGATGGAAATGGGTCGTTCTCCGGCCCGTGACGGGCAAATGCCATTGAGGGATATCATGGACAAGCAGAAGCGAAAGAACGAATACGCCCTGGAGCGCCTTTTCGGGCGCATTCTGAGCCCGTTTGAAGCCTTCCTCAAACGGACGACCGCGGGAGGCATCGTTCTGATGGGAACCACCGTGCTGACGTTGATCGCGGCAAACTCGGCATGGGGCGACGCCTTTCTGCGCTTCTGGGAACAGCGGGCCCGCTTCGGAATCGGTTCCCTGCAACTCGAAATGAGCCTGCATGACCTGATCAACGATGGCCTCATGAGCCTGTTCTTCCTGGTGGTCGGTCTCGAATTGAAGCGGGAAATGAAGGTCGGGGAGCTTTCATCGTGGCGGGACGCGGCTCTGCCCTTATTCGCCGCGGCCGGAGGCATGGTCGTGCCGGCGCTCATCTATTACTCCGTCAATCCCCACGGAACCGCCGCGGCGGGCTGGGGGATTCCCATGGCGACGGACATCGCCTTCGCGGTAGGCATACTCGTGCTGCTTGCCTGGCGGATTCCGCCCGGTCTGGTCATCTTTCTGACCGCCCTGGCCATCGCCGACGACCTGGGCGCCGTTCTCGTGATCGCCCTCTTCTACACCCACGAGATCAGCCTGGGCGCCATCGGCTTCGCCTCCGCCGTCCTTTTTCTGCTGCTCCTCCTGAACCGCGGCGGAATCAGGCACGCTATTCCATACGGCGTTCTGGGCGTGCTCCTTTGGCTGGCCCTGCATCATTCCGGGGTCCATTCCACCCTCTCCGGCGTTCTGCTCGCCTTCGCCATCCCGGCACGACCGGCGCGTGCGCCCGCGGAATTCGAACGACGCCTGGTCGAGCTTCAAAACGCCTTTCATGCCGAAGCGGCCGCACCGGACTTTGTCGATCAGCCGCTGAGCAACCCGCGCATGGCGACCATCGCCGAGACTCTGGAAAGAAATTCCCGTGCCGTTCAGTCTCCGCTCCAACGCATGGAACACAGGCTCGGCCCCTGGGTCACGTTCGTCGTCATCCCGCTTTTCGCTCTGAACAATGTGGGCATTGACTTCGAGAAAATCGCCCTCCTGCAAGGGCTTTGCGAACCGGTGACCATGGGAGTCTGCCTGGGGCTTGTTTTCGGGAAGTTCACGGGCATATCCGTTTTCAGCTGGATCGCCGTGAAACTCGGTATCGGGCGGCTTCCTTCCGAGGTCCGCTGGCGTCACCTGCTCGGAGTGGCCTGGCTCGGCGGCATCGGATTCACCATGTCCCTCTTCATCAGCCAACTCGCGTTCGACGACCGGCTCCTCCAGGAACAGGCCAAGTTGGGAATCCTCACGGCTTCGCTGCTTTCGGCGATGATCGGAATGGCCTGGTTATACCTCGGCGGAACCAGGGCGCGGCCGAATCGGAAATGACGCGCGTCCGCCCGTTCGCTCATCGCCTGCGATTCGCATCCGCCCGGACCGACCGAAGCCTTCGTCCTTTTGCGGGGCCTCGCCCCCTTGCGGACGCGTTCAGTGAATTTTAATCTTTGTTGAAGGACCGGTTTCGGCCGGTTCATTCCGGGGGCGTGGCGCGAGGCACTTATACGAAGTTGCGTGCAAGATGGATCTTTCAAGCACAAAAGAGCGGGGGAATGATTCCCCCGCACCCCCCAAGTTTCGGCCACACGCGCAAGCGCGTGAGGCCGAGTGCTCGGCGCTGTCGGCGACTGGCCAAAGGCCGCCGCCGCAGCGCCACACGGAGCCGCGAAGCGGCGAGGGGGTGTGGGGGATACGTCCCCCACGCTTTTTGAGTATCATTTTGAACGCAAATCCGTATTACAGTGCGTTCAGGCCGGCGGCATTTGGCGGGAGAGAACACAGCCCCGCCTCGGAATCGCGCGGGACGCAGGGGCGGGAACCGTTCCCGCCCAGCCTCGCTTTTCGCGGCTCCATATTTCGCGAACTTGAACGCGAATCGGTATTGTGACGGTTTCGGACGGAGACCGAGGGGGTAGCGGCCCCTGGAGGTCTCGAAACGAGGAGACCATATGATGAACAGACGGTCAGCGTCTCTCCTGCTGCTTCTGGGAATCGGCGCTGTCGCTTTTGGCAAACCCGGAGCCCTGACGGCCCGGGCGGAAAGGCGGGTGGAAGCCATGTCGAGTGCAAATCAGCCGGATACCGGAATTCGGGAGACCGGTGCGGGCACGGATGCGGTGGTCAAGACGGATGCCGAGTGGCGAGCGTCGCTCACCGAGGAACAGTACGCCATCCTGCGGCAAAAAAACACGGAGCGGGCCTTTACCGGAAAGTATCACGACTTCAAGGGGAAAGGCACCTACGTCTGCGCCGGGTGCGGCAACCCCTTGTTCAGCTCCGACACCAAGTTCGATTCTGGAACCGGCTGGCCGAGCTTCCGGGCGCCCATTTCCGATAAGAGCATCAGCACGGCCACGGACCGAAGCTTCCTGATGACTCGGACGGAGGTCCTTTGCGCGCGATGCGGCGGCCATCTCGGCCACGTGTTCAACGACGGCCCGGCCCCCACCGGGCTCCGTTATTGCATAAACTCGGCGGCGCTGGATTTTGTGGCGGACTGAGGGGGGACCGGTATTGCTTCCCGCCTCTCGCACCGCCGTGAGCAGGGAGGATCGCGCGGCCGGGGGGAGGGGAGACCGCGCGCGCCCCATCGTTTCGTCGAGTGCTGACGCAAGCACCTCCACAAGGAGGCACAAGGATGCCGCAATGAAGATTCCCGTGCTCTTGGTTCCGCTGCTCCTCCTGGGATCGGCCGCTGTCTTGCTCGTCTTTACGGACAGCGGACCGGGCTCCGAGGGAAAATACCCCGCCGGCGATGTGAAACTCGCGGAAGCGACCTTCGCAGGAGGCTGCTTCTGGTGCATGCAGCCGCCCTTCGACAAATTGGAGGGCGTGATTTCGACAACGGCGGGTTACACGGGAGGCAGGGAAGAGGACCCGACCTATGAACAGGTGTCCGCCGGTGCAACCGGACATGTCGAGGCCGTGCGGATCGTGTACGACCCGAGCAGGATTTCATACGAGCAACTCCTCGACGTCTTCTGGCAGAATATCGACCCGACGCAGCCCGACGGACAGTTCGCCGACACGGGCCCTCAGTACCGCACGGTCATTTTCACACACGATGACGAACAGCGGCTTCTGGCCGAGGCTTCCCGGCGCAAGCTGGAACAGTCCGGGAGGTACGACCGGGGGATCGCGACCGAAATCCTTCCCGCCACGCCGTTCTACGAGGCGGAAGAATACCATCAGGCGTACTACAGGAAAAACCCGCTACGGTATGAATATTACCGCCGCATGTCGGGCAGAGACCGGCACATTGCCGAGAAATGGGGGCGGGAGAAACCGGCCCGCAGCGGTAAAGCCGCGGAGAAATGAACGGCGGCGCACGGCAAACCTCCCGAAAAACGTGGGGGCGAGACCTTTCGTGCAAACCGGGTTCCATTCACGCCAATCTGAAAGTGACGCCGGCATGGCGGTGCCTGGCGGGAACGGCGGTTTCCGTCGGGCGTCACGGCCTTTTCCCGCCGCTCCTGTGCGGTCGCGGGACGGGCAAGCCACGTCCGCCAGGGGTCTTCGATCTTTCTGCATTCCATAGCATTAAAGCTTGGCACGACGCACTGTCCGATATAGTCTTGAACGGTTTCTTTTCAGGCACCCCCAGCCGGATTCTGCGGATTCGAGAAACACAACACGGAATGCGGCATTGAACGGCCGGACGCTCGAAAAGCGACCGGGAATCTACTGTCGGTCGCCGCCCGATGCCGCGGACACGCTCCGCGCCGGACGATTCATCGAGGTAGCGGTCCCGGGGAGGTATCATCCCCCTGCACGACTCGTGGCCCAAAGGCGCAAGATGAAGAGTACGCACAGGAAAAAAACCCGAGCCGCCATGATTTCCGTCTTATCCAACGCCACCCTTGTGGCGCTGAAGATCGTGGTCGGCGTTTACATCGGATCGGTTTCCGTGATCTCCGAAGCAATCCATTCGGGTGTCGATCTGCTGGCTGCCGCCATCGCGTTTCTTGCCGTACGCACCTCGGGCAAGCCTCCCGATCGGAAGCACCCTTTCGGGCACGGTAAATTCGAGAACGTCTCCGGCACGGTGGAAGCTCTGCTGATTCTCCTGGCCGCGGCCTGGATCGTCTATGAATCCATAAAGAAATTGCGCCATCCCGAGCCCATGGACGTCCCGGCGCTCGGCGCGGGGGTTATGCTGCTCTCCGCCGCAGTGAACGTCATTGTGTCCAGGATGCTTTTCAGAGTGGCGAAAGAAACGGATTCCGTGGCGTTGGAAGCCGACGCGTGGCATCTGCGCACGGATGTCTACACCTCGGTGGGCGTCATGGCCGGACTTGGAATCATCTGGATCGGGGGCATCTATTTTCCCGCCATGGAGCTGAACTGGGTGGACCCCGTGGCCGCTATCGGCGTCGCCGTGCTCATCATCAAGGCAGCCCTCGATCTGACCCTCAAATCAGCCCGGGACCTCCTGGACGTCAGCCTCCCCTCGGAAGAGGAATCCATCATCCGGCGGCAAATCTCCGAGCACGCCCCCAATATCAGGGGGGTGCGCCGTCTTCGGACCCGCAAGGCGGGTTCCACGCGGTTCGTCGAATTGACGATCCTCGTCGACTCCGAAATGACGGTGGGGGAGTCGCACTGCATCGCCGACGTCATCACGCAGGCCATTCAGGAGCGATACCAAGGAGTGATCGTCACCATCCACGTCGAGCCATGGAAACCTCGCGGCTCACGCCGCGGAAGCGGCTCGCCCGAGGGGGAATGACACGGCCGCGATCCTTCCACTCCGCCTTGGTCCGTCAAGGGGGGAGTCAAGCGGGAGAGGCCGGCAGAACCGCGTTCAAGAGGGCTTTCAAGGCCGGATGCGCCCCTGTTTGTCGATTGTAAGGCAGCGCTTGTACCTGCCGGAGGCCAGAAGGTCGATAGCCCATCCGGCGGGTCGCCTGCCGGTCGGGCCGGCTTTTGAGCTCGTGTTCAAGCTTTTTGACAACTTGTTCCCTGTGCTTTCGCTCCCTTTCGGCCTCACGGGGATTGTGGCACACGATATACCGACACCGAAGCGCTCCATTGCCGGCGACCACTTCCTTTGCAGGGCCGTGTGCCTACGGCTTTTTGAGTTTTTGTGAGGTCGCAGGGTCGGAAACTCTTATGAAATAGAGGGGCACCTACAAAAATCGGGGCCAAATGTACCTGCTTGGCAAGAACGTCAGTTTGAGGGGATCGACCCGGCCGAATGGATCGACCCGTTTGGCTCATATCCATTCAATTTGGACCAGGTGCTCAACCTTCTTGAATTCAGGGTCTCCGGTCACTACGGAAGCCTGGTGCCTGAGTGCAGTGGCGGCAACGAAACAATCCGCGTAGGAAAGAGCATGACGCGCCTTCAACTCAGCAGCGGATTGGATGATTTCCCGCGAGGCCGCAACCCTTTCCACAGCCAGGGTGGAGAACTGCTCCAGAAACCGGCTGGCTGACTCGGTGCCCAGTCTCCTCATGGTGATGTAGTAGACTTCTCCCAGGTTGATTTCGTTCACGCAGGCGCGCACCCGCCCCTCTTCGGCCGCGCGCAGGAGTTCTTCCACCCGGTCCGCCCCCGCTTCGTCCTGAGCAAACTTCATTATGGCGTGGGAATCAAACGTGACACTTTTCATCGATGCCGTCATCCCTCCTTCTTTCCTCCAGCAACTCCGCCGCCAGCGAGGTTTCAGCCTTCAGTATTCCTCGCAAAGCCTTGACAGGCTCATCAGGCAGCGGAACGATCTCCATGTGATTCTCCACGAGGCGAAGCAACAGCTTCCTGCCGGCCCCTATCCCCAGTTTTTCGCGAAGCTCCTTGGGAATCACGATCTGACCCTTGGACGATGCTTTTACCACTGGCATTGTTGTCTTACCCCCTTAATTTTGACTTACATTTTCATGTCAAGTATAACAAAAAGGGGTATGGCAGTAAACCACCGTTTCAATCCCGTTTGAACAACGCCGGCTAAGGATTCTCCAGGTTGCATCGCCGTTGGAATTCAGCACATGCGGTCCCATAATCCCCTGACCTCACACGCATAGACATGGGCATCCAAACGACGAAGCAGTGCTGGGGAAATGCGGCGGGAAAGGCCCGTAATGCTCTGCGCGGGCAAGAGGCCGGCGGGCACACTTGGACATCGGCGGATGGGGCAGGGGAATGTTTTGCAGGGGGGGATTGTAGACAAGGGGTTTAAAAAAGGATTGGGGCGGCGATGCCCTACT
>Ga0228536_1000148_pt1 | contig 185193 bp, 178 predicted proteins | sample SJ1Smetagenome_FD_168611 | JGI IMG/M metagenome (GOLD analysis project Ga0228536, IMG submission 168611) | Enriched culture of PCE-dechlorinating microbial communities from Ithaca, New York, USA - SJ1.S | ecosystem: Engineered > Modeled > Simulated communities (microbial... > Unclassified... | reverse complement strand
AGCCCCTGACCCTCCTGAGGAACGAGGGAGAAGGGACTCTGACGGCGCGCCTGGGCGAGATATCTTCCGTCCGTCACGAGAACCGCATCGTCCCCGGTGACGAGAAGCGCGCCGCTCGTCCCCCGAAATCCCGAAAGATAATAGACGCTCTCCCAATTCACACCCTCCTGCAGCAGAAGAACGAGGGCATCCACGTTCCGTTCCGCGAGCAGCGCCTGCGCCGCGGTAACCCGCCGCCACACATGCTCTCCCGCCATCAGGCAGTGCCTCCGTTTCTCAAATCACCCTCCCGAGCCGCCGTCGCACTTCTCCCGCAACGGCGAGCGAGAAAGGCGAAGCGCAGACAAGAAGACGGAAACAAAAAGCACATCAACGAGGCACCTCCAGAACCAGCAGCCTCCAGAGTTCCTCCCTCGCGTCGAAGGGAACGTTTCCCCCGGTCTCCACGAGGCTCCCCACCACGGAAAAGGGAATGCCCGCCCCGGAGAGACAACGTCCCGCCTCGTCCAGATGCTCCGGGGGCAGCACTGCAAGGAGCACACCGGAGGAGATGAGGTGCAGCGGATCGAAAGCGAGCGTTTGTGCACAGCGACGCGTGAGCGGGTGCACGGTCACCGTCTCGGGCAGGAGCCGAACCTCCGCCCGGGAGAGACGGGCAAGCTCGCCGAGTCCTCCGAGAAAGCCCCCCTCCGTCGGATCGTGGAGAAACCGTGTCCAGGGGCGGAGAATCCTTGCCTCGGGCAGCACGGACAAGGAGTCGCCCCAGGAACGGATCTCCCGGATTTCCTCCTGGGTGCAGCAGGCGGTGAGAAGGTCCGGGCGGTCCGCGGCGAGAATGGACATCCCCTCCAGGCCGACGTGCTTGGTCATGAGAAGCACATCCCCGGGTCGCATCTCCTCCGCTCGAAGACAGCGCTCCGCATAGCCGAGAAGCGTTCCCGAGAGCACCGGGGCGGCGTAGCGGTCGGAGAACTCCGTATGCCCCCCCACGATGGCGATGTTCAGTTCCAGGCAGGCCTCGTGCATCTCTTTCATGAACGCCGCCGCATCGCGCTCGGTCATGCTGCGAGGGAGAATCATGGTCACCAACAGGTACGCCGGTTCACCTCCCTTGGAAGCCACGTCGTTGGCGTTCACATGCACGAGCAGTCGCCCCGCCCCTTTCGCGGCTCCCACCACCGGATCGGAGGCGGCCACGAGAAACGGTCCTCCCGGAAGAGCGATGACCGCAGCATCCTCCCCCACGGCGGGACCAACCAGCACATCTTCCCGGGGAGTTCCCCGGAAGGCGAGAATATGCTCCTCCAGCGCCCGAGGAGCCATTTTCCCCGTCGGCGCCCCAGGATTCCTCTCGGTGGTCATGAACACTCAACTCCTTCGTTCCTTTCGTTGCGGCTGTACAGACATCCGCAATATCCCTGGCGGTAGAGGCCGAGACGACGGCTTTCCTCCACGGAGCGTGCGAACCCGTTTCCCTTCCGCCAGATCCGATGCAGCCACCGAAGCCCGAACTGTTCCGCCACGGCGACTCCGATACGGTTGATCTCGTCGGGGTTCTTGTGGGGACTGATGGTGAGGGTCGTGCAGAGAACGCGACACCCCCGGCGCAGAGCCTCCCGGGCAGCGTTCTCGAGTTGAAGCCGAAAACAGCGCCGGCAACGCTCGCCTCCCTCCGGCGCCGCCTCAAGGGAAGCAAGGAGACGAAACCACTCCTCCGGCGCGTAGTGCTCCACCACAAGACGCCGATGTTCCGCGGCGAGGCGTCGCACTGCGGCGAGGCGAAGGCGGTATTCCTCTTCGGGATGGATGTTCCCTCCGTAGAAATACCCCGTAACGGTGAAAGCCTCCTCCTCCAGCGTCGGCCAGGGAATCGTCCCGTCGGGTGCACAGCAGAGGTGCAGAAGAAGCCCTTCCGCTTCTTTCCGCGGTGCCCTCCCGCTGTCTTTCGGCAGCGGCAAACCCGGCGCCTCCTCTTCCGGGACGAGACGTCCCGAGGCCCCGTTCCTCCTGATGGTTTTCCCCGTTTCCTCGCGAAGACGCCTCCGCACGTATCGACAGACCTCCATACCGACAGAATTTTTCGCGCAGGAAACACCCTGCCGGATGCGCCCCGCTCCCACCTGTGTTACTGTCTTTTTCATCCCGGTCCCGAAAGCGGACCTTCAGAGAAACACCCGAAGGAGAAACGCTTTGTGAATACGTTTTTCGTCAGGAGGTTTTCCGCGATGCTCTATTTCTTGGTGAAATGGTTCTGCCGCCTTGTCTTCACCGTCTACAACCGGCTCCGGGTGGAACGACGCGACCGGATTCCGTCCGGGAAGCCGCTCCTCCTCGCCTGCAACCACTGTAGTTACCTGGATCCCGTCGTCGTAGGCGCCGTCTTTCCCTACAGGCTCTCCTACGTGGCCTGGGACGATCTTTTCCGAAGACCCGTTCTGAAATGGCTCATTCCCCATCTGGGGGCGATTCCCGTCTCGCAGGAGGATCACCAGAGCGCGGCGGCACTCCTCAAATTCCTCCTCGGCCTACTCGCCGAAGGCGAACGGGTTCTCATCTTTCCCGAAGGAAAGCGTTCCCCGGACGGGCAGCTCCAGCCCCTCGAAGGAGGGGTGGCACTTCTCGCCCTGAAGACGGGCATTCCCGTCCTTCCCCTCTTCGTGACGGGGACCTTCGAGGCCATGGCTCCTACCATGAAGATACCCCGCCCCAGAAAGATCCGCCTCCGCTACGGCGAGCCTCTCGATCCCACAACACTGCCTTCGGACATCCCCGAGCGGGAGCGCCGCGTACAGTTTCTCGCGCTTCTGGAGCAGCGTTTCCGCTCCCTTGAGGCCGAAATGAAACGCGCCGCGAAACCATGAGGCCCTCCAAACACACACCAGCGGCCTCTTCCAACTCCGGAGCACCCCGGAAAAAAGAGACTTCTTTCCGGGCATACGGACACTCGGCTCAGGAAATTTCCGAAACCTCTTTCACAAGGCACTCCTCCGCCGCGTTTTTTCTTTCGCGCATCGGTACCTCGACCTTCCGTAGCAGCACCATGCCCGTCAGAAAGAAAAGGACGAGCACGGGAGCACCCACACGAAGCGAGCCGGACAGATCCGCGAGAAGAGCGAACAGAAAGGGCCCCAGAATGCCCGCGAACTTGCTCGACATGTCGTAGAAACCGAAGTACTCCGCGCTCCGCTCGGGGGGAATGAGTTCCGCGTAGAGGGAGCGGGAGAGCGCCTGCGCCCCTCCCTGAACAACCCCGATGGAGAGGGCGAGAATCCAGAAGTGCCAGACCCCGTGGACGAAGAGAATACCCAGGCTGATCACGCCATATCCCGCAAGACTCGCGAGCAACGCCCTTTTTGTCCCCCAGACTTCCGCAAGCCTACCGAAGAGCATGGTGCAGGGAATGCCCACGAACTGCGTCGCCACGAGAGCACCGAGCAGATGTCCTTCGGCGATCCCCAGGGAACTGCCGAAAATGACACCCATTTTCATGATCGTGCCGATACCGTCGTTATAAAGCCAGAAGGCGACGAGAAAACGCAACTGGTTGGGGTGTTCCCGCATGGACCGAAGGGTGTTCAGGGGACGACGCCAGACGGCACCGATATCTGCCCCCTCCGCCTCGGCGGGTGGCTCGGACACCCGCCTCAGAAGCGGAAGCGTAAGAAGAGCCCACCAGAGGGCGACACTCGCGAACGCGAGGCGGAATCCCCACAGTCCGGGCAGAAGAAACACCATGGCGACATTTGCGACCAGCAGAACACCGCCGCCGAGATATCCGAAGGCGTATCCGGCCGAGGAAAGTCCCGAGCGATCCTCCGGGGACGCGAGATGCACGAGAAACGCGTCGTAAAAGATGGACGCCAGGGAAAAGGATGTCATTCCCACCGCCAGAAGCGCCAGTCCTGCTCCCCAAGCCCCTTGGGAGAGGAAAGCCATTCCTCCTGTCGCGGCGACACCCGTGGCGGTGAAAACAGCAAGCCCAAGCTTGCGCTTCCCCCGGAGGTCTCCGAAAGACCCCGCGAGAGGAGCGATGACGGCGGAGAGGAGCAGCGCACCTCCCGCCACATACCCCCACAAGGCCGCCCCCCGGGCCTCCCCGAGGGACACTGCGAGAATGCGGGCGTAGAACAGCGGAAAGAGCACCGCCATGATCGTGGTGGCAAAAGCGGAATTGCCGACATCGTAGAGCACCCAGGCTCTCTGGCAGGGATTCCGCAGAGAACGTTTCCACGCCATGAGCAACCCCGCTCACTCCCGGGGTGCCGGGAGCACCTCGCAGCCCTCTTCTCCGACGTCCTCCGCCGGGGGAGCGACGTCGGAAGGCGTGCCGCACGCTTCATCCGACGCGGCATCGACAAGCACCTCCGGGTGGGCACAGGTCACCGAAGAGGCGAAGATCAGGAATCCCGTGTGCCCCACCATGAGATCTTCCGGGCGGATACGCCGGGGATTCGTCTTGTACCCCCGGAGAAGGATCTCCACCACTTCGATCTGCACGAAGGCATTCGCTTCGAGCGCCTCCAGCGTCTGCTGGATCTGATTGAAAGTGGGCACCAAGATTCCCAGGCGGCGCCCCGGAGCGAGAGCGCGCTTCGCCTCGGGAATATAAGCCCAGGGATTCTGGAGATCCAGAAAAACCGCGTCGGCTCCCTCTTCGTCGAATCCCTCTCCGCCGTCGAGATCACGCACCTTGAAAACCACCCGGTCGGCGACACCGAATCGTTCGCAGTTGGAATGAGCGAGTTCCGAGAAGGACTCCCGCCGCTCGTAGCTCACCACCCGCCCCGAAGGTCCCACAAAGGTGGCGAGGATGGTGGTGAAGCTCCCGGAACCGCTGCCGCACTCCACCACCGTTGCTCCGGGAAACACGTCCAGGTGCAGCAACAGGTATCCCGCTTCCTTGGGATAGATGATCTGGGTGTTCCGCTTGAGACGCCGGGTGTATTCCCCGAGACTCGGCTTGAGCACGAGGAAGGGGCGTCCCAGGTGGGTATGCACGGTCTCGCCGTAGCCGGACGCGAGGATCGTGTCGTGGGGAATCTTGCCGAGATGGCTTCCCTGGACTGCTCCGGGCTGAAGCCGCACAAGATAGGTCTCGCCCTTCGCCGGAGAGAGAAGGAGCACGAGGTCGCCTTCCTTGAGGCGGGACGCATCCCGCAAGGTCATGAACTGGCACCCGCCAGGCGGCGCACTCCTTCGACAAGCTGCTCCGGGGTAAGTCCCATGGCCGCAAAAACCTCCCCCGACGGGCCGGAATCGCCGTAACGATGCACTCCGAAGGAGGCGAAACGCGGCGAGAGACCGGCATGGAGCAGACCGAGCGCCACCGAAGCGCCGAGGCCGCTCGCCACATGATGGTCCTCGCAGGTCACCACCAGTCCCGTGGCAGCCGCGTCACGAAGTGCTTCTACCTCAACCGCGAGAGGACAGGACACGACGAGGACCTTCACGGAAAGACCTTTGGCGGCGAGAAGTTCCCGCGCCGCGAGGGCTCTCCAGGCCATATGCCCCATGCAGAGGATCGCCCCGTCCGTTCCGTCCCGCAGGAGATCCGCTTTGCCGTAACGGAAAACGTATCCGTCACCGTAGAAGGGAGTTCCGTCCTCCCGGAGCAATACCGGGAGCTTGCTGCGCCCCATGGCGAGACAGACGTTGCCCCGCTCGGAAAGGGCGTACCGGGTGGCCTTGTCGGTCTGGTTGGGATCCGCAGGCACTACGAGTTTCCAGCCGAAGGTGTTCCGGAAAAGCCCCACATAGTCGATGCACTGGTGCGTCATGCCGTCCTCGCCTACATCGAGCCCCACGTGGGTGAGGGCCACTTTGAGGTTCGTGCTGTTGATGTCGTTGAGGCGTTGTTGGTTGTAGACCTCGCAGATGCCGAAGACACCGAAGTCCGCCCAAAGGGGCACCACGCCGCCGAGGCTCGCGGCGCCCGCCGTGGCGGCGGTGGAATGCTCCTGGATGCCCGCCTGGATGAACCAGTCGGGACACTTTTTGGCAAAGCCGTCTACCTTCACCGAGCCCGCGAGATCGCAGTCGAAAACCACGAGGGGCGTCCGCCCCTCCCGCTTGTAGTTGCGCTCGCCCATGTCGGCGAGGGCCTTTCCGAAGGCGGAACGGTTGTCCGTCTTGTCCGCCGCTCCGTAGCAAAAGGGCTCTCCCGAATCGAGCACCGCAGGAGGAAGCGAAGGGCGTTTTCCGTGCGGTGGCGGAGTGGCCCTGCGCCGGCGGGCCTCCGCGAGGAGTTCCGGATCCGCTCCCAGTTCTTCCATGGCGCGGACATAGAGCTCTCCCGTCGCAGCCTTGCCGTGATAGTCGGGGCGATCCTCCATAAAGCTCACGCCATGCCCCATTTTTGTCCGACAGAACAGCACCGTGGGCAGATCGGCCGTCGCCGCGTCCCGAAGCGATGTGTAGAGCTGCCGCACATCGTGACCGTCGCACTCGAGAACGCGCCATCCATCGGCCTCCCAGAGAGACCGGAGCGACGCGGGCATGATCTCCCCCGTTCTTCCGGAAATCTGGATGTCGTTGCAATCGATCAGGGCCGTGAGATTTTTCAGTTTCTCCTTGGAGGCCATGCGTCGCGCCTCCGCGATCTGTCCCTTCACCTGCTCTCCGTCACCCATGAGGACGAAGACACGGCCGCCCTTGCCCCGTATCTTCTGCGCCAGAGCGTATCCGACGCCTGCGGAGAGTCCCTGGCCGAGATTTCCGCTCCCCCAGTCGATGCCGGGGACATCCCGCTCCACATGTCCCTGGAAAGGGCTGCCGCAGGACCGGAAATGGGCCAGGATATCCCCGGACTCCACAAACCCCCAGGCAGCAAGGGCCGCATAGGCCCCCGGAGAGGTGTGGCCATGGCTTACCACCACGAAATCCCTGTCGATTTCTCCCCAGTTTTCGGGCGTCACATTCGCAACACCATACACGAGAAGATACATCTCCAGGCTGGAAAGCGAGCCCGCGGGATGTCCGCTGTCGGCAAGAGTGGTCATGGTGACGATCCAGGAACGGCACCGTTTTGCCGCCGCCTCGATCCGGGATACCGTCGCCTCGTCCGGCTCCGGCATGGGGAAATCTCGTAGGTTCACATCGTGCAGTATCATCGTTTCATCGCTCCTCCGCCACAATCGTTCCAAAACGCCCTTCATCCCCCGTGAGGGGGATTGCGACAATCGCGACCATTATAGACGTCCCGCTCCGTTTGGTACACCGAGCACGAGCGGGTTATACTGAAAGAGAGGGAGGAGAACACCCGACATTCCGGTCCTTTTTCCGGAGATGCGATACCGAGAACCACGATCTTCGTTCTTCAGGCCGCCCTCATTCATTCTTTTCACAACAAGGAGGAACCCCCGATGAGAAGATTGCAGCAGGGCTACACCACGTTTCTCGCAAAAAACGAGACGGCTTTCTACGAAAAGATCGCCCAGGGACAGCATCCGCACAGCTTCGTCATCTCCTGTTCGGACAGCAGGATCGTGCCGGAGCACATCTTCGGCGCCGCACCGGGAGAACTTTTCGTACTCCGCAATGTGGGCAATCTCGTCACCCCGGAAAATCCCGCCTTCGCCGCAGCACTCACCTACGCCGTCTCCCACCTGAACGTGGAGAACGTGGTCGTCCTCTGTCACGGGGATTGCGGCGCAGTAAAAGGGTCAAAACATCCGGATCACCTTGAGACGGAACTGCAGGAATGGCTCGCGGAAGACCCTTATGACGGAGACACTCTGGAGGCGGCGATCAAGGGAAACGGCATCCGTCAGTTCGAACGGCTCCGGGAGCTTCCCCTCGTCCGGCAGGGGCAGGTCACGAGAGGGCTCCGCATTCTCCTCCTCTTCTTCGATATCGCCACACGGCGTCTGGAGCGGTTCGAGCACGGAGCATGGGAACCGTTTCTGGAAGGGCACTCCCGGGACGCATAGACGAAAAGCTTTCCAGGCCCCTTTCGACCCTTTCGTTGAGTGCAGTCCCGAGGCGGAGGTAACGTTTCCCTGCTGGAAACAGTGCGGAAACCAGAACACCAGCGGCCTCCTCAGGGAGTTCCTGCCCAAAGAAAAGGATTTCCGGAGCGTGAGCCGGGAGAAGTTGGACCAGTATATGTCGCTCTTCAACAACAGGCCGCGAAAGTACCTCGAGTGGCGCACTCCGGCGGAGCCCCATCGGAAGCTGACTCCACCTCCGTTGCGTCTGCATTGACGATCCAAACCCTGATTGAAGCATACAGTCACATTCCGCCGTGGAAGCTGATGGTCTCGATCGCTGGATTGTGTGACCGGTCGCTCTCAGAGATGGCAGAAATAAAACCGTGGGAACAAGTCAAGGAGAAAATCCCAAAAAGCGGGAAGGGGTGTGATCGCCACACCCCTTCCGCTGTTTCCATGAATGCTCTTCCCCGAAACTCCCCGGCCGCGTTTTCCTCAAGAAACCCCTCGTTTCAGAAAACGGATGCGGAGAGAACGGAAGGCCTCCTCGACGGCAACGTTCTCAGCAGCCGAGGACGTCCTTCGCACACTTGTAGAGATTTTCCATGCCGAATGCGGCCGCCACGGGCTCGAAAGTGATGATTCCCTTGTACATGTTGAGTCCCAGGCACAGAGGAGCGCTTTCCTTGCACGCGCGCTCGGCCCCCTTGTTGGCGAGCTGAAGTCCGTATTTGATGGTGTAGTTGTTCAGAGCGTAGGTGGAAGAGCGGGCATAGGCGCCGGGCATGTTGGCCACACAGTAGTGCACCACGTTGTCCACCACATAGATGGGATCGCTGTGCGTGGTCGCCCGGGAGGTCTCGAAACATCCGCCCTGGTCGATGGCAACGTCCACAAGGACCGAGCCGGGCTTCATCATCTTGAGATGCTCCCGCTTGACGAGCTTGGGAGCCTTTGCACCGGGGATGAGCACCGCGCCGATGACGATGTCCGCTTCCTTCAGGCCCTCTTCGAGGGTATGGCTGTCGCTGTACACCGGGAAGACGTTGGCGGGAAGCACGTTGCCAAGGTACTCGAGCCGGTTGGGGTTCACGTCCAGCATGGTCACCTTCGCGCCGAGTCCTGCCGCGACTTTCGCGGCATTCATGCCCACCACGCCGCCGCCGAGAACGAGCACGTTCGCCGGGGCAACACCGGGCACACCCGTGGGAAGCAGGCCTCTGCCGCCCTGCGCCTTGGCCAGATAAAACGCGCCCATGAGGGCGGACATGCGGCCCGCGACTTCGCTCATGGGTTTGAGAAGGGGCAGGGAGCCGTCCGCTTCCTGGACCGTCTCGTAGGCAAGGGCGATGATCTTCTTGTTCAGACACGCCTTGGTGAGTTCCTCGTCGGCGGCGAAGTGGAAATAGGTGTAGACGAGTTGTTCGGGCTTCATGAGGTCGTATTCCTGGGGAAGAGGTTCCTTGACCTTCACGATCATCTCCGCCGCATTCCAGACATCCTGGGCAGTATCGAGAATCTTGCCGCCCGCAGCGACGTATTCCTCGTTGGTGATGCCCGAACCGAGTCCGGCATCCTTCTGCACGAACACTTCATGCCCCGCCGACACATAGGTCTTCACCGCAGCGGGAACCAATCCTACTCGATATTCGTGGTTCTTGATCTCCTTGGGGCACCCGATCTTCATGAAAAATACGCCTCCTCGATTTGGTGTTGAGTGGACATCTACCACGAATCCACCGTTTCCCGAAAAGTGTCGCTTCGGAAAGGGCGGCTTTCGTTCCTCTGATGTCGTTTCTCCGGTCACTGTGCAGAAAATGTTCGAGGTCCGCCGGGAGAAACGCCGTTCGCTTTACTGACCCTGCGAATAATACCGCGGAACACGCGGCATGAACAGATTCGGAATCTCGTAGTTGATCGTGCCGAGCAAAGCCGCCATCTCCTCGGGAGGAATGCGGTCGTTTCCCTGGCTTCCGAGGAGAACCACCTCGTCCCCCACCTGCACGTTCGGGATGTGCGTCACATTGACCATGATCTGGTCCATACAGATGCTTCCCACCAGGGGAGCGCGCTCGCCCCGGACGAGGACCTGCGCTTTCATGGCAAGCGGCCTCGGATATCCGTCCGCATACCCCAGAGGGAGCACGGCGATCCGTTCCGACCCCCTCGCCATGTAGCGCAGGCCGTATCCGACCCCCCACCCTTGGGGCAGGTCACGGAGGGCCGCCACGGCAGTCTTCACGGAAAAGACCTCTTTCAACTCGAAGGGGCGCTCGCAGAAGGCCGAGGGCCACATGCCATAAAGGATCAGCCCGGGGCGGACCGCGTCCAGATGCATCTCCGGATAGTTGAGCGTTCCCGCGCTGTTGCACACATGGCGCAGCCGCACTCCTAATCCCGAAACCCGCAACTGCTCCAGGGCGTCCCCATAACGACGGAACTGTAAGTGAGTGTACTCACGATCACGTTCGTCGGCAACCGCAAAATGCGTAAACACTCCTTCACAGTCAAGCCCCGAAAGCCCTCGGAGCTGTTGCGCCACTCCGGCGATTTCTTCGGGGAGAAAACCGATGCGGCCCATTCCCGTATCGATTTTCAGATGAAACAACGCGGAGCGCCCGCTCTTTCGGGCTGCATCGGAGAGTGCCCGGGCGAACTCGAGATCCGTCACGGTCGCGGCGATGTTCCGCTGCACGTATTCTTCCGCCGCCTCCCTGGGGGAAGGCCCCAGCACCAGGAGCGGATCCGCCATTCCCTTTTCGCGCAAGGAAATGGCCTCGTCGGGGGTTGCCACGGCAAAACGCTGACATCCCGCCTGTTGCAGCGCTTCCACGACAGCGGAAACGCCCATGCCGTATCCGTCTGCCTTCACCACACCCATAACCTGAGTTCCCGCTCCCACGTACTGACGTATGACGCGGAAGTTCTGCTGGAGATTGTCCAGACGGACATCCATTCTCGTAGGTCGATAGGCCATGACGCTTCTCCTTTCGACCCTGGCGGGGAAGCTCGTCCCCCGCCAGGGCGAACCTCTCCTACTTCAGAAGACCGCCTCTGCGCTTGTCGTCGAAGTCCTTCACCAGCTTCCGGAGTTCGCTGGAGAGCCAGAGAAGGGCGATGAGGTTGGGAATGGCCATGAGACCGTTCATGGTATCCGCCATATCCCAGATGTGCTTGAGGAAGTCGCCGCCGCCGCCGTAGGCGCCGACGATGATGACCGCGATCCAGAGAATTTTATACACAGGGATGACCTTCACACCGAAGATGTACTGAGCGCCGGTCTCGCCGTACCAATACCAGCCGAGGATCGTGGAGAAGGCGAACATGGACAGCCCCAGGGAGAGGATCATGACACCCGTGTCTCCAAGAACGATCCTGAAACCGGAAAGCGTGAGCTGAGCCCCCGTGAGTTCCGGATTCGCCGTGAGAACACCCGTGGTGAGGATGGTGAGCGCCGTGAGGGTGCAGATGACAATGGTGTCGGTGAAAACTTCGAAGAGTCCGTACACGCCCTGGCGCACGGGATGGTCGACCTGGGCCGTGGCATGCACCAGCGGTGCGGAGCCGAGCCCCGCCTCGTTGGAGAAGACACCCCGGGCGATCCCCTTCGTCAGGGCGATCTTCACGGTCCATCCCGCCACGGCACCCGGCATGGCCATGGGATCACTGAAGGCGTATTGCACCGCGCTCGCCAGCGCACCGGGGATTTGGTCCACGTGATGGACCAGCACAAGAACGGCACCGATGATATAGAAGATCGCCATGAAGGGAACCAGGTAGGTGGTTACGTCGGAAATACGTTTCAGCCCACCGACGATGACGAGCCCTGTGAGAATCGCGATGGCCACGCCGGTGTAGAGATGGGGAATACCAAAGCCGAGATTCAGACCCTCGGCGGTGGAGTTGGCCTGAATGGCGTTGCCGATGCCGAAGGCGGCGAAGGTAGTGAAGAAGGCGAAGAGCCAGGCAAGCCACTTCTGCCCCACCGCCTTCTCAAGAATATACATGGTGCCGCCGCGCCAGTTGCCGAGGGGGTCCTTCTCACGGTACCGCACCGCCAGGGTCACTTCCGCGAATTTGGTGGTCATGCCGAAGACCGCGGAGATCAGCATCCAGAAAAGTGCTCCCGGCCCCCCCAGATGCAGTGCCGTGGCGACACCGGCGATATTTCCGGTACCCACCGTGGAAGCCAGCGCCGTGGCGAGAGCGGCGAAAGAGGAGATGGAACCCTCTCCTTCCGACTTCTTACCGAGTTTTCCGAAAACTTCCTTGAACATGAAACCGAAATAGCGGAGCTGAGGAAAGCCAAGGACAAAAGTCAGGTAGACACCGGTGCCCACGAGAAGGGTGAGCATCCAGGGACCCCACACGATTCCGTTGACCAGGTCGTTGATCCTCATGATCGATTCCATTTGCCATCCTCCTTTTGTTCATCGGGATGCAAAATGACAGAACGACGCAGAAAAACTGCCACGAAAACGTAAGATTCGTTACATGTCACCTTTCCTTCAAGCGAATCCTCCTGTTTCTCCGTGATTCGCTCTCCGGTCCGAACATGCCCCACCCCCCTTCAGGGAAGGCCCTTGTGCCCCACCCCACAAAGAGTATAGCTCCTTTCATATGCGCACTCTATATGGAATAGACAGTCTTCTCGTACATGTCCTGTCGATCAGCAATATCCTCCCCGCTGCAAAAGCTCCTCCGCCGTTTCCTTGTGGCGCCCGGGAATCTTGACGACCGGCCCGGTGCATCCCATAGCGGATTCCGCATAGATACCGGCCTTCCACAGTTCCCGTACTGCCTCTTCGATGGAGAGCACGTCCAGACCGTGAATCTCTTCGTCGGTGGGTTCGGCGGGAGGCGAAACCACCGGTTCGCCCACACCTTGTGCCCGCACGGCCAACTCTTCAAGAATCGCGTCGAGTCCGGCTTTGTGGGCCGAGCGGAGTTCCTCCTGGACAAGACGAGGCAACTCTCCCCTAACCGTTCGGGCCGTGAGGGCAACGGCTCCGGCGATGACGGGGGCACCGCTCGCCCGGGAGATGATGGAGACGATCCGATTCCAACCTTCGCCGCAGGAAGGGCCGTACCCCCACCCGGTTGCCTCGTAGCCGCCACCGGTAGTGAAGGCGGAGAACATCTTCATGAGCACGTTTCCCGTGAGACTGTCCGCAACGCACACGTCCACGGCACCCGCCAGAATATCGTTCCCCCGAAGGATCGCGCCGCCATCCCTGCGTACGCTGCTGCCGAAAGTGAGCGCGTAGCCCCTTTCCTGGAGTTTCTTCAGCGCCTTGAAAACCGTCTGGGCACCTTCCACGTTCAGAATGCCCACGGTGGGATCGGCAATGCCCGACGCCTTCGCCGTGGCGATGCCGTAGAATGTGTTGCGAAGCATGGCCTCCACGCGGTTCGCCGAAGCCGTTCCCGTGGTGGAGGCAAGGAACATTCCCTTTCCCCGCGCAGGGGTGAGAACCTTGCCGATGGTCGTCACACCCAGAGGAAAGGGATAATGCAAGGCGACGCAACCCTCAATCTCCCCTTCGCCAAGGGCTTTCTCCATAGCCCGGGAGATGTCCTCTTCGCAGTCCGGTGTCTCGATCCACAAGAGTTCTTTCGCACCCTCGCCACTGCTCCGGGGACCGATCATGACCACCTGAACGGGCGAGGACTCCTGGGCGAGCAACGCTCCCCGGAGCAGCTCCTCCGGACCAAGCTCGCTCCCCGACGCCAACAGACCGATCCGGACCCTGGGCCCTGTGTCGCCCCGTTCCGCCGCACATGCAGCATCCACGATTTCCTTCAGCGCTGTTCCGAGGAGCCGTTTCGTGTCTTCCGTCATGAAAAGCCCCCCTTACGCCTCCCGCTTCCCGAGAGAAACCGCGAGGTCGGACAGCGCCTCCAGAAGAAGCGCTTTCACGTCCTCCTTCGTGAGCGAATCCACCGACGCCTTCTTTGCCTGGGGTGGTTCGAGGAGGAAGGACGCGCCGTCGGAAAGGTTTGTGAGTCGAGCGAGGAAGAGACTCCCCTTGCCGATGATCATGGCCCTTCTGATTCGCCCCTCATTGATCCAGTCGCAGGCGTGCCCCACAAAGGGAACCCCCGAGGGAATATGCCCCTGGGTGTGGGCGAATCCGGGAATGCCCCGCTGTTTAACGAATTCGTTCATTTCGGCTTTTTCGAGCTGTTTCTTCATGACCGCCAGGGCGGCAATCATCTTGAAATTCGCCTCGGGAACGTTTCCGGCCCCGGCGGGGACGGTGATTTCCGGAATCTGAAGCTCCGCTGCGTACTTGTCCACATCGGCAAAGCCGAGTCCGAGCTTCTGCAGGGGATCCCAGACGAGAGCCCCAGTGATGGCCTGAGGCGCTGCCCCTGCCGCAACCGTGTGTTTTCCCAGGGCATCCAGGCGCATCACCGGACTGACGCCGTCCTCGGGAGTGAGGAGCACGGCGAAATTACCGAGACAGTCCTCCAGAGAAGGAAGACCTTTCTTTACGTGATCCCGGCTGTTCATGCAAAGCTTCGGAACCGCGCCACCCGCAAGGACGACGCAGTTCTTCCGCGCCCCGGCGGCGACCTGGGATGCTCCGGCGATCATGGCGTTCACCGGACCGGCGCAGAAAGCCCGCACATCGAAGCCGCTGGCGTTGACGCATCCCGCAATCTCCGCCACCGCCTTGGCGAAGTTTCCTCCGCCCCGCTGGTTCATGTCCCCCGCAGCCTCTTCGGAGCATTCCACAACGAAATCCACGTCCTCCGGGGCGATACCCGCGTTTTTGAAAAGGTGCAGAAGGGCAAGCACGCCTCCGGCCTTGCAGGCAAGATTCTCCAGGAGCACGTAGGCTTCGAGGCATTCGTCCACATCATGTCCCTGACGCACGCATCCCACGGGAACTCCTCCGAAATAGAGCGGCAGCGCATGATGCATCTCCGCCTCACCCCGGATCTCCTCGGGGGAATGCCCTTTTTCCAGGCGGGGCAGAAGAGCGGGCGTCATGAAAGGGTGTGCGGCCAGCTTCTCCCGAATCCTGGCGGCGAAGGACTCCTCGAGCCAGATCAGATCAAAGACGTCGCACATGTCCAACAGCCCGAGAAATTCATCCTCGGGCATGATCTCGCCGTATTTGCCGAACCGCGACGCACCTTCCACGCGATGGGCATACCAGGGCTGGGGGTGTGCCTCCAGGGCGTTCAGATCCATGCCGCCGATATAGGCCTGGTTGGCCGGATAGGCCAATGCTTCGTCGAACCGCTGCAGAGTGCCGGGAAGTTGCTTCAGGAACTCCGAGTCTCCCTTCGTTTTTCGTTCCACATAAGGGGTATTGCCGTAGTGCAGAGCGAGCTCAGGCACGTGGTTCAGGCAATAGGCGTATCCCTTGACGGCAACGTTGGACATGCGAGTGCCTCCTCTTGACAATGGTAAAAAAGGGCCGGGAGGGTATCCCCGGCCCTCTGTTCATTCGGAGAAGACGGTCTGTTCCGAAATCTCCGTTTGAAGCGCCTTGAGTGCCTTGTCGACGAGTTTCCGGCGGATGATTTTTTCCTCCGCCGGGGTTTTCGTGGGATCTCCGAGAGGATGGGGAATGGCGACGGCGGGAATGATCCGGTTCGCGCCGACGGTGAGAGAGATGGGAACGATCGTGCACACGTGCACCACCGGGAATCCTGCGCGTTCGATTTCCTTGACCATCGTTGCGCCGCAACGAGTGCAGGTTCCTCAGGTGGAGGTGAGAATCACCGCGTCCACGCCATCTTTCTTGAGTTTCGCCGCGATTTCAGCCCCGAAGCGCTTGGCATTGGCCACGGGCGTTCCGTTGCCTACAGTAGTGAAGAATTTCCCGTAGAGCTTCTTGAAGACACCCTCTTTTTCCATCTCCCGCATCACGTCAACGGGAAGCACCCGGTTCGGGTCGTTGTTGGCGTAGGTGGGGTCATAACCACCGTGGGCCGTCTCGTGGCTGGAAGCGGTGAGGAGGTCGAACTCCTCGAGACCGTATTCGCCGTACTTGGTAGCGCTGGAGGCCTCGATATGGTCGGGGTTTCCCTTGGGGCAGATGCCTCCGGAAGTGACCAGCGCAATGGTGGCATTCGCCAGATCCTTCAGGGGTGGATTCGGGGCAACCCTGTCGAAGACCGGCATGGGATACTCCGTGACGAAGGGCTTCCCCGCGAGCTTGTTCACCAACATCTCCACGGCGCGCTCCGCGCCCGTAACATCGGTGAAGAAATTCTTCCGAAGCCCCTGCTCGAGGTACCCTTCCGCCTCCGGAGAGCCCAGTTCCTCTTTCCGGAGGAGCTTCAGCACAAGGCGAGCCATGGCGGGAACCGCATCCTTCATGCCCCGGGCACTGTCAGCGGTCTTCGCGATGACGGCGCTCTTGCGGAACATGTCCACTCCCGGGTTCTCCGGGTACATGCCGGTCACAGCGGGAATGCCGAGCTCCTTGGACACGGCTGCGCACACCGCACCCGCCGCGGTTCCGTAACGCCCGGCGTTGAAGGCCGGTCCCGCAACCACCGCGTCGGGATTGCAGCTCCGGATCATCTGGAGAATGTCCGCGGTGGCCTTCTCCAGATTTTCCGCGAAATAACCGTCACCGCAGAGCACTGTGGCAACCACCTGGGCTTCGCTGCCGAGAGCGGCCGCAAGAGCCTGCCCGGGGCCGACCACGCCCTGCCGCAGTTCCGGGGGAACGTCCGCCTTGTCCTCTCCCCCGATTCCGGCAAAGAACTGGTTGATATAATGCACTACACGGAAGGACATGAGGTTCCCTCCTCCATTTCGTTCCCAGAATTACAGGGGATATTTGGCGTACTGTTCCCGCATGTTTTTGACGGCCTGGCCCAGTTTCTCCGTGTCGAGGACCATTTCCATCATGCTGATCTGTTCCTCCCAGGCGGCCTCGTCGGCTTCCTGGCGGATCTCAGGCTCAAAGACGTGATAGACCGCAAGCCCCAACGGGGCTCCAGCCAGAGGACCTGCGTAAGTGGGATCGCCGTTGGTCACCGTTTCGGCATAGATCTCGGCGCCTTCCGCATCGGAAGAACCAAGAACGACCACGACGTTTTCCGCACCGAACTTTTCAGCGGCGTCCTTGACACGCTGCTGATTCTGCAGGTCCATGGCTCCCGCGGCGGTTCAGACGAAGCACTCCGTCACCGAGAAAACGACATCCGCGCCGCTGTTTTTCAGGCACACTTCCATGGCGGGTCCCGCCACGCCGTCCCGTTCGCCGAGAAGGATCAATTTCTTTCCGGCCAACGTTCCCATGGTTCCACCTCCTCATTTCTCCTCATTTCAATGCGTCTCTCCGGATGAGAAAACGCATCGGGCCTCTTCCGCGCCGCCAGGCGGCACCGGAATGATCACTTCGTGCAGGTGCTGATCCTGGAAAACCCGAGTTCGCTCGTCGCTCCCGTGATAGCCTGCAATTCCACGAGGAGAGAGCCATCCTCCCGAAGAGCACCTTCATATCCACCGGCAATGACGTTGACGAACGTGGGGAAACCGATGACCTTCTCCATGGGAGGCAGGAGGATCATCTCGTTGGCGTTGCCCCCTGTCACCACCGCATCCGCCTCTTTACAGGCATCGGCCAGAGACTGGCTCGCACCGTCCCGACCGGCGTACTCGTCGGTGATGAGCACCGCCTTCATTCCCGAGCTTTCCGCCTTGCGACAGTTCATGATCAGATCCGTATCGGGATTGCCGAATCCTTCTTCGCTGATGATCAACCCTTCCACACCAAGCATGGAGGCGAGTTTTACCGCGTAGGAGGAGCTGCGTTTCTTGTCCGCGAGCGTGACATTCTCGTTGGTGATGATGCACCCCACGAAATTGATGTCCCTGCCGTGCCGTGCATAGAGCGCACGAATCACGGGGTTGTTCTGGTGCGAGAAGGTGCTGTTCTTGTCGCAGGCAGAGACGCAGTTCCCCGACACGATGGCCCCGTCCATCACCTCGTTGGGATGGATCAGCGTGGGAATGATCCTTTTCGCGTCCACGCCGTACACATAGGTGTCATGAAGCAACCCCTGGGATTGGAGCATGTAGAGATAGGCGACCTTGGGCAGACCCGCATGGGCAGTCATGGCCACGTTGAAAGGCGGCAGCTCGTAGCTCTCTACCACATCCGCCCTGGCGGTCTTCACCGCCGAGGCAAGATAATGGGCGACCCGGAATCCTGCCGTGCGGCAGGCGCTTTCGTAGTCGTGTTTTTCCAACCCCTCCACGGGAGTGAAAACCAACACCAGGTTGAATGTCCCGGAAAAGGGCGTGTAGGCAGCGCCCGGACCGGACATGTCCACAATACCCTCCTGAAAACCCACGATCTGCCCGCAGGTAACCACTGCGGCGCCGTCGAGCACAAGGGTCTTGCCGCTTCCGACGGTCTCCACGTCGCCGATGAAACCCGGGAACACTTCTCCCGGCCCCTCGAGCTTGCACCGGGGCTGCACCACATCCTTCACGGGCGTGATACGCGTCCGTTCTCCCGGACGGGCCACATCGACGGCAACCTCGGCAAAGCGGGAATCCGTGCGGAGCATTTCCAGAACAGCCTTTTCATCGACCGTGAGCACACCACCCTTCAGGGCAGTGACGGATCCCAGTTCCAATCCGGTAATGCTGATCTTGTGCAGTTCCAGTCTCACCGCTTGTCCCCCCCAACGGGATGTTACGCCTGCAGGAGTTTCTCCGTGTTCTCCCGGATGGATTCGAGGGTTACCTCTCCCCCGGTGATACGGGATGCGATTTCTCCTGCCTTATAGAAAAGAAACGTGGGTACGCCCATGACCTTGAGGGAAATGACCAGTCGGCGATTTTCCGCCACATTCAGCTTGCAGAAGGCCACTCGCCCTTCGTACTCTTTCGCCAACTCCTCCACCTGGGGCAAAAGAGCCAGACAGGGACCGCATTTCGGCCCCCACAGGTCCACCACCACCGGGATCTCACTCTGAAGCACGACACTGTCGAACGATTCCTTGTCCACCTCGATCACTCTCATCACCTCCTTTCCGCAAGCGGTCCCCTCGCGTCGTCCCCTGCCCCCCGCAAAGGAACAACGCGTCTTTGCACAACCGAAGAAAGACGCCATCTTCCCCTTCGGAAAGCGTGACGTGCGTCACAGAGAAAAAGAGCGGAAAAAGAACATTTTCTCCTAAGGGATCCAAAGACGATCCCGAAGAAGACTTTCCTTCATGAGTTCCATATCGAGAAAAGCCAGGTCCTCCAGCGTGTTCGAAGCAAAACCAGCATCCGCCACCGAGGTTTTCTTCGGAAGGGCATGAAACGCAAGGGCTTCCTCGAGCAGTTTGAGGGAATCCATATCGACCGGCGCGGGGAAAAGAGAAGGTTTTTGTAGAAGAACGGAACGGAACGGTTGCTGCAACGGACGGAAGTTGCCGTAGAGAGGATGCGTGAGAAGGCGCCATCCCTGGTGGACGAGATCTCTCGCAGCGACAAAAACATCCTGCGCCGTCCCCTCGATGAAACGGGAAGTGGACACATGTCCAACGATGCGGGCGTTGTTGGTCACCAACAAAACATTGACAGACATAGGTCATTCCCCCTTTTACGGGACGACGGCCTACTCTGTCCTGGTGCCCCGGAGATTCGCGCGGGCGCGCTTGCTCCTTAGGCGGGCGCGGGCACGCCCTTTCCAGAGATCCCTCCCGCCGCAATCCTTCCGCCTGAGAGATTCAGCCCGTGGGCCTTGCACCTTCGGCGCTCCGCATCCTCTTTCAGCCGGTTTCCGGAATACGGAGACTCTCTTGCGACGCTCTTCGGGATGAGCCATTTCGTATCAATCATACCACTTGTTCACAAAAGGTCAAGAAAAGAAGCCATTTCATTTTCTTATGAAAACTATTCTCTATCGGCATGCCTTGGCAATCGAATTCTTTTTTGTTTCAGATTCTAACACCTCCGTGTTTTCGGAAAGCGTGGCTTGCCAAAAACACGGAGGCATCCATCAGTTCAGAGGTATTCCCTTCCGAAAGAACTGTCCCCTGGCACTACCACTTGAGCCCCGAGAAGAAGATATAGCCGATGGCCACGGGAGCGACGACACGGCAGATCCACACCCAGGCGGTCATGAGACCGAAAGGAATGGTGCCGTTGTTGGTGACTTCCTTCTCGGCTCCGTCAAGCCATACCCATCCCACGAAAAGGGAGATGAAAATTCCGCCGAGGGGCAGAAGGATGTTTGAGGAGAGGAAATCCATGGCATCCAGAAAATCCTTGCCCGCCACTTTGGGGATGTGCCCTCCCAAGGAAAGCGCGGAGGGCACGCCCAGAAGGAAAATCACCAGCCCGAGCAGCCACGCCGCTTTGCAGCGGCTCCAGCCGAGTTCGTCCTTGAAGTAGGCAACGCAGACCTCGAGAAGCGAAATGGCGGAGGTGATGGCCGCGAGAAAGAGCAGGAAGAAGAAGAGCGCCGACCAGATCATGCCGCCGGGCATCTTGGCGAACACGCTGGGAAGGGTGATGAAGGTGAGGCCCGGGCCCGCGCCGGGCTCGACGCCGAAGGCGAACACTGCGGGGAAGATGACGAGCCCCGCCAGGAAGGCCACGGCCGTGTCGAGGAAGGACACCGTCACGGCGGAGGAGGGAAGCACTTCCTTCTTTGACAGATAACTGCCATAGGTGATCATACACCCCATGCCGAGGGAGAGGGAGAAGAAGCCCTGTCCCAGTGCGGCGAGGAAAACACCTCCGTGCACCTTGGAGAAATCGGGTTTGAGGTAGAATTCGAGTCCCTTGGCCGCACCCTCGAGCGTGACCGAACGGAAGATGAGAATGACGAGAATGACGAAGAGTCCCGGCATCATCCATTTGCAGTACTGCTCAATGCCGCTCCCGATCCCCTTGTAGACGATCCAGATGGTCATGAGCATGAAGATGGCCTGCCAGAGGATGACCTGGGTGGGATTGCTCACGAAGGCGCCGAAGGCATCTCCCGCCTTCCCCTCGGCGGCGATGGCGATAAGCCCCGTAAAGGATTTGACCATGTAGGCGAGAGTCCACCCGGCCACCACGCCGTAGAACGAAAGAATGATGAATCCTGCGATGACGCCCATCCATCCCACGAGGGGCCAGGCGCCTCCCCGGATCTTCTTGAAGGAACCGACCGCGTTGAGTCCTGCGTTGCGTCCGATGGCGAACTCCGCCAGCATGACCGAGACTCCGATGGTGAAGACGATGGCGAGATAGATGACAACGAAGGCGCCGCCGCCGTTGGCTCCGACCATATAGGGGAACTTCCAGATGTTCCCGAGCCCCACGGCAGATCCCGCCGCCGCTAAAATAAAGCCTATCCTGCTGCCCCACTGTTCGCGCTGTTCGATCCCGTTGCTCATGATCCCCCTCCTCGATGTCTCAAAGTCGTACATGTACGACGCGCAAACATCTCCAGTTTCAAGGACTCCGGTACCGATACCGTTCTTTCTCTCGTATCACCTCCCCTGCCTCCACTTTGAACCGCACATATTTCCCTGTATTTTAGTACAAGCCAAAAGCCAAGACAATGGTCCCTTCAGGAGGTACAATACTTTCAGGAATGCAAACAGTGAGAAGCCCCATCGGAACAGCGGTCCCGCCGGGGCCAATCTCGATACTCCAAGGAGAAAATCCCATGTGCCTTGCAATTCCCCATCGAATCGTAGCCATCACGGACGAACGGACCTGCCGCGCCCGGGCGGGAACCGCAGAAGTCCTCGTCAGAACCGATCTGCTCTCCTCCGTGCAGATCGGCGACAGCATTCTGGTCCATGCCGGCTTCGCCATCGAAAAGCTCCAGGAAGAGGACGGGCGGGAACTGGAGTCTCTCTGGGAAGAGATCCGTGCGCTCGAGGCGACTCTTTCCCCGGAGCCGGTCTCCGATTTCACCGACATTTCCCCCGGTATGTCCGATGGCTCCGAGCGCATGAATCATGCCTGAACGGACAGTTCCCTTCTTCGGCGGTCTCGTCTCGCGTCCGACGATCCTCATGGAGGTCTGCGGTACCCACACGGTCTCCATCTTCCGGAACGGCATCCGATCCCTTCTCCCCAAGGAACTCACGCTCCTCTCCGGCCCCGGATGCCCCGTGTGCGTCACCGACCAGAGCGAGATCGACGCGGCTCTTTCTCTGGCGTCTCTTTCCGGAGTGACCGTCACCACCTTCGGAGACCTGTTGCGCATTCCCGGACGGAATGGCTCTCTCCTGGACGCGAGGGGACGGGGCGCGGACGTGCGTATCGTCACCTCTGCCTCTCAGGCGCTGGAGACAGCCCTCAGGGAACCAGAACAGCAGGTGGTCTTCCTTGCGCCGGGCTTCGAGACCACCGCGCCGTCCACAGCGGCGGTCGTTCTGGAGGCGGCGGAAAAAAAGGCGGCCAATTTTTCCGTCCTCTCCCTCCACAAACTCGTCCCTCCCGTGCTGCGCGTTCTCGCGGCCGATCCCGAGCTGGCCGTGGATGGACTGCTTCTTCCCGGTCACGTGAGCGTCATCCTCGGCGAAGCGCCCTATTCCTTCCTTCCCGAGCGATACGGCATCGCTTGCGTCATCGCCGGCTTCGAGGCCGAAGAAATTCTGTTCGGCCTGACGGAACTGCTTCGGCAGATCCACACGAACAGACCAACGGTGCGCTCCCTCTACGGAAAAGCGGTGCGCCCGGGAGGCAACGCGAGAGCCCGAGAACTGATGGAGCGTGTGTTTCTCCCTGTGGACGCGCCGTGGCGGGGACTCGGCGTGATTCCTTCCTCCGGGCTCGCCCTGCGGAAAGAATTCCGTCCGTGGGACGCCACGCAACGCTTTCCTCTCCCGACAATCCCCGCGCAGGAGGAGACGGGGTGCCGCTGCGGCGACATCCTCACAGGAAAATTGACTCCTCCGGAATGCCCGCTCTTCGACAATCCCTGCACTCCCGCATCGCCGGTCGGCCCCTGTATGGTCTCCAGCGAAGGAAGTTGCGCCGCCCACTATCGCTACGCCCTGCGAGGCACACCATGAGTCGCCTCACCCTCGGACACGGCAGCGGCGGAAGACTGACCCAGCAGCTCGTGCACCGTATCGCCGGGTGCTTTCCCCTGAGCGGGCACGACATGGAGGATTGCGCCATCGCACCGGACGGCTCGGGGGCGACCATGGACGGATTCACCGTCACGCCCCGCTTCTTTTCGGGGGGCAACCTCGGCAAGCTCGCCGTTTGCGGTGCCGCGAACGACCTCGCCGTCCGCGGCATTCGTCCGGAACAGCTTCTGCTCAGTGTCATCGCAGAGGAAGGATTCGACGAAGAGGAACTTCTGGAGCATTTCCGGAGCGCCGGAGCCGTGTGCGGTGCTCTGGAGATGCGACTCGTTGGGGGGGACACCAAAGTGGTTCCCCGAGGAGCCGTGGACGGGCTCTTTCTCTCCGCCTGCGCCCTGGGCAGAGAAGAACCCCGCAGAGAAGAACAACTCGGAGCCGCCAGGCTGCAGCCCGGGGACACGCTCCTCCTCACCGGCTCAGCCGGACGGCACGGCGCGACCATCGCCGCGGCACGCTACGAACTGAACGTTCCGGGACTCGCCAGCGATTGCGCCGCCTTGTGGCCGTTGCTTGCTCCCCTGCTTTCCCTCCCCGGGCTCCGGGCCATGCGGGACTGCACCCGGGGAGGCGTGGGAACCGTCCTCTGCGAATGGGCGGAAAGCCGCCACCTCGGCATCTCCGTGGAGGAAAGAACCTTTCCGGCCGATCCGGGAGTTGTCTCCGTCGCCGATCTTCTCGGCTTGGATCCCCTCTATCTCGCCTGTGAAGGAACCGCCGTCGTGGCAGTCGCTCCCGGGAACGCCGCCGAGGCGCTCCGCCTCCTCCGAAGCCATCCTCTCGGCGCTGAGGCTGCGGCAATCGGCATCGTCACGGAGAACCATCCGAACCTGGTGAGCCTGACCACCCGCATCGGAGGCCGGCGCCTCGTGGACATGCCTGTGGGCGAACTGCTCCCCCGCATCTGCTGACCGGAAGCGGCAACGAGCGTACGCAAACGGGTCGGGCTGTTTCAGCCCGGCCCGCAACGTCTCTGCCGCCGCAGTCACCTCCGACGCGGACAGCACCATGGAGTTTCCGGATCCCCCGGTACGCCATCTGCGCGGAAACGAGGGATAAAAGTCCAGGCAGACCACTTCCGCCTCAACGGCTCGAACCTGTTCAGGGGATGCGGAAGACACTCGACTACGGCGGGGCTCATGTCGGCGAAGAGCCGAAACGAACCCCGCCGTGCGTTCCGGCGCTTCCGCCACAATTCCGCCGGAGATGCCCGAACCCATTACCTCCTGTTGAACAGGAACAGGGGAACAAGAAGGAAAAGCATTCCCGGCACAACACCGGTCGAGCAGCCGCCGCCACCGCCACCACCAGGTCGGGGAGTGGGAGAGGCGGTAGGAGTTCCCGTGGGTGCACCACCCATCGCGGCGGCGACGTTCAGATCGCCCCCCGTGGCAACCTTTCCTGCCAGCTCGGTGTTGACGTTCACCGCGCCGAGAATGCGAGCCTTGATCTGTGCCGCCGTCTCCGTGGGATATCGGGCCGCCAGAAGCGCCGCCGCTCCCGTCACGTAGGGTGCGGCCATGGATGTTCCGTCCCACGAAGCGTAACCGCCGTCGGAAGTGGTGCTGAGGATCTGGACGCCTGGGGCGGCAAGATGCACAAAGGCCGGGCTGTAGTTGGAAAAGTCCCCTCTCGCGCCGGAGTCATCGATGGCCGCAACGGTGATCATCCCGTCGAACTGAAAACAGGCCGGATAGGGACGCTCTCCTCGATAGTCATAGTCGGGGTTCTCCGGGTCCGACCCGGGGCCGCCGGGATTGTCGATGTCCTGGTATTCGTTTCCCGCAGAGACTACGACGAGAACGCCCGCGTCACAGACCGCCTTGATCGCCGCGCCCAGGGGGTCGGCCTCCGGGTTCACAAAGGGCGGATTCCACCCCCCCAGAGACATGTTGACCGCCCGGACGTTCAAGCCTCGGTTTTTCTGGTCCAGTGCATAATTCAGGGCTTCGATGATCTCGGCATCCGAACCTCCGTCATTGCCGTCGAACACTTTCCCCGACAGGAGTTTCACGCTCCAGTTCACTCCGGCCACGCCCACGCCGTTGTCGCCGACAGCGCCGATGCTCCCCGATACATGCGTTCCGTGCCCATCCTCATCGTCCATGATGTCCGTCGGATCAGGGGTTCCGTCGAGGCAGTTCTTCCCCCTGTTGCCGTCCAGGTCCCGGCCCATGTTCGCCCCGAGGTCCGGATGGTCGTACGTGATCCCTGAGTCGATCACCACCACATACACCGAGGCGCTTCCCGTGGTGGAATCCCACGCGGCGGGAGCACCGATGCGCTCCATTCCCCAAAGTTCCCCGTAGCGCGGATCGTTCGGCACGGCCGAGCGATGTCTGATGTAGTTGGGGCGTGCGCTCAACACCGCGGGGTTGTTCTCGAGTGCTGCAAGAAGTTCCTCCGTGCTTTTTCCGACGGAACGAAGATGGACGATGGTCTGTCCTGTCGTCGCGGAAAACGCGGCGTAGGTTCCGACCGCCTCGGCTCCGACGGAGCGGGCGAAGGCCGATGCCCGAGAGGCCAGGGCCGCCTCGAAGGCTCCTTTTTCCGCACGGGCCGCTTCGGAGAACCCGCCTTCGAGAAGCACCAGAGCCTCCCCGGGCACAAACGAGGCGGCGGAGGCCATCGATCCGGAAATCAAAAGAAATGGTAGAATGAAAAGAAGCGACAGGACAAAAGCGAATTTTTTCATGGGAGATCACCACTTTCGCCAAAATTTTGACCACAACGCCAAAGAAAGCCCATCCCGCTTCGACACGCTGTTCCGCGGTTGCATGGTGCCGCACTTCCGGAAGCCTAGTACGGTAAATTCCCCGTCGGTGTTTTCTCGAAACGACGGAGCCGCCTCAGAAAAACACGCGCCCCGCCGAGAGGGCCCCAAGGGGCAGGGCATCCCGTCCGCACAACGTGTAATGCCTCACGGTGCGGAGAGCAGTTTTTTTTCTCTGTTCGGCGCCACCGACTCGATCAGGAGATCCTGATCGAGCAGGGACAACAGTTTGTCCGCCACGTTCGAGTCTTTGGCCGCCAAATCGCTCCGGACGTGGAACATTCCCTTTCCCGTCGTCTCGGCAATCGCATCGAAAGCCCGGACCACCGTGAGTCCGTAGCGATTCGCCAGATATTCCCCCTGCATTTCGAGCATCAACGCCGTAAGAGCGCGGCGTGTCGCTCCGGTATTTCCCTGAATCGCCGCCTTGGGGTGGAACATCACGAGATATTCCCCGGGGACGCTCTTCTCCTGCGAATCAGTTCCACCGGCACTCTTCGTCTCCGCCTTCCCCTGAGAAGGCACGCAGAACACCAACCCCATCACGAGCAATACCAGAAATCGCACCATTCCGCTCCCTTTTCGTCTCCGGCCATGAAAAATTCCCACACACACTCCCCCCTCCCTCGAAACAGCAACGGTCACACGCACACTACACGATATTCACCGGCATTCGGGGTCCCGCCACATCCGAAAATCTGAAATTTTTTCCGCCGCATCGCGGCCGCACATACGGCGATGTGCCACAGGAAAAACACCCACCGGCCGGAACAAAAGAAAAAAGAGTGGGCGCGAAAAAGAGTAAAACTCTTTTCCCCGCCCACTCTATCATTTCTCCAGTTGTTATGCCGATGTCCCCACCGCTCCCTCGAGGGCTCCGATCAATTCCTCCAGAAAGGTCCGGAGAGCCTGACGCAGGCCGTCCGAGGGCTCCGTCTCCACCGGCGTCCAGCCCGCAAACCACTTCGGCGCCTCAATGGGCTCCAGAGTAGCGCCCTCTGTGCCGCGCAAACGGAACCAGTCGCCTTCCTCGTTCATGTAGTAACGGCTGGTGCCGCCCTGAAGCGGCTCCGGCGAAACCACCTCCCGGTAGGACACGCCGTCGATCTCCGTCCACTCTCCCCACCGATAGGAGAGATTCGGCGTCCCGCCCGTCACGGGCGTCTCCTCCTCCCCGTCGAGAGACGGGGGCCCCCCCATCTCGGAGGAATACCACGCGGGAGTCTCGATGGGAGTGAGCACCGCCCCCGAACAGGACGCGAGGCTGTACCATCCTCCCGCCTCGTCCATGTAATACGCAGGCCCTCCCCGCTGAGTCCCCTCCGGCGGATAGGCCCGGCAATACTTCGCTCCGTCCACCTCCACCCAATCCCCCCATTGAAGCACACCCTCCTCGCCCGGAGGGGTCAGCTCCCAGGATGGAACGGGTTTTACGGTGAAAACAGGCCCGTCCGTGATTGGAAACGGCGAGGATTTCGCCGAGGCGGCAAGGGCTTTCTCCACCAGGCTTTCAAACACCGGAGAGAGTGTTCCTTCGCCGCTGTCCCCGTCTCCCTTCAGAGACACTTCCTGGTCGCGAAGCTTCTGTCGTATCTCCGCGAGCCTCGCCACATTCTGTTCCGTCAACAAAGACTGCACGCCGCTCCATTTCGGATCGGACACGTCCCATTCCCCCGTTTCCTCGGCGAGTTGTGCCGGAAAAATCGTCCCTGTCCCACAAGCAACGCTCCACCGCTCCGTTTTCCGTTTCGGTCGTGACGCAACCGGACTTGACGAACCGGCCCGCAGAAAACGCGGGAGCGAAAACCAAAATCTTCCCCGGGAAAACTTCCGCTAAGCGCGGGGTGGTCCGAGCTGCCGCACACTTCGATTCAATGCGACAAGCGCACCTCTATGAACATGAAAATTACCGGGCGAACAGTACCTAATGATAACCTGAAAATTTAATTCGCCTCTTCTCGGGCTTGCCGTCTCACCATCGAAAGTATGAAAGATCGTTGACAGTACAAAAGCCGGAAAGCCGCCTCGAACACTGCGGCGGCTTTCCGGGACAGTACAGATGCTTTTCCCGCGGCACTCTCCCCCCGAGAAAAAAGACGGGAGCCCGCGGCGTTCTCTCCCAAGAGTGTCCTGCGCTAGCGTTTTCCGCTCAACAGGAGCAACGGAACCAGAAGCAGAAGCATGCCGGGCACGACACCCACGGAACAACCGCCGCCGCCACCACCACCGCCGGGCTGGGGCGTGGGAGACAATGTGGGCGTAATCGTTCCGGTGGGCGTGATCGTAACAAGTGCATCGAGCGCCTGATCCACCTGGATCCGCGACTTGGTGATGTTGTTCCGGTCATCCGTCACCGCAACCCCCGTACTTAGCAGTGCGTTGACAATTTCCGTCACGGAGGCGGAAGAGACTTTCGAGCGAAGGGCCGCGAACGCCCCCGCCACGTGGGGTGCCGCCATGGACGTTCCCTGCCATCCTTCGAACGTACCTCCCGGAACAGAAGATTTGATGCCCCCATCTCCGGGAACGACGATATCGTCATAGGTCTGCCCTCCCGGAGCCAAAAGCGTCAAAAACGACGCGCTGTTGGAATAGCGCGCCACTTGATCGTTCTTCGTGGTGGCTCCAACGCTCACCGCCGTGGAAATGCACGCGGGAGAACCGATGGAATCGACGTACCCTTCATTGCCCGAAGCAATAACCGTTGCGATGCCCACGGAGCGCAGATTGTCGATGAGGGCCTTCTGGGGCGCCTTCTCAACGTCGCAGGTGTTGAAGTGCTGATCTCCTCCGAGGCTCATGTTCACCGCGGCGATGTTGTAGGTGTTCCGGAGGTTATAGATTCGCTCCAGCCCCTTCATCCAGTCCGAATCATATGTAAGAGCGCAAGGGGCATTGCCGTCGCAATAATCATCGCTGTCAAACCGGGAGAAAACCTGAACGGCAATGATTCCCGCGTCCGGAGCGACACCGGTGGCGGCGGCCCCGTCAATGGTACCCCGTCCGGCCACAATGCCCGCCACGTGGGTGCCGTGATCACACCCATCAACACTACACTGAACGCCCGAACCGGCCGCCGTGGATTCCGTCACACCACCCGGACAAACCGTCGTCGCATTATGCGGTGGATAATTACTGGAATAGCATGCCTCGGAGACAACTTTTCCGGTCAGAAAAGAGTGTGTTTTGTCCACGCCCGTATCCAGAACCGCAACGACCTGTCCGCTTCCCGTGGCACCCTCCGCAACAAGATTTGCTCCACCGATAAGAGGCACACTTTGAGGAAGAAGTGGCTTACTTATTTTATCCTCCTGAATTGAAATCACATTCCCATCGGCGACAAGCGCTGTAAGCTCATCCGCATTAACTCGCAAAGCAAGATAGGGAACCGTTTCGAAACGCTTGACTCCACGGGGAGAAAATCCCTTCGCGGTGAGGCTCGCCAGTACATTTTCCTGTCCTCCGGCAATGGCACTTCGCTGATTTGCAGCCTGGAAGACGGAAAGAGAGCCCTCTGGGGAAAATTCCGCCTTGAAGCCGACGATGACGGGTACCTCTCCCTGTTTTTCAACGAGCTTCGAAAGAGCCGAAAGCGTCTCCGACGAAACCGCAGCAAATGCATTCACGGAAGAGAGCAACACCACCAATGCCACAAAAACAAAAACGGTACCCATTACTTTCAAGGTCGATTTCCCATCACCTCGATTGTCCTTCAGGCACATTCCAGACCACTCCCCTCTCGTCGAAAAAACCCAAACACACGTTTCCTCTTGCCGCGTCCATCAACATGCTCTTATTCTCGAATTTCACGACGTCCCGGACGTCCCTGAAATTCCGGATGGTGCCGACAGGGAATCCTCCCGGAGAGAAAGTACCTCCTGATCCCTGACCAGCAGCCAGAACCCCGCCTCGTCGACAATCACGGCAAAGAAGGGGATCGTATCGAAGGTTTTCAGAGTTTGCCTGTCAAATCCCGCATTTTCCAGAAGTCGCTCCAAAACCCGCCGCCTCACGATACCGATCTGCTCCCGTTGCTTCAGAACGGCTTTAGGACCTTCCAATTCGCCCTCGGGGCGAAAGGGGACGCGCAATTCCACAAGAAGCCGCACGTTTCCTTCCTTCCGTACCTGCTCGAAAAGCAATCCCAAGTGTCTTGCTTCCTCCTGCGCGCGCTCCGTCCCGGATTTGCCGGGAGCAGCCTCCGCCCATCCGGAAACCAAGCCGAGAAGAGCGAAACACAAAAAACTACAAAACAGAACACCCATGGCGGACATTTTCCACGCGGACACCACATGCAGTTTTGCTCTCATTTCTTCACCTCCTCCGCTATCGCGCTCTCGCATCAAAGCAGCAGGAAACCTTCAAATCACTCTAGCAGAAAACGCTCTCTCTTTGCAGTGTCTTTAGACCCATTTTTCTTCGTTGCAGTGTAGCTCTTCCACGAAGCGGGAATCGGTGCCGTCTGAAAGCGAGAGGGGCTCCCCCGGGGGGAGCCCCTCTCGCTTTCAGCAACAAATCCTCTTTACAGATCCTCTTTCTCGGTCGGCCCCATGTCGCCCGCGCCATTTTCCGGCCGTCTCACGGCCAAACGCAGACACGTTCTCCGAAAAGTGTGTCTTTCTCTTTCTATCTGTTTCGGATCATGAGCTTCACGGCGGTACGGCTCTGGCCGTCGATTTCGATGTCCGCAAACGCGGGAACACAACAGATGTCCAGCCCGTTCGGCGCGAGATAGCCCCGTGCAATGGCGATGGATTTGACGCCCTGGTTCACCGCTCCCGCACCTATGGCCTGAATCTCCACTTCCTTGCCAGCCCGGACAATGGAGGCAATCGCACCCGCTACTGCGTTGGGATTGCTGTTGGCACTGACCTTAAGCATTTCTACCGTCATGACTCCGGCACCTCCCTGAGGGCTCGCCTTTTCCGGTGACAGCCTCTGGAACCCCTCCGCCCCGCGTACTCGATTTCGACAGCAGCTTCGAGCCTGGTTCATCCATGTGGATCGGCTCCGGCATCGTCTTCCTGAGAGCCTTTGCATGGTCCCCCGTCAAATATTCGAGGCGCTGCAACAGAGGAAAACCGTCACAGACGGATCTGCAAGCGCCGTATATGGAGAGCTCTTCCCGTCTCCTCGTCGATGTCGACCACCACGCCGCAGAGGCGAAGGTCGTTCTCGCAGACGGAAAATTTGGAGGGCAGGCCCGTCAGGAACCGGGAGAGCGTCGTCTCTTTCTCCATGCCGATGACGCCGCCGTGTCCTCCCGTCATGCCCACGTCCGAGAGAATCGCCGTACCACCGGGAAGAACATCCTCGTCGGCGGTCTGTACGTGCGTATGAGTCCCCACCACCGCCGAAACGCGCCCCTCGAGATACCGAAAAAGGGCATATTTCTCCGATGTGGCCTCGGCGTGAAAATCGACGAAGACCGCCTGCTCGGAAATCCGCCCGAGCAGGAGATCCGCCGTCCGAAAAGGACAATCAAGGGGAGGCATGAACGTCCTGCCCTGCAGGTTCAGTACCGCCAGGCGGGCGCCGCCCCGCTCGAGAACGGTCCACCCCTGACCGGGGCAACCCTCGGGATAGTTCGCGGGCCGCAACACCCGGTTTTCTCCCGCGAGAACGGGAAGAAATTCCTTCTTGTCCCAGATGTGGTTTCCTCCGGTAAGACAATCGACTCCCAGAGCGAACAGTTCCTCCATCACCTTCTCGGTGAGGCCGAAACCGGCCGCCGCGTTCTCGCCGTTGGCGAGGATGAACGTGAAGGGACCGTCTTCCTCCCGGATACGGGGAAGGAGTTCCCGCACGAGATCCCTTCCGGGCCTGCCCACCACGTCGCCGATGAAAAGAATACGCATGATTATTTCGCGTACTCCACTGCCCGGGTTTCCCGAACCACCGTGACCTTGATCTGCCCGGGATATTTCATCTCGTCCTCGATCTTCCTCGCCACATCGAAGGCCATTTTCTGGATCGACCCGTCGTCGGTGAGGTTGGGAACGACCATGACCCGCACCTCGCGCCCCGCCTGGATGGCAAAGGCCTTGGAGACACCCTGAAACGCCTTGGCCAGGCTTTCCAATTTCTCCAGGCGCTTGATGTAGGCATCCAGGCTCTCCCGGCGCGCTCCCGGCCGGGAAGCGCTCACCGCGTCGGCGGCGGCGACGAGAACCGCATACACCGTCTGAGGCTCCTCGTCCTCGTGATGGGAGGCGATGGCGTTCACCACCTCCTGTGGTTCGCCGGCCTTACGGGCGATATCCGCTCCGATGACCGCATGGGGGCCTTCCACCTGATGGTCCACGGCCTTGCCGATGTCGTGGAGCAGACCCGCCCTGCGGGCGAGGGATTCGTCAAGCCCCAGTTCGGCGGCCATCATACCCGTGAGGTGCGCCACCTCCAGACTGTGCAGGAGGGAATTCTGTCCGTAGCTTGTCCGGAATCTGAGCTGCCCCACGAGACGCACCAGATCCTGGTGCATGTTCTTGATTCCCGTGTCGAGAAGAGCCTCTTCGCCGGCCTCAAGGATCTGCTCCTCCACCTCGCGCTGGGCCTTCTCCACAAGCTCCTCGATCCGGGCGGGGTGTATCCGGCCATCCACGATCAGCCTTTCGAGGGAACGCCGGGCAACTTCCCGGCGGACGGGGTCGAAACTGCTCACGGTGACCGCTTCGGGCGTGTCGTCCACGATGAGATCCACACCGGTGAGAGTTTCGAAAGCGCGGATGTTGCGTCCCTCTCTGCCGATGATGCGCCCCTTCATTTCGTCGGAGGGAAGGTTCACCACGCTCACGGCCACCTCCGACGTGTGTTCCACCGCACAGCGCTGAATCGCGGTGGAGATGATCTCCGCGGCCTTCTTGTCGGCTTCGCGCTTGGCCTTCTCCTCAAGCTCCTTGAGACGAAGTCCGATGATGTGATCGGCCTCCCGCTCCACCTCCGCAAGGAGAACCTGCTGCGCCTGCTCCCTCGTCATCCCCGCCACTTCTTCGAGTCGGCGCACCTGCTCCACCTTGATCGTCTCGATCTCATCCATGCGGGACTTCAGCGTATCCTGACTGATCTTGAGCTCCTCTTCCTTGCGGGTAAGGGCATCGAGCTTGCGGTCGAGATTCTCTTCCTTCTGTTCCAGGCGGCGCTCCACTCGCTGTTGTTCGTTCCGCCTGTCCTTGATTTCCTTCTCGACGTCCTGGCGAAGCCGAAGGGCCTCCTCCTTCGCTTCCGTGAGGATTTCCCTCTTCCGTTGCTCCGCCTGTGATTCCGCGTCCTTGAGCATCCGTTCCGTCTGGGCTCGCGCTCCGTCGAGACGTTTCTCTTCGAAGGCCTTGCGGAGGAAATATCCCACCGCAAAGCCGACTGCGACACCCGCCGCAATCAACAACATCTGCATCAGTTGCATCGGTGTCTCACCCCTTATGGAATTGTCAAAGTTCGGCCTCTCTATGGAGTCAATGGTTCATATCCTCTGGAAGCCATTGGTCTATTGTACTGGTTCGGACGCATCGTCACAAGTGCGGCAAGAGGAAGACGCGTGAGGAAATGCCTCTCTCTCAAGGCTCGGACCGGGGAGGTGTTCCTCCCTCCGAACCGGAATCTTCGTTTTGTGTTTCAAGGAGGGAATCAAACCGGGAAAGAAGCGCCCGCAGCTCGCCCACGAGATCCCGACGCACGTCCCGGACGCGGGCGAGCTCTCTCCGGGCTGTCTCCACCTGGTTGCGGGCTTCGCCGATCAGGTGCTCGGCCTTGGCCTGGGCCTCGGCGATGACGGCATCGGCCTGTCGTTCCGCCGCACGGACCCGCTCCTCCGCGCTCCTCTGCGCCATGAGAAGCGCTTCCTGCAGCGAGTCCTTAAGGCCCCGATATTCCTTCATCTGCTCTTCAAGCTGTTGAATGCGCCGCTGCTGTTCCCTGTACTGCTCCGTATAGGCGTGAATGCTTCCCGCCACCTGGTCGAGAAAGGAATCCACCTCGCTCTGGTCGTATCCCCGAAGCGCACGTTTGAACTCCTGATTGGCCACGTCCATGGCGGAAAGCAGTTCCTTCTCGCTCACGGTTCCTCCTCCCCTCCGGGTCCGACCTGCACCTGAGATCGTTCCTCGTCGCTTTCCGCCCTTTCGTCTTTTTTCTCCGTGCGGGCCATGTCCCACTCCTCCAAAACCGTCACATCCGAAAGCGCAAGAAAGACTCCGGGAGCGATCCGCCGCACGTCCCCTTTTTCCGCGTAGGCAACGCTGCAGACGAAGTCGAGAATGCTCTGTCCGACGCCGCGTTCGCAGGTGCGAAGATCCATCAGGACAAGGCGTCCCTGCCGGAGCGCTTCACCGAGGGCCTCCCTGCGTTCGATGCAGGCGGATCCCCTGCAGAGGACCAGCGTGGTCTCGGAAGGCAGCGGTTCGAGAACGCGCCGCTTTCGTTCCTGAAGAACGTCGTCCTCCACGGCGATATCCTCCACTTCTTCGAGAATGCCCAGTCGAACGAGAAGTCGCTCAAACATCCTCCGCCCCTCCTCTCGGGCCGAAAATCGCGCTGCCGATTCGTACCATTGTGCTTCCCTCTCGAATGGCCAAAGCGAAATCACCACTCATGCCCATGGAAAGTTCCGGAAAAGAGCGTCCGAAACGACAGGCCAGATCGTCCCGAAGCGTCCGCAAGCGGACAAAGGCCGCTGCCGTCTCACATTCTCCTCCCTCCAGCGGCCCGACGGTCATGAGCCCCTCCACGGAAAGGAAAGGACACTTCTCAAGGAGATGCTCCGTCAGCGCCGGAGCCGCCTCAGGGGAAATACCGTGTTTGCTCGCCTCTCCCGACGTGTTCACTTCGAGCAGCACCGAAAGCGTCCTCCCATCCTCGCCGGCGATTCGGGAGAGATCTTCGCCGAGTCGAATGGAATCGACACTCTGGATGCACGAAAAGAGTTCTGTCGCCTTCCTGGCCTTGTTTCGCTGAAGATGGCCCACGAGATGCCATGAGGTCCATGGCTGCGGCACGCCACGGTGACGGAGTTCCGCCTCCCAGGTGGGCCGTTTGGCCAACGCTTCCTGGACGCGGTTTTCCCCAAGGATATCCACGCCCTCCAGAGCCGCGGCGACCATGGCGGAAACGGGGTGGTACTTCGATACGGCCACAAGACGTATCGAGGCGACATCCCGGCAGGACTGTCCGGCCGCTTCGGCCATGCGCTCCCGGACCTCCCGGGTGCGACGCCGCACCATTGTTGCAACATCCTCGTTCCGAATCATCCTCGGCCCTCCCGGAATTTCTCTCCTCCAGGGTACACAGGCAACCTCAAGGAGACGGCCCCTCTGGCATACTTCGTTCCTCTAAAATCTACCACAGTTTCACCCGTCCTTCCCGGGCGCCTTCAGCAGAGAGAAGAATCAGCGCCCCGGGCACAAGACCTTCCGTGACGAGAAAACGGCGCTCCGAAATGGGGAGTCCCGTAACTTCCTGGAAGCGCACGCTCGATCCCGTCACGAGAAACACTCCTTCCCGCATGTTCCGGACAGTCACCGCCCCCTGGGGAATTACCACACCCGTCATGGCCGCCCCCTCGAGAATCCACTGCTCGTTCCGACGGGGCAAGAGTTCCAGCGGAAACACGGGAAGGGAGCAGTAGACCTTTGTCCGCACGCCGAAATGCTTCGCCGTCCGTATCACGGCCACGATCGGCGGAACATCCTTTCCTGTTCGGACGGAGAGAACGTTACGCCGCACATCCCGGTCCACCGCGGGAGTCCGCGTCACATAGGCCACGAAACGCAGATCCTGGGGCATCGGAAGAAATTTGCCCAGGGGGTCGCCTTTTTTGATCCGGGATCCGGAAGAAATGAACCTGGCCTGCGGTGCTGAAGGAATCGGTCCATCCCCTTCCCAGATGGCACCGAAAAGCCACGAATTCTCCTTTCCGTCCAGAGCGGGAACGAAATACCCCGCGCCGGGAGCCCGGAACGCCTTTCCTCCGATCACCGCCAGGACATCGCCCTTGGCGACCCGAAAAGGAGCGTTTCCTCGGGAAAAGTGAATCTCTCCGTCCCGATCCGCCCGGAGAACTTCCTCCCGCCAGAGGAGCGCCACATCGAGGGGGTGTTCCTCCACGTGCATCCACGGCTGTGCCCAGGCGACTCGGGGATGCATTTCCTGGTAATGACGCCACCACGCAAGATACAGGGCAACGGCCCCAGCCACGATGATCGTCACGATGAACCACCAGGCCCATCGTCGCAACGTCTCCCGAAGGTTCCGGCGTGGCGTGGCATCGCTCACGACAGGTCCGTCACCTCCTGAAGACGGTCCACCGTGCACCACGCGCCGGCGGCGAGAAGCTCCGGTGCCCCGAAGTTGCCCGTGGTGATCCCCACACCACGGACTCCGGCAGCAGCAGCGGTCTGCATGTCCACATCCGTGTCACCCACATAAAGGGTTTCTTCCGCGGCGCTGCCGAGGACGGCCAGAGCATGCTCCAACGCATCGGGAAAAGGTTTCGGCCTCGTGATGTCCTCGAGCCCGACGACGACATCGCAGAGAGTGTCCAGAGCAACACACTCCACCACCCGGCGGGCGAAACGACGGTTCGAAACGACCCCGGTGCGGCACCCCCGCTCCCGCAATGTCCGAAGCGTGGGAACGGCGTCGTCGAACACCAGCAGTCCCGCGTACTCCTCCTCCCGGCAACGCGCCCGGTAAATGTCGAGCCACCTGGGCTCGTAGCTTCCCCAAAGACGCACCAGGGCATCTTCCATGGGAAGACCTATGGTCGCAAGGACCTCCTCTTCCGTGACGGTGCGTAGATTTCCTTCCAGGGCAACTATGTTCAGACAGCGGGTGATGGCGGGAGCACTGTTCACGAGCGTCATGTCGAAATCGAAAAGCACCGTGGTCGTCACGGCGTCACCTCCAGTACAAAGCCTTTCAGGTATCCCGTCTCCGGCACCTGGACAAGCACGGGATGATCCGCACCCTGATGCAGCTCCGCCAGGATGCGGAGTTCCCTTCCCGCATCCCGCGCCGCATCGTCCAGCGTGGTGCGGAGCATTTCTCCGCCGAAGGCGGCGCTGCAGGAGAAGAAAAAGAGCGTCCCTCCCGGCACCAGCATCTTGAGTGTCCGCAGGGCGAGTTCCTTGTATCCCCGGCGGGCCGCTTCAATCTGATCCTTTCCCGGCGCGAAGGGGGGTGGATCCACCACAGCGACATCAAAACGCTCCCCGGCCCGCTCCAGATTCCGGAGCGCCTCGAAGGCGTTGCCGCACATCCGCCGCAGCCTGTCCGGAAGCGCGTTGCGAAGGCGGTCCTCCTCCGCCGCCGCCAGTGCCTCTTCGGACTGGTCCAGCGCCACCACCTCCGCCGCACCGAAGGAAAGGGCGTGGAGGCCAAAAGCTCCCTGGTAGCAGAAGGCATCAAGAACACGGGCACCCGGAGCGAGTCCGCGGAGGAGACGCGGAAAGGTCCGCACGTCCAGATACGCTCCCGTCTTCTGTCCTCCCAGCGGGCGCACGCCCGCCAGAAGATCTCCGTACCGCACGGGAATCACCGCATCCTCCGAGAGGGTGCCTTCAAGGACACACCGCTCCCGGGGAAAGCCCTCCCTTTCGGCAACACGCACATCGTTGCGCAGCACCACTGCCTCGGGAGCGAGACACTCCCGCAGCACATCCAGCAGAAGCTCCTTGTTTCTGTGCCATCCCGCGGAGAGCATCTGTACCACCGCCACGGGACCGTAGACATCCACCACGAGCCCTGGCAATCCGTCGCCTTCGCCGGAGATGAGGCGATAGGCATCCTCTCCGGCACACCAGATCCGACGCCGCCGGAGTGCCGCCGCAAACCGTTTCCGAAGAAGCTCCTCCAAAACCGGACGAGTCTCGGTCCAGGCAAGAACCCGACAACACAGAGAGGCCCCGGGATTCCAGAATCCCCATCCCAGCACGTGCCGACGATCTCCGAATGCAAGCAGCTCTCCCGAAGGCGCCTCGGGGAAACCCGCCGCATGACCACGAAAAAGCCAGGGATGCCTTGCAAGAACACGATCCATTCCCTTGGCGTTCAGGACAAGGCGCATGGCCCCTCTTCCCTCCCTCCGTTTTCCACACCATGTCGGAGCGTCACGAAACCGGTCCCGAAGAGAATTCATCCTCTTCCATACCCTCGAAACGCATCTGCTCTCCCGCCGAAGTCGCCGGAAGAAGTCCGAGCAGGACTTTCATCGACAGGGCGTTCCGTACCGCAAAATCTGCGGCACAATTGTTGAAGAGCACGAAAACCCGCCCTTCACTCCCCAGCTCCGAGAGGATTCGCTCCTTCCAGGAACGAAGCTCCTCCATGGAATAATTGTAGCCGAAGCGCTCCGCAACGGAAGCCCCCGGCTTTTTCCACGCTTCGACATTACGCCCGTGGAAACGAAGGACCGTTCCCCATGAAGCGGTGCGAAACCAGTGGGGCGGCACCGTCCAGGAAAGCTCCGGCTCGTCCACGGCCACATAGGCGAGATTCTCCTGCCGAAGGACATCGAGAAAGGTCTGCTGCGCCGTCTCTTCGATCCACGAGCGATGCCGCACTTCCACCGCCGCTTTCATGGGACGACAGACCTCGGCGACGCGCCGCAGATACGCGAGGCGTCGTTCCTCGAAACGAAACCAGGGAGGGAGCTGAAAAAGCAGGTACCCGAGCCGCCCCAAAGAATGCAGCGGCAGCACCGCCCGGTGGAAACGCTCCCAGAGTGCGCTCCGGAGCGCCAGGGGAAGGTCCTCCAGACTCGGGCGCTCCACCGAGACGGGAACGGCTTCTCTTGCCCAGGGAGGAAAGTGCGCACGGGGAACGCGATGATACGTGAAGAGCCCGAAAACCTTGATATTGAACAGAAAGTTCCGGGGCGTCCTCGCCACCCAGCGATAGGCCGCATCTTCCCGGGGAATCGCATAATAGGAACTGTCCACCTCCACGGTGTCGAAACGGGACGCGTAGTATCCCAACCGCCCCCGGGCATCCCGGATACCCTCGGGATACCAGCCGCTTCCGACGAGTCCCTTGTCCGTCCAGGAACACGTTCCCACACGCAGCTCTCCCACGGATGCTCCCGCCCCCTCCGCACCTCTTTCGCTTCCTGCCGAAGAAAGACCGGCATCGTTTGATTATAGTGGTTGCGTACTGCTTCTCAAACCCGTTTCTTCTCCGGGTTCACCTCCTTCCGTACATTCGGGCAGAGACCTTGTAAAATACCGCCTCCGTCGTGTCGAACCGAACATATTTCTCCTCGCACTCATCTTCCCTAAACGGGATCACTTTCGCATCTAGACGAATGTATACCATTATTCGCTCTCGTATATCGATTTGGACAATGTTTTTGAGGGGGAACCTATTGCAAGTTGATCTATTTTATGGTACATTTCCGGCCATTGAGAAAAAGATACCAACACTCACCATCCAGATAATCGAGGGGGTTTTGCGGATGAAAGACAAAAGGCCGTCGGAAATGTTCGGGGAACTCGTTTTCTCTCGGCGGGTCATGGCAGGCAGAATACCAAAGGATGTGAACGAAAAACTCCAGGCCGCCATCGAAGGGCGGGAGAAACTCGACAACTCCGTCGCGGGGATCGTTGCCGCCGCGATGAAGGAATGGGCACTCTCGAAAGGCGCCACCCACTACACGCACTGGTTCCACCCCCGAACGGACCTCACGGCGGAAAAGCACATGGCTTTTCTCAATGTGGACAACGAAGGACTTCCCCTCGAATCCTTCTCGGGGGGCGAACTCATCCAGAGCGAGCCCGACGCCTCCTCTCTCCCCTCGGGGGGAATGCGTTCCACCTTCGAGGCCCGAGGATACACCGCCTGGGATCCCACCAGCCCCGCCTTCGTCGTCGGCAATGGAGACGGCGCCACGCTCTGCATTCCTTCGGTGTTCTTTTCCTATGACGGAACACCTCTGGACATGAAAACTCCCCTCCTGCGGGCCATCAATGCCATCGAGGAACGGGCGCTTCGCCTGCTTCGCCTCTTCGGCAACCGGGGAGTCAAATGGGTGCACGCCACAGTGGGAGCGGAACAGGAGTTCTTTCTCGTCGACGAGGAACTCGCAAGGAAACGCCCGGATCTGCTTTTCTGCGGCCGCACGCTCCTGGGCAATCTGCCACCCAAAGGACAGCAGATGGAGGATCACTACTTCGGATCCATCCATCCCCGCGTTCTCGCCTGCATGGAAGAGATGGAGGACGAACTCGCGAGGCTCGGCATCGTCGTCCGGACGAGGCACAACGAGGTAGGACCCGGGCAGTTCGAGTTCGCACCCCAGTTTTCCGAGGCCAATCTCGCCGCCGACCAGAACCAGATCATGATGGACATCATGCGCAAGACAGCCCGTAAGCATGGTTTTCGGCTTCTTCTCCACGAGAAACCCTTTGCGGGACTCAACGGAAGCGGCAAACACACGAATTTCTCCCTTCAGGACAGCGAAGGGCGCAACCTGCTGAATCCTTCCGTGAGCAATCAGAAGCGGGGACTCCAGTTCCTCGCCTTCCTGGGCGCTCTCCTTCTCGGCGCCTCCAAGCACGGCGGCCTGCTCAGGGCTTGTATCGCCTCTCCCGGAAACATGCATCGCCTTGGAGGCAACGAAGCGCCTCCGGCGATCATGAGTGTCTACCTCGGGGATTTTCTGAACCGCCTCCTGGAGGACATCGAAGAGGGCCTGCCCGAATTCGGGACCATCAAGGGAGAGATCGACCTCGGTTTGAGCAGGCTTCCTGCCATCCGTTCCGACAACTCGGACCGCAACCGCACCGCTCCCATCGCCTTCACGGGAAACAAATTCGAATTCCGCGCCCCCGGAGCACCCCAGTCTCTCGGAGGTCCCCTGACGGCACTCTTTTCCCTCTGGGCATGGGGCATCGAAGAGGTTGCGAATCGACTCGAAGCGAACCTGAACGCAGGAAAGGAACTTCCCGACGCTGCGCTGGACGTGATCCGCCATGCCGCCGCGACAAGTCGCAACGTGCGTTTCGAAGGAAACTGCTACACCCAGGAATGGGCCGAGGAAGCACAGCGCAGGGGACTCCCCGTGGCCCACAGCACTCCCGATGCGCTGCGCCTCTTCCTCACGCCTGAGAACCGCTCCCTGCTGGCCGATCTCGGCGTCATGAGCGAGCGGGAGATTCACGCCTACTACGAGACGCGACTTCACCAGTTCAACACGACCATGAACATCGACATGGGCGTTCTCGCCTCCATGGTCCGTGAGGGCGTGCTTCCCGCGCTGGCAAAACAGATCACCCTCGAGGGAAACGCCCTTTCCCACCTTCCCGCCGCTGCGGCGGAAGGCCCCTGCGGTGTCGTCCTCGAAAAACTGGGACGTCTCAAGGCGGATCTCCACGAGGCAGTACAACGTCTCGAAGCGCTGCAGGCGGACCTGGACACGCTCCCCATCGAGGAAGAGGCGGAGGGAATGGTCCGCAAAGCCATTCCTCTCCTGGAGGGCATCCGCGGCCTGTGCAACGAAGTGGAGCGCAACGTGGCGCTGGAGTTCTGGCCCTACCCACGTTACAGGGAACTCGCCACCCTCAAATAGCCCAACTTCGCGGACGGCAGGCCTACCCCACCTGTCGTCCATTACCCCCATACCCCACACTGCAGCAGAAAGGCCGGGCGATTTGCCCGGCCTTTCTGCCGTTCTGCGTAGACAACACACACGACTCGCCGTTCTTCTTTTGTTCCTCCACCTGTTCCCCTGGCGGAACCGAGGGCGAGAGTGAAGCACTGCCGTTCCTCCACTTTCTTCAGCCCCATCACGAGCAGCTCCGCACGGGGGATATGGTAGTCCCGATAGCAGTCCCGCTCCTTGTCGATGGAACCTTTGGCGCAAAGAAGCTGCGCAACATAGAATTCTTCCTTGCGGGAACACAAAATGTATGGCACGGAAACCCCACGACAAGATGGACCAGTGACGAGAGAGTTCTGTTCGACGAACCTCCGGGAATCTCCTCCCGTTCCGAAAAGAGGCGCTTTGCCCACTGTTGCAAGGCTACTTACTGTACGCCATCTTTCTCCTGTCCGGCACAGTGCCATTCTATAACGAAGACCGGATGAAACGGGATCCCCAAAAAAACGGGAGAGCCCCGAGGGGCTCTCCCGTGGTGTTACAGGATAGAGCGTGTTGCCGATTCGCGGACTACTTCTTCAACAGAACCGCGAGAGGTGCGAGAAGCAGCAGGGCCAGAGGAGCGAAGCCCGCGTTGCAACCGCCACCACCGCCGCCACCGCCAGTGGTGGGCGTGGGAGCGTCGGCCAGCTTGCAGACGGCAACCTTGAACTCCACCTTGCCAGCCTCGTCGCTGAGGTCGTAGTCGCCGCCGTCGGCGATCTCGTACTCGTCAACCGCTGCGAGCGCAAAGTCGCTGGCGGTCGGGAGAGCAAGGGCTTCCCACGTGCCGTCCGTCTTCATAGCGATCACGGAGTAAGAGGAGTAAGCGGTGACTTCGACAACGGCACTGGTGCCACCGTCAGCGAGATCGCCTGCAACCGTGTCGGCTCCGAGAGTACTGCTGCACACCTTACCCTCGGGGAGCTTCTCTTCGGCAGCAGCCTTCTCCTCGTCGGAAAGTGCTTCCTGGGTGAAGGGCTCCACAAGTCCCTTGTACGCAACGCCTTCGGCGGGCGTGGGGGTAATCGTGGGCTCTGCGGACCAGGGGGTCATGAGTCCGAGCGGGTCGGAAATCATATGATCTGCCGTCCCGTCGAAGATCACAAAGTATCCGTCCTGAGCCTTCACGTAGTTGCCATCCGCAGGCACACCGTCGACGAACACGGCATAGAACGTGAGCTCAAGTTCCTTGTCGGCAGCCCACGCAGCCTTCACGGAGTAGGTCTTGTCCTGGGAAGGCCACAGGTGGAAGAAGTTCTTGATACCCTGAGCCGTACCAGCGTTGGTAGCAATCTCCACAAGGTTATTCCATGTAGAAGCATCATCCTTGTCGATCTGCTTGCCGAGGGTCATCACGCTGAAGAAGGCATCGACGGGACCCCGGCCAACTGCGGGAACATTGCCCAAAGCAGTGGTAATAGCTTCCTTCGCTGCCTTGAGCGTAACATTGCTGTCCTTGAAGTCGGACTTCTTGAAGTACACACTCACGCGAAGCGGAGAAATGAGAGTCTTCTCACCAATTTCATCCTTCGTGGGAGTGATGGTGAAGTTGGCGCTCTTCAACACCTCGGAACCCGTAGGAGGATTGGGAATGACCCGAGCCAAGTTGCAGTCGAGCGTCGTCTTGGGAGCGCAGCCTTCGAGGCAGATATCGAAAAGCTCTGCAGCCGTCACGCCGATAGCCGTGGCCACATTATTCTTCACCGTTCCCTCGAAGCTCATGCCGCGCAGGTTGAACACCTTCGCGCCGCCGAAACAGGGATCACTGGTACTGCTGAAGTTGATGCACTCCGTGTCAAACCATACCTGAGGCTGCATGGTCGTGGTCTCGCAGAAACGATCCGTCGCTTCGACCAAATCGCACGCGCGCTGCATCTCGTAGATCATGTACCGCTCGTTGCCGGTGATATCGAAGGAGAGAGCGGGCAGACCGAAATACATGCCATGTCCCGGCGTGAGAGTTCTCGCCGCAGCAACATCAACGGAAACTGCATTGCGATCGTTCAGCAGGAAGTACTGTGCATACACGCCAGGCGTCAGGTTACTCACGTTCTCGGTCTTCGTCGTATTGATGTAGACGAGGGGATCCCACTGACCGAGAAGGTCCGGGCTGAGCATGAAACGCATTTTGTAACTGTTCTGTGCGAAAGTCTTATACTCGACCACCGGTTTCCAGTCGAAAGAGGTTGCATTGGGCACGGCCCTGTGAGGATACTTGTTGAGGATGGACTCCACAACCCAATCCCGCTGGTAGACCTTGGAACGGTCCTTCGCCACAACGAAGGGACCGAGGTCGAGCGTGTGCTTCAGCGAAGCATGTCCCGTGGCCCCGATGGCCTCATCGAAGATGACCATGTCATCCTTGTGGGCGAAGGTGAGATAGGGATCCTCCGTTGTGGGAAGGAACTGCCACCGCTTGTCGATCCCTTCGCAGGGGACATAGACGAAAATGTCTGCGGAATACGTATGCGTAGCATCGGGAGTAACGATAATCCGGTTCTTGTACACCCCGTCGCATGTGAGCGGGCAGCACACTTCGAATCGGACCGGGACATCCGCGGAAGATGCGGTTTTCCAGCTGTCGAACTGGAAGTATTCCGGCGTCGATCCGGGCTTCATGGACTTCATCTGGGGCAGCGTCGCATCGTCACTCAGGAAGAGGCGCGTATGCCCCTTGGTTCCCCAGTCGACTTCGCTCCAGGAACTGCCCGTAAGGAAATCCACCGACGCATTCAGCGCGGTCTCATCAAAGGAAATCTTGAAATACTGAGTCTTTCCCAGTACGTTCGTCGTCTCCGTCGCGCGAATGAAGAGATGGTCAAAAGAAACTCTCGTTGACGCATCCCCAGACATCACATAAAGACCGTCCTCACTGACGATGACCGTGGGGATGGCCTTCGCCGTGTCACAGGAAGCCGTGAAGAAATACTTAATTGCGGCATCCTCACTCGGCACACCCTTCACCCACACACTCGCATCAGCGGTATCATTGCCATCCTGCTGATAGTAACCGAATGTGGCGTTGGTGTTGTTCTCAACACTACTTTTGAAGGGGCCGGGAACCGTGTGGGCCGCGGCGAACGCGGTCCCGCTGACGAGCAATGCAAGGCAAAGAGCTACTGCCATGAAGATTGCCTGCGTCCTTTTCACTCACTACCACTCCTTCCATGTTCTTGCCCTAAAGACGATTCCGCTGCGTTCCGTAAAACCGCCTTGCCTTACCCAGTTCTTCGCTCCGCACCACCCCCTCGGAAGCTATAAGGCCATTTCCTGCTGTGCTGTCCTGTCCGTTTTCTCTCCACGCAAGCTCCGAGCCTGAGGGAGCGTGGATTTTGCGTGGATTCTACCATCATCCTTTGGGCCGATCAAGCCCGAAAGCACCTCCAGATACTACCTTTTCTTGCGCTTTTCGTCAATTCTTTCCGGTGTTTCCTTCCTGCAACACAAGTCCCGTCACGGCAACGAGCCAGCTCATTCTTTCCCGATCCTGCCCCCTCTCGATCCGCCAGGGCGAGGCACTTCCGTCCGGGGCGACATAACAGGAGGCGGGCTCCGCCCGCCAGTCCGCGCCTTCGGGGATCCACTGCATCGGGAGCGGCCGCCACTCCTCTTCCGTGCCGCTTCCGCCCCCGGCGGAAATCGCCGCCGTGATGCGCCCACTCTCGACGGAAAGCCGCACCACCCGAAATTCGCCGGCACGGTCCGCCGCCTCCCAGAGCAAGCGCTGCAGCAGGCGGGCGTCCGGTTCGGTACGGGCAAGGACGCGGGGAATCACCACCAGCGCGAGAACCGACAGAATGCCCAGCACCACCGCAAGTTCGAGGAGGGTGAATCCCCGGGACGACAGGTTACCAGTTCGTGATGTCCGCGTTGTTTCCCTCTCCTCCCTCCACGCCGTCGGGCCCCAGGGAGAGCAGGTCGATCTCACCGTGATCACCGGGATTGCGATAGAGGTAGGAATTGCCCCAGGGGTCGACGGGAACCTTCTTGAGATAGCCGCCGGAACGCCAGTTTCTGGGCTCCGGGGCGAGGGATGGCTTGGTCACAAGGGCGGTGATGCCCTGTTCCGTGGTGGGATAAAAACCGTTGTCGAGACGGAAGAGATCCAGAGCCTGCTCGATCTCCTTGATCTGCACGCTCGCGGCGGTGCGCCGGGCCTGTTCGCCCTGTCCCATCACGCGGGGCACCACCAATGTGGCGAGCAGCCCCAGAATGACCACCACGACCATGACCTCCACCAGGGTGAACCCCGGCCTGCGTGCGCGTCGATGCGCCAAAGCAAAGCACCTCCAAGATAGTGGTCTCGGGGCATTGTACCACAGGAGCGTATCCAATGCCACTCTTCATTTAACAAATGTGGAAATATCAAAAATAGGAAGCAGAACGGCGACGACGACAAAACCCACCATGCCCCCCATGGCAACGACCATAATCGGTTCGAGGAGGTTCGTCAAGCGCTCCATCTGCTCTTCCGCGATCTCCCAGGCGTTCTCTCCCGTGCGGCGCAATGCCTCGGCGAGTTCACCCCCCATTTCGCCCACCCGGACCATGTAGACGACTTCTTCCGCAAAGGCACCGCTCTTCTCGAGCGCTGCTGCAAAACGCAGCCCTCCCTTGACGAGATCCGCCACGGTGCGCCATCGTTCGCTGTTCTGGTCCATGGAGGCGGCGAGCTGAAGCCCCTGCACGAGGGGAATTCCCGCATCGCACAGCGTCGCCAGATGGGAGAAGACCAGGGAGAGGGCGATACGCTCCTGCAAGCCCCTCAGAAATGGCACGGGAATGCGGGCCAGGCGGCGCCGGAAGAGAAAACCCAAGAGCGCTCCCGCCAGCGCAAGGGGAAGAAACCACTCCCGGGCGAAGCCGGAGATGGCAAGAAGAATCCGCGTGGGCAGGGGAAGGATCTGCCCGATCTCGGCGAAGAGTTCGGTCATCTTGGGCACCACGTAGGAAAGGAGAAAGGTCACGACAGCCCCGCCCACCAGGAGCATCACCAGCGGATAGGTGAGCGCCCCACGAACCTTGCGGCGGAGGGAGAGTTCCAGCCGATAGAGAGATGCGGCCTTGTCTAACACCGTGGGAAGGGCACCCCCGTTCTCGCCGGATTCGACGATGCCCACGAGCCCATCCCGGAAAACGCCGAGATCGCGCATGCCCGCGGAAACCTTGCGCCCCGCCTGGACACTCTCCAGCAGTTCACCGTACACGGCGGCCACGGCCCGGTCCGGAGACTGGCGGGAAAGAAGTTTCAGCGCATCCGTGAGGGTGAGCCCTCCTTTTAAATAGGAAGCGAGACTCTTGCAGAAGAAGACGTGCCCTTCCAGGGAAAGGCGCCGGAGACGCTTTTTTTTCGTGGCCTGTTCCTGGGCGATGGAGACCACGACAAGCCCTCGTCCTTCGAGCTGGAACACCGCTCCGGCCTGGGAAGAGGCCTCCAGTGTACCCTGTTTGGACCTGCCGGCGCCGTCGTAGGCGGTGTAGCGAAAGACGGGCACGACGCTCAGGCCTCTCCTGCCACCCGGAGCAGTTCCTCCGGCGTGGTCAGTCCTGCGCTCACCTTGGCGAAGCCCAGTTCCCAGAGAGTGCGCAATCCCTTTTCCCTGGCCAGTGTCCGCAGGGCTCCACCCGGGCGCGACGCGGCGATGGCCTCCTGCATCTCGCCGTCCACCACGAATTGTTCGTAAAGGCCAACGCGCCCGCGATATCCCGTGTTTCGGCAATGGTCACATCCGTACCCCCTCCAGGCCTTTTCGAGCCCTCTCCGGGCAAGCAGGGATGGCACGGAGGTTTCCTCGCGGCACTTGGGACAGATGCGCCGCACAAGGCGCTGGGCCACCACGCCGATGAGCGATCCCGAGACCAGGTAGGGCTCGATGCCCATGTCTGTAAGGCGGGTGACGGCGCTGGTGCTGTCATTGGTGTGCAGCGTCGAGAGAACCAAGTGCCCCGTGAGGGATGCCTGGACACCGATGTGGGCGGTCTCGAAATCCCGCATCTCTCCCACCATGACGATATCCGGGTCCTGGCGCAGAATGGAGCGCAGCGCCGAGGCGAAGGTGACTCCCGCCTTCTCATTGACCTGGATCTGGGCCACGCCGGGGAGATCGTACTCCACGGGGTCCTCCACGGTGATGACGTTCACCTCGGGGCGGGCCAGGGTCCGGAGCATGGCGTAGAGTGTGGTGGTCTTTCCCGACCCCGTGGGGCCGGTGAGAAGAATCATGCCGTAGGGGCGGGCGATGAGCGATTCCAGAGAGGTGCGTTCTTCCTCCGCCATCCCGAGTTCCTCCAGGGAGAGAAGCCCCTGGGCCTTGTCGAGAATGCGGAGAGCCAGGCGTTCTCCGTGCTGGGTGGGGACACTTCCCACGCGGATGTCCACATCCCTGTCGCCCAGAGAGATGCCGATGCGCCCGTCCTGAGGAACAAAGCGCTCGGCGATGTCCATGCGGGCCATGACCTTGATCCGGCTCGTCAGGGGAGCCTGATGCCCCTTGGGAAGGCGGAGTTTTTCCAGGAGCACCCCGTCGATGCGGTAGCGGATGACCAGGCTGTCCTCAAAGGGTTCGACATGGATGTCCGTGGCCCGTTCGCGGATCGCCTCCTGGATAACGCCGTTCACGAGCCGGATGACCGGCGCGTCCACGGAATCGGAGAGCACATCCTCCCGGACGAGGTCCGACAGATCCTCCACGGCCTCGATGGCGCCGGTGGTCTCCTCGCCGAGGGAACTCCGCATGTCGTAGAGCGCCCGGATCAGCTCGGCGATGCGTTCCTGGGGATGGAGTTCAACCTCCACGGAACGGTTGAGAAACGCCCCGAGGATCTGGGCCGTGGCATACTGCTCCAGCGAGGAGATGGCCACGACGAGAAGATCTCCGGAGGTGCGGATGGGCAAAATACCGAACTGGCGGAGCGAATCCAGGCTCAGGGACGGCGGCAGCAGCGTCCGGATCTGCTCAGGTCCGGGAAGGGGCATCGGTGTGACGGACGCGGCCGCCGTACCTTCCGCCGTTACAACGCGTTCTTCCTGCGAAAACGCTTTCGTCGCCTCCGTCACTGCTTCTTCACCGCTTCCCGGTAGAGCTGCTCGAACCGCTTCTGCACCGCGTCCTCGTGGGGAGAGAGCTGCAGATCCCCCGATTCGGCAACCTCCCTAGTGATGGAACTCAGTTCGCCGGGCTCCTCCACGATGTAGGGCGTGAGAAAGACCATGAGGTCCACTTTTTCCTTCTGCTTTACCGTGCGCTGGAAGAGATTACCGATCAGCGGAATGTAGGACAGGCCGGGAACGCGCTGGCGCAGCGATTTTTCCGCCTCCTTCATCAATCCGCCCAGGATGACCGTCTGCCCGTCCTCCACGGTGATGGAGGTCTTGATCTCCCTTTTGGTCGTCACGGGGCGCTCCGATGCCATGGAGGTGAGCACATCCTCCACAATCTGCTCGATCTCGAGCACCACCAGATTGTTGCTCCGGACTCTGGGCGTGACCTTCAGGATGAGGCCCGTGTCCTTGTACTCGTAGCTGTTCTGCACCGCTGACGGATTGGACGTGTCGGAGGTCTTGGATTTGAGCTGGGGAATGACCTGTCCCACCTGCAGGGAGGCGGGAACACTGTCGGTGCAGAGCACTCGCGGCATGGAGAGAACGTTGATGGCGTCAAATTTCTTGAGGAGATTCACGTAGGCAAAGATGAGCCCTTTCCCCTCGTAGGAGGTGACCGTGTGATCGTTCCCTTTGGAATCCGTGTAGATGGTCTCCACCTTGGTGAGGTTCTGGAACCACTCCAGGAACGTGTCCGGAATGGCCGTCTCGCCCATGCTGAGCTGGCCGCCGATGATGGCGTCTCCCGTGACGGAGCCACCCCAGGTGGACCAGTCCACGCCGGCGTTGTCCAGCTTGGTCATGTTCACCTCCGCCACAAGACCGCGGATGAGCACCTGCTTGGGACGCCGGTCGAGCTGGTCCAGAATTTTCACGATGGATTCGTATCGCTGGGAAGATGCGGCAAAGATGACCGTATTATTGGGCTCGTCCGCCACGGCAACGGTGGGAAGCTTGCCCTGCTGGTCCGCCTGCATCCCCGCGGCCATGGCGAGAAGCTGGCTGAGTTTCTCCGCCACGTCCTTGGCTCCGGCGTTCTGGAGCTGGTACACGTGAAACTCGCCTTCCACGCTGGGCACGTCGAGACGGGTCACAAGGTCGTCAAGCTCCTTTGCTCCCTTGGGATCGTGGACCACGACGAGGGTTTTACGCGCATCGTCCGCCACGGCCACAACGCCGAAGAGAGAGGAATTGGCCTGCTGGGAGATGGTGTTCAGGTAATTGACGAGCGTGCTGGGAGGAATGTGCGCCAGGGGAATCACCCTGGTGACACGGGAACTGTCCGCGACATCGAGCGCATGAATGATGCCGATGGCCTTCTGCACGTCCGTGGCACGCCCCACGAGCACGATGCCCGTGCCGGAATCAAGGGGCGTCACGGTGACGGTGGGGACATTGGGCTGAATGGCCTTGAGGACGAATCCCGCCGAGACATAGTCGAGGGGTACCACCTGGGTGACGTTCTGTTCTCCCAGGCCGGGACCGACCCGCCCCTTGCGGACGACGGGATCCGCCGTGGCTCCCACCCGCTGGGCATTGGCAACCTTGGTGTATCCTGTCTGAGGAACGAGGGCGAGACCGTTCATCTCCAGAACGGAGATCATCACCTGCCGCGCCTCCTTGAGAGAGACGGGGCGCTGGGAGAGAAGCGTGACGTTCCCCTTGAGGTTGGGGTCCACGACGATATTCTCCTCCAGAAGCTCCGACATGAACCGGAGAAACTTCACCAAGTCCAGATCCTTGAAGTTGAACTGCACCCGGCCGCTTTCCCGCATCATCCGCGCCGCCTCGACAAGGTTCAGTTCGTCCTGGGGGTTGGCGCCGTTTCCGTTGGGTGCGGGTTGGGCTTCCTGTGCGAAGGCACCGCTGAAACAAAGTAGCGACAGCACCCCCGTCAGAAGGACTCCCGCAACGATTCGGCTCAGCAGGTCTTTCGTGTCGCACTGTCTCTCTCGGTTCGTCATCGTCTTCCCCCCGCTGTTTACGGCAGATAGAACAGAACGGATCTGTCCCTGTAGGTCACGTGAAGCTTTCGGAACTGAATCGTCGTCAGGTCGTTCATCACGCTCTGGTCGACCTTCTCGATCCGCCAGGAAAGATCGCCGCTGGTGCTCTCGTCGGGAACGCTCCCGCCGCCGAGAAAAAGGATCTGGAGCGCCCTGGCCTGGTCGAGAAGCTCCCGCTGGAACACCACCTCCGCGACGGCCTTCTGGGAGATCATGGCGAGGCGGAGCGCTCCCGTGGCGGCGAGCCCCAGGATGGTCACCGCAACAAGGACCTCGAGCAGCGTGAACCCCTTCCGTCTCATCGGACCACGTAGTTGAGCTGCACCGGTTCGTCTTTGCGGACCACGCTCACCTCGAACCGCTCGCCTCCCATGAGGGAGTTGATGGCGTTGGCCACGTCGCCCATGTTGCTGATGGGAATGCCGTTCACCCCCTGAATGACGTCACCGGGACGGACGCCCAGAGCAAAGAGGATACTGTTCTTCTCGATGTTCCGGACCTCTATTCCTGCGGCGACGCCGTCGGTGATCTTCGGCACCAGCCGGACCTTCTTCAATTCGTCGAAGGGGTTGAGCAGAAGCTCGTTCACCGTGTCCCGGGCGATGACCCCCTCCTGGCCCGGCGCGGCGGGAGTGAGGTTTTCCGCAGCGGAAGAGGACTCCGTCGGAGGAGGCGTCGGAGCGTCCACGGCCCGCTCTTTCGATGCCGGTTTGGAGGGAATCTGCCCGCCTCCGTCGAGCACGCGGAAGAAGAGTTCGTGTTCCTCCTCGCCTGCGGCGAGCAGAACGCTGTTCTTGGCGACGCGCCGCAGAAGCCATCCTTCCACGCGCTGTCCCTGAAGCACGAGGGACGTTCCCCCGGGACCGACGAGCCAAGCCGCCACGGGAGGCATGGTTCCGACAAGAGAAATTTTCCCGATGTCCGCAACCGGCACCGTTCCTTCCTCCGCGGGTTTTTCAGACGACGCCGCTTTTTCGTCGGAACGCGCACTGCCTGAAGCGACACCGAAGGGAGAGCGGGCGACGAAGAGACGCATTCCTTCCGGAACGGGAACGACACCACTTTCCGAGTCCGATGCCGAAGCAGCGCGGATCACTGTGGCGATGCGGCTCTCCATCACCTGGTGCTGCAGAAAGAGCCCCAGCAGGGTAGCGCAAAACCAGCCGACGATCCAGGCGCAAAGCACCCCCAGTACCCAGGGCAGGGTTTTTTCGAGAATGCCCACGGTACGGGGAGAGACGACGAGATCTCCACCGCCGAAGGAAAGAAACCGATCCCGCAGCAGAGCCTTCATCGGTGCACCCTCCATTCTCCCGCCGAGCCCTCCCGGGCAAGGGGAAGAATCGACGTGAGCGCATTCAGAGCGGGATCCAGCTCGGCCGGGATCTTGAGGCGCAGGTCCGCCTTGGTGATCTTCGCCGTCGCGGGCGAAACGGCAATGTACCCGGACGCCGTGAAATCACCCTTGATGTCCACCTGTTCCAGCGCGACACCGCCGCTTCCCGCGACAAGGCGGAAGGAACCGCTGCGCCAGGCGGCCCCTTTGCCGCCGAGCATGCGCATGTCGCCACCCGAAAGAGAGACGGCACAGACGCCCCGTCGCTCCAGAAGAGAAGCCGTCGGATGAGGCGTCACGACCAGCCTCCCCTCCCGGAGAGTGAGGAGCGGCGATGCAAGGGAAAGGTTGACGAAGGTGAAACGAGGGAACATTCTGCCCTCCACGGCGATATCGTCGTAAAGAAGCGCGAACCCCTGTTCGGCCAGTCGCGGGGTGGTGCGGGCCAGGGCATACCGGGCCGCCCCTTCCCAGGGGAAGTGCACCCAGAGAGCGAGGAGGACGATGAGAAACAAAACCGCCCCGTAAAGAAGGGAAGAAAGCCGACGGGTCATTGCCCCACCCCCACGAGAAGAGAAAGAAGGTAGAGCTTCTCCCCTCCGAAGGGAAGCACCTTCAGTTCCGCGGAGCGAACGGAGAACCCTTCCGCACCGAGTTCCTGGAGCAGACGTCCAAGCTCTTCCCCGTAAAGGCGTTCCACCTGCACGGCGATGCCCGTTCCGGAGGAGGCGAACTGAGCGACGCGATCCCGCAGGGCGAGGCGGTCGAGCATCCGGGAGAGTGCGCCCAGGGCATCCACGGCGGAAATCTCCTTTTTCTCCTCTTTGTGAGGAAGGGCCTGATACTGGGAAAGTGTGCGCATCAGCTGAAGAAAACGTCCCTCCTGCACCGCCGCACGGGCATCCACGCTCTTGGCGTCGGCACGCCACAGAAATCCGGCGCTCCACACGAGAAGACAGAGAAGGGCAACCAACAGGGAGACGCGGGAATCTTTGAACCCCTCGCCGAATCGGGTCAGAACATTCCCGAAACTCATCCCCTTCATGATGCGGACCACCTCACGGTCATGGTGAAACGAAGGCCGCCTCCCGGCGCCTGGGAAATGTCCCCGAGTTGCGCCTCCATCCTCGACGAGGCGTTCTTCGCGCCGAGATCGGCGCACTGCCGCTGAAACGCCTGGATCGCCTCCACCGTCGCGGCGGAACCGATGATCTCCGCTCCGTCTTCTCCATAGCGCAACGTCTCAAGAAGGATGTCCTTCCCTTCCGTCGCCTCCCAGGCCTCGCCGAGGAGGGCGATGAGATCCGCCAACTGCACGCTCTTTCCCGTTCCCTGGGCCTGCACGAGCCGGGCTCTCGCCTGGCTGAGCGGATCATTCACGGGGCCGTCTCCGAAGACGGAGCGATAGGCTGTGACGGCGCTGGTGCGGAGCCTGTCGAGATAGAGTTCTCCCTCCCGCAGGGAAAGCCGGGCTCCGGCGGCGAAGAGGAACCCCAGGAGGGTCGCCGCAAACAGTGCCCGTCTCCAGAGAACCAGCAGACGATCCGTGACGAGCGCCGCATCGACTCCCCGAGAGGACACACTGAACTCCGCCAGGGACGGAAATGCCGCGAGAGTGCGCTCCGCGGCGGCGAAAAGGGCACCCGTCGCTTCCTCCGGCTGTTCCCGGGCGTCGAAACGGATCAGTCGCGGTATCTCGCGCCCTGCGGCATCGCAGTACTTCCGGAGCCACTCCTCTTCTTCGCCCGGGAGGTGCTCTTCCCGGGGGCGCCAGCGATAGAGAACGGGAATCCCTTCCTGAAAGAGGAGAGAACAGAGGTTTTCCTCGTCGGCCCACACCACGGCGCCGTCCTCTCCCGCGTCGGCGGCAAAGGCGAGGGGAGCGGGCCAGACCGTGACGGACTGGCTCCGGTCGACCCGTTCTCCGAGACGCACGAAATCCTTTCGGGAAAGAATCCACGCCACACCGCGAGCACCCTTTCCGCCTCCCTCGACAACGAGGGGAAGGATTTCCACGTCACCGAGTCCGCTCCGGAGAGGCTGCACCTGAAGGCGCAGCGCCTCGCGGATGCGCGTCACATTTGAAAAGGGAAAAGCGAAAGGACGCAGCGACAGGGTCTGCATTCCCGAGACGAGAAGCAGTGTGGGACGGGACAGATCGGGCTCCGATACAGCGCGAGATCGCGCACCTTCCGGAAGAAGGTAGTCTTTTCCCGTTCGGAGACAAGGTATCAGTGCACGTCGCCTCATACAGCGCTCTTCCTTCCCTTGATCATCGGTCTCTTTCGTTTCCTCCCCCATCGAGAGACAAACCGGAACACCTCGGCCCGACAGGGAAGAGGTTGCGAGGAGGAGGGACTTCAGTTCCGGAGGTCGGACCCGCTCGAAAGAGCCGTCCGCTCCTTCCAGAGAACGACGCGGCATTCCTTCTGAGCCCGCCGGAGGACCCCCTGGTACAACGCGGCGTGGCCGCTTCCACCCGCTTCCTGCACCCGAATGTCCACCTGGAAATACTCGCTCGACACGCCGAGCAATCCCGCCAACCTGGGAATCGCTCCCTTGGGGAGCATCTTGTTGACATCACTCATGCTCTTGAAAGGTGCGTCCTTTCTTGCGGCAACGATCCGCGTCGCCGCCCCGTCGTCCATCTCGGAGTCGAGGAGTTCCAATACGCGCCGGGGAGCCATGTTGACGTTGATCTTCGCTCCTCCCCAGATATCGCAGTAATCCCGGAACCCGAGCTGCCCCAGGACACGGTTTCCCTCCAGGAACGTTTCGTCCACGCCGGGGCAGTTTCGCAGTTCCGAAAGATCCGCCAGCGCACGATTCGGAAAATCTCCCCGCTCCGCACCCCCGAGACGGGGGGATTTGTCCGCGTCGAGGAAATCGAGGAGCAGCGACTCCAGATCGGAACGCCCCAGTGTGACGAGCACCTGCGTCCAGGGATATTTGAGTTCCCGGCGGAGCGTCCTTCGATCCGGAAGAAAGAGGGCGTTCACCGGAATCTTTCCGTCCAAAGGCGTGATGGTCACGGAGAAGACCTTGCCGTCGTCAGTGGGAAAGACATATTCCGAAAACCAAGGTTCATGAAGCGAGTCGTAGGCGTTCGGATCCTGCAGAAGCCCCAGTGCAACCTTGTGGAGCAGCACATAAGCAATGCTCCGGGACTCCTGGGTGAACCGTTCATAGAACACGGCGCGCATCTGCGTTCGTGCGAACCAGGCGAAGGCGGTCACTCCCGAGAGCAACGCCATGACCACGAGGAGCACCGCCACGAGCACGAAACCGCGATTTGCCCGGCGGAAAGGCGAGGGAGCATTACAGTTGGGGAAGCCAGTCCTCATAGGTGACGCTCTTTTCCTTCCTGCCGAGGGTTACTCGAAGAGCGAAGGGATACCGCCCCGCGTAGGAATCCACCCACTTTCCCCGATCGTAGGCGGCAACACGGAAGCTGTCCACACCGGGCAGGACCAGCTGGGCCCTTCCCGGGTCCAGGTTCGCCGGGTCCACCTCGTTGGCCGACACATAAGGAAGAATCCATCTGTACAATCCCGGCAGGGCCGTGCTGCCGATATCCGCCCGAACGACTCTGTAGACGATGGTCCCGATGGGGCTTCCGTAGAGAAGCGGCGCCGCGGAGCGAAAGAGCACCGCATCGTCGGGAACGCCGCCGAGACGCTCCCGGGAGGCAATCCGGAACAACACGTCCCCCGTGGCGGGAAGCATCTCCCGCAGATCCCCCGCGATGGCCGCCGCCGCCATCCGCAAAGCTCGCTTCTGGCCGTATTCTTCCTCCAGTTCGCCCAGGTTGCGCAGCACGTGGAAGAGCGGCGCCCCGGCAAGGGTGAACACGACCGCCACGAGGGCAACCACGGTGAGAACCTCGAAGAGTGTGAACCCCCGCCGCCGGGCCATCTTTCCCCCCGTTCACTCCGCCTTGGGCGGCACGAAACGCACGCGGAGCTCCACCACAAGACTGCGCTGATCGAGTTCGTGCACCCTCCACGTCACGGCAACACCTTTTTTCTTCTGGTACTCCACGATTTCGCCCAACTGGCGCAACACCTCTCCTCCGGGACCGGTTGCAGCCGGCTCTCCGGGAAGAGACACATGCTCCACCTCCGCGGGCGGGCACGCCGCTTCGCTCTCGCCATCCTCGACATGCCCCGAGAACGAAAGGAGCTCCGGAGAAGCGAAGGATGCCGTTCCCAGAATTCTTCTGCGCCGTTCCATCTCCCGAGCGGTCACGCTTTCGTTCACCGCCTCTCCGGCAAGGCGGATCTGGTCCTCTTCGTCGAGCCCAACAAGGGCCCTGGCCTGGCGTTCACCGAGCTTTCCCTCTTCGATCAATTTCTGGACGGGGAGAGCGAGTTTCAGAAGGCGAAGTTTGTTCGCCACAGCCGCCTGGGAGCGCCCGATGCGCCGGGCAAGCTCCACCTGGGTCATGCCGCTCCGCTCCAGAAGCTCCGCAAGGGAGCGGGCTTCCTCCACAGGAGAGAGATCCTGGCGCTGCAGGTTCTCGACCAGGGCGAGCACGTGCTGGTCCTGGGGCGTCACCTCCACCACGCGGGCGGGGATGGTGCTCCTTCCGGCCATTCTCGACGCGCGAAGCCGCCGTTCACCCGCGACAAGCTCATAGCCTCCCGGTGTCTCCCGGACGAGCACGGGCTGCAGAACCCCCACCTCGCGGATGGAGGAGGCGAGCTCCTCCAATCCGTCGGGATCAAAATGGCGACGGGGCTGCCTCGGGTTCGGCAGCACCGCATCGAGTTCGAGAAGAAGCAGGCGTTCATCCTGGGCAGCACTCCGTTCGGCCTGTTCCGCCTCGGGAGCGGGTTCGGAAGGAGTTTCGGAGGCGGGAAGATCAAGGGTCTGATCCACGGGGAGCAGAATGCTCCGGCCTTCGTCGTGACACATCTCCGAGGGAGCCTCGTCCGGTCCCTCTACAACGGTTCCGCCCTGTCTGTTCTTGAGAAAACGGACCACGTCCATGGAGAGCCTCCTTTCCCGCTTCGCAGGCATTCTCCCATTCTGCACGAGTCGGGGTCAACCGTAAAGTGGCCGACCCTCGAAAAGGGCGCCCTTTCCTCAGAAGAGACGCTCCGCGTTGACGAAACGGGCGTATTCCTTGAGGAAGACGAGGTGCACGCTCCCCGTGGGTCCGTTACGATGTTTGGCCACGATGATCTCCGCCCTGTTGTCCTCGAGATCGGGGTTCGCGGCGGCCTCGTAATAGCCGGGACGAAAAAGGAGCACCACGAGATCCGCGTCCTGCTCAATGGCGCCGCTGTCCCGAAGGTCCGAAAGCTGGGGACGCTTGTCCTGGCGCTGCTCCACCGCCCGGGAGAGCTGCGAGAGAGCCACTACGGGCACATCCAGCTCCCGGGCGATGCCCTTGAGCGCCCGGGAGATCTCGGACACTTCCTGCTGCTTGCTCTCCGCCGGACGGGGGGTGCGCATGAGCTGCAGGTAGTCCACGACGACAAGCCCCACCTCCTGGACCATTGCCTTGAAACGGCGGCACCGGGCGCGCAGTTCCAGCGTGGAGAGATCGGAACTGTCGTCGATGTAGATGGGGGCCTGGGCAAGGCGGCCTGCGGCCTCGGCAAGGCTGTCCCATGCGCTCTCGTGAAAGGTTCCCGTGCGGAGATCGTGAATGTTGATCCGCGCTTCGGCGCCGAGCATTCGCTGCACGAGCTGCTCCGCCCCCATCTCCAGGCTGAAGAGGAGGACGGGGCGCTTTCCGTTCACGGCGGCTCCCTGGGCAACGTTGAGGGCGAAGGCGGTTTTCCCCATGGAGGGACGGGCCGCGACGATGTTGAGGCTCCCCGGCTGGAGACCGCCGGTGATGCGGTCGAAGTCGACAAAGCTCGTGGCCGTCCCCGTGACGGGCTGCCCCCTGTGGAAGTTTTCCTCGATCTGCTGGAAGGTGGTGCTCAGCACATCCCCCACATGCTTGAAGGGTGTACCACCGCCGCGCTGGGACAGTTCGAAGACGGACCGCTCCGCCTCGTCCAGGATGTCCCCCAGTTCGCGGTCCTCCGCATAGGCCAGGCGCACAATGGCTCCTCCCGCCTGAATGAGGCGACGGCGTACCGCTTTGTCCCGCACGATCTCCGCGTGCCAGGCCACGTTCGCCGTGGTGGGAACACCGTCCACGAGGGCCGCCATGAAAGACTGCCCGCCCAGCTTTTCCGCGAGGTTGCGCCGCCCCACCTCCTCCCAGAACGTGAGGAGATCCACGGGTCGATCCTTCCGGGACATGGTTTCCATGATCTCGAAGCCCATGCGGTGATGCAGATCGTAGAAATCCTCGGGAGTGAGCATCTCCGTTGCGGTGAGGAGTGCATCCCTGTCGAGGAGGCACGCACCGAGCACGGCCCGTTCCGCCTCAAGACTATGGGGCGGAACACGATCGAAGAGGGAATCCGTCACTTATTCCGCCTCCACCAGGACCGTCATGGCCACGTCGATACCCGGGTGCAGATGGATCGAAAAAGAAAAGGTGCCGCAGGACCGAATGGGCTCGCCGAGACGCACGTCCTTCTTGTCCACCTCCTGGCCGAGCTGAGCGGAAACAGCCTGGGCGATCTGGGCGGAGGTGACACTTCCGAAAAGCTTGCCGCCCTCACCCGCACTGACCCGCACCGAGACCCGCTTGCCCTGGAGATGGCGCTGACGTTCGAGAGCCTGTTGCTCCTGCTTCTTCGCCTTGTTCTTCCGGTTTTCCTGGCGCTGCTCCCATTCCCTGATCTTTCCCGCGTCGGCTTCCTCCGCGAGCCCCCTGGGAATGAGATAGTTCCTGCCGTAGCCGTCGGCCACGTCGGCCAGGTCTCCCGATTTCCCCACACCGGACACATCCTTGGTAAGTATGACTTTCATCGTTGCGTCACCTCCGAAACCGAGTTCGCACGTCCAGCCACATGTCGGCCATGCCGAGGAGCAAACAGAGCTGTGACAGGAAGGGGACGAAGAGAAGCAGCGCGAGAAGCCCGTAGCGGAGAATCCCCATTCCCTTGTGGCGCAGCCATGCCATGGCCACCGACGCGCCCTGGACGAAAAAGAGCATGCTCACCAACACCCGCAGATTGAGCCCCATGCGGAACGCAACCTGCCGCACCCCCTCGGAGGCAAATCCATTCTGTTCCGCAGCCTTCGAAAGAAAGAGCAGCAGCACCGAGGCGAGAAGCGCCCAAAAAATACTCCGAGGAAACCGCCACTCCGAAAAGGACGGAAGTTCGGGCATGCCGGGCATCCCCAGACGGCGCACCACCAGATTGCTCACCACGTAGCTGAGCCAGCAATCCATGCCCGCCGCCACGACGAGAAGAGAGGGAAAGACAAGGGGCAGAATTCCCAGGGTCTGTTCCATCTGGGCACGAAACGCGGCAACCGCCTCGGAGGATGCCGCCCACCCCCCGGCGGAGGCGAGCATCCTGTCCAGCACCTGCTGCATCTCCACGGGGTCCACCGAAAAAGGGTTCAGCCCGGTGATCTTTGTGATGAGCAACATGAGAAGCAGCTTACTGCCCAGGGAGACGAGGATACCGTAGAGCATGATTTCCACGCCGCTCCGGTAGCGGCGTGCGAGCCATCCGATGCCCACGCCGAGGACACCGAAACCGAGCGCGAAGAAGAGGGCACTCACCGGGCCCAGAAAGGCCGCGACGAGAAACGCCGCCACTCCCATGCCGGCGAGGGCTCTCCGAAGATTGTGCCGCAATCCGAGAATGACGAGCGGCGCGGGGCAAAGCAGCGTCACCATCACGCCCAGAAAGGGAAGGAGATGGCTCGCCAGAAAGAGCACCACCGCCAGCGCCACGAGAAGTGCCGATTCGACCAAGGCCCGGGTGGGATTCATGGATCACCTCCGGATAGAGAAATGGGGGAGGAGCACATGCCCCTCCCCCATGGGTTCGTGCACGCCGCCTAATCGGCGGTGAAGGGCACGAGAGCCATCATGCGGGCCCGCTTGATAGCCATGGTGAGCTGTCGCTGATGCTTCGCGCAGTTTCCCGTGACTCTCCGGGGAAGGATCTTCCCGCGCTCGGAAATGTATTTCCGCAGCCGTTCCACATCCTTGTAATCCGCGGAGTCAAGCTTGTCCACGCAGAAAAAGCATACCTTGGGACGACGCTTGTTGCGCTTTCTGTTGGCAAAGGCCATGTGCCTTCCCTCCTTCGTTTAAAAGGGGATATCCGCCTCTTCCCCGCCTCCGGTTCCGGACCCGTCGATCTCGGCGAAGTCCATGGGGAAGTCCCCCTCCATCTCTCCGCCGAAACCGCTCTCGCGCAGGCTCGCCACCTGTCCGGAACGGAAGGACCCCGAGGGGGTGCCATAGGACTCCTGCCCCTCCTCGCGGCGGGGGCTTCCGAGAAACTGCACGTTTCGGGCGACGACCTCCGTGAAGGTACGTTTCTGACCGTCCTTCTCGTAGCTGCTGACGCGAATCCGCCCCTCCACGAGCACGGCACTGCCCTTCCGGAGATATTTCTCGCAGTTTTCCGCCTGGGAGCCCCAAGCGCTCACGGGAATAAAATCCACCTCTTCGTGAATTTCCCCGTTCTGCCCCTTCCACTTTCGGTTCACCGCCACCGCGAACTTGGCGACGGCCTGCTTTGAGGCGGTGTAGCGAACTTCCGGATCCCTCGCCACATTGCCCACGATGACCGCCAGGTTGAATCCGCGAGCCATGGAGAACCTCCTATTTTTCCTGGAGTACCACGATGTGACGCATCACCTGGCTCTTGAGCCGGGTAATGCGCTCCAGCTCCTTCACCTGAACCGGATCGAGAGTGAACGAATAGATCGCGTAGAGTCCCTCGGTCTTCTTTTGGACGGGATAGGCAAGACGCCTCTTTCCCCATCTGTCGATCTTGGAGATCGTTCCTCCAAGGCCACGCACCATTTCCGCAACTTCCTCCACCGACGCGTTGTAATCCTCCACGTCGGGGTGGAGCAGCACCATCATCTCGTAGGGCCGCACCACCACTCACCTCCTCCCTTTGGGCTGACGGCCTCTCCTTCGAGGGAGAGGCAGGGAAACACAGCAAGTCATTATACGTTACGGGGCGGTTCTGGGCAAGACCTTGGGGGGCTCGCCGGAAACCACGACAAATCTGTAGATCCGTTCGTCCGGATAGGCCAGGTTGAACTGCTCCCGGGCAAGTCGCGCCATGCCCTCCGTGGTCTTGTAATAGACGATGTGATCCCGGAGGCGTCCGAGCTCCCTGTTCATGCGCACGAGCGTGTCCATGCGCTGATCCACCTGATGGGAGAGCCGGGCGATGCGGGCCGCCTCGAAGGCATAGGCCGTGAGAAGCACCGCCGAGGCAAGTCCGAAGGCAGTGGCCAGGAGAACCCAGCGCAATCGCGGCATGTCACATTTTTTCCGGCGCACCCACGCCCAGAAGCCTCAGGGCGTTTGCCAGAACAAGGCGAACGGCCTGGCCGAGGAGAAGGCGCCCCTCCTGCAGCGGCGACTCCTCGCCGAGAATCCGGTGCGCGTTGTAGAAGGCGTGGAAGGCCGTGGCGAGGTCGTGGATGTAGTAGACGATCCGGTGAGGGGCAAACTCCCGGGCCGCCTTGTCCACCTCCTCGGGAAAGAGCGCGAGCTTGCGCAGAACCTGATCCTCTTCGGGGGTCGCGAGAATGTTCACGTCGAACTCCTCCGGCCTCGGCAACACCACTCCCCTGGACTCGGCTTCCCGAAAGATGCTGCAGATCCGTGCATGGGCGTATTGGGCATAGTAGACGGGATTCTCGGAACGGGCGCTACGGGCGAGCTGAAGGTCGAAATCCAGGTGGCTGTCGCTCCGGCGCATGAGGAAGAAATAGCGCGTGGCATCCACACCGACTTCCTCGAGAATCTCACTGAGCGTGACGAACTGTCCCGAACGCTTGGACATGGTGACCTGCTCGCCGCCGCTCAGGAGGTTCACCATCTGGATAAGCAGTACCTGCAGATCGTCGGGGTCGCGCCCGAGGGCCTCCACGGCGGCGCGCATGCGGGGAATGTATCCGTGATGGTCGGCGCCCCAGACATTGATGACGAGGTCGAATCCACGGTCGTATTTGTCCTTGTGATAGGCCACGTCCGAAGCGAAATAAGTGGGTGCGCCGTTGCTCCGAATGAGGACGCGGTCCTTTTCGTCGCCGAAGGCCGTGGCACGGAACCACACCGCCCCGTCCGCGTCGTAGGCGAATCCCCGCTCACGAAGACGTTCGATCATGCGGGGCACGGCATCGTTGGTGTAGAGGCTCTTCTCGGAGAACCACACGTCGAAGCGCACCCCGAACTCTTCGAGACAGATCCGGATGGAGTCGAGAATCACCCGGCAGGCATATTCCCGAAAAAAGTCGAGGCTCTCGTCGAGAGGAACGGTAAGAAAACGCGCTCCCTCTTCCTCGACGATCTTCGCCGAAAGCTCCTTCACGTACTCGCCGTGGTAGCCGTCCTCGGGGAAAGGCGCGAGATCGGTTTTGCCGAGGAGTTCGAAATACCTGGATTGGGCGGAACGTCCGAGATTGTCCACCTGGAGCCCCGCGTCGTTGATGTAGTATTCGCGCTCTACGGTCCAGCCGGAGAACTCCAGGATGGCCGCCATGGCATCCCCCACGGCGGCGCCGCGTCCGTGCCCCACGTGGAGCGGTCCCGTGGGGTTGGCGCTGACAAATTCCACCTGCACTCTTTTCCCCGATCCACTCTGATTTCTTCCGTAGTCCTCGTTTTTCCCGAAAATCTCCACCAGGACATCCTTCTGCCACCGTCGGTTGAGAAAAAAGTTCACGAAACCGGGACCAGCGACCTCGGCCCGTTCCACGTAGCTGTTCTCGTCCTCGGCCAGAGTGTCCACAAGGCGCTGCGCAAGATCACGAGGCTTTTCACCAAAGAGCTTCGCCGCCTGCATGGCCGCGTTGGTCGCCCAATCCCCCTGTCCTTCCCGTTTCGGACGTTCGAGGGCGACCCGGGGCAAGTCCCCTGGGGAGACTCCCTTTTCGCCAGCGAACCGACACAGCGCCTCGGTGATCTGTTCCGCAAGTACCTGGGATAGTTCCTTCACGTGTTCGCACCTCCACAACGCGACGTACGCGCCTCTTTATCTACGGTTTCGACGTCATCTGGCCCGGACGGGAAGCGTCTTACTCCCCCATGAAGCCCACGCGGCGATGAGCTGCCTCAATGCCTCGCCCATGGAGGCATCCATCTGCTGCGTCTTCACCACAAGCTTTGTCTCCCCCAGCACGGCATTACGCTTCTCGGAGAAACGAAGCGTTTCTCTCAACGCAATCCGTCCCTCCCCTTCCCGGCTCGGAGGAAGGGAAAGCACCCGGTATCCCTCCGGAAGGGAGAGATCCAGCTTCTGCTCCACCACGAAGGGGAAACGAAGATGCTGGGGAAACTGCTCCTGCTCCAGGGCGCGGAGCCAAGGCAGTTCCACCATCGGCATGCGGACGAGCACCTGTCCGGGCGCCGGAATCCCCACGGCGGCCTGCACCGGAAAGGAGACGCGGTAGCCGTAGGGATAGGTCTGGAGCGACGGCGCACCGAACACAAAGGCACCTCCCGCAGAACGCGGCAACAGGGAAAGAATCTGTGCGCCGTCAGGAACCCCGCCGGGTGAAAAAAGGTCTACCCACCCTCCACGGACCGTCACGTCGAAGGTTCCCTGGCTCATGCCGGTCTGATCCATGGAGAGAATCCACTCAAGAGAAAGACGATGCTCCTCCAGGGCTCCGCCCGGAACAGCCCGGCTCTCCACGCCGAGCCCCTCCGCACGGTAGAGGGTCTTTCCCCGGAGGGATGGCGGCACGTTCCCCGCGGCCACGTTCTGGCCCAGATCGCAATAGAAGCTGCTTCCATTCGGAGGAGTGCATTCCAGAACGGGACGCAGCCACGCCCGGGACGTGGCGGGGGCGTCCTCCGCAAGCGGAAGCGCAGGAAGCCACCACACCACGGCCTTCCATCCCGCGTTCCGGAGCCAGGACTTGAGCACCAACACGCGCTCCCAGGGGGTCCAGGGTCCTTCGCCCGGAATCTCCTCCGCGGAGCGGACCCAGTCCCAGGGCACACCGGAAAGGAGCGTCTTTTCGGTGTTCATCGCGGCAAGAAGCGATTCCCCTGCCCGCGTCCTGTTGTTCATCGTCGCGGCACGGGCGAAGCCCCCCTCAGGAGAAGGAGCGGGAATCGTTTCCAGCTCCGCCAGCGGGCGGAGCGATTCGAAACGTCCCTTGCGGAGGCTGAAGGCCAGGGCGGGACGCTCCTTCGCGAGAAGACTGGTGCCCTTCCAGGCGGTTCTGTTCATGATGAGCCAGGAATAACGATCCCCCGCCCCCGCTTCGCTTTTGCCCGGTTCGGGCACTCCCTCGCCCCCCCAGAGGAACGCAGCGTTCCGGGGCACGTCCACCACGTAGCGCTGCTCCCACTGGGGAAGGTCGAGTTCGAGCCAGACCAGGTCGTCCACGTTGAGCCGTCTCGGATACACCTGTGTGTAGGCAAGGGCAAGGGCTGTCTGTTCTCCCAAAGGGGGAATGCGGACCTCGACGATGCGGACCCCCTTCCGGTCCTGTTCCTGAGGAAGCAGCGGCGACACGAGACGCCCCAGCGGAACGCTGTAGAGCGCGGCCTCGGATACCGACGCGTCGCCCCCCTCGGGAACGGGAATCTGCCAGGTGCGCCATTCCTCGGACATGCCAGGCCCAAGGAGCACCACCCAGCGGGATTCGCGCACCATGTCACCGTTGGCTTCCAGGCGATACCGCATTTCCCGGAGCCAGACCATGCCGGGGACATCGCCGAAGGCACTCGTCGCCGGCGCCTCCCGGGCGAGACGCATCACCTCCAGAGCACCGTTCCAGGCGAAGACCCGCTCTGGAAGAAGCAGCATCCCCAGGAGGAGCACCCCCAGCAAAAACGGTCGTACTCTTTCCAGCGAACGCACACCCGTCGCCGAAAAAGCGGTCGAGGAACTCCCCATGGCGCTGTCGCGCATCTCCGTCGTCATGGACTTCGCCTCCTCCTGCATCTCTTCTGAAAAACCGCCCCCTCCGGAACGGATGCGGGCCCTCCGCATCATGAAACCCTGCCGCAACAGTGCTTGTATTTCTTGCCGCTGCCGCAGGGACAGGGATCGTTCCGCCCAACCCGTTCACCCTTCCGGAGCGGCACGCGGTCACCTCCTGGGCCCGATGCCTCTTCCCGGGGGGCGCCGAGCAGAACCGGAACGGGAGCAACCGCACCGGAACGGGTAGGGGCAGAGCGCCCTCCGCCGGGAGCGGTGCCGTCGGCAACGACGGAAACGCGGAAGACGAGTTCCGCCACGCTCTCCCGAACCCGTCCGAGCATTTCCTGGAACAGATTGTAGGACTCGAACTGGTACTCCAGCAGGGGATCCTTCTGTCCGATGGCGCGGAGACCGATGCCTCGGCGGAGTTCGTCCATGCCGAGGAGGTGCTCCTTCCAGCGGGCATCCAACACGTGGAGCACCACGAAACGAAAAAGGTCCGCCGCCATGTTCCCGCCGAGCTGCTTCACTTTCTCGTCGAAGCGCTCCCGCAGATGCCGGGCGAGCTTGTCCCGGGCGTCAAGCGCCTCGTCACGGCTTGCGACTCCTTCAATGAAGGTCTCCGCTCCAGGGCCGAAGACGGCCTTCAGGCGCACCGCCGCCGCGTTTACGTCGGGTTCCGCATCCCCCTCGGGGAACGTCGTGTCGACGATATTCGCCAGCGTGTCCTCAACGATCTCCCAGGCGTGGTCGACGATGCCGTCCTCCGCGGCGAGAATGCTGCGACGCTCTCCGTAGACGGCTTCCCGCTGCTGGTTCATGACGTTGTCGTACATGAGGAGCTGGCGCCGGATGTCGAAATGATACTGCTCCACCTTGCGCTGGGCGTTCTCAATGGCCTTGGTGAGGAGAGAGTGTTCGATGGCCTCTCCTTCCTCCATGCCGAGCTTCTCCATGATCCCCTGGATGCGCTCGGAGCCGAAGAGGCGAAGCAGGTCGTCCTCAAGGGCGAGATAGAAACGGCTGGTGCCGGGATCGCCCTGGCGGCCGCCCCGTCCGCGGAGCTGGTTGTCGATGCGCCGTGATTCGTGCCGCTCCGTGCCCAGAATATGCAGCCCCCCCGCGGCAAGAACCTTCTCACGCTCCGCTGAGCATTGGGCAACCATCTCCTCCCGGATGACCACGAAGGACTCCGGGGCGACGGCGGGATCCACTCCGCGGAGCCTCGCCTCATCCCTGGCGAGGAATTCCGGGTTGCCTCCAAGCACGATGTCCGTGCCGCGACCCGCCATGTTCGTGGCCACCGTCACCGCACCGAATCTTCCCGCCTGGGCAACGATCTGGGCCTCCTTCTCGTGATATTTCGCGTTCAGCACTTCGTGGGGGACCTTGCGGGCCTTGAGCAGCTTACTCATGACCTCGGAATTCTCGATGGAGGTCGTTCCCACAAGCACCGGTTGTCCCTTGGCGTGACACTCGGCGATTTCCTCCGCCGCGGCGAGGAATTTCTCCCGCTTGGTCCGGAAGATGGCGTCGCTGAAATCCTCGCGCACCAAGGGTCTGTTCGTGGGAAGCACGATCACGGGGAGGCCGTAGATCTCCTTGAATTCCTCCGCTTCGGTCGCGGCAGTACCCGTCATGCCCGCGAGCTTGCGATACATGCGGAAGTAGTTCTGCAGCGTGACCGTGGCGAGGGTCTGGTTCTCGCGGCCGATCCGTACACGTTCCTTGGCCTCGATGGCCTGGTGCAGTCCGTCGGAATAGCGGCGTCCGAACATGAGCCGTCCCGTGAACTCGTCCACGATGACGATCTCTCCGTCTTTGACCACGTAGTGCACGTCCCGCTGAAAGAGATGGATCGCCTTGAGAGCCTGCACCAGCTTGTGGGCCATCTCGGAATGCTGCCAGTCCGAGAAGAGTCCCGCATGGCCGAGAATCTGCTCCGCCCGGGCGATCCCCTCTTCGGTAAGGGCGAGATTGCGCTCCTTTTCGTCGATTTCGAAGTCTGCGCCTTTCTGGAGCTTTCGGGCCGCCCTGTCCGCCGTGACATACGGCTCCGTGGCGTCCTCGGAAGGGCCGGAAATGATGAGGGGCGTCCTCGCCTCGTCGATGAGGATGGAGTCCACCTCGTCCACAATGGCGAAGGCATGCCCCCGCTGGGCAAGCTGCGAAGGATGGACCGCCATGTTATCCCGAAGGTAGTCGAAGCCGAATTCGCTGTTCGTACCGTAGGTCACGTCGGCCCGGTAGGCTTCCAAACGTTCTTCCTGGGGCATGTAGGGATAGAGAACACCCACGGAAAGCCCCAGAAAACGGTAGATCGGCTCCATCCATTCAGCGTCGCGCCTGGCCAGGTAGTCGTTCACGGTGACCACGTGCACGCCTTTGCCACTCGCCGCACCGAGAACCACCGCAAGGGTCGCCACCAAAGTTTTTCCCTCTCCGGTCTTCATTTCCGCGATCTTACCCTCGGAAAGCGCCATGCCTCCCATGAGCTGCACGTCGAAGTGCCGCATACCGAGAGTTCTCACCGACACTTCCCGGACGACGGCAAAGACATCCTCCAGGATTTCGTCCTCCGGAGTTCCGTCCAGAACTCGTTTTCGAAGGACATCGTAGCGACCTGCAAGCTCCTCGTCGTTCAGAGAGTGCAGTTCCGCCTCCAGTTCGTTGATACGAACGGCCCTCTGGCGATAGCGCCGGAGAGCACGCTCGTTGGGGTCGAGCCCGAGGGCCCGCTTCAGGGAATCGAGCATTTCCTCACCTCTACTGTTGTAGGAAGCATTCCTCCGACCTTCGGAAATCCCGGCTCTCCTCCGTAGCGCACAGGAGACCCCGGGAAAGGACGGACGGAAAGCACTTCTCCAAGGTTATCCTTCCGGAAGATCCCTCCAGAGGACGAACCATTATATGCTTCCCTGTTCGGACCCGTCAAAAAAAGGGAGATACCCGAAAAGGGCATCTCCCTGAAAGCAGGCACCACCGAACACAACGCTCCATCCGTTTTCCCCTCTGTCCCCGCTCTTGCCCGGGGCGCTTCTTTCCGACACTACAACGTGTAGGGTTTCAGGTGGGCCAGGAAATGGTGGAGTCCTTTCACGGGAGGAGCATACTCCACTTTCAGGCCGTAACGAATTTTCTCCCGGCGCTTGTAGACGTTGACGATGCTTTCCGCAACGTATTCCATATGGCTGTTCGTGTAAGTGCGACGGTTGATGGCGAGACGGTAGAGTTCGAGCTTGGGGAGAATAAGCTTTCCCGTCTTCTCGTCCTCAATAGCGAAGGCGAGGGCGCCGAGGCCGATGCCGCGAATGGCTCCTTCGCGGTAGATTTCGATGGAGAGAACATCCGCCGGATAGGCCGTCTGAGGAATGTGAGGCAGGAACGCTGCAGCGTCGATGAAGATGGCGTGTCCTCCCGTGGGCTTCACGAAGGGGACCCCTCCCTCTTCGAGCAGATCGCCGAGGTATTTCACCTGCGCCACCCGATGGGCCATGTACTGCTCGTCGGTCATCTCCCGCAACCCCTGAGCGAGAGCTTCGAGGTCCCGTCCTGCGAGGCCACCGTAGGTGGCGAACCCTTCAAAGAGAATTACCCGGGGAAGCAGCGCCTGGTACAGCGCCTCCGTGCGGCAGCAGATCATGCCGCCGATGTTCACGAGGGGGTCCTTCTTGGCGGAACAGGTGATGGCGTCCGCCGTGTCCATGCAGGCCCGCAGGATCGCCGCGAGGGACATGTCCCGGCACGCTTCCTCCCGCATCTTGATAAACCAGGCGTTCTCCGCCATGCGGGCCGCGTCGAGGAAGAGAGGAATGCCGTGCTTTTTCGCCACCCCGGAGACGGCGCGGAGGTTTTCGAGACTCACGGGCTGGCCGCCTCCGGAATTGTTCGTGACGGTGACCATGATGAGGGGAATACGCTCCCTGCCATACTCGGCGATGGCGCGCTCAAGCTTCGCCACGTCCACGTTCCCCTTGAAGGGATGCCGCACCTCGGGCTTGAAGGCATCGTCGATGACGCAATCCACGGGCTCAGCCCCGACGTTGAAAATGTGCGCCCGGGTCGTGTCGAAGGGCATATTGAAGGGAATGATGTCACCCTTCTTCGCGAGGGTGCCAAAGACCACGTTCTCCGCCGCTCGCCCCTGATGGGTTGGAATCACGTGGTCGAAACCGAGCACGTCCTTCACCGCATTCTTGAGGGCGAAGAAACTGTCCGCTCCGGCGTAGGCCTCGTCTCCCCGCATGAGAGCGGCCCATTGCTGCTTGCTCATCGCCCCCGTGCCGGAATCGGTGAGGAGATCAATGTAGATGTCCTCGGAGCGCAAACCGAACATGTTGCAATGTCCGATTTCCAGGGCTTTCTCCCGCTGCGCTCCGTCCGGAACGCGGACGGGCTCCACCATTTTGATGCGGAACGGTTCGGGCATAATACGATCCACCATACGACATCCCTCCACAGTGCTGTCTTTCGCTCGACTTTGGAGGCTCATCTATGGAGATGCTTCTCTGCTCGGTCTCGGAACAGCGTCTGTTCCCTTCGCCGATTGTAGGAGGAACCTTCCGTTTTGTCGATGGAGCAAATCCGCCTCCCGGGAAACGAGTTTCTCCCGAGTCACGCCTCTGCCATGAGAAGGGCGAAGACCAGGGCCTCGTCGAGCAAATGGGAGATCTCCGCGTATTCGTCAGGTTGGTGGGCGTTGTCGGCCTCCCGGGCCCAGACGACGGCGGGAATACCCCGAGCCCGAAAGTATGCGGCGCACGTCCCGCCCCCGATACCACCGACCCGAGGTTCCACGTTCAGCACCACCCGCAGGGCATCCTCCAGGCGCCGGACGACAGGCGCCTCCCGGGAAGTCGGCATCGCGGCCTGTTCTTTTTGAAGAAATTCCGTCCGCACGGACACGCCGTAGCGTTCCTCGATCCTGCGGCGCACCTCATCCACGACGGACAGGACCGACTCGAGTGGAACCGAAGGGAGCACGCGGCAGTCGAAGCAGAACACTTCCCGACCGGGAACGGTGTTCACGTTGGGAACGTTCGCACCCCTTTTCGTGGGTTCGAAGGTCGAGACAGGGGGATCGAAGAGGATGTCCTCCTCGGGAAACGCCGCATGAAGCGCCTCGTCAAGAGCGACGGAAAAGGCGTTTGCGGCGCGGCAGGCGTTTCTGCCGAGCTGGGGCATACTGGCGTGCACCTGGACGCCCTGAACGGTGAACTGCATCCAGAGGATGGATTTCTCGGCGATCTCGATGAAATCGCCCCGCTCGTTGCCTCCGTCGGGGACGACGAGCAGGTCCTCCGGGGAAAAGAGATTCCGGTCGAGAAGGTGTCGAATGCCGTGGACACTTCCCATTTCCTCGTCCGCCACGAAACAGAGGCAGATCTCCCTGCGGGGCGTCAGTCCCAGTTGTTTCAGTGCCACTGCGGCATAGAGACTTGCCACAACTTCCTGACCGTTGTCGTTGCTGCCCCTCCCGTAGATCCGCTCTTCCGTGACCCTCGGGACGAAGGGATCTCCGCTCCAGAGCCCCCGATCTCCCTCGGGAACGACGTCGAGATGCGTGACGAACCAGAGCCTCCCCGGTTCGCGTCCGGGAATGCGCGCCACCAGATTGGGGCGCATCACCGAGGGATTCGCCGCATCGGGAAGATCGTACCGCTCGCAGGGACCGAACCCGAGTTCGACGATTTTCTTCTCGAGCCACGCGGTCTTTTCCATCTCTCCCGTTCCACCATCCCCGGGCGAGACGGCAGGGCGAGACACGAGGGCACAGAGGGTCTCCACCATCTCTGCCCGAAGCTTCTGTACTTCTCCACGCAGCGGCGCGCACAGACGCTGCATTTCCTCCACGCGGACACACCTCCCTTTTCCTGAACGGGTTTGTTGTTCAGGCTCGGATGAGAAATTCCTTTCCCTTGACCAGGTAGTCCATTCCGGACCAGACGGTGAGAATCATGGCAATCCACATGGCGGCGAGACCGCCGGGGAGGTTGAAGATCATGAGGCTGATGGCGACGATCTGGCTCACCGTCTTCGCCTTGCCGCCGCCGGAGGCAGCGATGACCACGCCCTCCGCGGCGGCGAGCATGCGCAGTCCGGTGACGATGAATTCCCTGGACACGATGACCACCACGATCCACGAGGGAAGGCGCTGCAGTTCCACGAGAGCCACCAGCGCCGCCGTGACGAGTATTTTGTCCGCCAGGGGGTCGATGAACTTCCCCAGATTCGTGACAATCCCTTTTTTTCTCGCGATGTATCCGTCCGCCGTGTCGGTGAGCGCCGCGGCGATGAAGACGATGCCCGCGAGAAGATCGCCGTAGCTCACGTCCACGCCGAGGGCGTCGAGAGACGTGACCTGCACGTTGATCTTCATGGTAAGGAAGACCATCACCAGGGGTGCGAGAAACACCCTGGAGAGACTCAGCAGATTCGGCAGATTCAGTGCGTTGCCGGAAAACGCCATTGTGTTCTCCTCCTCATCCTCCCAGGTAGGCCTCGCGCACCCTGGGATCGGCGATGAGCTGCTCCCCCGTTCCTTCGAGAACGACGCTCCCGACTTCGAGAACATAGGCGTATTGGGCGATCTTGAGTGCCGCGTAGGCGTTCTGCTCCACCAGGAGCACCGTCTTGCCCTCGCCATTGATGGCGGCGATGATCTCGAAGACTTCGCGGACCAGAAGCGGTGCGAGCCCCAGAGAGGGTTCGTCCATCATGATGAGTTCTGGTCTGCTCATGAGCGCCCGCCCAAGGGCGAGCATCTGCTGTTCGCCTCCGGAAAGCGTCCCGCCCTTCTGCCAGGCGCGCTCACGAAGGCGGGGAAACAGTTCGAAGACCCAATCCATGTCGGAGCGGATATTCGCCGCGTCCGTCCTCGCGTAGGCACCCAGTTTCAGGTTCTCCTCCACGCTGAGTTGCGGAAAGATGCGTCGCCCCTCGGGAACCATGGCGATTCCGGCGCGGACAATGTGCTCCGGCGAACGATGGAGAATGTCCTCCTCTTTGTAGAGGATTCTCCCCTTCTTTTGACGCACGAGCCCTGCAATGGCCCGAAGAGTGCTGCTCTTTCCCGCGCCGTTGGCGCCGATAAGCGTGACGATCTTCCCCTGGGGGACCTCGATGGAAATACCCTTGATGGCGTGAATGCCCCCGTAATGGACGTGCAGTTCCTCAACGCTAAGCATGGACGGGGGCCTCCTCTCCGAGATAGGCTTCGATGACCTTCGGATTGGACCGAATGGCCGTGGGCTCTCCCTCGGCGATGCAGACGCCGTAGTCGAGAACCCAGATGTGCTCGCACACGCCCATGACAACTTTCATGTCATGCTCAATGAGAAGGATCGTGAGGGAGAAACGGTCCCGGATGTTCCGGATGAACGCCATGAGCGCTTCGGATTCCTGAGGGTTCATGCCCGCCGCAGGCTCGTCCAGGAGAAGGAACCGGGGGTTCGTGGCAAGGGCCCGGGCGATCTCCAGGCGGCGCTGCGCCCCGTAGGGAAGGCTGTCCGCCTGCTCCATGGCGAGTTGGGAAAGCCCCACCGCGTCAAGCAGAGAAAGCGAATACTCCCGGAGATTCTGCTCTTCCCGAATCGCCGAGGGAAGTCCCATGGCTTTTCCCCACCATGGCGAGGTCTGACGGACATGACCGGCGATCATCACGTTCTGCAGCACCGTCTCGTTCTTGAAGAGGCGGATGTTCTGAAACGTGCGGGCGATCCCCCTCGCGCAGACCTTGTGCGGCGGCAGGCCGGTAATGTCCGCCCCCTGAAAGAGCACCTGTCCCTCTGTGGGAACGTAGAATCCCGTGATCATGTTGAAACAGGTGGTCTTGCCCGCACCGTTGGGCCCGATGAGTCCCACGATGTGTCCTTCCTCGACGCAGGCGGAGAACTTCTGCACGGCGGTGAGGCCGCCGAAACGCATGGTGAGATTCTTCGTCTCCAGTACGACGCCGTTGCTCACCGCGCTTCACCTCCCCTGGTTCTGCCGCGGAACAGCATGTCCCAGCTCCATTCCCGCATGCCCATGATGCCTTCTCTGCGGAAAAGAATGATGCAGAGAAGCGCGAGAGAGAAGACCACCATGCGCATTCCCGGCACGCCGGGTATCGTAAAGCCACCAATGGTGACGGGGTTTTCCACGAAACGCAACCATTCCAAGAGCACCGTGATGACCGCCCCGGAAAGCACCGAACCGGTAATGGACCCGAGACCACCGGCCACGACGATCATGAGAACGTTGAAGGTGAGCATGAAGGTGAACATCTTCGGGTCGATGGTGGTGAGAAGGCTCGCGAGAAGGGCGCCGCCGATGCCGGCGAAGAATCCCCCCACGGTGAAGGAGATGACCTTGTACTTGAAGACATCGATTCCCATCGCCTTGGCGGCAACTTCGTCGTCCCGGATGGCCTTGAGGACATTTCCCGTATTGCTCTGCACAAGACGGGCGATGAAGATCACCGCCAGAGCGCACCAGCCGTAGGTCCACCAGAGATTCGCGTAGGAAGGGATGCCCTTGAGCCCGAGGGCACCGTTCGTGATGGGTACGATGTTGTTCGCCACCACCCGGATGATCTCCGCGAATCCGAGTGTGGCGATGCCGAGGTAATCGCCGCCGAGCCGCAGCACGGGAACGGAAATGAGGATGGCGAAGAGGGCCGCCGCGAGTCCTCCCAAGAGAACCGCAACGAAGAAGGGGGCCTGCAGAACCGAGAGGGGCCATATCAGGGGCTTGAGAATGTAGATCGTCTGTTTCTGCGCCTGGGGAAGGATCAGAAGGGAGCTGACGTAGGCCCCCACGGCCATGAAACCCGCGTGTCCGAGAGAGAACATACCCGTGAATCCGTAGATCAGGTTCAGGCTCAGAGCGAGAATGGTGTTGATGGCGATGAGATTGAGCACCTGCACCACGTAGCGATCGAACGTGCGATCCACCCACAGAAGCAGTGCCGCTCCAGCAGCAAGGAGCAGGAGGTTGCACAGCGCGTTTCTCGTCGTCCGTTTCATCAGACCTTTTCCTCCAGCTTCTCGCCCATCAGCCCCGTGGGCTTGACGAGCAGGATGATGATGAGCAGCACGAATGCGAAGGCATCCTTGTACCCTGAAAGGGCGGGGAGAAAGGCGACGATCATGATCTCGATGAACCCCAGGAGCAATCCCCCGACCATGGCTCCCTGGATGGAGCCGATGCCCCCCAGCACGGCAGCGATGAACGCTTTGAACCCGGGGAAACTCCCCATGAGAGGGTGTACCTGGGGATAACGAAGAGCCCACATGATGCCCGACGCGGCAGCCAGGGCCGACCCCAACCCGAAGGTGAGGGCGATGATCTTGTCCACGGAGACTCCCATGAGACGGGTGGTTTCGATGTCCTTGGAAATGGCCCGCATGGCGAGTCCAGGTTTCGTCTTGTTGACGATCCAGAGCAGCCCCAGCACGAGAACGAAGGAAATGGTGGGAACGACCAACGTCAGGGGCAGAATGCGCACCGCTCCGAACTGCATGATTCCCGTGAGGATCTTGGGCTGCTGTACGGGACGGGGAATGCCCGTGAACAGCACGATGGCCAGGTTCTGGATGAAGAAGGAGACGCCGATGGAACTGATGAGCGCGGAAATGCGTGGTGCGTCACGCAACGGGCGATAGGCGATGCGGTCCACGAGAATTCCGGCGAAGGAGCTGGCTGCAACGGCCAGGAGCACTGCGGGGAGCCAGGGCAGTTTGAACGCGATGGTACCGAAGAAGACGAAATAGGCCCCGAGCATGAAGATGTCCCCGTGGGCAAAGTTGATGAGCCGAAGGATACCGTACACCATGGTGTACCCGATGGCGATGAGAGAGTAGAGGCTTCCGAGAGTCAGGGCGTTGAAAAAATGCTGCACGAACATGGCAAGGCTCATACGAGCTCCCCCTTGTTACAGAAAGAGAGAGGGGGAGGGAACTCCCCCTCTCTTTGCGACCGGGACCTGCTCTGCCCGGGCAGGTGCGAAGGAGCGCCTACAGATTGGGCATGACCGTGCCGACGAAGACCTGCTTGCCGCCCTCGATCTTCTTGATGCCCACGGGTTTCTCCGCATCGTGCGTGGCATTCATGGTGGTGCTTCCCGTCACGCCGGGGAAGTCCTTCGTCTCGGCGAGAGCTTTCGTGACCGCCTCGGGGTCGGCGGAGCCGGCGCGCTTCATGGCGTCGATGACGAGCATGTAGGAATCATACCCGAGAGCGCTGTTCGCGTTGGAATCCTTGTCGGGATACTTCGCCTTCCAGGCCTCGGTAAACTGGGCCTGAAGCTCGCTCATCTCCGGCATGGAGGGATCGTAGGGGAACGTGGTGAAGGCAAAGCCTTCGATGGCCTCTCCGCCGATCTTCACCATCTCGGGATTGTCCATGGCGTCGCCGCCCATGATCATGAACTTGGCTCCCAGTTCCTTTGCCTGCTTGATGATGATGGCCCCCTCGGCAAAGTAGGAGGGAATGAAGAGCACGTCGGGATTCTTGCTGATGATCTCCGTGAGCTGAGCCGTAAAATCCTGGTCTCCGGACTGGTAGTTCAGCGTGGTGACGAGTTCGCCACCAAGCTTCTTGAACTGATCCTCGAAGAACTTACCGAGGCCCACGCAGTAGTCGGAAGCGACGTCCAGGAGCATGGCGGCCTTCTTGGAACCATTGTCGAAGACGTACTGGGCAGCGGCGGCACCCTGGAAGGGGTCGATGAAGCAGGCCCGGAAGTAGTACTTCTTGCCCTGAGTCACGAGAGGATTCGTGCAGGAGGTTCCCATAACGGGGATACCCGCCTTCTCGGAGATTTCGCCGCCCGCCATGGCGAGGGAGGAGCCGTAGGTACCGATGACGGCGTGGACCTTTTCCTTCTCGATGAGACGCTGCATCGCGTTGGCCGCTTCCACCTTGTCGGACTTGTTGTCGATGACGATGAGCTCGACCTTCTTTCCGAGCACCTCGGGAACGGCCTCGTGAGCCATTTTCACGCCGTCGAGTTCGAGCTGGCCGCCGAAAGCCATCTGCCCCGTCAGGGGAAGATAGACACCGATGCGGATCACATCCTCGCTCGCAAATGCCGCTCCAGCCATAATGCACACGAGCAATACACCAAGAATCAATCTGCCGTACTTCATGAACGCACCCCTCCTCATCTGTTTTGGCCGTCTCCGACCCTTCCCCTGGATTATACGCCATGCGTTCCGTCCTGTGAACGGGAATTACACGCAAGACATTCGACAACTCCGACGGTCATCCACTGATGTTGACACCGGGAAGGGCTTCCCGAAGGCATTCCGGAGATGGCTCCGGAAAGAGCGCAAGGTTCGCGTCAAGGATTTCCGTCCTCCGGAAACGCTGCACGATCCAGCGCGGATCATCCTCCAGCTGGTTTCGAACCCCAACCAGATCCTCCAGCGAAAGAAGCGCCGGAACGAAGGTCGTCCGAAACACCACATCGAGGGCAGCTCGCCGCAACAGCTCCCAGGAGCGGATCACGGCCCCCTCGTCCACGGAGACACCGCACACGCGGGAATACTTTCTCCAGGGAGCTTTCACGTCCATGGCGACTCCCGCGAGAAGCTCCTCCTCGAGAAGTGTCTCCAGAATCTCCGGGTTCGATCCGTTCGTATCGAGGCGGACAGGAAGTCCCGTGGCAACCCGCAGTTCCCGGAGAAAGCCTGGAAGTCCGGACTGCATCGTGGGCTCCCCGCCGGAAAGGACGATGCCGTCGAGAAAGGTGCGTCGCTCGGAAAGGCGGGCGAACACCTCCTCCGCAGGAATCGGCTTCGCCTTTTCCAGCACGAGATCCGGATTGTGGCAATAGGGGCAGCGGAACGGACACCCCAGTGTGAAGAGGACGGCCGTCACCCGCCCTTTCCAGTCGAGGAACGAGGCGGGGAGATACCCTCCGATCCGCACGGACCTTTATGCCCCCACGGGAGTCCTGCGACGATCCCGCAGTTCCGCCCGTTTTCCCGCGTTCCACGAGGACGTGCGGGTGAAGTAGCCGGTGATCCGGGTGATACCGTCCACGGAAGAAGAGCCGCAGAAAGAACAGCACTCCTTCAACCCCCGGACCACTCTCCCGCACTCGTTACAGACAGTGAACTCCGGACTGAAGGCAACCTGGGCGCTTTCGGTTCCGTCGAAGGTCTTTCGAACGAAGGATGCCAGCGCGCCCGGATCGGGGCGGTGTTCCCCCATCCAGACGTGGGTGATGGCTCCCGCGTTGATCATGGGGTGAAACCGCCCTTCCTCCAGAACACGGGTGATCGGATCCATCGGGAGTTCGTAGGGAAAATGGGTACTGTTGGTGTAGTACACGTCACCTTTCGCCGGATTTCCCCGTACCGTTCCTGCGGCAAGCTCCGCAAAATCACGCAGATCGAGGCGGGCCATGCGGTGGGCGGTACTTTCCGCGGGGGTCTGCTCCAGGACGATCTTCAATCCGTATCTTTCGGCAAGCTGGTCGCACTTGAGCTGCATGTAGCGGACCACCGCCAGGCCGAGTTCCATGGCCTCGGGAGCCTCGTGAAGCTCCTTGCCCGTGAGGAAACGCACCATTTCGTTCACTCCCAGGATCCCCACGAGGAAAGCGCTCTTGCGCAAGCGCAGGTAGGATTCTCCATCATGACCGACGCAGAGAACCGCCAGAGGCCCCTTTGCGCCGAGGGCGAGAATCTCCTCGACGAAACGACGCTTCTGGAGGTGTGCCTTGCCCGCAAGCTCCATCACCTCGTCCAGAAGACCGAAGAGGAGCGTCGCGTCTCCGCCGCTCCGATAGGCAAGGCGGGGAAGGTTGATCGTCACGTTCTGCATGGCGCAGAAACGCATTTTCCACGGGGTAGCCGCCTCAGCGAGGTCCTCGGAAGTGAGTTCGAAACTGAGACGGCAACACTCGCTCAGCTTCGCCACGCCCCCCCGGTCGAAGACAAAGTAGGTGTTTCCCTTCTCCGCCGCGACGAGACAGGCCAGGTGGAGCATTTTCTCCCACCCGGGCTCCCGGAAGAAAGCATCGGTAACGTGAAAGAGGGGTTTTGGGAAGAAGAAGGGCTGCCCCCGACTGTCGCCCTCCAGATAGACCGAAAAGAGCGCACGGAGAAAGCGCTTGGAAAGATCCGCGTACTCCCCGTAGGTCTTTCCCGTGGGAACTCCTCCGGGACCGATGGCGGGAACGTTCCGGAAATGCTCGGGAATTTCGTAGTAGAGGTTGATGTCGGTGAAGGCGACCTGTCCTCCCCGCCCTCCCGCAAGCTGATTGAACTCGAAGATGAGCATCTGAGCCAACTGCTTCATTTTCGCGTCGTCGCACTCCTCCAGATACGGAGCGAAGAAGACATTCACCGCGTCCCAACCGATGGCCCCGGCAAAGTTGTTCTGCAGCACCGACGTCATCTTGAGGAGATGGGCGAGCAGTACCTCGGGATGTTTCGCCGGACCGGAGACGCTCGTGATGGAGGGGAGGTCCAGTCCGTATTTTGCCACGTAGGCGAGACTCTGGCCGGAGCAATAGGGTCTGTTCACCATGCCCAGGTCATGGAGATGCATGTCCCCGGCGAGGTGCGCCGCCGCCACGTCGGACGAAAAGACTTTGGACAGCGCGTACTCCTTGAGAACCATTTCGGCGATGGTGAGGTTGATAGACTCGGGATTGTGGGTCGTATTGCTGTTCTCTTTATTGGGGGAGAGCATCATGGTCTCCAGGTCGTAGAGAGGAAGGCCGATGCGGCTGTGGTCCCGCAGCTTCGCCCCGAGTCCGCGCTGGAACAGCTTGACGTTCACCATCTCCCGAATGACCGTGGTGGTGACGCGATCACGCCCCCACCGCTGAAGGTCCTCCTCCACTTCGAGGGCGATCTCTCCCGCCAATCCGGGCTCGACTCCAGCCTCCACCACGAGAGCCTGCTGTATGCGCCCGGCGTTCCAGGGGGACCGTTCCTCCTGAGCCAGAGCATCCACCATGAGCGCAAGGTCGGTGGCCTCCGTAAAAAGGGGCATCTGTCTCCGCTTCGGCGTCTCCGCCTCAAGCAGTTTTTCCAAGGGGTTCACGATCGCATCATCCCTTCTCGTCGAGTTTTTTCACAAAATCGGCAAAGGCCGAGACATCGGCAAACTCCCGGTAGACCGAGGCAAACCGGACATAGGCCACCTTGTCCAGGCGGCGCAGCTCCTCCATGGCAAGCTCTCCCACGAGAGTACTCGGAATCTCCCCCTGCCCGCGATTTTTCATCGCACGTTCGATACGCGCCGCGACATCCTGAAGTCCCTCCAGGGAAACGGGGCGCTTTTCACAGGCCTTGACAAGCCCTCTCAAAAGTTTCTGGCGGTCGAACGCCTCCCGTCGCCCGTCTTTCTTGACCACGAGAAAAAGGCGGGATTCCTCCACGCGTTCATAGGTGGTGAAACGATTTCCGCAGAAGGGGCATTCCCTTCTGCGCCGAATGACCCGCCCCTCCTCGGTGGTGCGGGTCTCGATGACACGCGTCTCCGAAGCGTCGCAACGCACACAATGCATGCGCACACCTCCATATAGGGTCATTGATGGAGATTATACATTACATGTGGTGTTTTGCGAAGCTGAAAAGATGAGCCGTTCTTCCCTGTGGCAGGAGGACATTCCGGGTCTTGGGACTCAACATGAGAGGGAAGCGGGGGAAAAGAAACGAGGACGGATTCGCGCTCCGTCCTCGTTCATTCGTCGTACGAAGGTGTCATGGAAAAAACACGGGGGAAACTGCCCCGAAAACGCTACGCCTTGGGGCTCTTGCGCGTCGCCGCAGCGCGTTTGCGCTTCTTGATCTCGCTCGGCTTCTCATAATGTTCATGCTTACGGGCTTCACGAAGGACTCCGACTTTCTGCACCTCGCGCTTGAAGCGCCTCAGTGCGTCATCAATGGATTCGTTTTCCCGACGAACAACATGTGCTGCCATTCCCGTTCCCCCCCTTCTCCACCGCCACCAACACTCAACCCGGAGGCCAGGAAAAACGACGCCCCGATAAAAGATGAACGTGAAGGTGGGGAATGGTCTGGCACGCCTCTTCGCCGCAATTGACGACGAGACGGTACCCCCTTTCCTCGAATCCGACCGCCCGCGCCGTCTCCACAACGGCAAGCATGAGATACCCCCACGTTTCGGGATCGTCACACTGTGCAGCGGAAGGAACGTGTTGTCTGGGAACCACGAGAACATGCCCGGGAGCGACAGGGTTGATGTCCCGAAAGGAAACGGTCCACTCGTCCTGGCGAATCACCTGCGCCGCAACCGCTCCTCGACAGATGTCGCAGAAGAGGCACATCTCGTCCATTTCTTTTCCCCTCTCCTTCTGTAGCCTGTCCATTCTAACGGCAGAAAGCCCGCTCGACAAGAGCTTTCGCCCAGACCCGAACGGACGATGAGGGATGTTCTCTGAGCAGGCGTCGAAGCGCTGTCAGCACGAGAGGTGAGAGGGGGCGTTCCGCACCGCTTCCGTTCTCTCCGGAACGCTTGAGAAGACGCAGAAGTGGCACGAGCACCTGTTCTTCGGAACGTCGGAGAAGTCTGAGCGTCAAGCCTTCATCGAGACAGGCGGCTTCCCGGGACCACACGGCGAGAGCCTCTCCCACAACCATGGAAGAGGCGTGCGACAGAAAAGCGCACAGGAATTCATTCCGCTCCGGCAGAACGTGCAGCCACTTGAGTGTATAAAGAGCCTGGTTCTCTCCGAGAGAACGTGCTCTGGCAGACAGGACCGAAGCGAAACGCCTTCCCGGAGGCGATTCGGGAGGAATGACGTCGAGCAGGTGTCGCAGCTCTTCATCCGCAAGAGTCGTGTCCGCGAGAAGCGTCTCGAAGGCTTCGCAGACTCCCTTCGTCGCGATTTCCGGAAGAAGTGCGTCCACCGCAAGAGCCCGGACAAGAGGATGACGGCTCCGAAGCCGTTCCAAATGAAGTGCGAGAACCGCGCTCTCCTCCTCCTCGTGCCTGGCGGTGTAAAACTCGCGCATCCGTTCCTCCGCCTCGGCGATGATTCCTGAGATCCGCTGTTCCCGTTGCTTCTCCCGGAGCTCCTCCCGCCGAAGTCGCTCCTGTTCTTCCGCGACTCGTTCCTCGGCTCGCTTTTTTCTGCTCTTCCGCCAGCTCTCCCAGGACTCCGCGGCCCTGGCCCAAAAAGAGGGATTTCCGGAATGATTCTGGGAGGATGGCCTTCCTTGGCTCGCTCCGTAGGTTCCCCCGGATCGCCGTCCTCCGTCGCGGGAGGCAATCTGCGTCTTCAGGGTCATGTAGGCGGAGGTGATCTCCTGAAAGCGACGGGCACTTTGAGGCCCCGCAACATCGGGATGACAGGAACGGGCAAGATGTCGGAAAGCGGACTTCACTTCATCCCAGGAAGCATCAGGACGGAGCCCGAGCTTACGGAAACTCGCGTGCAGTTCCACCCCGGAGTTCATTCGTGCACCACCTTTTCCAGATCCTCCACCATATGTCGCAGAATGAGCAGGGCATCTTCGGAAACAGATCCCTCGTCCTTGAGAATCTGCACCTTTCCAAGAAGCACGGAGATCCGCCCCTGCTGTTCGGGGGAAAGGGCCAGGGAAAGGCGTGCCAAGCGCCTTTCCAACGCGGGCAGGTCCTCCCGGCGACGCGCATCCGCCGCCGCTCCTCCTCCGGTGATGTCGAGCACCTCCGAGGTAATGACCCCCCCGCCCCGGCGACAGACCTCCACCCGGAGAACACCTCCGGAGTCGACCAGAAAATGCACTTCCACTTCCGCACCCTTGACATCCGCGTCGACGTGCACGCTTCCGAGAAATCGGCGGGATCCTCCGCGCCGCTCCGTCTGTACCACCGAGACCGTGAATCCTCCCGATCCGATGGTGGCGAACCTCCTCGATGCGGACGCCGGGAGAGGCATCCCCTGTTCGAGGAGAACCACCACGCTCCCATCCGCAACTTCGACGCCAAGGTTACCCGAGAGCACGTCGATGAGAAGACGTTCGCCGCTCTGATAGGCACACAGGGCGGCGCCGATGGCCACGGCTTCGTCGGGACACATGCGGAGATGATCCGGTTCGGCGACACCGGCGGAAAGGGCACGACGCAAAAGGGGAATCCGGCTGCTTCCTCCCACGAGAAGCAGTTTTTCCGGAGCATGACGCCGCCAAAGCTTGCGAACGAGCCCTACCACTTCCGTGATGGGAGGCTGCATGAGCGCTTCGAGCTGCTCCCGGTCCACTTCCCTGGAGACAGGCTCTCCGGGGAAAAGCCCTCCCGGAGGATACCAGACGGCACGAAACGCATCGGAGAGGGTGATCTTCATCTGCTCCGCCTCGGCGAGAAGAACCGCCCAGCGGGGATCCTCCCGGTCTGGTTTCTCCCCGGAGACGGAACTCCAGAGCCATTCGGCGAGGAGCACATCGAGATCGGCACCACCGAGATCACCCCGACCGATGGAATCGATGACCTGCCACACCTGTCCTTCTCGCTCCACAACGGTGACATCCACCGTGCCCGCACCGAAATCGAGCACGAGAAAACGTCCCTCTCCTCCGACAGCGAGAGCGGCGGCGGTGGGTTCGTTGACGATCTTCACCTCGGCGAATCCGGAGGTTTTGGCGACGCGCATCATGGCCGCCCTCTCGGGAAAGCTGAAATGCGCCGGAACGGCAAGAACACAGGACGTGACATACTCGCAGAGAAACGCCTCGGCATCCTCCCGGAGAAGCGTGAGAAGAGGCGCCAGGAGTTCTTCCGCGCCGTACTCCTTTCGTCCGAGACGAACCCGCCAAGCGGGGTCCCCCACGTGGCGTTTCACGTTCCACCACGCTTTCCGGGGCTCCCGGAGCGCGATCCTCGCGGCATCCTCGCCAGCGATCCAGCCCTGTGAGTCCGTCCGGGCCACGTAGGAGGGCGTACGGACATTGCCCCACCTGTTCGGGACGAGCACGGGCGCATTCGGTCTTTCGGGACGCGCCACCGCCGAAAGCGCGTATCGGGTTCCAAGATCAATGCCCAGAATCGGCGAACCCATGGGCTCTCGCCTCCTCATTCGCCCCGTCTTGAAGGAAAAAAACATTCCAGAACATCATTGTGAAGCAAATCCGCACGGATGGCAATCTCCGAGCCGGGAAGCACTCCGGAAGGGCACGAGGCGGCAAGAAAGTGTTCCGTAAGGCCCGAGGCGCGGAGGCCATCATCGTCCTCCACGAGAACCCGGACATCCCTGCCTACCCATTTCGCCATGATACGCCGCAGGAGATCCTTCCCCAACGCGAGTGTCTCCTCGCACCGCTCCCTCAGGATTTCCGGGGACACTCTGCCGGAAAAGCGAGCCGCGGCGGTCCCTTCCCGGGGCGAAAAGGGAAACACATGCAGGCGGCCAAAGCGCATCTCCTCAAGAAAGCGCAAGGTTCTGTGAAACGCACCTTCGTCCTCTCCGGGAAATCCCACGAGGACATCCGTGCTGATGTGCACATCCTCTCCGAGGATACGACGGATTCTCTCGACGATTCGGGCGAAATCCCCCGGCGTATATCCTCTCGCCATGCGCTGCAGCACCTCTTCATCCCCGCTCTGAAGGGGTATGTGCAGATGAGGACAGAACGCGGAAATGTCCGCGAGCATCCGAAGCAATTCTTCGCTCGCGGAGAACGGCTCCAGGGAGCCGAAACGAATCCTCGAAATCCCCGGAACCCGGGCGAGTTTGCGTACCAGGGTTCCCAATGCGAATGGATCGGCGACATCTCCGGAAGCACCGTATCGCCCGAGATGCACACCAGTGAGGACAACCTCACGGCATCCGGCTTCCGCAACGCTTGCGGCCTCGCGCACGATGTCCGCTTCAGGGCGGCTCACCGGCTTGCCTCTTACAAAGGGGACGATGCAGTAGCTGCAGAAGTGATCGCATCCGTCCTGAATCTTGACGAATGCCCTGGTGTGCGCGGTGAGAGCGGGGAGAAAGAGGGCATCCCAGGACTCGTCGGTACGAAGATCGTCCACGAGAATCCGTGATGCCGCGAAAGCCGCGACATCCTTTCCTCCACGTCGCCGGGCCATCTCCTCTTCTACCAGGTCCGGAATGAGGTGCTTACGTCGGTTTCCCACGAGGAGATTCACCCCGAGCGCCTCCGCCCCTTCCGCGTCGCCCACGCGCTGGGCCAAACAACCGCAGAGAACGAGACATGCTCCGGGATTCTCCCGGCGGAGACGCCGGAGAAGCTGCTTCACCTTTCTGTCCGCCTCGGCGGTGACCGTGCAGGAGACCACGATCGCCGCATCCAGCGGAGCTTTTTCGACCAACAGCCATCCCCGGGCGAGGAACGCCGCGGCGAGGGCCTCTCCCTCGTACTGGTTGGTGCGGCAACCGAGGGCACGCACCAGAATCCTCGGCCGTTCAGAGAGACAGGGCATCATCGGTTCGGTACAGCCCCTCTCTCGTCAGGGAAAACCAGGAACATCCCACGGTCACCGCCGTAGGCGCACGCAGAATTCTCGGGCCGAGCGAAACAGGAACAAAACCCATTTCCCTGAAGCGCTCCTTCTCTCGCGGGGAGAAATCGCCCTCGGGGCCTACCGCAAAGGCAACGTTGGCACCACACCGAACACTTCCCAGAGGATGCGCGTCTCCGTCGAGAATGGCCGCGTAACGCTCGGGAGGGAGTACAATCGGATTGATCTCCTCGACATCCAAAGGGGGGAAGAGGTGGGGTGGTGACGACGCACCGCACTGCTTGGTGGCTTCAAGAAGGATTCGCTGCCACCGTTCCATCCGTCGCGGCGCGGAAAGTATCGCGCCCTTGGGAACACTCCGTTCGCACCGAAGAGGCAGGATCTGTGCCACGCCTACCTCGACGGCGTTCCGCAGAAGCGCGTTCCAGGCATCCTCCTTGAGGATCCCCGCAAGGAGGAGAAGATGGTGCGAGGTTTCCGGAGAGGGGATCCGCTCGCATTCGACACCCTCCCATTGCTCCTGATTCTTCTCAAGGGAAAGTATCACCCGCCATCCCGGAAGCAACCCCTCCACCCTGTCACCAACGACACACCGGCGAACCCGAATGAGATGGTGTACTTCGTCGGCATCGAGAATCCACCGCCCCTCAGGCGTTCGCAGACTCGTTTCGAGTCGAAGGCGCGGCAGCGACACCCCACCAGTCTCCTTTCTCAAGCTCCTGCAGGGGAACGAGCCCGGCTCTGCAGAGCGCGGCGAGGAACTGTTCCCGTTCCCGCACCACAAGACCGGAAAACAAGGCGACCCCTTTTTCCCCCAGAAGAGAACACACGGACGGGAGCATCTCCAGAAGCGGTTCGAGCACGATATTCGCCAGCAGGCAATCCACGGAAGAGGCAAATCCACGAAGCAGATCTCCCGTCTCCACCCGGACCTTTCCGGCGGGAAGATCGTTGAGGCGGCAATTCTCCTCGATCTCCGGAATCACCGCAGGATCGAGATCTCTGGCCGTCACGTCCGTCGCGCCGAGTTTGACCGCTGCAATGGAGAGGATGCCCGATCCGGAGCCGATATCCACGGCGGTCATGCCGGGAAATGCGTGGGACTCCAAAAGTTCCAGCATGATCTGGGTACTCTCGTGATAGCCGGTTCCGAAAGCGCTTCCGGGATAGATATACAGAGGAATCCGACCCACGGGCTCTTTGCCGCGGTGCCACGGAGCGAGAACGACGAGGCTGCGTCCCACGTCGAGAGGAGGGAAGGCGTCCTTCCATGCGGTGTGCCACTGTCGATTTTCGATTTTTCCCATATCTACGATGGAAATGTTCGGCCACGGCTCAAGGGCCTCTCCCAAGCGCCCGAGCCAGAATCCCAGATCGTGGGAATTCCGGAAATAAGCCCGGAGTCGAATCCTCTCCGCTCCCTGCTGCTGTTCCGCGCCGATGCTGCCGGAGAGTTCCGCCAGAGAGGCGAGAACGTCCTCATCCCCGTCTTTGCCCTCGAGGATCACGTACCACCAGAAACCGTCTCCGCCCGTCATCGACATGACATCAACCTCCACAAACCGCAAGAGGGAGGCCAAGCCTCCCTCTTGCCTCTTTTTTCAAGTGTACCACAATTTCAACGGTACGCCACCAGGGTGTTGTTTGCCTATCCGAAAAAGGATTTCAGCTTGTCCAGAAAACTTTCATTTTCTTTGACAGAGACATCCATTTCCTGGGCAAGTGCCTGGAGGAGTGTTCTCTGACGCTCCGTCAAATCCCGGGGAACCTCCACCGAGAGGTGAACGATAAGATCGCCTCGTCCTTTGCCGCGCAGCCTCGGCATCCCCTTTCCGCGAAGCCGGAAGGTCTCTCCAGGCTGACTCCCCGACGGAACGTCGAGCAGTTCTTCACCATCGAGAGTCTCGATGGGAATTTCACACCCCAGGGCGGCCTGGGGAAACAGGACAGAAACCCGGGTGTGCAGCCTGTCCCCGTCGCGTTCGAAACGGGGATGCTCCCGCACACGCATCAGAAGGTAAAGATCCCCGGGAGGTCCACCGTTGACTCCCGCCTCTCCCTCTCCGGTAATGCGAAGTCGGAGCCCCGTGTCCGCCCCGGGAGGAATGCGCACGTCCAGCCGGTGGGACTGTCGGAGCATGCCGTTGCCGTTACAGGATTTGCACGGTGAAGAAATGATTTTTCCCCTTCCCGCACACCGGGCGCAGGGCGTTACGGACGAAAACTGCCCGAAGGGAGTCCTCTGAACGTGCTCCACCTGGCCCCGCCCTCCGCAGGCAGGACACGTCTCGGGGGAGGTTCCCGGCTCCGCACCCGTGCCTCCGCACCGCTTACATCCCTCCCACCGGGGAATCGAGACCTCTCTGACCGCACCGGAAAAAGCTTCTTCCAACGTGCATTCCAATTCCATCTCCAGATCGGAACCTCTCCGGGGAGCGGTGGAGGAGCGGCCCCGCCGCCCTCCGCCGCCAAAGAAGCTGTCGAAGATATCCCCGAAGATGTCGCCAAAGGGACTCGCTCCGTCGAAGGGGCTTCCACCCTGGGGAATGTCGCCCACAAAACCGAACTGATCGTACTGAGCCCGCTTCTGGGGGTCGCTCAGGACCTCATAGGCCTCGTTGATTTCCTTGAACCGTTCCTCCGCCTCCCGATTTCCCGGGTTCGCATCGGGATGGAACTTGCGGACAAGCTTGCGGTAGGCCTTCTTGATGTCCTCGGTACTCGCCTCCCGGGGCACGTCCAATATCTTGTAGTAGTCCTTGGTCTGTCCAGGCCCCGGCATCTTCCGTCACTCCCTACGCCTCGCCCTTGTCCGAGAACTCCGCGTCCACCGTATCCCCCTGAGACTCGGGGGCACCCTGTTCCGGCGCCGCCTTCGCCGCGTCGTCCTGAGAGGTTCCCTGGGCATACAGCCGCTGCGCCAGAGGGTGCACCTCCGCAGTGAGCACACTCAGGGCTTTCCGGATCGCCTCGGGGTCGCTCTCCGAGGAGGCACTCTTGAGCGCCTCCAGACCAGCCTGAATCTTGCCCTTCTCCTCGGGCGTCACCTTGTCGCCGAGGTCGCGGAGAAGTTTCTCCGTGTTGTACACGGTGCTGTCCGCTTCGTTCCTGGCTTCGGCAAGTTCCTTCTTTTTCTTGTCCGCATCCTCGTTGCTCTCGGCCTCGTTTTTCATCCGCTCGATCTCCGTCTCGGAGAGCCGGGAGGATTGGATGGTGATGTGCTGGCTCTTGCTCGTGGCCTTATCCTTGGCGGTCACGTTGAGGATGCCGTTCACGTCGATGTTGAAGGTCACCTCGATCTGGGGGATTCCCCTCGGAGCAGAGGGAATACCGTCGAGGAAGAAACGCCCGAGACTCACGTTGTCCGCGGCCATGGCGCGTTCGCCCTGCAGGACATGCACCTCCACCTGAGTCTGATTGTCCCCGGCGGTGGTGAAGATCTGGCTTTTGGAGGCAGGAATGGCCGTATTCCGGTCGATGATCTTCGTAAAAACTCCGCCCAGTGTCTCAAGCCCCAGCGAAAGGGGTGTCACATCCACGAGAACGATGTCCTTGTGCTCTCCCGCCAAAATCGCCGCCTGAATCGCGGCGCCCACGGCAACACATTCGTCGGGGTTGATTCCCTTCGTGGGGTCCTTCCCGAGGAGTTCCCGAATCTTCTTCTGCACCATGGGCATGCGCGTGGCACCTCCCACGAGAAGCACCTTGTCGATCTCCTGCGCGGTGAGGCCCGCATCGGAGAGAGCCCTGCGAGCAGGCTCCACGACCCGCTCCAGAAGACCTGCGGTCATCTCCTCGAAACGTGCCCGAGTGAGCGTGAGCTCCAGGTGCTTGGGACCGTTCTGATCCGCCGTGATGAAGGGAAGAGAGACCGAGGTCTCGGGCATGGAGGACAGCTCCACCTTCGCTTTTTCCGCAGCCTCCCGAAGGCGCTGCATGGCCATCTTGTCCTTGCGGAGATCGATGCCATCGCTCTTACGGAATTCCTCCACCATCCAGTCCACGATCTTCATGTCCCAATCGTCGCCGCCGAGGAGATTGTCCCCCGATGTGGCGAGGACTTCGAAGACGCCTTCTCCCACGTCGAGAACGGACACGTCGAAGGTACCGCCGCCGAGATCGAAGACCAGGAGTTTGTGCTCCCCTTCCTTGTTGGCACCGTAGGCAAGGGCCGCCGCCGTGGGCTCGTTGATGATGCGGAGCACTTCGAGCCCGGCGATGGCACCGGCGTCCTTCGTCGCCTGGCGCTGCGCGTCCGTGAAATAGGCGGGAACGGTGATGACCGCCTTCGTGACGGGCTCGCCCAGATACTCCTCGGCGTCGCGCTTCATCTTCTGGAGAATCATGGAGGAGATCTCCTGCGGCGTGTAGTGCTTGTCATCGATGCGCACCTTGTGATCGGTACCCATTTTCCGCTTGATGGAGATCACCGTGCGCTCGGGGTTGACGATGGCCTGTCGCTTGGCAAGCTGTCCGACAAGCCGTTCCCCTTCTTTCGTGAACGCCACGACGGAAGGAGTGGTACGCATGCCCTCCGCGTTGGCGATCACCGTGATGGCATCGCCTTCCTTAACTGCAATACAGCTGTTCGTGGTTCCCAGGTCTATTCCTACGACCTTTGCCATTTCGGATCACCTCGTCGTCCTTTGAAATGAACTTCCAAGGGAACGCAGCCGTTCCGGACCGGCGTTCCCGCCTTTCTCGTTTCGCCTCATGCTCCCTCCGGAGCGGATTCCGCCTGGAAGCGCCCCACCCGAACCTGCGCGGCCCGCAGGACTTTTCCGCCGAGAATATACCCCATCTGGAGTTCCTGTACGATCTGTCCATCCATCGCAGGATCCTGCACGGGGACGAGCGCAACGGCTTCGTGCACGGCCGGGTCGAATGCACCGTCGCAAGTGATGGAGCTCACTCCCAATTCCTGGAGAGCGCCGAAAAACTGCTTCCGCACCATGGAAACGCCCTTCAGAAGGGGGTCGTCAGCCTGAGCGGCGGCAATCGCCCTGTCAAGATTGTCGAGCACCGGGATGAGAAGCGCCACCGCACGCTCCCCCGCAAGTTCCCGAAGGCGCGCCGCGTCACGTTCCATCCGTTGCCTGAAATTGTGGAAATCAGCGCGGAACCGTGCGCTTTCCTCGTTTTTCTCGGCAAGTTCCTTTTTCATCTCCTCAAGGAGACCCTTTCTCGATTCCGCAAGGGCCTCCGCCTCGTCGAGGCGTCGCCGTAACACCTCCGCTTCTTCCTGCAGCCCCGCCACACAGGCAGCCAGTTCCACCCTGGTGGGACCGCCGCCCCGCCTTCCGTGGACATCCGTTCCTTCTCTGGGCTTTCCTTCCCCCCGCTCTTCCCCGGGAGAACGACATTCCCGAAAAAGAGCCTCGTCGCGCATTTTCGCGTCAGTGAACATGCCGTTGTTCCTCCTCACTTCCATCGTCCTCGCGCAGTCCTTCCAGAACCGTTTCGAGCACGGCGATGGAGCTTTCGTAATTCATCCGCACCGGACCGATGAGACCGAGGATTGCCTTCCGCCCCCCCGCGTTTGCCGTGGCGAGAACCACCGAACAGTCGTGCATGCGCTCCTCGGGATTCTCCTCACCGATGGTGACCGTGAGCGTTCCGTTCAGCGTACAGTTATCCACAAGTTCCACAAGGGCCGACTCTTCCTCGAGAAGAGAAAACACCGCATGGAGTCGTCCCAGATCCTTGAAATCAGGCATTGCGAGCAAATGGTGGGCACCTCCGCGGTAGAAACGAAAGGGTTGAGCCGAGAGAAGCCCGTCCATCTCGGAAATGGCGGCGCGGCAGTTCCCCTCTTTTTCCCGGAGTTCGCTCATCACATACTGGAGAAGATCATTCCTGGCCTCGTTCCATGTCCGTCTCACCATGACCGCATTGATTCTCCGCGAAAGCGTTTCGAGTTCCTCCTGCCGGATTTCGCAGGGAAAGGCAATCATCTTGTGGTGCACAAGCCCTCCCTCGACGACGACGATGGCAAGCGCATGCGTGCTGTCCATGCGCAGAAAATCCACCCGGAGCAGACGGATCTCCTGAAAAGGCGCGAGGGTGGCGACGCTCACATATTGCGTCACTCTGGTCAGGAGTTGGGAAATGTACGCGAGAGCACCCTCCACGTCGCGTCGTTGCTCACGCAGGTCCGAAATCCACCGCTCCGCCTCGGGATGTGGTGCACGACGACGCTGAAGGATGGTGTCCACATACAGCCTGTAGGCTCTGGATGTGGGGATTCTTCCCGCCGACGTATGGGGTTGGACCAGATAACCCAGCTCCTCGAGATCGGACATTTCATTCCTGATCGTCGCCGCGCTCCGTCCCGTGAGATACTTTTTCGAAAGCGTTCGGGAACCGACAGGCTCTCCCGTCTGGATATAATCGTAGACGACAGCGAGGACAACCTCCAGTTGGCGTTCGGACAACATTTCCCCACCCCCTTCCTATTGAATTGCTAGCACTCATTGGAGACGAGTGCCAATTCTCCGTCATCATCCGCACCGTAGCGTACCAACGCAACTCGGGATTGTCAAGACTGGTCAAACAATCTTGCAGAAAAACACACCGTTTCACGCACTCTTTCATGCCTCTCGATGAGCGTGGCCCTCCGCACTCGTCCTTGTGACGGCCCTCCGCCGGATCCCGTGATAGAATGCAGGAAACACCCGGAAGGATCCGCTCGCCGAGCGACAAAGGATCGACCGGCAAAAAGGCGAATCGTCCGCGTATCCGTCACAATTCCATCAGGTTCGGGAGGCTGAACGCTCGTGAAAGAACAGAAAGGCCACACGACGATCATTCTGATCCGCCACGGAGAATGCGCCGGAAACCGGGAGGGGCTCTTCCGGGGAAGAAGGGATTTCCCCCTGAACGAAACGGGGCAGGCGCAGGCAAAAGCGCTTGCCCGGGAAATGATGTCCTTCGTTCCAAAGTACATCTACACCAGCCCGCTCTCTCGGGCGACGGAAACCGCCGAAGCCGTGGCCCACTCCTGCGGGGCTCTCGTGGACGTGCGGGAGGGGTTCAACAACATGGCTCTCGGACCGTGGGAGGGCGCCCCCAAGGAAACCATCCGCGAGAACTTCCCTGTCGAATGGGAATTGTGGCTGACAAACCCCGAACGACTTCGCATTACCGGCGCGGAACGCCTTGCGGATGTCCAGAGAAGAGCCTTTTCCAACCTGGAACACCTGGTGCACCTGCATAAGGAAGACACCATCGCCATCGTCACCCACAGGGCGGTCCTTAAACCACTTCTCGCCGCAGCACTTGGAATCGCCGAGCCCTATTTCTGGAGAATTCATACGGATACCGCCTCGTACAGTCTCCTCACTCACGACCCTCGGAGGGGATATTGCTGCACCCTGCTCAACCAAACCAGACATCTCGCGGAGTACATCTCCGAATGGGTGTGAGCGCGAACGCATCATTGATGCATCCAAAACCACCCGTCCCTCGCAAGAGACCCGTCTCCGGCCCGATCGATCCCGTTCCGCGGTCCCTGGTGTTTTGGGTCGATGCTTCACTCTTGACCTTGCCCAGCGCACCGACTAAGATGAACCGGGCGCGCCACTGCCCCTCATCTTTCGACAGAAATTCTGTCGCCCGGGAGTTTTGGTCATGATCCGTAGGACAGTAGTTTCGCGCTTCCGGCGCCGTTTTGTGCCGTGTTAGAGTGGATTGTGTTTTTGGAAGCGACTTCGGGAAACCGTCTCGGCTCACTGAGGAGCGCTCGAGATCTCGTGGCGGCCTCAGGTTTTGAAATTCAAAAAACGAGCGGTGTCTACGAGATAGATCTCTCTGAAACGCCCCGCCTTTTGGCATTGGGTGTATGTCTTCTCGTAACCGCCCCGGAGGGAGCTGAAGCGCATTTTTCCGCTCTTGACCGGGCAGTCCGCGGTTTACCCTGCGCCCCGAAATGTTCCGTTTTGGCCTCGTCGGACAGGGAAGGCTTCTTGATCCGTTCCGCCGGAAAGGGCTCTTTTCCACGTATCCCCTTCCTTGAGGTCCTTCCCGAATGGTTGCCGACAGCGGACGTTCCGGAACGAAGTCCCGGAAATCCCCCCGAACCGGAAGACCCCGTTTTCATCTCGTTTCTCTGACGGCGACAAAAGCCTGCGATCCTTCAGGGGGTATGTTATGCAGCAGTGTATCCGTCGTTTCACCACGGCACTTCTCGTTTTTCTCGGAACATTCCTCTCCGTGCTTCCCGCATATGCCGCGGGAAGCACGACACGAGTTCTCTCAATTCCGGAGTATCCCTTCAGGATCGTCTTCACCGAGAAGGAAGGACGCATTGTAAAAGCCTTTTTCCGAGCACCGGGCTACCTCAGGAGTCTTCCTGAGGTGGAAGGGCTTCGTTATTCCGCCCAGCATCTGACCGTGTGGCACGCAGACCTGGACTGGAGACGGGATGTCTTGTGGCGTTTGAGCTTTGTCGATCCGGAACACCAGGAGAAAGGACAGTTCCTGTGGTTCGGCGCGCTCTCCGGCTCCTCTCAATTCTGGCTCGTCGCGAGCCCCGCAGGAACAAGCCTGTGGGACACCATTCCATTGAAAATCACGGCACCACTGGGAACGTCCCTCTACGTCTCTCCCTCCACTCCGGCCTACCAGACCGCCGGCGAAGACACGGAAGGCGCATCCCTTTCCTTCATCTACACGATCTCACTTACCGAGAACGGCCCCTGTTTCGTCAACGTACCCGATGTGTACCAGCAACTCCTTCCCGTGACAACCCTCGTCGCATCCCATGAGACCGACAAGGGCCGACGGAAGGCCTATTCGCTTCTGCTCCAGGATTTCGAAGCACTGGCAAAGAGCGAACAAGTCTCTTTGGAAAGCATCATGAACCTCTCCTGGAAGCAGCTTCTCACCGGACGATGGAATCCTTGAATCACATCTGCCCCTGCCCGGTCCTGTAAGGGGTAGGGGCACCCTGCCTCCACGTCGGTTGCGTTTGAATCGACAATCCAGGCCGTAAAACACAAGGACTCACGCTTTTCGCTCGTTGCGTCTCCGACTCGGATGTCCGTTCTCCCGGGAAGTGCGTTTCGATGCTTCCGAGTCGCGGGAAACGTTTCTTTTCGATTCACCCGCTGCCATGCGCCCCCGATCCTGACGCCGCTCCCCACCTTCGGAAGGTTTCGGTCCGCTTTTTCGGATACCCCCTGACTCGAAACGACTGTGCTCTCCCGGGGCACGCTTCTCATTCTTCCGGGAAACACCCTCCTCGTTCCGTTTCGTTCCTCTCGGTTTAAATTTAGAAGGACCACGGTTTTCTTTTCGCTCCGACAGACCGCTTCCCGAATCGGCACGAGGCGCACGCGAAGAAACATCCTTCCGCGAGGGCCTCTCCGCACCGCTTCGTTCTTTCGCAAAGCCCTCGCCCTCGCGGGTCTGCTTTCCGAATCGGGACGAAGGCCTTTCTTCCCTTGTTTCTTTTTCAACGGAGGACGTTCCTCCGGATCGCCCGCCCGGACGATTCCGCTGGGAGAACCGGCCGGACATCCCCGACCTCTCCCGCTCCGCCTTTCCGAATTTGGCCGATTCGCCGCGGGAACGCCCCTCACTCGCACGTCTTTCGCCTTTCCCGGACGTCTCTTCCGTATCCCGCCGCCCCCCCTGCGGTGTTTCGACGGAACCCCGTACTTCCCGGCGTCCCGGACGCCGATCGCCCACGCCGTCGAGGGGGACACGGGAAACGCCACCGTACCGTTTCACGGGTGGTGCCTCGCGGGAAGTCCCTGCCGGAGGCGGAGTGCTTTCCCGGCTTCGCAGCTGACCACATGCACCACGGACGTCTCCTCCGCGTTCACGGCGTAGTTCCGCATTGACTCCCCAGGCGCGCAGGTGATCTCTGAAACGCTCCGCCCGCTCGCGAGGAGGGCGTTCGAAATTGCCCGCTCCGGCATTGTAGGGAATGAGGTTCACATAGGCCTTGAGATCGCCGATCCACGCCGCCAGCTCCTCCGCGTGGGCGGAAGAATCGTTCACGTCCCGGAGCAACATGTATTCGAGGGTGATGCGATCCCCTAAAACTCGTTGATAACGGAGCAGTGCCTTTCGCAGCGATGCAAGGGGATACTTCCGGTTCAGCGGCATCAGGCGGGAGCGAAGGGAATCGTTCGCCGCATGGAGAGACACGGAGAGTCCGACTCCGAGCGATTCCGCCGCAAGGGCGTCGATACCCGGAACGACACCGGCGGTGGAAATGGTGATGTGCCGCTGACCCAGTCCCCGCATATGAGGGTCCCGGAGCATGCGAACACTTCGAAAAACCTGCTCTGTGTTGAGAAGCGGCTCACCCATGCCCATGTACACCACGTTTTGAATCGGCCCTTTCTGGTGTGCCTCGATGGCAAGAAACTGGGCGAGCATTTCTCCTGCGGAAAGGTTCCGCACGAATCCTCCCTGGCCGGTAACGCAGAAGGTACAGGCCAAAGGACATCCCACCTGGGAGGAAAGGCAGGCCGTAGTGTGTTGAGGATGCCGAAGAAAGACCGACTCGATCCGTTCTTCATCCTCAAGCTGCCACAGATATTTCAGGGTCCCGTCAAGAGGGGACATCTCCGCTTTTTCCAGCGCGGGCATGGTGAAACGAACGAGAGCATTCAACTTTCCCCGCAATTCCTTCGAGAGATTCGTCATTCCCTCAAAGGTGAACTCACGCTTTTTGTAGATCCAGTCGCAAATTTGCCCCGCCCGATAGTCGGGCTCGCCCATTTCGTCCCGCAGGAGCGAAACCCATTCCTCGAAATTCAGTTCCAGGGCATGCAGACGGTCCATGGCGCACTCCTCCCTCATTTTCGACGAAAGAAGGACCCTCTGGGGGTCCCTCTTCCATCCGCTGTCGTTTCGCGCTCCGAAAGGTTCTTCCCGTATCAGGTATCAGGGATTTGCCCCCAGAGGCGATGAAGCAACACGGACCCCCGAAGGCGCCTGTAAAAGCTCCGGGTACAACGGAAACGCCTCGCTCAGTTCCTTGACCTCTTTCCGGGCGGCGAGCCGCAACGTTTCATCTTCGGGAGCGGAAAGCACCCTGTCGACGATCTCCGCGATCCGTTCCATCTCCGCCTCACCCATACCACGAGTAGTCACCGCAGCCGTTCCGAGACGAACGCCACTCGTCACGAAGGGTTTTTCCTTATCGAAGGGGATCATATTCTTGTTCACCGTGACGCCTGCATCTTCCAAAAGCTTCTCCGCATCCTTTCCCGTGACATTTCGGGAACCTTTGACATCTACGAGGATGAGGTGATTGTCGGTTCCGCCGGAGACGATGCGGAACCCTCGCTCGCCGAGAGCGGCGCAAAGCTTCTTCGCGTTTGCCACGACACGCGCCGCATACGTTCGAAATTCATCGGTGGCCGCCATTTTAAAACAAAGGGCTTTCGCCGCAATGACATGCATGAAAGGACCGCCCTGCGTCCCTGGAAAAACGGAACGATCCAACTCTTGAGCGTATTTTTCCTTACAGAGGATGAGCGCTCCCCGGGGCCCCCGGAGAGTCTTGTGGGTCGTCGTGGTGACGAAATCCGCGTGGGGCACCGGACTCGGATGGACTTGCCCCGCGACAAGACCGGCGATGTGAGCCATGTCAACCATGAAGACCGCTCCCACTTCGGCGGCAATGGCTGCAAAGCGGGCAAAATCAATGAAACGGGGATAGGCGCTCGCTCCGGCGACGATCACCCGAGGACGATGCTCCTTCGCAAGGCGTTCCACCGCTTCGTAGTCGATGGTCTCCGTCTCCGGCGTAACGCCATAGCCAACGATACGATAGAGCTTCCCCGTGAAGTTCAACGGGTGCCCATGAGACAGATGCCCGCCCTGATCCAGACTCATGGCCAACATGGTGTCCCCAGGGTTCATGAAGGTGAAAAAGGCGGACATGTTCGCCTGCGTTCCCGAATGGGGTTGCACGTTCGCATGTTCGGCGCCGAAGAGATCACAGGCCCGGCGCATGGCCACCTCTTCGACGGTTTCCACGAACTCGCAACCGCCGTAATATTTCTTGTGCGGATACCCTTCTGCATATTTGTTCGTCAGTATCGATCCCTGGGCTTCGAGGATCGCCAACGGAACAAAATTCTCCGACGCAATGAGCTCAATGCCATCCCGCTGTCGAGCGAATTCCGATGACACCAGACCGTAGATTTCAGGGTCCAGCTCCGCCATGCCGGCTCTCATGAACCACTCCACGTCGTTCCCTCCTTCATGTTTCCCGACATTTTTTCGGTCCGATTTCTCCCCTTGAATCATACCCTAAAATGAACCAAAGGGAGCAGATCAGGACAGTCTTCTCCGAAAACACACGCTCCGCGAAACATCCCTTCGGGGAACTCGAAGGGCGGAGAGTGCAAAGGTGAAAATCGCCCTTCGTGAGCGCTTTCTTACAAAAAAGGAGCTTCGGCCGGAATCGCCGAAGCTCCTTGTGTACCAAGTGGTGGAGCTGAGGGGAATTGAACCCCTGACCTCTTCCATGCCAAGGAAGCGCGCTCCCGCTGCGCCACAGCCCCACTCGCGGAACGAAGCACATTATAGGGAGCCTGAGGAATTCTGTCAACCGGCACTTGCTTTGAAAAACCGCCGGGAAATAGAACGTCTCGGCAGGCCCGGATCTTCCCGCTCCCCTCTCCCCGGGAGGGGAAAGACACGCTATACTCGCAGCAGGAACGATTTTCTTTTCGAAAGGAGGCAAGGGTCATGACACGACGACAAACGAGGAAAACCGTGTGCTTCCTTTTTCTTGCGCTGTCCGGTATTTTTCTTTCCCCGACTTACTGCACCGCAGTCACGAGAGGTGACGTGGTACAGATTGTCGTGGATGCCTTGGGGCTCCCCCTCTGGGGAGGAAAAGAACGTTTCGCCGATGTCCCCTCTACCCACCCCCGGGCGAAGGCCATCGAAACGGCGTCGGCCCTGGGTATTCTTTTACCGGGGGACAGATTTCACCCCGACATCGAAGCGACACGAGCGGAAGCGCTGGGCTTCGCCTTTCTCGCCATGGGATGGCGCCGAGAGGGTGAACTCGTCCGCACCTTCGCCACCGATCTCGACGCCGAACTCCCTCCGCACTTTGCCGCTTTCGTCAAGATCGGCCGCTCCATGACCGTTCCTCCACCGGAGGAGTTCCTTTCCGAAGCAAAGAAAAACTGTACTCCCGGCGACGCGGACCTTCTCGCCGCATGGCTCCGGGAGTGCAAGCGCCGTCGTGTCATCTGGCAAGAGACCTTCCCCGGAGAGACGGGAGATCTTGTCGTGCATCGAGAAAATGTGGGGTCACCTCCCGGCGCGTGGGCCGTTGCCGTGGAAGAGTTTCCTGAGAAGGGGGCCGCCGAGGCGTGTGCCAGAGAGCTTCGTTCCGCAGGCCACACCGCTCTGATAGTGGAGAACGCCTCGTCCTGGTCGGTTCGGACTGGTCCCTACAACCATTATCTTCAGGCATGGAAGGCCGCCGTTTCCCTGCCGAAACGATTCAACCCCACGGTAATTCCCCACGGCGGCAGCGCGAGCAATGCCCTGTTCTGGGCGGCCATCGTCGGATCTCCGGAACGTCTCGCCCCTCGCATTGTTCCGGCTCCGCTTCTCGGAGGAAAACGGCTCCCCCTTTCGCGCCTCGCCGATGGTTTCGGCGGCGAGGGGGGCATCAATGGAGGCTATTTCGACGGTGCCGTTCCCATAGGAAGCCTCTTCGTGGAAGGCGTCCCTGTCGCACTTCCCCACGGGAACAGATCCGCCGTGGGGTGGAACCGTTCCGGGGATGTGCATTTCGGCAACGGGGCCTACCGGGCATGGGTCCTCGCGGGAGCGCAGTCTCTTCCCGTGAGCAAGCTCAATGGCGAGGTACCACCAGAAAGTGCCGGCCTTTTCACGGCACCTTCCGGCGCTTTCGCAAAAATGGGAGACGGGTTGAAGATCCACGTACGAAATGGCGTCATGACTTGGCGCTCCTTCGCCCAAGGGATGCACCCCGTTCCGGGGGACGGTTTTCTTCTTGTGGTACGGGGGGGGCTTCAAAAACGCATGATGGAGTTTCCTCTCCAAACACCGGCAGAACTCCAGATCACATGGCAGGATGGTACGATGGGAAGGATGGAATTCGTCCTCCAGGCCGGACCACTGTTGCTCTTGGAGGGGCAACCGGCTCTCGGCAATGAAGGACTTCCCCCCTCCCTCACCGCGCTCCGCCATCCCAGAACCCTGGTGGGTTACGACGGCCAACGCATGTGGTGGATGGTCGTGGATGGAAGAAACTCCTGGAGAAGCACCGGAGTGACTCTTGAAGAGGCAAAACGCCTGGCTGCCGCCGCCGGTCTGACCCACGCATTGAATCTGGACGGAGGCGGTTCAAGCACCCTCTGGTGGCGGGGCAAGCTCATCAACACGCCTTCGGATGGACAGGAACGCTCTCTGCCTTACGCTGTTGTTCTCGGGTCGGACATGCCCTATCACTAGGAAAGGGTATTCACTTCCACCGTGGGGCAGTATGTTTCCAGGACGTTCCGAATTGCGCATTCCTGGTCGCGATCGAAAAGGACCTTGATGCCCGTTACACTCTCCCTACGTTCAAAGAAACACATCATCTGGTTTCTCCGGAACGCCAATGTGACATGGGCCACATCCTTCCAGGCGAGAATCTGGGAATTGCTTCCCATCCAGGATTTGCTTTCCCGCACAAGCCCCTCGGGAGAGAGGAAGATCCTCTTTTTGAAACCGCTGAAATAAAGAAGCGCTCCACCTACGATAAGGTAGGGGAAAAAACGATTGAATCCCGTTTCCAGTGTGGCACTGAGATAGAGACGCAACCCGTCGGCGAGCAGAAAAAGCCCGACCGCGAAGGAAACCATGCGCATCCATCTGGGGTGTTGCCCCGTCTTCGAAAGACAGAGAATCTCCATTCCATCCACACCTCCGACGAAACGACAGGGAGGAGCGAACGTTCTTCGCTCCTCCCACTTTTTCGATATACCCCGCCTGGTTCCGTTATGACGCGGTTTTCTCTCCCTCCTTTTTCCAGAACACACCGATGCCCATATAGGTCATGGCGATCGCCACGAGGGGATTGATGTAGTTCAGGAACGCATAGGGAGCGTACTCGAGGGTGGGAACGCCAAGCACCCCGCTGTTGTAGGCACCGCAGGTATTCCACGGAATGAGGACCGACACGAGGGTCCCCGCATCCTCCAGGGAACGGGAGAGCATACGCGGATGCAGTCCTTTTTCCTCAAAGGCTGTCTTGAACATCCGTCCCGGCATGACGATGGAAAGATACTGGTCACCAAGAAAGAGGTTCGAGATGAAGCAGGAGACGATGACGGAGGTAACCAGTCCCCCCACGCTTTTGACGCTCTTCAAGATGGCGTGAAGAAGAACCTCGAGAAAACCGCAGCGTTCCATGATACCGCCGAAAGAAAGTGCCGCGAGAATGAGGGAGATGGTCCACATCATGGAATCCAACCCACCCCGGGTGAGCAGCTCCGAGAGCATGCTTCCCGCGTCTTTCACGAGCTCCGGCGTCACCCCCGCTATGCTGTGATCCGCCATGAGCTGCGCCACCGCTTCGAGAGCCTCCGTTCCGGCGATTTCCGCGGAGAGCGTCGCTTCATAGCCATAGTGCAGCGCACCGACGATGTCGGCAAGGCCGAATCCCTGAGAGAGAGACATGCCGCAGGCAAAGATGATGCCGGCGAAGAGGCCCGGAAGAGCGGGAATCTTGGCGACGGCCATACCGATAACGATGAGAGGCGGAACGAGACCGAGAAGACTGATGGAGAACTCGCTCTTCATGACCGCCTGGATGGCGTCGATCTTGCCCGCATCGAGACTTCCACCCGCATATTTCATGCCGAGGAAGACGGTGATAACAGTTACGATGAGGTAGGTGGGACCGGTGGTCCAGATCATGGCCCGGATGTGACTGAACAAGTCCGTTCCGGCAACTGCGGGTGCGAGGTTGGTCGTATCCGAAAGAGGAGACATTTTATCCCCGAAATAAGCACCGGAGATAACCACGCCGGCAGTAAGAGGGGCGGGGATGCCAAGCCCTGCGCCGACTCCCATGAGGGCGATACCCACGGTGCCGGACGTTCCCCAGGAGGTTCCCGTGGCAAGACTTACCACGGAACAGATGAGCAGCGTAGCGAAGAGGAAGACTTTCGGAGAGAGGATGTCGAGCCCGTAATAAATGAGGCTCGGTACAACGCCGCTTTGAATCCAGGAACCGATGACGAGACCCACCATCATGAGGATCACAATTGCCTGAAGGGCCATGGTGATACCCTGAAGCATTCCTTCTTCAATGATCTTCCAGGGATATTTGAGCCCGAAACAGCCCCAGAGAGCAACGAGAACACCTGAAGTGATGATGGGAATATGCGCATCCACGCCGAGCTTCAGAACACCGTAACTGATGATGCCCGCACAAACGAGAAGAATGATCAGTGCTTCTGCAAACGTGGGTTTGCGACCTTCCTGAGATGTCATTGGAGCAGATTCCCCCTTCCGTCTCAAGAACTACATCCAAAGAACGCCCGTCTTTCCGTTTCCTTTCAACTTCACCCCCGCCCCGGAGACCACCTCCATTTCGCCTTTTCTGACATTTCAATCAAAAGTATACGCGGTTCTTCGAACCTGTCCAGCAATTTCTGGTTCCATTTCATACTCATGTCTTTACTTAAGTACAAAAAAGGGAGCCTTTTCGGCTCCCCGACTTATTTTTCACCGTGCTGGAACATTGCCTAAGTCCATAAGCACCATCTCATCCATGGAAATATCCGCCTTCATGCGAATACGTTCCATTTCTCTCTGAAGATAGATGTCCCGGAGATCCTGTCGCACTCGATCCCCCGCTTCCTCGAAAGAGAGACGGCGCCCTTCCCTTCGCTGGAGAAGACGAAAAACCACATACCCTTCTTCGGTGGGAATCGGCCCACCGGTTGTTCCAGGAGAGGCACGAAAAATCTCTTCGACGACACCCTGCGGCAACGCATCCCTTCGTAGCCAGTCGGTATCTACACAGCGCACTCCACCGGCATTGCCTTCACCTCGCGGAAGAGACGGAAGCGGCTCACCGAGGAGATCCAGGAGCATCCGTTTCGCCCTGTTTTCGTCGGGAGCGACACACCAGCGGAGTCGCACGGCCTCTTCGTCCGCATAACGCTCCGCGTGCGCTTCGTACTGGGCTCGGAGCGCCGCTTCGGAGAAATCCCACTCTTTCCGGAGTTCCGCCAGATACGCCTGACCGAGAATACCGATGGCATTCCACTTGAGGAACACCGCCACATCGGGACGCAAACGCAACCCCCGGAGTGTCGCCTCCCGGGCCAGTAAAAACCAGTCCGCGAGACTTTCGATGTACGTCCTTCGCTCTTCCGCGGACATGCGAGAGAGAAGAACTCCCGCGAGGGCATCGCTTCCCTCGGTGTACTGACGGAGAAGGGAAAGGACCTCCTCTTCCTCAATGGCCTCGTCCCCGATCACGGCAACGGTCCGACCCCATGCCATCCCTGCGAAGACAAGACACCCGACCAACAGGACGAATCCCAACGACAGCCGAACCTTTCCCCCCACGCGAGTTCCCCCTTCTGCTTCGGACATGAAACAAGGCCGCTTCCGGAAACAGGCGGAAACGAACTGTGCCGCGGTCATGCTAACAGAACTCGGAAGAAAAGTCACGGCATTCCCGTCCTTTCCGCGAACCGGACCGCCTCCCGCTCCGTGTCACCTCCGGAGTTCCGCCGCCTCCTGATCCGAAGGGAAAAACACGTCGTTTTCCTCTCCGAAGGAAAAATGAAGTTCCTTTTCGTGAATGTGTATGGAGATCTCGCTTCCGCGCCCGATCCGTCCCTCCAGGAGTAAGTCCGCCAAGTGATCCTCCACCATGCGCTGAATGGTTCTGCGCAGAGGGCGAGCGCCGAACTTGGGGTCGAATCCCTTTTCCAGGAGGAGAGACTTCGCCTCTTCGGAAACGGTGAGCGCCACACCCTGTTCTCTGAGCCGGCTGTGGAGATCCTGGAGCATGATTCCCACGATCTGCAGGAGCTCCTCCTTCTCGAGGGGGCGAAAGACCACCATCTCGTCCACGCGATTGAGGAATTCGGGCCGGAAGGTTCGTTTCACCGCATCGAGAATCTGCCCTCGGGTTCGAGTCCAGTCCGCAGCAGCCTCCATGTCCGGAGCGGCAAAACCGAGTCCTTTCCCTTTGACGACGTTTTCGGCGCCCACATTGCTGGTCATGATGACCACAGCGTTACGAAAATCCACGCTGTGTCCCTGACCATCCGTGAGTCGCCCGTCCTCCATGATCTGGAGCAGAATGTTGAACACGTCGTGATGCGCCTTTTCGATCTCGTCGAAGAGGACCACCGAATAGGGACGACGCCGGATGGCCTCGCTGAGCTTGCCCCCTTCCTCGAAACCCACGTATCCGGGGGGAGCTCCGATGAGTTTCGCCACCTCGTGACGCTCCATGAACTCGCTCATGTCGAGGCGGATCATGGCATCCTCGCTGCCGAAGAGGAATTCCGCCAAAGCCCGCGCCAGTTCGGTCTTTCCCACTCCCGTGGGGCCGAGAAAGAGAAAACTGCCTACGGGACGCCGTGGATCTTTCAGACCGCTTCGAGCCCTGCGGATCGCCCGTGCAATGGCGCTCACGGCCTCGCTCTGGTTGATGAGACGCAGGTGGATCTCTTCCTCCATGCGGAGCAGCCGGGCCGCCTCTTCCTCGGTCATCTGCACGACGGGGATTCCCGTCCACTCCGAGACGATCTGGGCGATCTCGTTCGTGTCGACCACGGGCTCCTCCTGGTTGCGGGAGACCTGCCAGTTCTTCCGGGCGGTCTCGAGTTCCTCCGAGAGCATCCGCTCCTCGTCCCGCAGCCGGGCAGCCTTTTCGAACTCCTGGCCAACCACGGCAGCTTCCTTTTCTTTTCGGATCGTTTCGAAACGGCGCTCCAGTTCCTTGATCGCCTCGGGAGCCTCCATGGTCTTCAGACGCGCCTTCGCCGCAGCTTCGTCGATGCAGTCGATGGCCTTGTCTGGAAGAAACCGATCCGTGATGTACCGTGCGGAGAGCCTGGCCGCCGCCTCGATGGCCCCATCGGTGATCTTCGCCCGATGATGTGCCTCGTAGCGATCCCGAAGTCCCTTGAGGATGGCGATGGCATCCTCAAGACCGGGCTCGTCGACGAGAACCGACTGGAAACGGCGTTCCAGGGCAGCATCCTTCTCGATGTGCTTTCGATATTCGTTGAGCGTCGTGGCACCGATGACCTGAAATTCCCCCCGGGCGAGACTCGGCTTAAGGATGTTCGCCGCATCCACCGCACCTTCCGCCCCTCCCGCACCGACGAGGGTGTGCACCTCGTCGATGAAGAGGATCACATCCTTGACCTCCCGGAGCTCCTTCACAAGCTTGCGCATGCGCTCCTCGAACTCTCCCCGGTACTTCGTTCCCGCCACCAGGTTGGCCACGTTGAGAAGAACCACTCGCTTGTCCCGCAGCACTTCGGGAACGTCCCCGGAGGCGATCTTCTGGGCGAGCCCCTCCACAATGGCAGTCTTACCCACTCCGGGATCGCCTATGAGAACGGGGTTGTTCTTCGTCCGGCGTGAGAGGATCTGGATAACCCGTCGAATCTCCTTGCTTCTGCCGATGACTGGATCGAGTTCACCACGGACGGCCATTTCGCTGAGATCGATCCCCAACTGATCGAGCGTAGGTGCCTTCGAGCGGCCACGTTTCTGGCCGGTCGTCTGCCCCTCGCCGCTCCCCTCCTGGACGGTGTCGTTTCCGGAAACGGCACCGATCACCTCCTGCTGGAGCTTCGTGAGATCGACTCCCATGCTCGTCAGAACCTGGGCGGCAATCCCCTCGCCTTCGGAGATGAGCCCCAAAAGAATGTGCTCGGTTCCGACATAGTTTACGCCCATGTTCCGGGCCTCACGCATGGCGAGGTCGAGCACCCTCTTCCCCCGAGGGCTCAGAGGCAGGTCCACCGGCCTGTTCTTGGGAATTCCCCTCCCCACCACATCCTCGATGCGCCGGCGCACCTCATCGAGTTCAACCCCGAAAGCGTGCAGCACCTGGGCCGCAACTCCTTCTCCCTCCACAAGCAATCCGAGCAGAACATGTTCCGTACCGATGACGTCATGCCCCATGCTCAGTGCCTCGCGGTGGGCCAATTGCACAACCTTTTTCCCACGTTCCGTGAAGAACTGCCACATGGATGGTTTCCTCCTCTGTCCCCGCAATGGCTGCACTTCCTGCGCCATATTCCGCAACCGAACGGTCAATTCGACCCGGGGAACGCTTCCCGCAGATATGTCCAGGATAAACTCCGGGAGCAATTCATCCTCGACCATACGCCGGACGCACTCCCTACAGAAATGATGCTCCCGGACTTCCTTTCCCCGCATTTCGCGGAGATGGATTTCCGCCTCGCTTCCGCCGCAATGTTCGCACAACACGGGACAACTCCCCACCTCAGGCCAAAACGAGACCTCGGATCATGCGCTTGAGCAGTTCCGCCTGCATCACGTCGCGCTTATAGGGAGACACATCGAAAGGTGTTCGACAAATTTCGTCGAGATACCGAAGTGAAACTTCGATAAGAAGTCGTTCCCTGGGGGTAAGGAGACCGCGCTCCTGAAGGCTTGTGAGCAGCCTGCGGGCGTCCTGCTCGCCGATGGCGTTTCCCACGAGATCGTCCAGATGGGAGATGCGTTCTTCCGCGTTTGCGAAACGGATCTTCATGATACGGATGTACCCGTGTCCGCCTCTCTGACTCTCCACAAGATACCCCCGCTCCGGCGTGAACCGGCTGGCGAGAACATAATTGATCTGGCTGGGAACGCAACCGAAACGTTCCGCCAGCTCTTTCCGCCTCAAGGACAACTGATGCTCCTGGGCTTCCTCGAACAATTCCCGGATATAGCTTTCGATGTCGCGCGTCAGACTCGACACAGGAGGCCCTCCTTTGACCATTATTGATTCCGGGTCATTATATCCATATGGTCAAAATACGTCAAGAAACGGCATCCTCAGTCGGCACTCCGATTTCTCCGTGCTCAGGGCTTACGCCCCACCTTGTTCTCCGTTCCTGCAAGGAGTCTGCCAATGTTGGCGCGATGGCGGAAGACCGTGAGGAGTCCCAGGGCACCTCCGAGAAGCATCGTCGCCGGAGAGGTGCCGAAAAGAAAGCGTGCCGTTTCGGGGGAGAGCGTTCCTGCCCGGACAAGAGCACTCCCAGCGGCATCGACGAGCCACATGGTCAGAGGCATGGTACAGAGGGAGACCATGGACGCCACGGAGACATACCCGGTTCCTTTCATGAGTGCGAACCAGAGAGCGCCTCCTGCGGGCGCGGCAACAGGGGTGATGAAGAACACCACGCCGAAGGACGTGGCGACTCCCTTGCCTCCCTTGAACCCGAGCCAGACGGGAAAGTTGTGCCCACACACGCCGCAGAAGGCAATGCCCGCAAGCAGCCAGGGGTCGTGCACTCCTGCAAGACGGGCGGCAGTGACGGCCACACCGCCTTTGACCATGTCCAGAAGAGCCACGGCGACAGCCCAGGGTTTCCCGAGAACACGCCCCACATTGGTGGCCCCTATATTTCCGGAACCGTACGTCCGTATGTCCACACCCTTCACCATGCGCACCACGAGAAGCCCCGTGGGAACGGATCCGCAGAGATACCCCGCCAGGAGCCACATCGGATTCATGATATCCCTCCTCTCCGAAGCACCAGCGCATCCGCCGCAACGACACCCTCCCCCTCGGCACGCAGGAAGACCGGGTTTACGTCAAGTTCCAGGAGATCGGGCTCCGCACAGGCGAACTCCGAGACGATTCGGAGAAGGCTTGCCAGCGCGACGATATCACGCTTTTTCTGCCCCCTCGCTCCCGCGAGGAGTGGGTAGCCCTTGAGCTGCTCGATCATGTTCAGCGCGGTAGCCTCGTCCACGGGAGCCTTCCGGAGAACGAGATCCCTGAGCACCTCCACGTAGATTCCACCGAGTCCCACCGCCACGATAGGGCCGAAAAGGGGATCCCGTTTCACGCCCACGAGACATTCGAGCCCCTCCTCGACCATTTCCTGTACGAGGACACCCTGGATGTGTGCATGAGGAGCAAAGGTACGAGCACGCTCCAGGAGCCTGCCGTAGGCATTCCGGAGTTCTTCCTCGCTGTATAGATGAAGGGCGACCACCCCGGCTTCTGTCTTGTGAAGAATATCGCCTGACATGACCTTGAGTGCAACGGGATACCCCATGGTTTCCGCGGCATCTCTGGCCTCGCTCAGGGACGCACAGAGCACTTCTCTCGTAATGGGAACCCCGTAGGTTTTCAGGAGTCTCTTGGCATCGTACTCGGTGAGTGTCCCGGAGAACGATGGCAGGAGAGGAGAGGGGCATGCGCTCTCCTCTTTCCCGTCAGAATCTTTCTCCAGGAAAATCTTTCCAGGCGCGGCGCTTTCCCATTGGGCCAACGCCGCCAGGGAACGAACACATTCCCTGGGGCTCTGAAAGAGCGGAACGCCCTGTTCGCGGAGAAACTCCCGGAAGGGTCCGCCGTGCGCCTCGTCGATGAGCCAGCAGCACGCGAGAGGTTTGGTGCTCTTTCTCCAGGCTTCTGCGAGACTTCGGGCCATGCTCCATCCTGCCTCGCCCGTGATCATGGAGTGCACGGAGACGACCATGTCCACCTCCGGGGAATCGAGGACGGCCCGCAGACATTTTGGGAATCCCTCGGGATCGTTGATGACCTGGGCTGTCATGTCCACAGGATTGAGCGAGGAACCGAAGGGGGGGATGTGGCGTCGCACCTCCTCTTGCGTCGTTTCGGAGAGGGGGGGTACGGCAAGCCCCATGTCGTCGCAGCGATCCGCAGTAACGATTCCGGCGCCTCCGGAGGTAGTGAGAATGGCTACCCTTTTTCCATTCGGGCGCTGGGGCGCGTTGAAAGCGAGCCCCAAATTCACGACATCCTCTGCGTCCTCCATGGAAATGATGCTGTATTGCCGAAACACCGCGTCCCATACCGCATCGTCCCCGCTCAGCGCCGCCGTGTGGCTCCGCACCGCAGCCCTGGACGAAGGACTTTTTCCCACCTTGAGAACCCCCACGGGAACGTGCCGCTCGTGCGCTTCCCGGATCATGCGAAGGAAGCGCTCGCCATCGTTCACTCCCTCCAGATACATGAGGAGCAGTCGCACCTCGGGATCCTGCAGGACATAGCGCCCCACGTCGATGGCGTCGAGATCGGCCTGATTTCCCGTTGTGACCACGTAACGGAACCGGACACCGCGGTCATTCCCCATGGCAAAGGTTGCGAAGCCGAAGGCGCCGCTTTGGGAGACGTAGGCCACATGCCCCGGGAGTATGCGCCCGCCTTCCAGGGATGCAGAGAAGGAAAGAGGAACCCGGGACACGAGATTCACCATGCCCTGACAGTTCGGCCCCAAGATGCGCACTCCACCCTCACGGGCAATGGCAAGGATCCGCTCCTGAGCACCACGGTCCTCGCTTTCGGCGAATCCGGAACTGAAAATGACGGCAAAGGGGACACGCCGTGCGGCACAACTTTCCATCACCGAGGGAACCAGCGACGCCCGGACTCCGACAAGCACCACATCCGGGGTCTCCGGAAGAGAGGCCACATCGGGGTAGCATGGGTACTCCGCCACCGTTCTATATTTCGGATTGACGGGGAAAACATTCCCGGAAAAACCGAACTCTCTCAGGAGTTTGAGGGGCCTTCCCGAAATGGTGTCCGACGCGGGAGACGCCCCGACCACAGCCACGGAACGCGGAAGGAAGAGTTTTTCGAGTTGCGGCATAGTCTCTCTCATATTCGCACCTCGCCTGTGCAGTTCAATTGTGCCGAGACACCATTCGCACCGTCAACGCACGTCGCCAGACCGCAGGGATCGCACAGCGCGTCACGCCCATCACCCAATCGGCGGAGCCTCCACCCTTTGCCATCACGCTCTCGTCCCTTATCAGTTCGCGGCAATCGACGGGACACACGCTCCCCCGGGCAAGGACGAAAGGAAAGGGAGCATCGCTCCCCGAAGGAAGCAGCGCAAGAACGAGACTGTCCGGACGTTCCGTCACCAAACGCTTCACGGGCGCAGTGGCGAGATCCCTTGGAAGTGCGGGAACAGCGGCATGACAGAAGGGAATTCCCTGAAGCGACTCCTCTTCCCAGGGAAAATCCAGATAGGGTTTGACTTTGTCGAGTATCTTCGCCAAAGTTCCCCGTTCCTCCTGGACTCTGTCATACACCTTCTCAATTTCACCGACGGGACAACCGATCCGACGGGAGAGTCTCCGAAGAACCTTTCCGCACTCGGCCAGTCTGGACTCTCCGTGAACAGTGAAGGTAAACTCCCATTCGGGCACACTCCCTCCGTATCCGGTGACGAACAGCCGTCCCACCTGATCCGTGCGCTCCACGTGCGTACCCGAACAGGCAATGACGTCCACATCAGGGATGGAGACGACCCGGATACGATCATCCTCCAACCGATCCCAGTTCGCCTTGAGTCTCGGAAGAGAACGGGCCTCCTCCCTCGTCAGTTCGGAAATTTCGACGGCAAGTCCCGACGCAACAAGCCCATTCGCTCGTTCCTCCGCCGCAAAGAGCATCTCCCAGTCCACAATCCCGTCGTAGCGCACATATACGGTGGACTCTTCCTCACCGATGGCGACTTTGTAGATTTGAAGCCCCTCCCGGGCATCCTCGAGCACTCTGGAAAGGAGATGTTCCCCCGTGTGCATTCTCGAAAGGAGAGACCGTCGCTCCATGTCGATTTCGGTTTCAACGGACATACCTTCCCGCAGGATTCCCGCTTCGATACACACAGGGACGACGAGAAATCCGTTCTCGCGGTGGCAATCGACAACGCGAGCGAGAAAATTCTCCCCCCGAAGCGTTCCCGAATCTCCCGGCTGCCCCCCTCCGGAAGGTCGAAACGGGGCTCCTTCGAGGACAAGGACCGCTTTATCCTTGCGTATCTCACGCACCGCAACGACACGTGCGGTTTTTCCGGAAGCCGCCGAGTTTCCGCGCTCCATAAAAACCCCTCCCCGCATTCGGACCGATTCGTAAAAAAAAACGAGGGAGAGAAGATTCTCACCCTCGATATACACCTTTGCGTTCCTCCTCCCGGAGGCAGGTCACTCTGCGCCCTTGATCCGATCCGTAGCACCCTTGATACCGAGCTGCACGAGGTCCTTCTTCTGCAGCACATCCCATTTGGCATTGAGAACCAAAAGGAAGAACAAGGAATAGGTATCGATTCTCCATTGAGGGATTTCTTTTTCGAAGGAGCGAAAAATCGTGCGCAGATGTTGCCGTCCGATTCCGCCGTCTTCCATCTCTCCCAGAAAGGTTTCAAAATTCTCCATGGAGGCGATGTCCGCCGCAGAAAGGATCGCGACGAGGTTTTCCAGGCTTTTCTCCTCGTATTCCTCGGAGCGTGAACTTGTCGGATACCCGATTTCCGCGGCAGCGGCAGTCCATCCCCGAAGCTTCTGCGCATGAGTCTCAAAATAAAGCCGAAGCGTCTGTACGGAAATTCCATCCCCTCCGGAACGACTCTGCGTGAATCGGGGAGAAGCTCCGGTACCGTGGGGCGTTTCTCCCCCCGTCCCTCCGGAAGATTTCGGCCCCTTGGGGGGCTGGGACACCCCTGCGCCTCCCGAATCGGGAGGAAGAGGCCCCTGGCGAACGAAATCCCACACGGAGAGGAAACCTTCGTCGGCCTCTTCGAGAAGGGCACTCATGCGGAGCAGTTTACGTTTCAGCAGGCTCTTCGACTGAACGACCTCATCATAAGGAAGTTTTTTCGTGATGGCCGACCAGGCATTCTGGAGAATCGTCCGGACCTGGATCTCCGCCTTCATCTCTCCGTAACGGCGCCATTCCCGCAGTGTCGCCCGGTGCGGGGCGAGGGATACCGCATAGTGAATCGATCGGTATCCGTAGGCATCGGGATCCTGAAGGGCATCGTAGGGAACGGAGAAGTCCTTGTGGACGGTGAATTCTTCCTCCACCATGCGAGCGATCTTCTCCAGGTCCTCCGCGAAATACAAGACCACCCGGACACCGGAGAGGTCGTACATTTCGTTGACGGGATCCCGAAAAGACGCCGAAGGATTCGCAATGCGCTGCATGAATCTCTCGATGCTCTTGGTTCGGCTCTCCACATGAAACAGTTCGATCCCCACCTGTTCCAGGAGATCCTGTACAAGATGCTCCAATCGCTCGGTAAAACCCTGGTAGAGGCTGTGCTCTCGAATATAGAGATCTTTCCATTCCTCGACGCTTCGGACATCCATGCACGAATCACCACCCGTGATCGAGTTTGGCCCTCCATTCCTCCATGACCCCACGCACACCCCACCAAGAGATAAGTGTACCCAAAAATGCGCGCACCATCAACTGGGCGTACATACCCGCCGGTTGCCCGCAGAACCTCGAAAGAAGTTTTCTTCAGCGGGACAGTCCGGAAAGAGCGCGCTTCGCCTGGTCATTTTCGGGGTCGAAGAGAAGAGCGTTTTTGTATGCTTCCAGCGCCAGAGCTTTCTGTCCCTTTCGGAGTGCCGCGTGCCCCAGAAGGGTATAGGCGGTACTGTCGAAAGGATCGATTCTCAGCGCTTCCTCAAGTTGTTCCATCGCGGAATCGACCATGCCCCTGCGAAGAAGGGCGTGCCCAAGGAGGACACGGGAAAATCCGTCTTCCCTCGCAACTCCGACGACGGGAGCAATACGGTTCGCGGGGTTCGCTCTCCCGCGTCCCACATACGAAGAAGCCACCGCGGCGTTTCCATAGAGTGCTCTCATTTGCGGATCAAGGCGAATGGCCCGCTGCAGCATCTCCGAAAAAGGTTCCTCGGGAAGACTTTCCCGAGACAAGGAGAGGTGCCAGAGACCGGAGGATCCGGCAGAAGCAACACCCGCTCCCGCCGGGGACGGAAGCCAGAAGGGAATTCCCTGAGGGAGGGGCTCCCCCCCTTCCTCCGTCATCATCGCATTTTCTCCGAGGGAAGATCCGCCCGACTCCCACAAGGTCCCCATCTCCCGATATTCCATCGGGCGAGCGGCTTCAGGCTGACGCAGAGAACTCTCGAAAGCGCGAAGCGCCTGATCGAACTCCCCCTTCCGGAAACGGAGATATCCCTCGTTCTCCAGGAGAACCACATTCTCCGGCGCCTTGTTTCGAGCCGAAAGCAGAACCTGCAATGCCTCGTCATACTGCCCGAGTTTAGCATAGGACCACGCAAGGCTGTTCAGCACATCCGTCCGTTCCGGACTTTTCCGAAGCACATAGGAATATTCCCCCGCGGCCTCTCCGTACATACCGAGATCACTCAACGCCTCGGCGAAGCGAAAGCGGAGATCCGGTTCTTCCGGAACCAGCAACACCGCCTCTCGCAACTGAACAGCTCCCTCGTACGCCCGTCCGGAAGCGACGAGGTTTTTCCCCTTTTCGGCCAACACCGCCGCTTCTCTCCGCTTCCGCTGGGCTTCGAGACGAGAGCGCACGCCGGAGAGAAGTCGCCTGGCTTCGGCATCCCTGCCGGGAGCCGTTCGGATCGCCTCGACAAGAACGTTCTCCGCTTCCTGCAGTAAACCGGAAGCAGCGAGCACCCTTCCCAGTCCGGTCAAGACCTCCCCGTGCTCAGTGCCGGATTCCGTCCCGGCCTCTCTCGAAAGAGCAAGGGCAGCTCGATAGGTCTTCACTGCATCCCGGGAACGACCCTGGCGTTCCTCATCTCCGGCTTTCCGGAGCAACTGTTCCACCCGTCGCTTCCTTTCGGCCTTTTCCAGGGCTTTCCGCGCCGTCTCCACGCGCCGGGCTATCTCACGATCTCCCGGCGCGGATTTCAGTGCCCGTTCATACGCATGCAAAGCATCCGCCTCTTTGCCCGCAGCAGAGAACAACTCCCCCTGGCGGACGAAAAGCAGCGGGTCCGAGCGCCCTTCCGCGACCTCTCCGTAAAGGGTGGCCGCTTGAAGGTTCTCCCCGGCGGCAGCCAAGGCATCGGCTCGCCCAAGCTTCTCCCGGAGAGCCAGCTCTTTCTTCTGTTCCTCTTCCGATGCGCTTCTCGAGGTCAGACATCGTTCAAGTGCCGCCCTTGCCTCAATGTCACCCGAAGAAAGAGAGAGCAGCTCTTCGTAGACACGAACAGCCTCGTCAATCCGCCCCAGAGCCGCATAGGAATCCCCCAGTCCCCTCAGAGAGGGAAGATGTCCGGCATCAAGAGCGAGGGCCCGGCGAAACGTCACAGCAGCCTCCTCGTGCCTGCCCTGATCCTGTAGTGACTTTCCCTCTGCCAGAAGTGCCTTCGTCTCTTCGGTGACGTGGCGCTCCCGCTCCAGGGAAACCAAACGCTCCTCCTCTTTTCGAGCTTCATCCAAGGCGGAAAGCAGTCGGGAATCATCGGGGTTCAAAGCCAATGCCCGTTCGTAAAGGGCGACGGCCTTCGCTGGTTCCTCCGAACGACGGTACACATCTGCGAGCATATCGAGAATCGAGAGATCCTCCTGGTCGGTTCCGAGCGTTTTTTCCAGAACGCTTTTCGCCTCGTCGTCGCGTCCCAGACGCAAAAGCGCGGTACCCAATCCCTTCTGAGCATCGGGAAGAACCGCAACCCTGGAGAGAGCTTTCCCGAAAGCATCCACCGCCTCCTCGTACGCTTCGAGGTGGAGATAGGCATCTCCCAGACCGGAGTACACCAGCGCATCCCCGGAATCAAGACTTTCGCTCCTGCGGTAGGCCGTTACGGCTTCATCGAAGCGACCAAGCGCGCGCAGTGTTTCACCGAGGAGAAAGTATTCCCCTCCGTTTCCATCGTTTCCGGAAAGTCCCCTTTGGAGATATTCCAGTGCTCCTGAATAGTTCCCCTGCCGGAAGAGACGTTCGCCCGAGGCGATAAGGCGGGCCGGGCGCTGCAAATAGGACCACACGCCGAACAGCAGAACCCCCACTGCAAGAAACGATGCACCGACGAGAAGCCATTTACCCGTCGGAATTCTTCCTCGTTCAACCGTCTTCTCCTCCAGGGGAGACAATGCATCGGCTTCGAGGGGGGAGTGGAACGATTCTTCAGGTTTCGAGTCCGCATTTCCGGCCACGGAAGAGGGTTTCGGAGAGGCATCCCCGGCATCGGAGGATTCGCCCCAAAGCACGGATTCTTCGGCATTCGTTTCGGCTTCGAAAGAACTTTTTTCCAGGAAAGAAACCGGAGGTTCCGGAATTTTCTCAGAAACAGGGGGGTGGGGTTCGCCGAGGCGAGGTTCACGAAGGAAGGAGGCAGGGCCGGCATCGCTCACGACGGGCTCCTCCAGCGTTTCCTCCGTCAGTTTCGCCGCCTCTTCCGGAACACCGCCCAGAAAGGCGAAGAGGGCCGAACCGGTCTCGGTTTCGCCGGAGGCGGATGAAAGCGGTCCCTTCGGCATGGGCGCAACGAACGACTCCGGTTGAATCACGGATTCCCGCGCCACACGAAGCGGAGCGGGCGCTTCGAAAAAGGTCACCAGGGCCTGCGGCAAAGAACCTGCTTCGGCTCCCGGGGAAACCGGGACCGAAGGCGCGGCGAGAAAGCTCGCCAACTCCGTCGGAATCGCTTCTTCTTCGGCAAAAAATACAGGGACGGATTGTCCGCCCGTCTCCCCGGTTTCCGCATAACCGAACGCATTCGCCCAGGACGGCATCGTTCCTCCCGTACCCGGAGAGGCACGCAACGGGGCAAGGTATTCCCGGGCTTTCTCCCATGCATCCATGGCCCACAAGGCAAGCTCCCGAGAATTCTCGATCTCCTCCCGGAAACGGCGTAGAAACGTCTCCCGTTCCGCTTCGTCCCCCGAAGCGATAAGCGAAACAAACCCGTACTCCAGGGCACGGACAAGTACGTCTACTTCTTCGGGAAAATTCGGACATCCCTCAAGCAGGAGAAGGCGGAGGCGCCCCGGCTCACGGAGGAGTTCGGCTCCTTGCCGGGAAAGAAGATCGTACAGCTTCGCCTGTGGCACGTCGTTCATGGGTGGACACCTCCAGGAGCCCTTTGCAGACTGCACGGAATGTATTCCATCATAGCAGAACGTGGAGAAAATGGGAGACTTTGGAAACATCACAATGAAAATCGGAATATCTCTTCGAAAAACGATTGAGAGAGAAACATTCCGGAAAAGAAAATCCCCCTTCCTTCTCTTCGAAGAAAGGGGGACGAGGGTTTACGAAAATGGTGCCGGGGACGAGACTTGAACTCGTACGGGTCTCCCCACACGCCCCTCAAACGTGCGTGTCTACCTATTCCACCACCCCGGCAACGCGAGGCACATTATACTGAGCCTTTCTCTTCCCGTCAACTGTGTTTCTCTTTTTTCCCCTTCTTTTCCCGTTCCGTCGGGGGACGATGTCGAGCAACCTTGCAGTATCGGGAACGATCAGGTCTACTGACGGCGCTCCTTGATGCGGGCAGCCTTGCCGCTGAGACGCCGCAGGTAATAGAGTTTCGCTCTGCGAACCTTACCGAGACGCACGACTTCGATTTTTTCCACGCTGGGGCAATGGAGAGGAAAAATACGCTCCACACCCACGCCGTTGGAAATTTTCCGAACCGTGAACATCTCTTTCAGTCCTCCATGTTTCCTGGCGATGACAACACCTTCGAAAATCTGAATTCTCTCTCTGTTTCCTTCCTTTACTTTCACATGAACCTGCACCGTATCCCCTGCACGAAACGCGGGAATCTCCTGTTTGCAGTACTTCCTTTCCACCAATGCGATCTTGGGGTCCATCTCATTCCCTCCTCAGGATCTCGCGTACATCCTCTTTCCAGGCGAACGGCCCCATACTCCGGGCCCCGTGTCTCCATCGTCGTCTTCCACTACCTCCAGCCGAAAAACCGGTCGAGGAGCACCGAAACGGCACTCCGTACCGAAAGGTGATTATAAGCGCCCTCGCCTCCGCGAATCGGCTGCAGCTGTGCGTCGCACGAAGCGAGCACGCTCTCGTCGAGCCCCCATCCCGTGCCGAACAGAAAGACCACCGGGCGGGCCTCCTCGACAATCCGTCTCTTCAGTTCCAACCAGTGCACCGCGCCTTTTCTCGAACGAGCGCTGGTCCCCACAATCAATGGGGCGCTCCGTTCCTTTTTCTCGATCCACCGAAGCATACCGCGACACTCCGGGAAAACCTTTATGCGGCGGAGCGCCTCTCCACGTTTGGGATTGAAGGTCGCCCCATATCCTTCGGTCCAATGGGCCACGATGGTTCTCACCATCTCCCTCTGCCCCTCCAGAGGCGTGACGACGCAGAAACGCCGCACACCGAAGGTGGTGCACGTCCTGGAGATGTCGTGAAGATCGAGTCCGGTCACCGCCGTGGTCGTGACGTTTCCCAGCCTGTCCAGGACAGGATGGTGCAGGAGCGCCACGTAGGCTCCGCAGGGCAGGTAGGGTTGCACGTTCGCCCTGCTGAGAACGTCCGGGCGGCGCCGGAGCGTCCGAAGAACCGCCTGGCGACGTCGCCAGGACCGAACGGCCTCGTGGTCACCCGACAGAAGTGCCTCGGGGACGGACTCTCCGCGCCACACCGAGGGGCGGGTGAAATGCGGCGTATCTAGAAAGCCCCGAAAGAACGAGTCCTCTTCGACGGCACTTTCCTTGCCCACCACGCCGGGAATTCTTCGGGCCACGGCGTCGATGAGCACCATGGCGGGCAGTTCCCCCCCCGTGAGCACATAATCGCCGATGGAGACTTCCATATCCACGAAACGGCGCGTAAAGCGCTCGTCCAATCCCTCGTAATGCCCGCAGACAATGAAAAGGTGCTCCTGCGCGGCGAGTGATTCCACCATTTCCTGGGTCAGAACAGCCCCCTGGGGGCTCGTACCGAGGACGAAGGGACGTCCGCCGTCCGCTGCTGCGGCCTTCTCCAGCGCTTTGGCCAATGGTTCGGCCATGAGCACCATGCCGCCCCCTCCGAAAGCATAATCGTCCACCTGACGATAGGCGCCATCGGCGAAGTCGCGAAGGTCAAGCACCTCCACCACGAGTCGTTCCGCCGCCACCCCTCTCCCCACGATGCTCGTGGAGAGAAAAGACTTCAGAAAATCGGGGAACGCCGTGACGACGGTGATTTTCATTCTTCCCAAAGTCCCTCGGGAATGCGGACTTCCATGATCCGCCTCTCACCGTCCACACGGAGCACCACTTCGCGAACGGCGGGAAACATGCGTTCCTTCCCCTCGAGATCCTCCAGGACATAGATGTCATGAGCTCCCGTCTGCAACACGTTTTTCAAGATGCCGCGCATCGTGCCGTCTTCCGCGTCCCGGACTTCCATTCCCAGCAGATCTTCCACCCAGAACGCCCCTTCCGGAAGAGGCATACGCTCTTCCTTGCGCACTTTCACGAGAGCGCCCCGGAGGTTTTCCGCCTCATCGCGGTCCGCAATTTCCTCGGTGGAGACGATAAACTGTCCCTTTCCCTCAAGAACTGCCACATTCGTCACCGTCACCGTGCGGAGATAGGCCCCGGAGGGACGGAAGAGCCGCATTTTCTTCATGGAGAAAAAACGCTCGGGGAAATCCGTGAGAGGAAACACCTTCAGCGCTCCGGCGATACCGTGCGCACCAACCAGGCGTCCCACCGTCACCGGAAGGGCCTCTCCCCCTTTTTCTTCGGGAAGAACGTCATCCTTCGGCATGCTCGAAGCAGCCACCTAGGATTCCTCCACATCAACGTCCACGCGCTCTCCCGCCTTGGAGGCGGCGGCACGCACGACCTGGCGAACCGCGTTGATGGTCGCCCCCTTCTTGCCTATGATGCGGCCCACATCCTCCTGAGCCACGGAGATGCGCACCAGAAAGGACCCATCGTCCTTCCCCTCGCCCGCCACACGCACCGTCTCGGGATCCGTGACAAGCTGCCGCACGATATGATCCACCAATTCGCGATAGTCCGGCATCGTCTTCAGGCTACTGCTTTCTGTTCTCCACGAACTTGTCCCACACTCCGGCCTTTTTGAGGATGGAGCGGGCCGTCTCGGAGGGTTGTGCCCCCTGCTGAAGCCAGTGAAGAGCTCTCTCTTCGTTCACGAGAAGCTCCGCGGGATCCTTCATCACATCGTAGGTACCAAGCATCTCGATGAAACGTCCGTCGCGGGGAGACCGCGAATCCGCCACCACGAGACGATAGAAGGGGTTCTTCTTGCGCCCGTGCCGGGCCAACCGAATGCGTACTGCCATATGTCCCACACCTCCAGATGTAAGTTCAGAAAGGGAGAAGGTTTCGCAGGGAACGAAGCCCTCCCTTGCCGCCGCCTTTGCCGAATTTCTTCCACAGATCCCGCATCTGCTCATATTGCTTGAGCACCTGATTCACCATCTGCACGCTCGTTCCGGAGCCCTGGGCGATGCGCCTGCGCCGACTTCCCTTGATGATCTCCGGACGTTGCCGCTCTTTCTTCGTCATAGACTGGATCACCGCTTTCGTGTGCCGCAGGCGCGACGGATCCAGGTCGGCATCCCGAAAACCCTTCACTCCTCCGGGAATGGGAAGCATTTCCAGAACCTTGTCGAGAGGGCCGAGCTTCTCTATCTGGTCCAGTTGCACGAGGAGGTCCTCCATGGTGAGGCGGTTCTTCTTCAGGGCATCCGCCATGCGCTCCGCATCGGCTTCGGTGGTGACCTGCTGGACCCGTTCCATGAGTCCCATCACATCGCCCATACCGAGGATGCGGCTCGTCATTCGCTTGGCATCGAAAATCTCCAAATCTTCAATGCGTTCTCCCACTCCGGCGAGCTTCACGGGCACTCCCGCAGCGGCCCGTATGGCAAGCGCCGCACCGCCCCTGGCGTCTCCATCGAGTTTGGAGAGGATGACCCCCGTCAACGAAAGCAGACCGTGGAATTTTTCCGCCACGTTCACCGCTTCCTGCCCCGTCATGGCATCCACCACGAGAAGAATTTCGTGGGGCACCACGAGATCCTTCACGGCGGAGAGTTCCGCCATGAGGGGCTCGTCCACGTGGAGACGTCCCGCCGTGTCGAAGAGAATCGTGTCGAACAGGTGATCCTCGGCGAAACGCAGCGCCGCCTCGGCAACCCGAAGGGGATTGCGCTCTCCCTCGGGAGGGCCGAAAAAACCCACCCGGGCCTGCTCCGCAAGAACGTGGAGCTGTTCTACCGCGGCGGGACGCTGCAGATCGCAGGCGACAACCAGCGGCTTGTGCCCCTTGGCAATGCGCTTGGCGAGCTTCACACAGGTGGTAGTTTTTCCCGAGCCTTGCAAGCCCACGAGCAGGTAGCGCGTCGGAGGTTTGGGCGAGACGACGAGGGGCGACGGCTCGCCACCCATGAGAGCCACGAGTTCGTCCACAACAATGGAGACCACGTGCTGCGCCGGTGTGATGGAGGCCAGAACTTCCTGCCCTACCGCCCGGGCCTGTATCCTGGCGACAAAGTCCTTGACCACCTTGTAGTTCACGTCCGCTTCGAGAAGCGCTCGTCGCACCTCCCGAAGCGCATCGGCCACGTCCGCCTCGGTGAGTTTGCCCTTTCCGCGAAGTCCCTTGAAGATTCCTTCGAGACGTTCCTTCAGGGAATCAAACATGGTCGTCCATCCTTCCCGCCTCCGGAGGAATCCGGCACACGAAATCCGTCCTCAAGCCCGGCAAGCAGCGATTCCGCTCGCGCTGCGAACTCCACGGGCAGTTCTTCCGCGAATTCCGCGAGAAGTTCCTTCAGCGAATGCACGCCCTCACTCCAAAACGCCTCCCGAGCGTCGATGCGAAGAACCTTCTCCGTCGTCGAGAGCCGCTCCTTTCCACGCTGGAGCAGATCGTGAGCACCTTGCCTGCTGACACCGAGTAACTCCGCGATTTCCGAAAGAGAAAGATCCTCCATGTCGTGCAATTCAAAGGCTCTCCTCTGTTTTTCCGTAAGGAGTGTTCCGTAGAGGTCATACAGACGGGCATAATACATCCGCTCGGAAAGAAGTCCTTCTCCTCCCACGGAAGAAACACCCCCTAGAAAAAACTCCGGCAGCTCTCGGCGCGACGGAAAGGATTATAGGAACATTCCTCCCGAGCGTCAAGGCCTGGGCCTTTACACGAAATGTCCCGGCAAAAAAGTGGAGCGGGAAACCCGCTCCACTTCTACCGATGCTTTCGGAAGCACAAAAGGGCGTTTTCCGGGCCGGAGAGGACTCATTCGTGGGTATGGACGTGAGAATGACCGTGGGAGTGGAAGTGTGGCACCGCATGATCATGACAATGGTGCCCGGCATCGTCCTCGAAGGCACGTTCCTCGACCTCGGCAAGGGCACTCCAAAGCTCCGCCATCGCTCTTCTCCTGTAGCCAATGACGTGGCAGAGCGCACTCTTCGTCTCTTCGTCGTCGATAAGGTGCCATCGGGCGGCGAGGTCGTTCAGGGAACGTAGTTCCTCCGCAAGCGTCTCCCGAAGGAGTTCCGCTATCTCCATCGGATGAGAGACGTGCACGTGTTCCGCATGTTCTTCTCCGCCGGGGGTAATGACTCTGCACATGACTATCCAGCCTCCTTCGTCACGAATCGCCGAACACAGAAAATCGTCGATCCGGTATGCCTTTTCCTCTCCGCTTCGGCTCTTTTCACCCGAAACGGATATGAGACAATGATCCCAGCAGGGGTATCATACTCCAAAACACATCTCATCGCCACGTTGCGAAGGAGGGAGTTTCATGAACGTCATGAAGGAACCTTGGGACAGTTTCCGCAAAGGGCATTACCGAAATCTCGGAGAGACCGTGGCGAAACGCTGCTCTGAAAAGGGCTTCGTCGGCCATTACACCGAAGACGCCGCACAAGCGCTCCGGCTCGTTCTCGATCTCATCCCCGACGGAGCGAAGGTGGGCGTTCCCGGCAGCGTGACCATACGTGAAATCGGCGCCTTCGACGCCCTCGAACGAAAGGGATGTACCGTCGTGCAGCACTGGGATCCGTCCCTGACCACTTCCGCGGCAAAGGCGGAGCGCCTCAAGGAAGAATTCCTCTGTGATGTTCTTCTCGGCAGCACCAACGCCCTGACTCACGACGGAACCCTCGTCAACATCGACGGCACGGGAAACCGCGTGGCCGCCATGGCCTGGGGAACGAGCAAGGTCATTCTCGTGGCGGGCATCAACAAGATCGCCCGCAATCTGGAACAGGCCCTGGTCAAGATACGCGACTGGGCCACGCCGATCAACGCCCTTCGTCTTGCCATGGACATCCCCTGCGCAAAAGTCGGGTACTGTGTGGACTGCAATCATCCCCAGCGGGCATGCCGGGCAGTTCTCACCATGGAACGGGCGCCCTTCGGAAGAGAGATCCATGTGATCATCGTGGGGGAGCATCTGGGTTTCTAAACCTCGACTTTTTTCTGCTTTGGACCCGCGTGCGGAGCGTGACCCAGCTCTTTCGCAGCGCGACGCACCGCAGAGAGCATCCTTTTCGTGAAACGGAGTGCTGTGTGCCCTGGAGAAAGCCACACGCAAGCTGTTACGTCGAAATCCCGGGGACTGCAAACCGGCCGGTGGAGATGCGGTTGACCGCGTCTCTCCCGGCTGGCGTTTTCCTATCTCCGCCATGTTCCGGGGAGGAAGAGCATGAGCACCGTATAGATCTCGAGCCGTCCGAGAAGCATGAACAAGGCAAGCGCCCACTTTCCGAGGGGAGGAACGGCACTGTAGTTGTCCATGGGCCCCACTCCCCCGATGCCGGGACCGATGTTACCGAGCGTTGCGGCAACACTGCCTACGGCGGTGAGCACATCCAATCCGAGAGCCGCCATAATGAGGGTCCCTCCAGCGAAAAGCGCCATATAGAGCAGAAAAAACGCCGTGATCGACCCCACCACGTCGCGAGGTACAACCTTACCTCCAACACGAATGGGAAAGATACCCTGGGGATGAAGAAGTGCATGCATTTCCGCCTTGGCATGACGCAGCATGACCATGACACGAATGTTCTTCAGCCCGCCTCCCGTGGATCCGGCGCATCCGCCTATGAACATGAGGAGAAGAAGAAGCATCTGCGGAAAGAACGGCCACATCTCGTAATCCGCCGTGACGAACCCCGTGGTGGTGAGAATGCTCACCACTTGAAAGGCCGCGTGGCGGAGAGCCGTCAGCGGATCCTCACGAGATCCCCCGAAGACGAGGAAAAGAGTGACGAGGACCGTCGCCCCGAGAACGAGCCGCGTGTAGAAACGGAACTCCGGGTCCCGCCAGAAGGCTCCCCGGTCTCCCTTGAGAAAGAGAAAATGCAGGACGAAGTTCGCCCCCGCGAGAAACATGAAGAGGATGATGACCCAGTCGAAATACGCGTTGTCATACTGCCCGATGCTCCCATTGAGCGGAGAAAACCCTCCTGTAGCCATGGTTCCGAAGGTGTGCGTGAGTGCTTCGAAGAGGGGCATGCCCCCCAGGAGAAGCGCGAGTGTCTCCGCCAGCGAAAGAAGCACATAGACGACCCACAGAAGAAGCGCCGTCTGCTGCACCCGGGGAGTCAGTTTCTCCGGAATGGGGCCGGGGACTTCCGCCTTGTACAGCTGCATCCCTCCCACCCCGAGAAAGGGCAGCACAGCGAGACTCAGCACGATGATCCCCATCCCCCCCAGCCAGTGCGTAAGGCTTCTCCAGAAGAGAATTCCCCTCGGACTGGACTGGATATCCGTCAAAACCGAGGCCCCGGTGGTGGTGAACCCCGACATGGCCTCGAAGAAACCGTCCGTGTAGGTCGTCACCGTTCCGGAAAACAGAAAGGGGAGGCCTCCGATGGCGGAGGCGACAATCCACGAAAGAGACACTACGGCAAAGGCCTCCTTCGGGCCGAGTTCCGCAGTTGCGGCATTCTTCCCCAATGCGAAGAGAAGGCCCGACAGGAGAAGACCGACGCAGAAGGAGAAGAACAGCGGAGACAGATCGGCACTCCGATCCTTGACGGCCCAGAGCATGGGCCAGATCATGAAGAGAGAGACCACGGCACCGACAAGGGCGAGTACTCTGCAGACGATGGAGAAACGCATCTATTCCACCCCCAGGACCTCAAGGGCTCTGGGCATGAGTTCGTTGGAGGCGAAAAGGATGATCCTGTCGCCCTCCCGCAGAACCGTGTCCCCCGAAGGGACGAAGGCCTCTCTTCCCCGCTCCACGAGAGCAAGGATGATTCCCTTGGGCAGTCCCAATTTCTGCACTTCCTCCCCTACGGCGGAACTCGATGCGGGGATGGTGGTCTCCAACATCTCCGCACCAATGGATTCAAGGAGAGAGAGTTGCCCCGAGGCCCTGGGGAAACGAACATGCCGCATGATGATGGATGCCAGGGCCTGGTTTGGATTCACCATGGCGTCCACTTCCACATGCCGCTCCATCTGGAGGAAAGACTTCCGCCGCACCACGGCGACGCTTTTCGCCGCACCCAGGCTCTTCCCCAGAATGCCGATGAGAATGTTCGCCTCATCGCTCGCCGTGGTGGTGACGAATCCGTCCGCCTCGGCCACGCCTTCGTACTGGAGCAGTTCCTTGTCGGTGCCTTCGCCGCAGAGCACGATGGTGCGTTCCAGCTCTCCGGCAAGCCGGTCACACTTCTCTCTGTCCTGGTCGATGAGGCGGATGTCCACCCCGGAAACCCGGAGTTCCAATCTTCGGGCAACCTGGTATCCTATCTTTCCTCCACCCACGATGAGAACCCGGCGGAGCGGACGGCTTTTTCGCAGGCCGAACAGTTCCTCCAAGCGCCAGACCTGATCCCTGGCGCAAACCACATAGCAAAGGTCACCCGCAAGGAGCGAATCCTCACCGGAGGGAACAAACCCCTCTTCACCTCTGTCCACATAGATTACGACGGAAACAAGAGTTGGAAAGGATTTTCTTAATTCTTTCAAGGGCGTCGCAACAAGAGGGGACCTCTCGGCAATGCGGAAGGCATAGACTCCTGCCTTCCCTCCGGCGATCTCCACGGTCCGGACAGCGGAGGAGACGGCGAGCAGTTCCTCGATCTCCCGGGCGACGGAACGCTCAGGGGAGATGAGCATGTCGATGCCGAGTTCCCGGGACCAGTTTTCGTTGTCCGTGAATTCCAAGCTTCTGGCCCGCCCCATCACCTTGGGCGTTCCCGCCCGTTTCGCGATCCAGCATGCGAGGATGTTCACTTCGTCGTGATTCGTACAGGCGATGAGCAGATCCGTAGCGCAGGGGACACAGATGCCGGCCCGTTCGAGGACATGAGGACGGGCTCCGTTCCCCCGGACGACCATCACGTCAAGTTCGTTTTCAACCTTGGCGGCCTTGGCTTCATCCGCCTCGACCACCGTGACGTCATGCCCCTCCTGGGAGAGCTGCGACGCCACGGCAAATCCCACTTCTCCCGCTCCGACGATCACTATGCGCACACTCTCTCACCTCTTCACAAACCGATGAACATTTCCTCATCCCCGCTTTGGTGGTACACTCTTCCGGGAATTTTCAAGGAGGTGTCATCTCTTGCCCAGACGCGGTACGTTCGCCCTCGTCATCGCCGGCGGTCCGACCCTGCCCCCTTCCCGAGAAAAAAGGGAAGAGAACGGCAAGGAACATCCTCTTTACGACCTTTCCGTCTTTCCACACTTGAGCGAACTGGACGTGGAGATCGTGGAATGGAGCCGCCAACCCACGAGCCACTATACCATACGGATGGCGACGGATCTGGTGGAACTCCTGCGAAAACTCGTCGAAGACGGCGTTTCCGGCATCGTCGTCTCCTCCGGAACAGATCTTCTGGAGGAAGTGGCCTACCTCACGGACCTTCTCTGGGTCTATCCACAACCCGTGGTCTTCACCGGAGCGCTCGTCCAGTGGGAAAACCTCGGCTCCGATGCAGCGGTCAATCTGTATCAGTCCTTCCTCGCCGCCACGTCGGAATCCGTGTGGGGGCTCGGTGTCGTAGTGTGCATGCAGGACCAGATCTTCAGCGCCTCGGAAGTGACGAGAGACGTGAGCCACCGGAGAGATGCCTTCGCCGCCCCGGGAAGAGGCCCCATCGGTGAAATCACCGGAGAACAGGTCCTCGTCAACCGGCGCCCCACACGCCCCACCGCACTGGGAGAATCCGTCATTCCCGCCAGGGAAGTCGAACTGATCACCGCGTCTCTGGGAAGCGGAGACCGCCTTCTCGCCTGCCTGAGCCAGGCATCGGACCTGGACGGACTCGTCATCGCCGGATTCGGCATGGGCAATGTCCCCCCCTCGTGGCTGCCTCACCTGAAAAGTCTCGTGCGCAGGGAAATCCCTCTTGTCGTCACCTCCCGATGCAATCAGGGGCGAGTCGTCAAGAACCGATCCTACGAGGGAAGCGCCGCCAAGCTCGTGGAAATGGGCGCTCTCGACGGAGGTGCACTCCGCCCTCAACAGGCACGCCTTCGCCTCGCCGTCGGCCTCGGTGCCGGACTCACCGGAAAAGATCTCCAGCGCTACCTCCTTGAAGGCTGAGAACACGCGTCCTTCCGCACCCATGACCTGGAAAAGGGACTATCTCCTTCTGTGGAGCACCGCGTTTCTTCATCTGTGCGTCGCTATGACGTTCTTTGCTTTCCCCATCCAACTGGTCCGATGGGGGTTTTCCACCATGGACGTGGCCTGGCTGGCTTTTTCCATGGATTGCGCGCTCGTCCTCGTTCGTCCCGTCGTCAAATGGGTTCTCGATCACATGGGGCCCAAATCAACTCTCATGCTCGCCTCCGCGCTTCTAGCCCTGGCCTCCCTGGCAATGTATCTGGCAGACGACCGTTTCTGGCTTCTGGTTCCGGCAAAAATGCTTCACGGTGTCTCCCTGTCGTTTCTCCTCGTGGCATACATCGTCTACGCCTCGCACGCACTTCCTCTCCCTCTCCTCCAGCGCGGGCTTTCCTGGCTCGGGCTCACCACCATCCTGCCACAACTGGTGATCGTTCCCTTTGCGGAGAAGCTCCTCCTCTCGGAGCACGTAGGGCTCTTTTTCTTCTCCCTCGGATTTTTGGCCATCGTTGCCCTGCTCTGTGCATCCCTCCTCACCTTCCGGGACGTCCCTCCGGAGGAGAGCCGGAGCTCTTCCGACAACATGCTGCAGAATTCCCTTTTCCGGCAGATTCTCACGATCACCTTCGCGCAGAACCTCGTGAACTGCATCGTTCAGACATTCGTCGCACTCCTTGCCGCATCCCGGGGCAGCTACGCTTCGGCCTTCTTTATTCCCTACAGCCTCGGCAATCTCCTCACCCGGGGAATTCTGGCCCGGCGCATCAGTCTTTTCCTCCCCATGTCCGTGGTCCTCACCTCGCTCTGCGGTATCTCCGTCGCCGTCTTCGGCATCAGCCTGGCGAAGACGACCGCCGTACTTGCTCTTTTCTCAGGACTCTACGGCCTCTTTCAGGGACCGCTCGACCCCTCGATGATGGCCCTTACGGCACGGCTGTTTCCGAAGAAACGCAACGCCGCCTTCACGGGGTACATGACGTCCCAGGACACCGCATGGGCGCTTGGTCCGCTTTTCGGGGGCAGCATCGGCGGCCATTCTCTCGCCTCGATCTTTTTTCTGTCCGGAGGATTGGCCGTCACCTCCACGGTAGCCTGCTGGAAATGGTTCCGCCCTCAGGCCGCACCGACATCTTCCGATTCCCCTCCCTCTTCCGAAGAAAAACGACCGGACATTCTCTCCTGAAATTCGCCTTACCCATTGCACTTTCACTGTGCTATGGTAGAATACGAGTAAACACAAGAAACGAGGAGGTGGAGACCATGCGTTACGCGGCGACCAGCGAAATAGTGGCCATCCGGCTCTCCGAGGGTGAAGATGTGCGGAGCTGTATTGCCCGAGTGTGTGAGGAGAACAACATTGATTCCGCCGTGGTCGTAGGCGGCGTGGGCATGCTGCGGGACGTCACGTTCGGCTGGTTCAACGGCAACGAATACGTGACGAAGGAATACGGCGAGGTCTTCGAACTTCTTGCGTTGAGCGGCAACGTGAGCATCAAGGATCAGGCACTCTATCCCCACCTGCACGGCGCCTTGAGCAAACCCGACCACTCCGTGGTGGGAGGACACCTCCTCCGAGCAGTGGCGGACCATAACGTGGAACTCTTCCTCAAGCCGCTGAACACCATCAGTCTCGCCCGCAAATTCGACGGGTGGTTCGACGCGATTCTCCCGCTCAAAAGAGAATAACCAGGAACGAGGCAATAACGGAGAACGAGAGACGCACAACGAGGGAGCCCGGCGGCTCCCTCGTTGCGTCGCATGCATTGGAGCAGTTATGGGAAAGGCGTCAAGAACACCAAGAACATCGTCACCTTTTGATGTCCCTGGCCTCGCCTCCGGTGATGCGTCGCAACTCCTCCGGCGAAACGGGGAAGAAAGCGTGGTCCGACCCTGCCGCTGCCCACACCACGGAGAACTGAAAGAGCTCCTCGTCAAGCAACGCAAAAGGCTGCTCCGGATATCCCACGGGAGGAACACCGCCGATGCGGAACCCCGAGTAGGCAAAGACAAAATCGGGATCGCACATGCGCACTTTTCGGACATCCAGATGCCGCTTCACCTTCTTCATGTCCACCTTGTTCGGACCACTCATGAGAGCGAGCACGGGCCTTTCGTCGGCGAAAAGCAGAATACTCTTGAGAATTTCCGACGGCGGCACACCCACGGCCACAGAGGCATCCTCAACGGTGAAGATGGTCGCCTCGGTCACTCGGATCTCCACGGGGAATCCCGCTTCGTGGAGCCATTTACGGACTTTTTCGACAGGATCCGCTTGCTGCGTCTGCTGCAACGGCTGTTCCCCTCCTCGGTGTTTTTCTATTCCTGGGCTGCTTCCTCTTCGACGAATTCCTGTACTTCCACTTCGGAGGGTGCCTCAGCAGCCTCTCCTCCCTGCAGGGTCCCGCCGTTTTCACCGGACGACGGTGCGGATCCGGCGTAGAGCAGGCTATACACAAAGTGATTGGCCATGACCTTGCGGACATACCCGTTGGTCTCCTCGTAGGGGACACTCTCCGCCCATTCACGAATGTCCCGGCCGTTTTCGAGCCAGCGTTTCACCGCCCCACCACCGGCGTTGTAGGCGGCGACGGCATGTTCGATGGCGTCGAACCGTTTGAGGTTCATGGAAAGATGGGCTGTTCCCAAGAGAATGTTCGTCTCCGGCTTATAGGCGTTTCCCAGCTCCATGCCCAAGCCTTTCGCTTCGCCCTTTGCCGTGGCGGGCATGAGCTGCATGAGTCCCATGGCACCCACATAGCTGGTGGCATTGGGATCGAAGGCACTTTCCTGACGCATTATCGCCCAGAGCAGATGTGGGTCCACCCCGAAACGCTGTGCCGCGGCGAGAATTTCTTTTTCGTGGGGCCGGGGATAAAGCATCTCCAGCAACTCCCGCGGAAGCGTCTTTCCCTGTTGAAGAAGCCCTGCCAACGTTCCCGCCAGATGATAGGCACCCCGAATGTCCCCCTGCCATCGGGCAATCCGGGCCGCGTGAAAACGATCCTTGGGGGAGGAACTCTTTCCCAGTTGGATTCTCGCATAGGTGACGAAGCCCCATTGTTCGAGGAGGCTCCCCTCTCCCTGAAGAACAGGAGGCAGGTCGTCGGAGATGGGTTTCGATCCCTGGGGATTCAGCCAAAAGGTATAAACGCTCGTTGGAAACAACTCGCCCAGACGATGGCGGTTCCGGGCGGCGGATGCGCCGTCTCCGACCCGCTCCTGCGCCTCGGCGCTCCAATAAAGGAACCTCGCAGGCCAGTCGCCTCCGGCGGAGGTTTCGAGCCCTTGTTCCCAGAATCGTGCAGCGGTCTTCCACTCGTCGCGCAGCCAGGCGCGCCAACCATCCTCCCAAAGAAGCTCCGCCGCATAGAAGCTGCGGGGAGCCTCCTTCAACAATTTCTCCCGCCATCCCAGGGCTTTTTCCGGAGCGTTCTTTTCCTGAAGCCGCATGAGATAGTACGCTGCGGCCTCCCCGGGTCTTCCCGTGCGTTTTCCCGCCACTTCGGACAGAAGGGAAAGAACGGCATCGCGATAGCCGTTTCTCGCGGCAATGTCCAACCGTTTCACTGCTCGTTCCGCATAGCGATCTCCCGAGACCGCCACGGTCCTCCAGAGTTCGATACCTTCATTTCCCTTCCCCATGCGGTACAGTGAAAAGGCGTGCCAAAATCGGGCCCTTTCTCCGGCCCCCTTCTTCTCTGCATCCTGGAGGAACTGTGCCGCCTTGGCGTAGTTCTGATCCACGTAGGCGGCATACCCTAACTTCGTCAGGGCGTCGGCACCGAGAGCCTTCTTTTTCCCGAGAAGTTTGAGGGCCGTGCGATTCATGGGGTAATCGTCGAGCATGCGGAGCACATCGGACGTTTCCGCCTCGGGAAACGCCAGAAGTGCGTCGAGTGCAGGCTTGCGCAGCGTCTTGTCGTCTCCGAGTTTCACCATCTGACGGAACCATGTGCGACTCGCCACAGTGTTGCCGAGATCCCGTTCGAGCCGGGCCAGCGCGTACGCCACATAGTATTTGAGCCCCTGAGGTGCTGTTTTCCAGAGGTTCTTCGCCCTTTCAAGTCCGGCTTGTTTTCTGCCCGAACGCTCCTCCCCTAGGACAAAGAGCATCTCCATATAGGGGTGTAATTCCTGAGGGCACTCCTTGCCTATCCTGCGAAAAAGCTCCATGGCCTCTCCGTAACGCCGCTGCAGCCAGAGGGCATTCGCAGCAACAGAGAGCTCCCGGGGAGACAAATCGGCACTCCTGGCAACGACAAGAGCATTCAGGGGCTGCCATTTTCTGTTCCAGAAAAGGACATCTACGGAATCGTTTTCTTTCCCCTCCGCTCCGGAAGGTTGTCCGGCAAGAACGAAGAAGCAAAGCCCGATGCAAAAGAAGAGCACCAACGAAATCCCGGTTCGCCCTCGTGGAAGAAATCGCGGACGCCCCGAAGACAGGAAGTGAAAGAACACTTCCTCCGCGAACAACCTCACGACGTCTCCACCTCCTGACGGAGAAAGTCAACAAGGGTCTTCACCGGCCGAAAAGCCAGGCTGCCGTGAACGAAGAAGAACGGGCGCAGGAGAGGCGGCGCAAAGGGACGCGCCACAAGGTTGCCGTCGGGAGGAACCGCAAGCGAGGAGACCACCGCCATTCCCCCTCCGGCCGCAACGGCCTTCACCAATGCGGCGGTATGGCCGAAACGCAGCGGAGAGGCGGGAATCGCCCGGCCCTCATTCCGGAGCGCCTCCTCAAGGACATGGCGGGTTCCCGATCCATCGATGCGCCCCACCAATTCCTGCCCGATAAGATCTTCCTGCAGGATGGACTCCCTTTTAGCGAAGGGATGTTCCCGAGGGCAAAGGAGCACGAGTTCATCCGTGAAGAAGTGGGTACTCACGAGCCCCGGCAGATTCCGCTCGGCTCCCACCACGGCCAGATCCACACGTCGTTCCATCAGATCCGACAGCGCCTGCTTCGTGTCCGAGACGGACACCTCCACTTCAACCCGGGGATAGCTCCTGCGGAAACGGACGAGAAGTTCCGGCAGGAGGAAGTCTCCCGGAATCGAACTGGCGCTGAGGCGGACAAGCCCTTCCACTTCTCCGGAAGTCTCGGCGATCTCCTTGCGAACAGCCCTCTGGAGTTCGAGAACCTGCAGGGCATAGCGATAGACGACCTCTCCCTGACGGGTCAACAACGAGCGAGCGTGCCCGCGAACGAGAAGATCCGTTCCGAGCTCCTCTTCAAGTTTGGAAATATGTTTGCTCACTGCGGGCTGAGAGAGTCCCAGAAAGGCGGCCGCTCTCGAAATACTCCCTTTTTCGACAGTGGTGATGAAACTCTCAAGTTCTCTGCTGTCCACGATCTTTTCCGAAGGGTCAGCTCGCCTCGACGAACGCGCCGAGCGCGTCGTCGATGGCGTCCCGGTCGAATCCGACAATGATGCGCCCATCAATGTCGAGGACGGGAACACCCACCTGGCCCGTGAGAGTCTTGATTGTCTCCACCGCGCTCGGATCCCTGGAAATATCGAGTTCCTCGAACGCCACCTCCCGCCTCCGAAGGTATGCCTTCATCTTTTCGCACCAAGGACATGTGGATGTACTATAAAGCCGGATGGTCATTCCGTTTTCCTCCATTCGACGAAATCTTCAGGGATTGTACCACGAGGCGCAAACCTCTTCACGACTCGTGACCAATCTCCGAAGAATCTCCACAAGTACAGGAATCGCTGTGATTACAGCTGCATCGGACAATTTCTCCCGTCCTGAGGTACTCATGATACCGCTGAAGCCAGCGCGGTGTCGGCAAAGAACAGACGTGCAGAAAACGGAGGAAGGCAGTGAAACGTTCCTGGCAGACGGGTGTAATGCAATGCTCCACCGCGCAGGCGTTCGACAAGGCCGCGTCCTCGTCGAGGCCGAGAACATCCCGGAAAAAGGCACCGAGAAGCCGTTCTCTCTCGATGATTTCCTCGGCCAGACCGGCCCCCGCCTCCGTGAGTTCCAAATAACCGTACCGTTCCTGCCGGACAAGCCCCTCTTCCTTGAGGGGAAGAACACCCCCCACTGCAGTGGGCGCCCGAACACCGAGTTCCGCAGCGAGATCTTTCATGCGCACTACCTTGCGTTCCCGCTGGAGCTTGTATATTGTCTTCAGGTAATCTTCGCCTCGGGACGTCACGGTTGCCATCCGTAAATCAACCTACCTTTGTTAGTGCTTTCTATTTTAGTTTGAGTATGCCTCACGTCGCGCTTTCCGTCAACACGAATTCCTGCGCCCGCCTTCCGATGGAGGCGAACGGTATCACGAGATCCTCCGTTTCCTGGTGAGACATGGAGCACCGCCACCGCTCCGCATCGCGGAAAGGTGAGGCAAAACAGCGACGAGCCATACAGACAGGGGGTCTCACACATGCCAGCGGACGTGCTTTTCGGATTTCTCGCCGCCGCCGCCGCCCTTTGGGAAGTTTACGCAGCGCCGAAGCCAGGCCTTGTGGATCGTTTTTCCTCGGGAGCCCACAAGGACATGGATTTCGACCTCTTTGTCACGAGCGCCCGGTCTCTCGCGCCTCAATGGCGGGAACAGGCCCGGGTGGGGTTGGAAGCCGTTCCTCCCGAAAAAGCGCTCGCCCGCCTTCGGGAAAACGGTCTTTTCATGGAAAAAACCATGTTCTCCGCAACGGAAGGCATCAACACCCACAAGGGCTTGATCTTCATTCTCTCCCTGCTCCTGTACGGTGGGGGGCGGTGTGTGGCACTGAAAACCCCACCCGCGGCAGAGCATCTCTGCCACATCGCTTCTCTACCCGTCCGGGGATGCGTGGCCGGAGAACTCGCACTGTTGCGTTCATCGCTCCCGTCGAGACCCCTGACCCATGGAGAGAAACTCTACCTAACACACGGCGTCACAGGCATCCGAGGGGAAGCCGAGGCAGGTTTCCCCTCGTTACTCCACCATGGCCTTCCCGCCCTGAAAGATGCGTTACAAAGGGGAAGTTCCTTCAACGACGCAGCCCTCCACTGCCTGCTTCATCTCATGCTCGTCGGTGAGGACAGCAACGTCATGCATCGAAAAGGGTTTCTCTTCTGGATGGAAGAATACAAACGGGTCGTTCTGGACGTACTCGAACAGGGAAGCGTCTTCACCGCCGAAGGACGCAACAGAGTACGCGCCCTTGACGAACGGTTCTCCTCCGAAGGGATCAGCCCGGGAGGTGCGGCGGACCTGCTCGCGGCAACAATATTTCTCCACTGGTGCGAGAAAGTCGGAAGCCGGTTTTTCGAATGAGATTTTTTCTCGGAACTCGTGACACGAAAGAGTGCTTTCTCGAAAGAGATGACACCGATGAGGAGAAGCGCGGGGACTCTCGTCTCCGCGCCGCATCGAGGAACGATAAGGGAAAGGCGCCACCAAGCGTTTGAGATATCAGGGCGAAAAGGCCGCTCCAGGCCCCGACGGCGACATGAGGAGGGAGTCCGAGGGGGAATGATCATCGCCGAGAAAAGGGCGCTTATGTCTCCTGGTCCGCAGCACTCCTTGTCAACGGTGACGCTGCCGCGTATAATGCCTCCCGCATCCGGGGAACCGTCCGCAACAACCGAGACCGATCCAGAGAAAAACCGACCGGAACGTTTCCGCTCTTCAACACAGGGCAGGGGGTACAACACCATGCGGCGGATTCCTTTTTTTCTTTCAATGAAGGGGTGCCCTTCCCGCTGCGTCTACTGCAATCAGCGGGAAATCACCGGAGCTGAACCGCCCTCTCCCCGGGATGTCGCAGAAACCATCTTCACTCGCAGCAGAGGCATCTCCTCGGGAGAGGGGCAGGAAACGCCGTCTCCCGAGCCGTTCGAAGTCTGCTTCTTCGGAGGCAGCTTCACCTGCCTTCCCAGACCACTTCTTCGGGAATATCTGCAGTCCTTCCGAAAAGCTCCTCCGGGAAGCCTGCTCCGTTTCTCCACACATCCCCGCTGCCTTGACGACGCCTCTCTCCTGGAAGAACTGGAAACCTATCCGATCTCAGCAGCGGAACTCGGGGCTGCTTCGCTCGATGCAAGGGTCCTCATCGCATCACACCGAAATCACGACGGAGAGACGGTCCTCTCGGGCATCGAAAAACTTCGTGCCCGCAACATGCCTGTCGGAGTCCAACTCATGCTGGGTCTTCCGGAGCAAGATCTTTCCTCGACGCTGGAAGACCTCCGCCGCCTCGCCGTTCTTCCGGACTCCCGACAACTTCCGTTGCGTCTGTATCCCTGTCTCGTTCTTGCCGGTACGGAACTGGAACGGCGCTTTCACCAGGGACGATACGAACCGCTCTCCGTGGAGGACGCGGCAATACAGGGAGGCCGATGGTTTCTGCTTGCAAAAAAACTTGGGTTTCCCGTTCTGCGTATCGGACTCCAGGAAACGGTTTCTCTGCGAAATTCCGTTGTCGCCGGTCCCTACCACCCGGCCCTGGGTGAACTGGTTCGAGGCTCGGCTCTGGCACTGGAGCTTGCCGAAACAACCCCCCGCGGTCCCTGGGTCGTTCCCGCAGCACAGCGCTCCCTGCTCACGGGACACGGCGGATGGGGAATACGCCTTCTCTCCCGCATTACCGGCGCAGAGCCCGTCGAGGTCCTCCGTCTTCTCTTCTGGACTGGAGAGGAAAAAAATCAGAGAAGGAGCGACTCCTCAAAAAGCATGCCCGGCAATAAAGGCAACGGACCGCATGGAGCGAAGGTGGACAATGAAGAGAGGAACGTGCCATGAAGGAAAATACCGGCTCGGAACACGAAAAAACATCACCTCCTCCGGAAGAGGGTGTGACAGGGGGTGCCCGGAACAAAGGCCTGGACATGGGTTCCGGCCCTGTGGGCAGGACACTGTTGCGCCTTGCCCTTCCCTCCATGGCATCCATGCTCTTTCATACCCTTTTCTATCTTGTGGACACGATTTTCATCGCATGGCTCGGCGGAGCCCCTCTTGCCGCGGCATCCCTCACCTTTCCTCTTCTGTTTATCTCTTTTGCTCTCACCAACGGCATGGCCGTGGGATGCACGGCCCTCGTGAGCCGAAATCTGGGAGCGAACAATCTTGCAAGCGCCCGTACCACCGCACGGGCAGGACTCATTCTTACGCTTCTCCTTTCACTGACGACCATGCCCCTTCTCTACAGACCTTTCTCGGACATCTTCTTCGCGGCCCTCGGCGGCGAGAACATGGTCCTGGAAGAGTGCTACCGCTACAACTACTGGATTCTTCTCGGCATGCCCCTCATGGCCTATTCCATCCTCGCGGACAGCACCTTCCGCAGCCAGGGCAACACGATGGTTCCTCTGGTGAGTATGGTCCTCGGCAACGGACTCAACGCTCTGCTGGATCCGTTGTTCATGTTCACCTTCGACTGGGGTATCGCGGGGGCGAGCCTCGCCACTCTCGTGGGCCGCATCGCCTCGATTCTCTACGTCGCCGCCGCACTGCGCAGGTCAAGTGACATTGCCCTGCCACTTTTTCCCCTTTGGGAACCGACCTTTGCCGCCGCATGGAGACGCATCATCGCTGTGGGACTCCCCGTTGCCCTCTCCCAAAGCAGCATGTCCCTCGGCATGGCCGGCGTGAACAAGGTTCTCTCCACGTTCGGATCTGACGCGATAGGAGCCTGGATGCTCGGCAACCGCATAGAGGGGCTGGCTTTTCTGCCCGTCTTCGGCATCAATGCCGCACTGATCCCCTTTGTGGGGCACAATCTCGGCAAAGGCGACCTCGGACGAATCAAGGAAGGCGTCCGCCTGGCAGCGACGACCAATACGATTATGATGCTCGTCGTGGGAGCACTCATCTTCGCGTTCCCCCATCCCCTGCTCGCCCTCTTCCGCCCCGCCCCAGAGGTCGCCGCCATGGCGGCGGCCTCCATTCGCGCTTCGGTGACAGGCTACGTCTTCACCGCTTTGGATATCACCTACAACGGCTTCTTCCAGGGGACAGGGTACACGTTCTTCGGGATGACGGTCCAGATCGTGAGGACTCTCGTCGTTCGAGCTCCTGCGGCGTATCTCTTCGCGGCGTTCTGGGGCATCGATGGTGTCTGGTGGTGCCAGCCTCTCTCAGCGCTTGTCGCCTTCACTCTCTCCCTGGTCTTTCTCGCCATCGCACAAAAACGAATAGAGAAACTCGACATCCCGTCGTCTTGACTTTCCTCCTGTATTCCGTACACTAAAGTGACGTTAATGTTACCGAAGTTCATCACGCTCACAGGACGGTGACCTCCATGGATCGCTCGCATCTCCAGGCGCTGATGCAGGAGAAAATGGAACAGATGCCCACCAAGGCGAGGCGAGCCGTAGCCTATCTCCTCGGCAACATGAGGGAAGCTGCGTTTCGCTCCATCGGCGAAGTGGCGGACGAACTGGAAGTGTCCAAGGCACAGCTGGTGCGCGTCGCACGCATGCTTGGGTTCGCCGGTTATGCGGAGCTCAAGGACGCGCTGCAAGAAGCCATTCTCGAGCAGGTGAATCCTGCGGCGATGCTCGCGAAGTCCGTGGACAGGGAGGAAAGCCTTCACGAGACCATTCTTCGCATGGAACACGCAAATCTGGATGACACCTGGACTCAGCTCAGCCAGGAAAAAATCCTTGCCTTCTGTCGCCTGATCCGCAAGGCGCGCGATATCTACTGCCTCGGCTGGGGCATCTCTTCGCTCGTCACGGAATCCCTCTACATACGCCTCCGCGTCATGGGACTCGGCGGATATTCCCTTCGGCGGGGATCCCTCACGCTCATCGAACAGGCTCGCTCCGTCGGGCCTGAGGACCTCCTTGTGGTCTGCGAACTGCCCAGTTATGTGGTTGAAGTCACCGAAACCGTCGCGATCTGCCGGAAAAAGGGCGCCTCGGTGATCAGCATTACCGACAGCCCCGCCGCTCCCGTCTGCAAGGAGAGTGAACTCGCCCTCTTCGTAAGTGCCGCGAGCCCGACCTTCGGGAGCAGCATCATCGGACCGCTCTTCCTCGTGCACGTCCTCACCTCGGCCCTCGCCATCAGCCTGGGAGAGCAGGCGAAAAAGGCGCTGGAGGAGCAGACGGCCTTCCTGTACGACACGCGCATTTTCCATCCCGTCTTCGGTCTCAAATACTGATCCCCTTTCGGGAGGCGCAAATGCGCCTCCCGAAAGGGGATCCTTCGTTTCATCCCGAACTCTGCGGAGTTCTTCCGCGTCCAGGCCGACATGGACCCCGTGTCGGCCTGCACCGTCTCAAAGGGTGAACACCTCGCCGGGGGCGAGAATCCGCACCTCCGTTTTCCCCCGCAGAAGGGACGCAAAATGCTCCGGGTCGGCAGAAATGAGCGGAAAAGTATCGTAATGCATGGGAACGGTGACTTTGGGACGCAACAACCCGACGGCCCTCACGGCGTCCTCCACGTCCATGACGTAGTTCCCTCCGATGGGCAGCAGCGCCACATCGATCCCTTCGTCGCCCAGGAGTTGCATTTCCATGGTAAGCCCCGTATCGCCCGCGTGGTAGAGTTTCCTGCCCTCGAGTTCCAAGAGAAAACCCGCGGGAGTTCCCCCGTAGAGCACGGTGTCACCGTGGGCAATGCCCGAGCCATGCCATGCCGGCGTCAGCTTCACTCTGCCGAAGGGAAAGATGGCCCGACCACCGATGTGCATGGCGTGGGTGGCGACTCCCTGCCGCTCAAGATAGGCCGCGAGTTCGAAGTTCGTGACCACCGTCGCCCCGGTGCGTTTCGCAATGGCCACGGTGTCACCGAGATGATCCCCATGACCGTGGGTGAGGAAAATGTAGTTCACGTCCTTCGCGGAGTCCGCCGTCCATGCGGCCTTTGGATTTCCCGAGAGAAAGGGATCGATGAGACCCGAGAGCCCTTCGCTCTTCACGTAAAACGCGGCATGCCCGAGAAACGTTATCTGCATTCCCGTCTCCTCCTTGTTCCGAAATTCGCGCGGGGGCCCGCACTTCCATCGGCTCCATTATACCGGAACCATCCCGGCCTTCTCGAAAGAAAACACAACAATGCGGAGAGGAGTGCCCATGGACTCCACCTCCGCATTGTTTCCCTCGTCCCTTTTGCCGCGAAGACTCCGTTTTTCGAGCTTACTCCTTCGAGGGAAGCGCTCTCGTCACATGAAGCTCCGCAAGCTGGCGGTCCTCCACCAGGCCCGGCGCTCCGGACATGAGACACTGAGCCTTCTGCGTCTTGGGAAAAGCCATGACATCCCGTATGGAACGCCCGCCGCAGAGCAGCATGGCCAGACGGTCCAACCCGAAGGCGATGCCTCCGTGCGGTGGCGTTCCGCTCCGCAGCGCATCGAGAAGGAAGCCGAAGCGCTCCTCCGCATCCTGGGGTGTGAAGGCCAGGGCACCGAAGAGTTTCTGCTGCACCTCCGGATCGTGAATGCGTATGGAACCTCCCCCCACCTCGTTGCCGTTGAGAACCATGTCGTAGGCCCGGGAACGCACATTACCGGGATCGCTCTCCAGAAGCCCGAGATCCTCCATGTTCGGCGAGGTGAAGGGATGGTGCACGGCAACCCACCGGTTCTCCTCCTCGTCCCGCTCGAGCAGGGGAAACTCCGTGACCCAAAGAAAGCGCCATCCTTCCTCGACAAGGTTCCGTTCCCGAGCGAGTTCGAGCCGCAGCGTACCGAGGATGCCACAGGCCTTCCTCCAGTCCTTGTCCGCCACGACGAGGAGCGCGTCACCCTCGCCGATTTGAGCCGTAGCACGGAGCCGTTTCTGGGCCTCCTCATCCAGGAATTTGACAAGAGGTCCCTTGAGGGTGCCTTCCTTGACCTGAAAAACCGCGAGACCCGCCGCACCGAGGGCCTTGGCTCTCGCCTCCAGCTCTGCGAACTCCTTCCGCGACAGCGCCGCTCCGCCGGCAAAGGACAATCCGCGGACACTTCCCTTCTCGGTGAGGAGGGTGCGGAACGCCTCCATTCCCGAATCAGCGAAGACGTCGTGAAGGTCCACAAGTTTTGCGGAAACGCGAAGATCCGGTTTGTCGCTTCCGTAGGACTCCATCGCCTCTCTCCAGGTCATCCTGGGAAAAGGCAACGGAAGCTCCTCGCCGAGAATGTCCCTGAAAAGTCCCTGCATGAACTGTTCCATAAGGGACTGAATATCCTCTTCGGTAATGAAGCTCATCTCGATGTCGATCTGGGTGAATTCGGGCTGTCTATCCGCACGAAGATCCTCGTCGCGGAAGCATTTCACGATCTGGTAGTAGCGGTCGCAGCCACCTACCATGAGAATCTGCTTGAAGATCTGGGGAGACTGAGGAAGGGCATAGAACATCCCCGGGTTGACCCGGCTGGGGACAAGGTAGTCCCGAGCACCCTCGGGTGTGGATTTGGTCAACATGGGCGTCTCCACTTCGAGAAAACCCTCCCGGGAGAGAAAGTTTCTCGTAAACAGAGCGATCCGGTGGCGGACCCTAAGATTGTGCTGCAACCTGGGACGCCGTAAATCCAGATATCTGTAGCGGAGGCGGAGGTTTTCGTCAACCTTGTCCACATCGTTCATGTCAAAGGGAAGAGCGCGACTCGGGGAAAGGAGGAGAAAATCCGAAACCGCGACCTCGTGAAATCCTGTACCAATCGAGGGGTTTTCCGTTCCGGCAGGTCTGGCACGTACCACACCCCGGACGGCGAGCACGTACTCGTTCCGCAATTCTCCCGCCAGGTCATGGATCGCTTCCTGTTCCTCGGGGTTGAATACGATCTGGACAATCCCCGTATGATCCCACAACTCGATGAAGATGATGCCCCCCAGATCACGGCGGCGACGAAGCCATCCGTTGAGACACACTTCCGTTCCTTCGTGACGTGAGCCGACTTCCCCGCAATAGACCGTTCGTTTCCATGTCGCATCGAAAAACCGCCGCTCCATAATACCCATCACCTTCGTATTCCTAGAGTTTCGTCCCTTTTCGAAAAGAGGGGCCGCTGATGCGGCCGGAGAAAGGCTCGCCCGGCTCAGTCGTCTTTCCGGGAAATCCCCTTGTTCGAGAGGAAGCTGCGAATCGATGCAACCCCCTCTTCCCGAGCGTACAGATGCTGCTCTCCGCTCTCGAGATCCTTGACGGCCAGCCGGGAAGCGCGTAGCTCTTCGCTGCCGAGAATGCAGGCCAGGAGGGCCCCCTTGCCCGCCGCAACCTTCAATTGCGCTTTCATTCCTTTCCCGGTGAAGTCCATGTCCGCAGCAACGCCGGATTGCCGCAGAAGATGCAGCAACGCGAACGCCTCCGGGCGTGCCTCTTCGTCGGGACAGACCACGAAGACAGCCGGGCGGGGAGCCGAGCCCGTAAAGCATCCCTGCTGTTCCATGGTGAGAACGATCCTTTCAATGCCCGAGGCAAAACCGACACCCGGCACATGCGGTCCGCCTATGACCTCGGCGAGATTATCGTAACGCCCTCCGCCGCACACGGCGTTCTGGGACCCCAGATCCCCCGAGAGCACTTCATAGGCGGTCTTCGTGTAGTAGTCGAGCCCCCGGACCAGGCGCTTGTCCAGGGAGAAACTCGCTCCGATTCCTTCGAGCCCCCGCTGCAGAAGCCCGAAATGGGTACCGCACTCCTCGCAGAGGCTCTCCACAACCGAGGGGGCCTGGTCCGCGATGGCCGCACACTGGGGGTTCTTGCAATCCAGAATACGAAGAGGATTCCTGTCGAACCGACTTCGGCAGGTATCGCACAGCTCGCCCAGACGGGGTTCGAGAAAGCCCCGCAGCGTCTTCCGATAGGTGGGACGACATTCGGGACACCCCACGGAATTGACCTTCACTTCGAGATTGGAAAGTCCGAGACGTCGGTACAGCTCCAGGGAAAGGGCGATGATCTCCACATCGACGAAGGGATCCGCCGCACCGATCGCCTCCACGTCAAGCTGCCAGAACTGACGGTAGCGCCCTTTCTGTGGACGCTCGTAGCGAAACATGGGACCGGCGCACCACAGCTTGACGGGCTGCACCCCTCGGTGCATGCCGTGTTCGAGATAGGAACGAACCATGGAGGCCGTGGCCTCGGGGCGAAGAGTAAGGCTCCGTTCCGCTCGATCCTGGAACGTGTACATCTCCTTTTCCACCACATCCGTCGTCTCACCGATACCCCGGGAAAAGAGTTCCGTGTGCTCGAACACGGGAAGATGGACTTCCGCGTAGCCAAAATCCTCGGCAGTTCGACGGGCGACATCCAGGACAAACGCCCATTTCCACGACTCTTCGGGAAGGATGTCCCGAACTCCGCGGGGTGCCTTGATGCTTTCCATGCCCTACGCCTCCTTCTGGTCTCTGATCCATATGAAAAAGCGACCCGACCCGGAGGGTCGAGCCGCCGCGCACGCACGCACGAATCGCGCCGGTGACCGTGTTCAGCGGGGTTCCACCTGAAATTTGATGGCGGTGCGTTCCTCGCCGTCGATCTCGATCTTGGCGAAAGCAGGTATGCAGATCATGTCGATACCGTTGGGCGCCACGTACCCTCTGGCGATGGAAATGGACTTCACCGCCTGGTTCACCGCCCCGGCACCGACGGCCTGCACCTCGACGCCCCCCTGTTCCCGAAGCACTGCCGCAATGGCACCCGCCACAGCCTTGGGTTGCGAGTTCGCGGACACCTTCAGAACCTCCATGGACTTCCGCCTCCTCTCGATCACACTTGAAAGCGAGGCGGATTGAAGACCTGCGTCCGCCATCTCTTCGTCCATAGTGGATCTCGCCGCGAAGAAGCGCTACATGAAGAAACGGTAACCAGAGACAGGGATCCGATGGTGAGTATATCCCTTTCTCAGAGACCGCGCAAGCAAGGCGGAAACCGGTCCGCCACGGGGAAAAACCGAACGAAAAAAGGCTGAAGAAGGCGAAGATCGCGATGGAATGCGCTCTTCACTTTCTCCAGCCTTCCGGGAACACAAAAGGGCGAAACGAGTCTACTTCGCCGCCTTCTTCATGTACACGTTGCCCTGAGGGATATAGTATTCGCCCTCGGGATAATTCACGAGCTGCCAGAGAAGGGACTTCCCCTTGTTCTCCAACCGCATCATGGCCCGCCCCTTGGTGTCGCTGGCAAAACTCCGGAACTCCACAAGAAAGGCTCCATCCACGTATTTCCCGTAGATGCTGATCTCGCCCTTGCTGGAGTCCACCTTGGCCCCGTTCTCGGCGGTGGCCTCATGGGACCCCTTGATGATGTCATTCTTCTGTGTCAGATTGATGGTGAAGGTATCTCCCGCCTCGTTCTTCCACGTCCATTTCCCGGAGAAATTCGGAATGGTCGCCGCCGCCAAGGATGCGCCGGCGAAGAGAGCCAGAAGAGCGACAGCGGTACATACTGTGAAAAGGGACTTCTTCATGATTCGAGATTACCTCCTTAAGATGTCTGGCTGAGCTTCGTTTTCCCCTTCATCTTTCGTGCCCAAGCGTAGAGCGTCTTTCAAACCCTCGCGTGCCGCCCTCGACTTCGCCTTCAGGCGAGACCGAACACCCCCTTTTCGGGAAGAATTCGCGAGTTGAACGCGGTCGAACAAAAGACTAACACACCTCGAAGAAGAGACATGCGTAATTTCCCGTAGAATCACGGAGGTAGGGAGGCTTTTCCCCGTGACTCACTCGTTTCGTTCCGGGGAATGCTCTTCTTCCGTGGGATGAGCCGCCTTGGAAACCGGCATGGTGTGCCCTTCGTCCTCGAGGATTCCGAACACGATCAGGAGAAAGAGCAAACCATTGCCGAAATAGACGGCTTTCAACGGGGCGGGAATATGCATGCAGTCGAGGAAACCCAGCGACGGGTAGGCCGATTCGAGACGAATGCCCGCAACATGATACCCCACGTATTCCACGAAAAGAAGGCACGGCACATACAGAAGATATCCGAGCAGAACTCGCCCCCCTGCGGAAACGACACCAACGGATTCGGCGACGCGCTTGGTCAGGTAATGGAGCAGGCAGAAGGCCGTGGGCCACGCGAGAAGAGGAAAAAGGGGAAAGGACAGGAGCCTCACGTCGAACCGCCCGTAGGAATACACGTTCCTGAAAATGCACAGATACCCGAAGGCGATGAAAAGCCCCACGGCAAAATGAAGGGGTACATCCTCCCGAGAGACGAAATGGAGATAGCCCAAGGCAAGCGCGGATGTCACGACAAAGAGCGCACGGGGGGCCACGCCCCAGAGGAGAAAGAGAACCAGGAGCCCGAGAAAGAACAGGATGTCTCCCTTTGGCAGTTCCCGAAAGCGCACGGACATTCCCTCCCTGTCACGCTCACCGGGACGGAGAGTTGCCGGGAAAATCGTAGGCGGGATTTTCCGGAGAGAAATCTGCGTCCGAAAATCCGGGATTTTCCCTCAGATCCTCGTACATGTAGTCCTCCACAAGCCGTTGGTCCCCGTCCTCAAAATCCCAGCTCCGAACCCGCTTCGGAAGCGGCGTCTCTTTTTGGAAACAGAATTCCGTTCTGTAACAGTAAAGGTCGGCGTTCTTCCACTTCGGCAGCTCAAGGATGATACACTCTCCCTCTCCATCCTTCGGCGAGGGGTAAAGGCGCAAGCCGCTCGCGCTCTTTTCCCGGAGCAGCCCCACATTCCCTCGAAGGAGGCGGAGCAGATGTGGAAATCCCGCTTCCGTCACGGGATGTCTGCTCGAGGCAGTCGCCTTCGCTCCCAGAGGATCGAGATTCACGGCGACGAAGGAACCGAACCCGCCGGGATGGACATGAATCCTGCCTTCATTCCAGTCGGATCTCCAGAGAAGTTCCTGCCCCTTCTTCTCCGTCCCGACCCACCGCATGTAGACACTTCGCGGATCGACCCTGAACTTGAGGAAAATCACTTCCTCCGGAAGCTGCCGTCCGTCCTTCCACTCCCGCTTGGTGAACATGCAGGAATACTCCCGGAGCCCTCCCATCGCGGCCTCGAATCGAGCAAGCAGTTCCTCCGCCGCGGCAAGGGCGTCCCCGTCACGGAGCACACGCTCGTCACCGAAAGAGGAAAGCGCGGTCAAACAGAGCAGACAGATCGCGACAAAAAAAAACGCAAGACATCCTCGACTCCGGATTCCTCGACGCAGGAGCATGTTTCTCCACCGTCCTCTCCGTTTCCGGTTCAAGAATCCGCCCAGGGTCTCCCCGCTTGCATTTTCTTTTTTTTCATTCTACCATTCTCGCGATCCACAGAATGCCTCTGCGGGGAGGAAACGCGAATGCGAGTCGGGCCTGTTGCCGCCATTTCGCCCCGGGGGCTCCCATTAGGGGAGGGAATGCCGTGAGAAGAAAGGACAAGGAAATCACCGAACGCCACCTTCTGGAGAATGTCCTGCGCAGGGGCGAGGTCTGCCGTCTGGCTCTGTTCGACGAGGAATACCCGTACATCGTTCCAATGAACTTCGGCTACGAGAACGGAACGCTCTTCCTTCACGGCGCGACGTCGGGGAAAAAGCTCGACCTGATCCGCAGGGACCCCAGAGTCTCCTTCGAAGTGGAGACGGATCTGGAGATTCTGACCGCTGAAAATCCCTGCAACTGGAGTATGCGCTACCGCAGCGTCGTGGGCCGCGGCACTGCGGTCATTCTCGAGACCCCCGAGGAGAAAAGGCACGGATTGAACGCCGTGATCACCCATTACGGGAAAGAGCCCTTTCCTTTTCCCGACGCGGCCCTGCAGGCCGTCGCGGTGATCCGGGTCGACATCGCGGACATGACCGGGAAGGAATCCGGGTTCAAGCAGTCCTAGCGGGAAGGACATCCTAGCCAGGGGTCTTTTTCGCAAGTTCCCCAGGGTCTTTGCCGCAGAGCATCGCACCAGGCGGACCTGCGTCGTCTCCGACGAGGGAGAGAAGGGTCCCGGAGGCATTTCCCCGGGACCCTTCCGAAAACGAAAGGTAATCGTGATCGCGGCAACGAGATTCCTGCCACGGTTCTCCTGCGCTTTCCGCTTCCGCCGCACTCGCCCTCCGTCTCTTGAAAGGCTTCTTACCGCCTCTCAGTGCTCGTCGAAAAGGGATTGGGGATCCACAAGCTGTCCACCGAGACAAAACCCGAAGTGGAGGTGCGGCCCCGTGGCTCTGCCGGTCATTCCGGACTTTCCGAGAACCTGTCCACGCCGCACCAGATCACCCTCCTTCACTGCAATTTCCGAGAGATGCATGTAGAGGGAGATCATGCCGTTCCCCGAATCGATGTAGACACTCTTGCCCGCATAGTAGTGTTCTCCGGTGAGGATGACCACGCCCTCCACCGCAGCTTTCACAGGTGTTCCGGAGGCTGCCCGGAAATCGACTCCGCCATGGGGGGCTCTCGGTTTGTCGTTCAGGATACGTCTTCCCCCGTAGGGGCTCGTGACCACGCCGGGAACCGGACGCTGGAGGGGCAATACCCAGTAACGCCGCGCCGTGAAGGTGTTCCGGGCTTTCAGAACCTGCTCCCGCTCCCGGGCGATACGCTCGAGAACATCCTTTGGAGGGGTCACCATCTTCTCCGGAAGCGAGAGCCTGGTCTCGGGATAGTGTTTTGCCCGCACTGCGATCTTCCGCTGCAGGGCGATCTTCTTTCCTTCCACATCCGCAATGAGGCGAAGTGTCTGCGTGCCCGGTTTGGCTTTACCCACCTCGGTACCGAGAAGGATCTCTCCCTCGCAATCACCGCCACGGCAGCGTAACTCCACATCCAGGGAAATGCCGAGCCAAGCCACCCGAAGTGTTTCCGGCGCCGGGACCGCAGGAAGGCGGACTCGCAGCCGAAAGGGCTCGCCGATGTGCACGGTCTCCGGACACTCCACCCCTATCGGCGCAACGGCAAGAGCCGTGGAGGCGCTCACACCCGTTCCGAAGAGAAAACAGGCGAAAAAAACCAGAGAGGACCATCGCCATCCCTTTCCCACAGAACGTTCCTTTCCGTCACTCCTCCGCCCCATGCTTCCTCTCCTTCCATTTTGTCCGTTTTCCACAGGCCGGTCACGGCATCCGTCGCAACACGCCCATGGCCGTTTCCCTCTGCATCGACATCGACCGCCCCACCTTCCCACAGGGTGCTATTCTCCCTGTTCCACCCTGCGGTGACAAGATCCCTTCCGATCCGATTCCGCCATTATGCGGCTTGACCGAAAAGAAGCCATGCAAGAAGATTGGGGAAATCACCTGTGCCACACGAACAGCGACCCCGGCGGCGATGTGCGGCACTCCGCCTTCTTCGCCGTAATTCTCTGGAGGCGTCATGAAACCCGTGCAGATCACCTACATCACCGCCGGCAACGGCCACAAGACCGCTGCCATGGCACTGCGAGAAGCGTTGAACGCACGCAACGTGCCCAACGTGGTCACGGACATCTTCAATTTCTCCAACACTGTCTTTCGCTGGTCCTACAGCGATGCCTACGATTTCATCAGCGAACACTCTCACCTGGCTTGCCGCTTCGTCTACGAACTGCTCGACCGCGACAGAAATTCCAGCGGCGTGGTTCGCCTCGTGGAAAAGCTTCGCGTAAACAACGTGAAGGGATTCATGCGCTTCATCGAGGAAAACATGCCCGACGTGGCGTTGTGCACCCATTATTTTCCGGCGAATGTCCTCTCGCGCATGAAGGAACAGGATCTCTACAGAGGCAAGATCTACACGGTGGTTACCGACTACGGTCTTCACAAACTCTGGAAGAACGACTGCGTGGACGGTTACTTCGTGGCCGGCGACTGGGTCCGTGACGCCCTTCTGGAAATGGGAGTGGAGAGGGAGCGCATCGTGCTCTCGGGAATCCCCGTGCTCCGGAAATACGCGGCCCTGCACCCCGAGGAGGCGGGGGCCGCGCTCCAAACACCCACCCCTCCTCCGCCGACACTCCGCCCCCCCAAAGAAGGGCTTCTCTCGGTACTCTTCGTTACAAGCGCGATTCCGGACAACCAGGCCATCCGCATCATACGGGACATCTTCGACGCGGCAATGCCTCTTGCGCTGACGGTGGTGACCGGAAGAAACCGGGATCTCCTGAGAAAGATCGATGACCTGGATTCCTCGGAAACGGTTATTTTCCGCAAGTTCGGCTTTGTGAACAATCTTCAGGAACTCATGGCCGAGGCGGACGTGATGATCACAAAACCCGGGGGGCTCACCGTGAGCGAAGCTCTCTGCGCAGGCGTTCCCCTCCTTCTGGTGAACCCCATCCCCTATCAGGAGTTGTACAACGCCGCCTATCTCCAGGAAAAAGGTGCGGGCATCCTCGCCCCGGACGAGGCGGACGTGGTCACCTATCTCCGCCTTCTCTTCGCCGACGAGGGAAAGCGTCGGGAAATGCGCAGGAACGCACTGGCTATCGCGGCCCCCCTGGCGGCAGACGTGATCGCCGAGGCGATCATCTCTGAAGGAGTATGTTCCTGAGACACGGAAAGACAGCTCCCGAAAGGCGGGGCAACATCCTTTTCCCCCTGAAAAACACCGCACCAAAAAAAGTGGAGGCCGAAAAGGGCCCCCACCTCGAATTTACCCGTTCCTCTTCTGCCGGAGTTGTTCCAGTTCGACCCGCGTTTTCTCGATATCCGCAGAGATCGTGCGAATCCATTCGTTCCGTTTCGCCTGATCCATCGTCTTGGATTTCGGATCGGTCTGAAGAAAACGAAGTTTCTTCTCCTGGATTTCCAGCCACTCCTCTTTCATTTTCTCCAGCTCGAAATCAGCCCGATCGTCCGCAGTTTCATTCTCTTCCCGGACGAACGCCCTGCTCATCGCGCATCAATCCTTCCTTTTCTTTCCTTTTGTCACCCTTCCGGAACCGCTCCTTGCCGGAGCACTTCATCAAGACTCTCCCGGCGGAAGGGGATCGCCATCGTCATCCATCACGCACGGCCACGAGGCCACCGAGGTTATCCCTTTGGCGGCACTTTTCACGTTCGTCTGCCTGAGGCGGATCTCGTGAGTCGCCGCGTTCACTTCACTCGAGAAAACCGACAGCGTCTTCGGCACGGGACCGTCGCTCATGAGAACGATCCACAGGGGATCCTCGTTCTCGCCACCCTCCTGCGCACCATCCCGAAGATTGGTGCGCAGCACGAGAAAACGAGCACCATTCTTCCGTTTTCCCTGAGTCCTCACATAGGCTTTCGCCCGCTCGTTGGAACTGAACAGTCGTACCGAGGTGATGCGCCCCTCGTCATCGTTCGACTCCACCACCGCGTTGTAAAGGATACGCCGTTTTCGTTCCCGAACTTCCCCGGCCTCCCCCACGCTCAACCCCTCTTTCACGTCATCTCCGGTAGAGTTTGAACAAGGCCTGGGTTCCCTCGTTTTCTCCGCCCTCGCTGGCGAGGCGCTCGTAAAGACCGAGAGAGGTCCTGAGGCCGGGGGCGTCCAGATGCAGCTCTTCCGCCGACGCAAGGGCAATGCGCATGTCCTTGACGAAGTGTTTCACATAGAAACCGGGCTCGAAATCCCCGGAGAGCATTCGCGGTCCCAGTTTCGACAGCGTCCAGCTCCCCGCGGCGCCGCTCTCTATACTGGCAAGCACGTTCCTGGGATCCAGACCGGCTTTTTCCGCGTAGGCAAGGGCTTCGCACACGCCCATCATCTGGGAGGCGATGACAATCTGGTTCGCCATCTTCGCGTGCTGGCCGCTCCCGGCCTTGCCCTGGTAGACGATGTTTTTCCCCATGACCTGGAACAGCGGGAGCATGCACCGATAGGCCTCCTCGTCACCACCGACCATGATGGAAAGCCGCGCTTCCCGCGCTCCGAGATCGCCTCCGGAAACCGGTGCATCCAGTGCCGCGACTCCTCGTTTCGACGCTTCGCCATGAATGCGCACCGCCAACTCCGGGCTGGAGGTGGTCATATCCACCACACAACATCCCCTGCGTACGGAAGCCAGAACGCCCCCGTCACCAAAATAGACCTCCTCCACATCCCTGGGGAAACCCACGATGGTGATCACGACATCGCTCCGGGCGGCAAGTTCTCCCACCGTGTCACACCAGAGGGCGCCCTTCGCGACAAGTTCTTCCGCTCTGGATTCGGTTCGGTTGTAAACACAGAGAGGATATCCGGCGGCGTGTATATGCCCCGCCATGCTCCGTCCCATGACACCGAGGCCGATGAATCCCACAACGGGGAGTGACGCGCCCGCTCCATCCCCACAACCGAAGGAAACAGCCATTCCGTCCATGTCCTCTCCTCCTTGCATCACCAACAGATTCCGGGCTCCTCACTTTCCGAAAACAGGGGCCGAAAACCGTTCGAAGAAAACCCTCGCGGGGTTTCCACATGCTCCCCATTGTACCAAACTACCGGAATTCCGGAGCGCTTTCGTCAGCCGAGAGCGTGCTATACTGCAAAAAGAAAGAGCGACAGATTCGCTATCGGGGTGATGGTCTCGTGTACACGGTGGGTATTCTTCTCTTTCACCACGTGGAAGAACTTGATTTTGTGGGTCCTTTCGAGGTGTTCTCCTACGTGAACAAACTTTTTCCGGGCAGCACCCGTGTCCTGCTCACGGCGGAAACGCTCCACCCCGTGGACTGTTTCAACGGTATGCGCGTCTTTCCTCACGCGGCGTTCGGCGAGTGTCCCCCTTTCGATGTTCTCGTCGTCCCCGGGGGCAAAGGGCGGATCGAGGCCATGAAGCGCGTGCGGATACTCGATTTTGTACGGGACCAATCCCGCTCGGCCCGGTACGTCACGTCAGTATGTACCGGAGCGTTTCTTCTTGCGGAAGCCGGACTGCTCCGGGGAAAATGCGCCACCACTCACGGCAGCGCCCTTGAGGAACTCGCGGCGTATCCTTTTGTGACCGTGACGCGAAGAAAGGTCGTCCAGGACGGCAACATCGTCACGGCTGGAGGCGTGAGTTCCGGAATCGATCTCGGCCTGCACATTCTGGCGTTGCTTTTCGATCGCGGTGTGGCGGAAGACGTGGCACGCCTCATCGAATACGAACCGAACACATCCACTTCGGGAGACCCCTGACACACGATACAGGACACAAACCGAAGAAACCGAAAAAGGAGCTGGAGAGAAACCATGAACAGAGCGGCAAAAACAGTTGCATTGGGTTTGCTTTTGTCGGTTCTCGTGGTCCCCGGTTCGCTGGCGCAGGAAAACCCGTTTCTTCTCCTCTTTCCCCATTTGAAGAACATGCCCGCGCCCCCGTGGGTCCGGGAGGGAATGCGCCTCACCTACTATTCCTCTGCGGCAAGCATCCCGGAAGGACGTCATCTCTACTTCAAGGATGAGAACGGTACATGGGTGGATGACCAGGGAAACCGATACAGGCAGGAAGAAAGCTCCGGTGCAGGTGGCCATGGCTATACCCAGATCGACGTGGCGGCTCTGGAGGGGCAGCGCGTCGCTCTCCACATCAAAAGCCTCGGAATGACCGGCATCGGCGCACAACAAAGCGCTCTTTCGCTTCTCGGCTTCGACGCTTACGAGGGACCTTCCGCGGCAGGCTCCGACTGGTGGATTTCTCCACAGTTCCTCGCCTCGGTGGAGGAACGCAACGACGAGGGGCTTCGCATCCTCCGCATGCCCTATCCGCTGGGACAGACCACCTACCGCGCCATCCGCTTTCAGACGGAGGACCCGCAGGGGCGCCATGTCCGGGTCTACGACCTGGACTCAGGCGTGCTGCTTTACGCAGGGAGCGCCGTTTCGGGACGCATCTCCGGTTCCTTCACGCAGGAACTCCGCCCGGGGACGTCGGGCATGCTGAGCCAGAGCACCTTCATAGGAGCACGCCACATGACGCTTCCCTGGACGCAGGGGACACCCCCGCCCTGGCTCGCCACACTCCGAGGGCTGCGCTACGAGGGGACCACCACGGTCTACATCCCAGGCTCTCCCGCGTTTCCCCTTCCCGTGGCACTCACGGCACAAACGATCGCCCACGGAGGGAGATGGCTGCTTCTCCGTGCGACAGATCTCCTCGCGTCGGTTCCCGGCCTTCCGCCTTCCGAAAGGCATTCATCCCGGATCAGCGGCATCGCCCAAACGGGCGGATTCTGGCTGCCTCCGGACGGTATCGGGACGCTCCAGCCCGGCCAACATCTCGACACGGACCCCGTGACGGGCATCGCCACCTCCGTGAGCTTCCGCGGAGCCGGTCAGGACGGGCGCCCTCTGGTGACACTGGTCGAGTCCTGTTCCGGCTACTCGCTCGAATGTGCCTACGACGCAGAAAGCGGTCTGCTCGCCGCATTCCGGCACGAGGACAGAAAACTCAACCAGGTCACGGAAATGCGCCTCGTGCAGACTCAATGAGGATGAAGCTCCTCCCAGGTTTGACCGTAGAGGAAGCGAGAAGCGACAGCCACTCTTCCACCTTTGTCCTCAACGCGACAAAAAACGGAACAACCTACGTACTTCACCGCAGAGGAATGAACAGGCGAGGCCCGTCGCTCTCCAGAACCCTGTAGAGCCGGCCCTTCTCCCGGTCCCAGGCGAAGGGGCCGCTTGAGGCAGGACAGCCGAATCCGTCGAGAAAGATCATCCTGCGCCCCACGGCAGTCTCGGAGGAAACCAGACCCCGGAGCGGCACGGCAAGGGGCTGCTTTCCGAGAACACGCCGCTCCCCCCAGCTCCCCCGGGGCGGAACGAGATTCCGGGATGTCATCTCCCGGAGCAACACGTCGGTCTCGACCGGGCAGGTGGACAGAAAGAAGAATGTCGCCCTCGTCGAGGCGGCAAACCTGTCCAGAAGCCAGAAGGCGAGCCACTCCGCTCCGGGAGGTGCCCCCTCGCGGAGCAAACTTGCCGCCGCCCAGAGCACCGCATCCACCGCGGCGAGCGATTTGGGAATCTCCCGGGAGTTCCAGAATCCCGAGACGGCATCCCACTTTCCGGGATCACCCTCGGAGAAAAGGGATTCCACCAACGCCAGCGCCTCCGCAGCAATCTCCATGGAAAAAGGACCCTTCAGTGCGGCACGGCCATCATCGCTCCGGAACATTTCTTCGAGGGCCGTCCATCGTTCCTCCGGCGAAGCGCTCCTGGCGGAGGAACGAATCAGCTCCTTCGCGGGGAGGATCTTCTCCCTCCCCGCCATACGCTGCTCATACCGATGCAACAACTCCTCGTAGGCGCTCTCGCCCCACGCAGTTCCTCCGGCACACGACATGGAAAGCATCAAAAGCACAAACACCGCGGCGGTACCGAGAATCCCTTTTGCAACCCTCCCTGATTTCACCGGCTTCCTCCTCCCTTCTTGCAAAATCTCACCATCGGTGCGGCTGCATGAACCGCACGACGTCAGGCCGAAATACCGTCCAAAACCTTTCCGAGCGCTCCGCAGGAGATGAGCTCGTTCACACGTTCCACAAAAGGAATGTTCTCGGGACAAATGCTCGCCAATCCCCCCCGGAGAAGAATGGAGGAATAGCCGAGATCGCGGGCTCCGCGGCACGAGGAGAGCACACAGAATTCCGCACAGAATCCGGCGAAAATTACCGTATCCACCCCAAGAGAGCGGAGCCGTTCGTCCAGATCGGTACCGCAGAAAGCATTGCCCTTCTCCTTCACGACACGGAGATCCTCCGGAGCGGCGACAAACGCCTCGGGCAGGTCGAAGCCCTTCGCCCCCGGAACGAGTCCATCCTCGACATCGCAATGCTGCACCCACACTACGGGCAGCTTCTTCGCCCGAAAGAGGGGTATGACGGCGTTGATCATCGCCTGCGCCTCTTCAAGGGAACGTCGCGTCACTTCGTTGTGCTCATAGAACAAATTCTGCATGTCCACGACAAGAAAAGCCGGTTTCATGAAAAACATCGCTCCTTCTCCATTCGGATTGTCCACCCGAGGCGGTGCTCCCGTCTCCCTTTACGAACAACGCTGAGACAAGGATCGTTTTCGAGGACCTCCTCCTGTTTCCCGGCTTCGCTCCTCCGCGTGGACAAAGAGATTGTACGGCAAATTCGCCTCCCGGAGGAGAGAAGATCGTTTTTCAGCAGGTCGTTTTTTCATCCGGGAAAGAGCGGAAAATCCGAAGAGGGAGCGAAGAAATGCCTTTCCGAGAAAAGACTGTCGCTCCGGTCCCGGAGAGGAGGAACGGCTTCCTCTGCGACGAAGGAACCCCTTTGCCTCTGCCGGAAAAATCCGAGCCCGGGAGAGGTCCGATGTTTTGCCCTGCCGCAAAGACTCACTCGTGCCGGGAGAGCCCCTTCACGACCTTGTCGATCGCTTTCCGCTCCCCGTAGAACGCCATTCCCACGAGATTGAGTTTCTCTCCGGGAACACCGAGCACCGCCGCACGGTTCGCCTCGTCTCCCGAGGTTTCGAAGAGTTCTTCCGTGTAGACGGAAAAGCGCACCTCCTGCCGGAGGGCACGTTCCCGGAGCGTTCCCATTTTCTCCCGCGGCGCGGTATAGATCATCACGGGCTGTCGCAGCATGGGGAGATACATGTTTCCGTCCGCATCGCGGTAGGGTTCCCCGAGAAGCCCGTCGATGCCTGCGATTCCGCTCGCTGTGAACGCGGTGACATTGAGTTTCTGCCAGGGAAGCAGGTCTTCCCGGACGACGACAGCGATTTTGTCCGCATACTCCACGCTCTTCACACCTCCAGAGATCGCCGGTAACACCCCGGCGTCATGCCGAAGATCTCCCGAAAACGTCGGTTCAGATGGCTCTGATCGCAGAATCCCGCCTCCAACGCCGCCTCGGCCAGACTCCGGCCCTTTTCGATGAGGTCCCTCGCCCGCTCCACCCTGCACTGGATCTGAAAACGGTGAGGCCACATCCCCGTCTCGCGCTGAAACAGCCGGAGAAACGAGAACGGCGAAAGGTCGAACATGGCCGCCATTTCCTCCAGAGAGCTGTTCCGTCCGAGATTTTCCCGGAGATGCGTCATGGCGTCTTGGACAATCTTGCCGGGAAGCCTCTTCGTGGGAGCGGGGATGCCGGGAGTACCGCATTGTCGGAGGAGGGTACCAAAGGCACGAAAAAAGGCGGTCTCTACTTCCAGCGTGGAGGCAAAACGATTCGTCAGCGTTTCGAACATGGTCGACAGAAGAAGTGAGAGCGCCGCATCGTCGCAGGTGGCGCTCCCGAAACGAAACGAGCGGCGCGGATCCGTGGGAACAGCCCTTGCGACCCGCTCCGCCAGGGAGGTCGGAACGTAGATCATCCGGTAGACGAACCCTGTCTCGTCCCCGGCATGACCGTCGTGTATCTCTCCGGGATTGATGGTGATGATCCCCCCCGGCGTCATGCGGTGTTCGCTTCCGCAGCAACGGAACACCTGAACTCCCTGCAGGGTCTGCCCCACGGCGATGTCGTCGTGGCTGTGCAGGGCGTAGGCAAAGGAGACGAAGCGGGAATACCTAAGAAACACGCCTTCGAGAGAGGGAACTCTGTGGAAATCCGTAAATTCCCGGTCGCTCCGTTTTCTCTCTTTCACGGCGCGCCGTCCCGCACAGGCGATTCCGGAGATGCGCGGCGCACCGCGCCTTTTTGCGCCCCGACGGACGGGCCAGGCCAGACATAGGGCAGATCGGGAGGTTCCGTCCATCCGAATCGGCCGTACCACGACGGATCCTTGCGGAGCAGGTTGGACCGGTGCGCCCCGTGGAAAGCCTCGTCCCCGAACCAGAAAGGGAGAAAACCGCGTTCCTCGCCCTTCATGGCACGGACATACCGCTCCGCCAGCTGCACCGCAAGCGCTTCGCCTTCGGAAGACGCTCCTTCGAGGCGGAAGGAGACCGCGAGAATCTTTTCTCTGCATGTGTCGGTGAAACCGAGAGAGATCCAGCGGTCGCAGATGACGACGCCGAAATGCGCGAGCGCCGCGGTGTGTCCCTCCCACATGATTCTGGCCGGGTGCGAGCGCCACCCCGTCAAAGCGCGACCGGGGAGAAAGGTGTTGAGAAGCTGCAAAACCTCCACGCGCTGCTTACCGAGGCGTTTCGGATCGAGTACGGCGGCACTCGCCGCGAAGTCTCCGTAGGGAAGAAAGGTCTGCATGGTTGCTCTCCCGAAATAGATACACCCGTCATCGCCCTCTCAAAACGGAAGGGGTTTTTCTCGCCCGGCGAGACTGTCGTCCGGCACTGCACTTCTGCACTCCACCTCCGGGCACCTTCGCTCCTCGGCGGACATCATTCTTCGAATCAGCATAGACGAAATCCATCACAGACGCCAGAACCCTTTCCCCTCTTCTGTGCCGCCGATCGAGCACACCACAACATCCACGACATCGGAGAGGGATGGGCCATCGATTCCGGTATCTCTCTATGCCGGACAAAACCGTTCACACCGCAGCGGTTCAAAAACCTCCCAAATGAGAGAGCCCCCGGAAATCCGGGAGCTCTCTCGCGTCAGGACAGAGATCGTTCAACACCGCAAGGCATTCCCCGGAAAGGCCTTCCCGGGAAAGGAGAACGGATTTACTTTCACTTCAGTTCTTCCAGAGCGCGAAACAGAGCGTCCTTGAAACACTCGCTCAGCGTCGGATGAGGGTGCACCGTGTACGCCACGTCCCGGATATGCATGCCCTGCCGAAGCGCCAGTGCCGCCTCGGCGATCATGCACGAGGCCTCGGACCCCATCATGTGCACGCCGAGCAAGGTACCGTCCTTGCCCGCCACGACCTTCACGAATCCTTCGGTCTCCCCCATCGCAAGGGCCATGCCGTTGCCGAGGAAAAAGGCACGTCCGACGACGACGGGAATTCCCCGTTTCTCCGCCTCCTGCTCGGAGAGCCCCACCGCTGCGATTTCCGGATCTGCGAAGACACACCAGGGGACCGACTCCGGCGGAATGGCAACCCTGTTTCCCCGCAAATGCTCCACAGCGACGAGGGCCTGATATTCCGCGAGATGGGCCAACATCATACCGCCGGTCACATCGCCCACTGCGTAGACACCGGGCTCGGTAGTCTGCATGTTCTCGTCCACGGCAACACTCCCCTGGGGGGTACGGGCGATACGCGTCGTTGCGAGCCCGAACCCGTCCAGCACCGGAACCATGCTGGAGGCGAGAATCAGCCGATCGCAGCGCACATCCTCCGGTGCTTCCCGGCTCGTTCCCTGAACGCGAAGTGCCCCATCCTCCAGGGTGATCCGCTGGGGGCGAAAGGAGTCCACCATGCGAATGCCGCGTTTTTTGAAGTGCTGAACCAGCTTCTTCTTGATGTCTCGATCCGCCCTGCGGAGAAGTTCCTCCGAGTGCTTCAGGATCGTCACGTCCTTACCCAGGGAACGGAGGAGCTCCGCGAGTTCCACCGCGATGACGCCCGCGCCGATCAGGGCGACCGAGGTGACACGTCTGTGCTCGGGGCTCTTCCAGAGGTCAGGATCCGCCACGGCGCGATCGCCCGGAATGACTCCGGGAAGATCCGCTCCTTCAATGTCGAGGGGCAATGAACGGGATCCCGTGGCGAGCAGCAGAGTGTGCCCCCGAAGGAGCTTCTTCGTCCCGCTCGCATCCAAAACCTCAAGGGTTTTCAGCTCACCCGTCTCCAGGATCGAACCGATTCCTTCGAAAACCTCGACACCACTCATGCGCAGGAGTGTTGCGAGCCCTTCCCGAAGCTTCGAGACGACCGCTTCCTTTTCGTCCCACAGGCACTCCACACTTCCTCGTCCACGGAGGAGCCGGGCATAATAGGATTTCGTGGGAATGCACCCACGGTTGAGGCACATGCCCCCGAGACAATCCTTTTCCACCAGAGCGACCCTCATTCCCGCCTTGCCGGCGAGTTCCGCCGCCCGGTATCCTCCGGGGCCACCGCCGAGAACGACGAGATCGTAGGGCAACGTCATTCCTCCCGCCTCCACCGAAGCACCGGTTTTCTTGCCGCAGCAGTCTCGTCGGGCCGGGCCACGAATGTCGAATGCGGTGCCGTTTTCACCCCTTCGGGATTTTTCTCCGCCTCGTCCGCGATGGAGCAAAGTGCCTTCGCGAAGACATCCAGCGTTTCCTTGCCCTCGGTCTCTGTGGGCTCGATCATCATGGCTTCCTCGACAACCAGCGGGAAATAGATCGTGGGCGGATGAAATCCGTAGTCCATGAGCGCTTTCGCCATGTCCAGGGTGGAGACACCTCCGGAATCGTGTTGTCTTTTGCCGGAGAGAACGAACTCGTGTTTGCATGTCCGGTCGTAGGGAAGCAGGAAACGCTCCTTCAGGAGCGCCATGAGATAGTTCGCGTTGAGCACGGCATTGTGGGCCACTTCGCGCAATCCCTCGGCTCCCATGCTCAGGATATAGGCGTAGGCGCGCACCAGAACACCGAAATTGCCGTAGAAGGAGCGAACCTTCCCGACGGACAGAGGACGGTCCTCGTCGAATTCATACCGATCGCCGCACTTGCGGACGAGAGGAACAGGCAGGAAGGGGAGCAGCGTCTCTCCCACTCCAACGGGCCCGGAACCGGGTCCACCGCCGCCGTGGGGAGTGCTGAAGGATTTGTGTAGATTGAGATGAATCACGTCGAAGCCCATATCCCCGGGGCGGACCTTGCCCAGAATGGCGTTGAAGTTCGCGCCGTCGTAGTAGAGAAGCCCTCCTTTTCCGTGGACGATGTCGGCCACATCCGTGATCGTCTCCTCGAAAAGTCCCAGGGTATTCGGATTGGTGAGCATGATCCCCGCCACGCGGTCATCCATGGCCTCTCGCAGGGCATCCAGATCCACGTTGCCCCGTCGGTCCGACGCGACTTCCACCACATCGTATCCGGCCAGGGCGGCGGAGGCCGGGTTCGTCCCATGGGCTGTATCGGGGATCAGGATCTTCGTGCGCTTTTCGTCCCCCCGATGCCGATGGTAGGCCCGGATGATCATGATTCCCGTCAGCTCGCCGTGGGCGCCCGCCGCAGGCTGAAGAGAAACGCCGGCCATGCCGGTGATCTCCGTCAGCATCTCCGTAAGTTCGTACATGAGCCGCAGCGCTCCCTGAGAAAACTCCGCCCCCTGCAAGGGATGCGCCAGCGCGAAGCCGGGAAGGCGCGCCGCGTCTTCATTGCACTTGGGGTTGTATTTCATCGTGCAGGATCCGAGCGGATAAAACCCCTCGTCCACGGCGAAATTCTTCTGGGAAAGCCGCGTGAAATGACGAACCACATCCACCTCGCTCAACTCGGGAAGACAAGCGGGCTCGCGCCGCAGCATCTCCCCCGGCAGCAACGATGCCACCGCTTTTTCAGCGACATCGAGAGGTGGCAGAACGCATCCTCGTCTGCCGGGCACACTCGTGTCGAAACTCACCGGTTCCAGGCGATTCATTCTCCACACCTCCCCGCACAGACGGCAAAGCGCTCGATTTCCTCTCGGGTTCTCTTTTCCGTGACGGCGACGAGCCATCCTCCCGGATACTCCGGATAGGCGAGGGACAGATCGTATCCCCCGAGAAAACCCTCCGTCAGAAGATGGCGATTCAATCTTTCCACAGGCTTCGGACTCTTCAGGGCAAATTCGTTGAAAAACGGCGCCCCGAACAGAGGTGAGAAGCCCCCCTCCGCGCAAAGGCTCTCCCGCGCGACATGGGCCTTCTGGAGGGACTGCTCCGCAACCTCCCGAAGTCCCTGCGGTCCCAGGAGGCTCATGTACACCGTGGCCATGAGAACATTCAGGTTCTGATTCGAGCAGATGTTGGAGGTGGCCTTCTCCCGCCGAATGTGCTGCTCCCGGGCCTGGAGAGTGAGAACGAAACAGGGTTTTCCCTCCCGATCCGTGGTCTTTCCCACGACTCTTCCGGGAAGTTTCCGCATGTATTTCTCCCGAACCGCGAAAAAGCCGAATCCGGGGCCGCCGAAGCTCAGCGGATTTCCCAACGGTTGCCCTTCGCCGACGACAATGTCGGCACCGAAGGACGAAGGGGGTTCAAGAAGAGCAAGCGCGATAGGATTGGCGGAAACGACGAAGAGGGCGCCACTCTCTTTCACAACCGCACCCAGAGATGCCAAATCCTCGAGACAACCGAAAAAGTTCGGCTGTTGCACCAGAATCGCCGCAGTCTCCCCGGAGATTTTTTCCTTCAGATCCCCGAGATTTGTGATGCCATCCTTGATGTCGCATTCGACAAGCCGCATTCCCCGCAGGGGAAGATACGTCGCCAGAACCCTGCGCGTCTCCGGGTGGACCGAGCGGGCAACCAGCACATCGCTCCTCTTCGTCGTTCCTCCCGCCAGAAAGGCCGCCTCTGCTGCGGCGCTCGCACCGTCGTACATGGAGGCGTTCGACACATCCATCCCGGTGAGGGAGCAGATCATGCTCTGAAACTCGAAGATCGCCTGGAGCGTCCCTTGGCTCAACTCCGGCTGATAGGGGGTGTAACTGGTGTAGAATTCCTGACGAAGCGCCATGTGATTCACCACTGCGGGGATGAAGTGGTCGTACATTCCTGCCCCGAGAAAACAGGCCTTTTCTCCCGCATGCGCGTTCGATGCGGCGAGCGCACCGAGATGAGCGAGCACCTCCATCTCCGACATGGCGGATGGCAGTTTCAGCGAACGCGAGAAGAGGAGCGACTCGGGGATATCTCCGAAGAGTTCCTCCTCGTCGGAGAGCCCCAGTACATCAAGCATGGCGGCGCGCTGTTCCTCCGTATTCGGGATGTAGCGCACGCTTACCCCTCCTTTCGCTCCGTTTCCGCGACGAATGTTCTGTATGCCTCCCACGCCAGCAGTTGCGCACTCTCGGACGGATCGGAAAGCTCCAGGATCGCGATCCAGCTTCCGTAGGCATCCTGGTTCACGCGCTCGGGCGAATCCTCCAGAGCACCGTTGACCTCCACAACCTTGCCGGAGAGCGGCGCGTACACATCGTTCGCTCCCTTGACGGATTCGACGACGCAGAAATCATCCCCCTTCGACACGGTGCGACCGACTTCCGGAAGCTCCACGTAGACCACGTCGCCCATGGCGTGCTGGGCGAAATCCGTCACACCGATCCAGGCTTTCCGTCCCTCCACTCGTACCCACTCGTGCGTTTCCGTGTAAAACAACCCTTCCTGTACCTTCGCCATCATGTCATTCCTCCCCGTGCGTTCTCATCTCTGCAGCGTTCCGGTTTCGATACGCGCATCCCACATTCCGACCCGAGTTCAAGGAAACACCGTGTCACTTATGGTAGCGTTTTCGGACGAAGGGTTTCTTCACGCGCTTTGCCCGACGCCCCTTGCCGTGAATGTCGATGTGGAACTCCTCTTCATCGCAATGGGAAGCATCGAGAAGAGCCAAGGCGATACCCGTTCCCAACGAGGGAGAAAATCCTCCCGTCGTGACCGTCCCGATCTCCGTCCCTCCGGAAGTGCGGACCGTATAGCCCGCGCGGGGCACACCCTTGTCCTCCATGGAAAGACCGATGATCTTCCTCGGAACACCGCCGGCCGTCATGGCCGCCAGCGCATCTCTGCCGATGAACGGCTTGTCCAGTCGGACGAAACGGCCCAGATCCGCCTCAAGGGGCGAGATGTGCACGGAGATCTCATGGCCGTAGAGTGGAAGACAGGCCTCGAAACGCAGGCTGTCCCGTGCGCCGAGGCCGATCGGCAACAGACCTTCCGGCTTGCCCGCGTCGAGAAGCGCATCCCACAGGTCGGTGCCGCCTGTCCAGGGCACGAAGATCTCGAACCCGTCCTCTCCTGTGTAGCCTGTTCGAGAGACGAGAGCGGCCATTCCCGCGAGATCCGGGATCTCCGCAAAATGGAAAAACGGAATCGTGCCGAGGTCGAACTTCGTGAGGCGCTGCAGAATCTGTTGGGTTTTCGGGCCTTGAAGCGCCAGTTCCGCGTAGTCGGCGGAGCGGTCCGTCACGCGCACGTTTCCTGACGCATGCCCTGCACACCATTCGTAGTCTTTTTGCGCGTTCGAGGCGTTCACCACCAGAAAATAGCGCCGCGGATCATAGCGATAGATCAGCAGATCATCCACAACGCCTCCGTTGGGATAACACAGGAGGGAATAGAGCACCTGACCGTCGTGCATGGAACGAACATCGTTCGTCACCATGCCTTGAAGCCATGCCTCCGCATCCTCCCCCTCCACGAGGACCTCCCCCATGTGCGAGACATCGAAAAGTCCCGCCGTCTCGCGCACCCGGAGATGTTCCTCCACGATTCCGGGCCGGTATTGCACCGGAAGCTCCCACCCTCCGAAATCCACCATCTTTCCTTCCTGTGACAGATGTTTCTCGTAAAATGGAGTACGCCTCACCCTTTCCATCCCCTTTCTCTTCCCAGCATCTCTCCCCGACAGCACACATGCGCTACAACGCGATCCACGGTTACAACAACTCCAGTTCCTGAGACTCCAGCCATCCGAGGACATCCCTCACTTCCGGCGCCGGGCACGAGGTGTTTGCGGAACGAAGTCGTTCCGCAAACACCTTCGCTTCCGGAACAAGCCCGACGAAGAGAGCCCCCACGCTTCGAAGCAGCTCCGCATCGAGCGCGTCCGTAAAGAGACGACATTCCGCCACGACTCCGTCTTTCACCGTCATGCCAAGCTGCACCTCCCCCCAGTCGAAGCGGCGCTCCATCTCAAGATCGAAGGCGGGTGTCTTGCCGTAGATCCAGGAATGACTCGCGTATTTTTCTCTCAAGGCTGCCACGGTGTTCTCGGAAAACAGCGCGGAAGCGTCGAGGGTCTCTCCGGGACCGAATTCTTCGGAAAACGCACGCTGCAACGCGTCCCTAACATCCGCCACCTTCACGGCGGGCCTGAGTTCGCAGAGATTGGCCACTCGCGACCGAACCGACGTCACGCCCTTTGCGACCAATTTGGCCTTCGAAGGCTGGAGATAGCGCGCCATGCGCTCCATCTCCACAGAGACGAGAATCGTTCCGTGGTGAAACCTTCCGGAGGCCCCGCGGTAAAAGGCGTTCCCCGAAATCTTTCGACCTTCCACGGTGATGTCGTTTCGCCCTCCGAATTCGGCGGCGACGCCGAGGCTCCGCAGCGCGTCGAGCACCACCTTGACCTGCCGCAGGAAATCGTAGGTTTTCGGCGTTGCCAGAAAGGTGAAATTACAATTCCCCGGGTCGTGATAGACCGCGCCGCCCCCGGAAAGGCGACGGGCCAGACGACCACCCTCCGCCTCGAGGAGTTCCGTGCGGCATTCCCTCCAGGCGTTCTGATTTCTGCCGATGACCACCGTGCGGTCGTTCTGCCACAGATAGAGGATCATCGTGCCATCCTCGACCCGATCCAGCAGATACTCCTCGAGTGCGAGGTTCCACCAGGGGTCGTGCGAAGGCGATGTCACCCGTATCGTCCGGATCTTTCTCATCTCTCCATCCCCTCCAAAACGAAAAAACGCACGAGAGAAACTCTTCGGGTCATCCCCGAGAAGTTTCTGTCGTGCGCCCGAAAGCACCCTTCAGAACCCGTCCCGCCGTAATCCTCGTGCCTGAGAGATTCGGCCCCATTGCAGCGGCTTTGCCCCTTCGGCGCCCGCCTCCCGGCGGGACTCTCTTACGGCGCTCATCCTCACGCTATTCTATATCACTTATAACAAAATAGCCTACTCCGCCTCTCCGTGTCAACCCTGAGGGACACACTCATGCAAGGCAGTGCTCGTCTCAGCGAGCGTCCTCCCCATCCGCCACATAGACTTTCAAGAGCAAGGAAACTCCCTCCACCTCTTCCAGCCGTTCCCCCACGAGCCGGCAACAATGTTTCTCGTAAAACCGGGTGTAGGGGTTGCCCCCAAGAACTCGAATCTCCACGGGAAGAAGCTCCCGCGTCGCCAGCTCCGAGACCGCCGCCTCGAACAGGGCCGTTCCGATGCCTCGCCCCTGATGCTCCGGTAGAACATAGAGGGCGTAAATCTCTCCTCTGCCATGGGAATCCTCACCCCGACAGGGACCGGACAGAGAGAACCCGAGGACGCGATGTTCCTCCTCGACCACGGCAACCCGAACGGTAGGAAAAGCGGAGATCGCTTCGAAAAATCGCGCCGCCGAGTCCTCCACGCTCAGACCGTCGAGCAGGGAGTCCGGAACCAGGCCCGCATAGGCGCACCGCCACGTTTCGACTCGAACCACCGCCATCTGTCGTGCGTCTTCCGCCACGGCATTTCTGACCATCACCATTGTTCCGCCTCCAAGGCAGTGCTTCTCCATCGGCGTCTCTTCCTTTCGGCAAGGACGGAAGAGTGCAGCAGGGGCGCTCAAATGTCCTTGCCCATCAGAATGAGCGTGCCCTCGCGATGAAACGCCGAAAAACCGCTTTTCTCGTAGCAGTGCAAAGCCCTTGCGTTGAAGCTCCGCACCCGCAGCACAAGTCGTTTCGCCTCCAACGTTTCTCTGGCGTAACACGCAAGAAGTTCCAGCATCGCCCCGCCACGCCCCCGGTCGCGTTTTTCCGGGACGATGAAGAGAAACCGCACCATACGGACGTGTTTCTCTTCCGCAACATCGAGCGCTGCATGGCCGACGAGCTGTCCCTCGTCCTCAACCCAAAAGGAAAGACACCCTTTTTCGGCATCGAGCACCTCTCGCCACTGGGCGTGATCGAAGGGAATCCGGGCTTTAGGCCATACCAGGCAAAGATCCTCGGGATTCTCGATCAGCCGTTCCAACCGGGCAGTGTCCACGGGACTATTCTCGATGAGACGCATGGTCATCCCTCCTGCAAGAGAGAGCATCTTCGCCGCAACGCGATGCTCCGCAGGCGCACCGAACAACCGCGGGGAAATCCAGTCTTCACTGCGTTTCCATCGCGAGGCAGCCCGAGGGGCACACACCGACACAGAGCCCGCACCCGTCACATTTTTCCGCGTCCACAACCGGATATTCCCCGTTCTGCCAGCCGATGGCCTGGTAGCCCGCGTCGCGACAACTCACGAAACAAGCGCCGCAGCGGATACAATGCGCACTGCGACATCGCGCAATCGCCCGAAAATCCCGGGAAAGCGTCGCATGGGAGACAAGATGAGAAAGAGCACGGCCCACGAGCTCACCCGGAGAAGAGCACCCTTTTATCCGCAGGTACTCTTCGAGTCCCCGGCAAAGATCGTTGATGATGCCGTATCCGTGCTCCATAACGGCGGAACAGACCTGCAGCGACGACGCCCCCGCAAGGAGAAATTCCGCCGCGTCACGCCAGTCGTAGATCCCGCCCATTCCGGAGACGGGGACATGCATGGAGGCGGCAAGCGCCACGCAGCGCAATGCAACGGGCTTCACCGCCCGACCGGAGAGGCCGCAGAAGGCGCTCTCTCCCGCCACGGAAGGAATCGGACGCCAGGTATCCAGATCGATGCCGCTGAGCGCGTTGAGCGTGTTGATCAGGGCGACCGCGTTCGCCCCCGCCTCCATGGAGGCTTTCGTCCCGGCCTGGATGTCGCTGAAAGCAGGCAGTTTCACGATGAGGGGAAGCGACGTGGACTCGCGAACCCAGCCCACCACCTTGCGGATCGCCTCGGGGCGGGAGCCGATGCTGAATTCCCCTCCCTCTTCCGCGCCGCCGTGGGGACAGGAGAGGTTCAGTTCCAGCCAGTCCACACCGGCATCCTCAGAGGACCCGGCTACGGCACGCCATTGTTTTTCGTCGGGAGCGCCGCCGTAGAGGAGGCTCGCCCCGAGCCCCCGGTCGGGATACCGCCTCTTGATCGCCGCCAGGTCGGTGAGCCACTCCTCCGTGGAGCGCATGGAGGCCAGCTCCATATTGGTGAAGCCTAAAATACGCGTTCCCTCCCTCAAGGCGCGGATTCGCGGGCGGACATTCTTCCAGGCGGGCTCCTCGACCTGGGTGAGCGTCTTGATGATCGCACCTCCCCACCCCGCCTCGAAAGCCCTTTCGATCATCTCCCGGTTTCTCGTCGGCGGAGCGGACGCGAGCAGAAAGGGATTCTTCAGCGTCACCCCCAAAAACGTCGTCTGCAGCGTCACCGTCATGATCGTTCCTCCCTCGTTCCGTGCCTCAACAAAGACCCGTCGCGTTCCTCAGCAGGGAGAGATTTCGCCCCAGCACGTCCAGGTATTCGTCCATATTGAGGCGCTGCAGCTTGCCGCGGAGCACTTCCGGAAGGGACGAAAGATCAGTCGCCGTAGCGAGCGACGCCGTCTCTTCTCCGGAAAACACTACGCCGGAAGGGATCGGTTTCATGCGGCCCGCGTTTTCCGGGCAAACCGCCTGGCAGTGCAGACACCCCACGAGCGTGTGGTGCCACTCCCTGGGCAGGTGTTCCGGCTCCCCCTCCTTTCGCTCGTTGGCGAAGGTGAGACAATGGTCTGCGTGAATGACAAAGCGGTCTTCATCAATGCATTTCGAAGGGCAACTCCGTGCACAGGCGCCACAGGATGCACAGCGTTCGAGGAAACGCACCTCACCCCAGGCATCCTCTTCACAGGGGAGGTCGCAGAAGAACGCCGCAAAGCCCACCATGCTGCCCATACCCTCCACGTAACAGACGTTGTTGCGTCCGTACCGGGCGAGCCCACTCCGTGCCGCGAGCAATTTTCTGGGCCCGGGAGCGAAAACGAGACGCACGTCCGGGCACTGTTCGGCCAAGAGAGCGGATATCCTTTCCTTGCCCTCGCCGTAGATATAGGTAGGCGGAATCGTCGCGACAAGGTTTCCTTCCCCAAACTCGAAAAGCACGCTGCTCACGGGAGACGGGACGGCCATGACAAGCGGGCTGGACGCCCATTCGGGAGCAGGGGTGGCCTCGGGGCGAAAGTATTTTTTCAGGTACCACTCGGAGATCTCCGGATCCGTCTCGCCCCGGGCACAGCGCTCCAGAATCTCCTCACAGGCCTCGCGCATCCGCTCCGGACGAAGCGCGACGGCTTTGACGCCCGCGCTTCCCAGCACGGAAAACAGGCCATCCCAGGAAGTCATTCCGTTCATTCCTCCTCTTTGAGAAACCGTTCGAGTTTCGCCAGTTCCTCCGGAAAATAGGCGACCGCCGCCACCGGCACGGCTCCTCCGATGGCGTCGATGATGCAGCGGGTCATGTTCTCGTCAAAACCGCCGCACAATTCGATCACCTGAACGCCTTCCTTCACCAACGCTTTCGAGGCGAGCACCGCTTCCTCCAGATCCGCCACACCCCGGACGGACATGGCGAACGAAGGGGAGGAAAGCTTGACCGCATGTTCCACCGCATGCATTCCGCTCCCCTTGAAAATAAACCCGCAATGTGTCAACTTCATTCCGCAACACCTCTTTTTTTCTTCGGTTCGTGCTTGCTTCACATCGCCATTATCACCACAAGAAGCCGCTCTTGTCACCCTTCTTCAGCACCGTCGCCACGCCTGTTCCGGCGTACGCAAAAAAGTGACTTCCATCAGAAGGACGCTTGACCCGTCTAGGGCTTTACAGTCTAGGATCTTTCCGCACCACACGTCCAACGCAGACAAGGAGTGGATGAGAATGAAAGCAACAGGAGTTCCTTTCAAAGCGACACGCCTTCGGGTTGAGAAACACATGAATCTTCCGGCACCACCGGAGACGGTGTTTCCGCTGTTGTGTCCGATACGGGAATACGAGTGGATCGAATCATGGGCGTGCGACCTTCTGTATTCGGCCTCCGGCGTGGCGGAGCAGGACTGCGTCTTCAGGACCAATTTCCCAGTCCGGGGCGGGCAGGAGATATGGACAGTCTGCCGCTACGAACCACCCCATCACATCGAATTCGTCCGCACCAGCGAGCTGTGTGTAACACGTCTCACCCTCAGCCTTGCACGAAGCGGAGACAACGGCACATCCCTCCTGTGGAAAACTGTGCTGACAGGGCTCTCGGAAGAGGGAAATACCTTTGCCGCGCACTACGCGGAAAAACTCGATGAAGAAACGGCCACGCTGGAGCGTTTCCTCACACATTTTCTCCGGACGGGAGAGATGATGCGAGACGTCAGGTACCGATAAAGACTCCGGGAAAGCCTAATGAAGGCGGGCCTGACGCTGCAGACCCGCCTTCATTCCTTGATCCCGGTTTTTTTGAACGTCGCTGCGGCCTTCCGTATTCTTTCGATCTCCGCCTCTTCCACTCCGAGAGAATCCAAAAAGTCGCGATGCGCTTCGGGCGCCTTCCCTTCGAAAAGGACATGAAGCGCATGAAGCCCCGACTCATCCAGACCGGCCTCCCGCAGCATGGCGCTCCAACTCTCCTTGTTCGGAAAAACAGGGGTATCCACCGCTCCTTCCGTTTCGAGCAGGCGAAGCACGAGACGTTGTTGGCGGCGGAGATGTCGTATTTCTTCCGCAAGGGCGGCGAGGCGCTCCTCCAGTATTCGAAGAGGGCTGGAAAAAGGCGCGTCGAGAAGGCGTTTCACCTGGTCGAGAGGCATTCCAGCTTCCCGAAGCGTACAGATGCGTTCCAGACGTGCGGCGCACTCCTCGTCGTACAGACGATATCCCGCCGGCGTGCGATCACAGGGGGAGAGAAGACCTCTCGCGTCGTAGTACAGGAGCGTGCTCCTGGAAAGGCCGAATCGAGCCGCAAGGTCCGAGATGGTTCTTCGGCAGGAGTTCTTCATCCCTTCCCTTTCCTGTTCGACCGGTGTTTGCACTTTCCGCTTGTGTCGTGTCACGAAGCACACCTCCCCGACGTCTTCGCGGGCCTTTTCCTCGTTCTTTCTCCGATGTGCAGGACTTCCGCTCCATGCTATCATTTCCTCCGAGAAGTCGCTCCTGCGAACACGACGACCCGCCATCTCCCTTTCGCCGTGCAGGGCGAACCTCTCTCAAGGCACACGATACCAACCAAAGAGGTCTTCACCATGAAAAAAAAGGACAATCCGATCCGCTTCTTCCGCGATCCGTCCCGAGGAGCCTTCGAGATCAAACAGTGCCGAAACGGTCTCCATGCGAAACGACCGCATTACCACGACGAAATCTCCATCGGCCTCGTGGAGAAGGGATCCTGCATGGTCTCCGTTTCGGAAGGACAGTTTCCCGTCTGCGAGGGACACCTGGTTCTCTTCGCTCCCGGCACGTTGCACGCATGCCGCCCACGCGCCCGAGAAACCTGGGGGTTTCACATGCTCTATCTCGATCCGGCTTTTGCAGAGCGGGAATTCGGCGTCATCCTGCCCCGGGGGGCACATCTCGTCTCGTCTTCCCCCGTGCGCAACGTGGACAACGTCAAGAACCTTTTCTCCTCCCTCATCGAAGAAGACGCCGAAAGCACTCAAGGACGCAACACCATCGCCGCGCTTCTCGCTCTCATCCTCGCCGGCCGGCATGGCAACCAGGCGGATTCGGTGCAACCGCAGGCGACGGAACCGTTTCCGTCGCGGCTCCGCCGCATGATCGAGAGCAGCCCCGAGGACAAGATCCCCCTGACGTTTCTCGCGTCACAGGCGAACACCACTCCCACATCCGTCCTGAGAGCCTTTCGCAGGAACCACGGCGTAACTCCCCACGCCTTTCAAACGATCCTTCGGGTCAACCGTGCCAAAAAACTACTGCTCCACATCCCTTCTCTCGCCGCCGTGGCGAACGAAGTCGGTTTCTACGACCAGAGCCACTTCTCCAAGGTCTTTCGAGACTATTGCGGCGTCACTCCTTCTTTCTACCGCTCCGCCGCCGGGAAACCGAACTGACCCGCTCCACACGAATCCGCCCCCGCGCAATTTTTTCCTATCCCCCCTCGCCAAACCGTCGCATACTTCATTTCCGGAAAGGGGGGGATAGTCCGTGAAATGTGTCATCATCGTCAATGAAACACTTCCGGGAGGGCTGGCGGCGAATGCTGCGGCAGCTCTGGGGTTGAGCCTCGGCGCGCAGGAGAAGGATCTTGTCGGACCCGAGGTACGGGACGGCGACGGGGACGTGCATGCGGGCATCACGCGCGTCAATCTGCCCGTCCTCAAGGCGGACGCGGAACGTCTCAAAGCGATCTACGAAAAGGTTCTTCTTTCCCAAGACCCGGAACTGCGCGCGATCGGTTTCAGCACCCTTGCCCAGAGCTGCAAATCCTACGAGGTCTATACGGAGGCAATCGCACGGACACCTCTCGCGAATCTCCGCTATTCGGCCATATGCCTCTTCGGTCCGAGCAGACTCGTGAACAGCCTCGCGGGAGCGCTGCCGACGTTGAAATGACTTGCGGCAGCCTGGATGGACGCTTTCGGTCGAAGCGCCTTCGCCGGAGCCGTCTTTCAATCGGTGCAATGCACACGGCCCCCTTCTCGAAGAGAAGAGGGCCGTGTGCATCGCGGCAGAGCGAAAACCTACTCGATCACCGACGCCTTGAGGATCACCACCGGCTCCAGGGGAACGTCCTGAAAAAATCCGACGCTGCCGGTGTCCACGGTCTTGATGGCATCGACCACGTCTTTCCCCTCCACAACGCGGCCAAAGACGGCATACCCCCATCCCTGGGCGTTCTGTGCCGTATGGTTGAGAAAAGCGTTGTCCTTGACGTTGATGAAGAACTGCGCCGTCGCCGAATGGGGATCCTTTGTCCGGGCCATGGCAACGGTGTAGGCCTCGTTCTTCAAACCGTTGTTCGCCTCGTTCTCGACAGGATCCCTGGTCGGCTTCTGCGTCATGGTTTCGTCGAAGCCGCCTCCCTGAATCATGAATCCGTCGATGACCCGATGAAAAACGGTGCCATCGTAGAACCCTTCCGTGACATACGCGAGAAAGTTTTCCGCCGTCTTCGGCGCCCTTTCCGCGTCGAGCTCCAGCACGATGTCTCCCTTACTCGTCTCCAGTCTTATCATCCGTCGATTCCTCCATTATCTCAATATTGCTCGTAGATCCAGGACCGTCGGGGCGGAAACAGCTCGTCGATCAACGATTCCGTCGGATCGGAAACCCGCCCCACCCGAGAACCTGTGTGAGAGAGCGCGGGGAAAATGTCCGGCCTTGTTTGCTGAAGCTCCCGCCAGGACCGATGCCCCAGGCAGAGCGACGGAAACAGCTCTCTGTGGACACAGAAATGGGCGGCACAAGGTTTTTCGTCTCCCGGGCGGATCTCCGTAAGCCGTCCTCCGCACCAGATCAGGTCCAGGCTCTCGTCGAAAAAGTCCAGGCGCAACACACCGGAGTAGCCGGAAAAAAGCCCGCGCTCCAGGCGCTTCTCCAGCACCGGTGCCAGATGCGGCAACAACGTGCGATGATCGGGAATGAGAACCTGCCAGGCGTACATGTCCCCCAAAACCGCCCCCGACGCCAGAGCAATCCGCGAAAGAGGGGCGTCGGGATGCAGATCGAGCCGGATGTAGGGTTTTCCCCGTTCATCCGCGAGACGGCGGCAGTATCCAAGAAGCGAGGCCCCCATTTTCCAGGAAATCCCCTCGCTGACCTCGCTCACAATGAGGCCGCTGCCGAACCCGAACCGGGGAAGACGAGCATATCCCTTTCGTCCTCCGGCGTCCTCGAAAATCAAAAACTCCGAGCCGTACTCCGTCTGCTGTCCGTCCGTGAGCAGATACGTCCAGTGCTCCGCACCACGAACGGCGGAGACGACATTGGCTCGGGCAAACGCCTCGTCCTCTTCAACCAAGAAGGGAATGTCCTCGATGCCGGCAGGGCGAAACGTCACATTTCCCGGCTCTTCCTTCGCCACCGCATGGAGAGGAAGGTCGATGTGCGCGCACAAAGGCAGGGCATAGCGGAAACCCAACTTGTCATAAAAACCGGGGATGCCCTGGATGACGACGAGATGGAAACCATTCTTCCGAACCGTCTCCATGAGCGCGGCGTGCAGGCGCCGCATCAGACCCTGCTTGCGGTGCGCCTCGCCGGTACCGACGATTCCCAGTTCGGCCACGTCGAGGACGACATTCTCCATCCTCCATTTCCACGGAATGAGCGCGCATCCTGCAGCGATTTCGCCGCTGGAATCCTCTTCCGCGAGAAACCACGAACGCCCTTCCATCCGTGGAAAATGAAGAGCCAGGGATTCCGCAAAATTCCCCACCTTTTCAGGTTCGAAAACCTGGTTGAAAAAATGGCGAAGTCGGGGTCCATCCTTTCGAAGGTCGGCGCCCTTGAACGTATATCGATTCATGACAACTGTGCTCCTTTTTCGGTCCTTCACCCGTCATCGACGAGTGTTTTCGGAGGGGATCACGCCTTCCTCGCGACCGAAACGGCGGCACTGCAACGATTTTTCGATTCCATCACGCAGAGGCCGCTTCGACCGCGCCTCCGCAAACACGCCTCACGTCCCCCTGAGAGCTGAACATCCACACACACCCTTTCCATGAAGTAATCCCGCCAGTGGCGAAATCCAGGCAATCATATCACAAAAGAAAATCCCTCCCGGACCTTTCGGGAGGGATACGCACCGGAATTCCTTCTCGGAATTTCCTTTCCGATTTGTCCCGCTGCGGACATTTTTAGAGAAGCTTGTTCAGAGCTTCCTATAGCTTGTTCCCCACCGAGAATCCTTCGTAAACTGCATAAAGAATATTCCTCGGCGAGGAACAATCCCCGATCCGGTAAACTTCAGGGAAGATGTCTTCACATCTGGGAGAAATCGTCCTGTCCGGTTCCATGCCCTGGGCAAAAAGGATGAAATCGTAGGTCTCGTCAAGAATTTCTCCGCTCCCGTTTTCGTAACGGACAGCTTCCGGCGAGATTTCGACCAGCCTGATCCTGTCTTTTATCCCGACTTTTAACTTGAACAGGCTGGACAGGGTCTCGTACCGGTTGATGGGGTCCATGTCTGCGCCCAAGCTGTCCTTTTCCCTGCGGGTCACCACGGTTGTTCTGAACCCTTTCTGGGCAAGATAACATGCCGTTTCACACCCGATAAGACCACCACCAACCACAAGGACTTTCTCCGTCCCTTCCGGGATGGAGGCGGTCCCCTCAAGGAGTTCGACCGCCTGAGCGAAGAAACCTCTGCTCCCCGGGTTTTTTATCGTCGGGAGCCGTTTCGAATCGGGCAACGCACCGGTAGCAACCACAAGGGCATCGAAGCCTCCCCCCGAAAGAGCCATCTCCGTTATTTCAATCCCGACGCGGATCTCTACGTTCAATTTGGCAAGTTCACCCTGGAGCCACTCGCTCAACCACCGAATCTTGCTTTTCTCCTCTAAAATGCCGGCGGCAGCCAATCTCCCGCCCAGAGCCGTTTTTTTCTCGATCAGCGTGACCGTGTGGCCGCGCAAGGCGGCCACACGGGCGGCTTCCATTCCCGCCGGTCCACCGCCAACGACGAGGATTTTCTTGAGGGAAGGAGCCTTTCCGGCGATTTCCGGTTCGACAAGGCGATATTCCCTGCCGGCCATCGCGTTGACGGCACACCTGAGTTTCCATCCATAGCCGCTCCGATACTGAACACAACTGTTGCACCCAATGCACTTGCGAACAACTTTCTTCGTTCTCGCTTTCGACACCCAGTCGGGATCGGCAATCAACCCCCTGCCCAGGGCGACGAAATCGGCATCACCCCGTGAGAGGATTTCCTCCGCAACTCCATGGTCCCGAATCACCCCGACGGCAACCGTCTTCACGCCGCAGGTTCGGCGGATCTCCCCGGCAAGGTAGCTTTTCCAGCCTTGGCCCATTCCCATTCCTTCCACCTGAGCCCGCCGCGAGAAGGTGTGAGGCAAACGGTGCGTCCCGGCCGTAACGTGGAAGCAATCGACCCCGGCTCCCTTGAGGAGATTGACGACCTCGATGGTTTCCGAGAGGCCTCTTCCGGAAAGGTTGCGTTCCTCCATCCGTTCCGATTTCAGTACGGCGAAGTCTTCCGGAAGCTCGCGTTCGGGGGAGACGAATTCATCCCCGCTTATCCGAAAGATGATGGGAAAGCAGGGCAACCTTTTCCGAATCCCCTGCACGATTTCCAAGGCGAGGCGGGCCCTGTTTTCCGTCGAACCGCCGTATTCGTCCTTCCTTTGGTTCGTCCACGGAGAGAGGAACTCCGCGAGAAGATAGCCGTGGGCACCATGGATTTCGACCGCATCGAAGCCCGCCAAGGCGGCTCTCTCAGCGGCATCGACAAAGTTGTTCCGGATCCTGTGAATTTCTTCCCGCGTTGCCTCTTTCGCCTCGATCATGAGCTTACCGTAAAGGAACGGAGAGGGAGCGACGGGTTTCAAAGCCTCCCGGCTGCGGTCTCCGTAGAGGCCGCCACTGTGGTTCAGCTGTAGGGCTGTGGAGGCTCCGGCTTCGTGGAGGATTTCGGCCAGTTCGTGGAGTTTCGGAACGAAGCGGTCATTGTCGATCCTCATCTGCGTATGACCGGTTTTCCCTCTGGGAAAATCGACATTCACGCATTCGAGGATCAGCAGCCCCGTACCCCCTTTGGCTCTTCTCTCGTAGAAGGAGATCAACTCAGGAGAAACTTCGCCTTCCGCAGTGGCGAAGTTGGTCGAGACCGGAGCCATGAGGACACGATTCTTCACCCGGAGAGAGCCGATTTCTCCGGGGGCCAGGAGATTTGGGAAACCGCAGCCGGTACTGCTCGTCATCGATATACACCCAACCTTCCTCTCATCAGCCAGGTCATTCCAGGCGTTCTAGTACGAGCGTCGGAGCAATCCCGACAGGAAAACCTCCTGGCTTCTTTCGCCATACACCAGATGTGACACTCTCTCCGAGAAGATGGCCGGGCACCTTGCCCGGCCACCAAGAGTACGCTTTACCCTCGATAAGCCTCCAAGACAGGAACTATTTCTGTTTCCAGACACCCTTGCTCTCGTAGTAGCGGATGGCACCGGGATGAACCGGGACAGACGCTCCCATAGTCGCTGTCTGGAGAGCCTGCTCTTTGCAGGAAGAGTGTGCGTTCACCCAATCGTCCCGGTGCTCGAAAATGGCCGAAACGATCTTGAAGGCCACGTCTTCAGGCAGATCAGCCCGGCAAAGAAGATGATTCACGGCCCCCACTGAAGGCAGGGTGTCCTGGTTGCCATAGACCCCGGCCGGGATTTCCGTCGCAATGTAGTACTTGTACTGGCTGGTCATGTTGTTGATGACGCTGCTCTCGATACCGATGAGTTTCGCTTTGTCGGATGTCGTCGTAACTTCGACGATAGAGGGGACACCGATACCCGCCTGGTAGATGAAGCCGTCGCACCTTCCGTCGGCAAGGGCATCGACGGAATCCATGAGGTTGATCCTTTGACGCTTGATGTCCTTGTCAGGATCTAGCCCTGCGGCTTTCAGGATATCGACGGCAATGACCTCCGTTGCACTGCCTGGTTCGGCCGTTGAAATACGTTTGCCCCGCATGTCACCGATCGAGTTGATGCCGGAATCCTTGCGCACCACAATATGGGCACGACCAGTGTTGATCGCGGTCAAAACATTAAGATCGAAGGGCTTGAATCCGTTCAGACCCTCTTTGGCGTAGTAGCTCAAAATGGCGGTAGACATTCCCAGTTCGATATTCTTGGACTCAAGAAGCCTCAGGTTGTCCACAGATCCCCCGGTAACCTCGACATTGATCTTCAACGAGGGGTCAAACTTGTTGATCGCCTGCGCAAAGGCAGTCCCCACGATGTAGTAGGTTCCTCCCACGTTGACGGTGCCGAGCCGAAGCTGCGTCGGGGCCGCACAAGCCTGCTGAACAGTGACGCCCAGGAGTATCGCGAGTCCTGCCAATAAAGCGATTGTCACGCTCTTCGTTTTCATTTCTTTCCCCTCCCACCACAAGATTGTTTTTGAAACAAGAGTTCCTGGTATTTCCTGTTTCTCGAGATCAGCGAGCCTCTCACAGACTTTCCCGGCCAAAAGCGGGCTCGGGTTCCTGGTAACCAGGGTCATAAACTTTTCTTGCAGCACGTTTTCCGGCAGCGGATTTGCGTGTTCTCCAAGGGCGTCATGCCCTCTCCCTACAAAGGCTTCACCCTCCTTTGTCTTGAGTTCGATTTGAGCAGCACCCCAATACCCTTTGTCCTTCTCCAGCTCCTTGTTGAAAACTTCTTCTTCGGCAATGACGATCTTTTGGGCCGGGTCTTTGATTTCTTCATTGCCTAAGCCGTCTTTTGAGGAGTTGCATCGTGACGGTACCCTATTTCAAGCGAAGACCACCGCTCCCAAATCCCCGTCGCATCGGCCTCCCTGTCGAGACAGGCCTTTGGGTTGATCACCTTGCCGATAGAACCGTAAACCCCATATCCCCTCGTGATCATCTGGATGAACTTCTTCCCGGGGATGTCGGGCGTGTTCGAAAAAGCTACTGTCATCGCACGCCTATGTCCGTCGTGAGAATCGAGCAGCCTTGCCACGGAGCCGATCCACAGGGGCAGGGCACCGAGGCCGGCACTTTTCCCGAATACTCCCGAAAATACCCCATGCATATGCTTCCCTTCCGGGGGTGTCTTTCCGCCCAGGAACACGCCCGACCATGCCATGGGAACACCGGAATGGCCTTCTGCCTAGCCTCGCTCGGGATAGCCTCGCAGGCAATGCCCCGGAGCATCATTGCCAAATCAATGACAGGCATCTGAGACCATCGTCTTCTTTGTAATGTAGGAGACTGTAAGAAAGATCACGACTCCTGTAAGGTCTGTGTAAATACCCGGTTTCAGAAGGCAAAGGGCTCCGAGGATAAGCACGACACGGTAGACCTTGTTCACCTTCGTCAGGAGGAAACCTTGGGTAGCCCCGGCGAGACAGACTGCACCCACAACGGCGGTTGTCGCAGCCCAAAGGATTTCGAGCAGGTTCCCATTTGAAAGGAGCAGAGGGTTGTAAATGAACATGAAGGGCATCAGAAATGCCGGCAGTGCGAAAATAAAAGCCGTGTACCCTGTCTTCGTAGGGTCGGCATTCGCGATTCCAGCACCGGCGTAAGCCGCGATCGCGACTGGCGGGGTTACGGGCGCGATAACTGCGAAGTAGAAAACGAACAGATGGCAGGCGATCAGCTCGAACCCCATGTTCAGGAGGGCGGGAACAGCCATTGTCGCGGTGATGACATAGGCAGCGGAGGTCGGCAGCCCCATTCCGAGTATGAGCACCGCGATCGCGACGAAGGTCAGGGCAATGATCGGATACCCCCCCGAGAGGGAGAGGACGAGGGAAACGAACTTCGAACCGAGGCCCGTCAAAGTGATGCTACCGATGATGAGACCAGCACAGGCAAGTCCCATGGCGACACTGGAGAGGTTCAGGGAACCTCCGATAAGGGCGGCGCTGAGTTTCTGGAACATGGTCGGCAGAGCCTTTCTTTCGTTCAAGAGGATCAGAAGGGCGGCTGTGGCGATGCCGTAGAAGGCGGAGTACATCGGGGAAAACTTGCCGATTATCAGGACGAAAACAACGACTATGGGCAGAAGGAGATACAGCCCCTTCATCATCTCCGACGTCGAGGGGATGATCGCCGGATCAACGGCCGGGACGTTGTCTCTCTTGACGTAAAGCGTGACCCCGGCAAGAACGCCGATGAAGTAAACCAGAGCCGGGATAATCGCCCGGATGACGATTGTCGCATAGGGAACGCCGGTAATGTCCGACATGACAAAAGCCCCTGCACCCATTACAGGAGGCATGAGCTGACCTCCGGTGGAAGCAGCCGCTTCAACCGCCCCCGCCACGTAGGGAGCAATGCCGATCCCCTTCATCAGGGGGATGGTGAACGTACCCGTGGTGATGACATTGACCACGGCGCTTCCGTTGACCATCCCGAAAAGACAGCTCGCGATGACGGCGGCTAGAGCCGGCCCGCCTTGGAGCTTGCCCGTAAGCTTCAAGGCGACGTTGATGAAAGCATCGCTTGCACCACAACTCTCCAGAAAGCCTCCCAGAATGGTGAACAAGGCGATGTAGGTTGCAGACATCTGAAGCATGGAACCGAAAATTCCGTTGGAAGAGATGAAGAGATGTCCGAGGATCCGGGAGAAACTGTAGCCGTAGTGCCCAAGCTCTCCCGGCAGGTGCTGACCGAAGAGCACATACGCCAAGAAGGTCACCGTGACCGCGGCCATTCCAAATCCAACCGTCCGCATGGCTGCGTCGATCAATACGAGAATCAGGAGAACTCCGACCAGGATATCGACGGGGGTCGGGGCGACCGCCCTCATCACCAGATCATCGAAAAACACGCCGTAATAGACACAAGCACCGACTCCGACAAAGCTCTTCAGGGCTTTGACAAAAAATTCCAGCCCAGTAGTGTTTTCGTTGGCTTTCAAGTAGACAATCGGAAACAAGAGTCCAAGGTGCATGGATCTCAGGCAATGGGAGGGAATGACATACCAAATGTTTATGAGATGAATGACCGAAAGAACAACGCAGGCACCAATCAGAATCTTTGTATAAACCCTAGCCAACGTGAAATATCTCTCAGATGAATCAAGGCCGGTACTGTTAGTCATCGATATGCACCCAACCTTCCATAGTGCGAAGAAGTTTGCCGAAGACGGCTCCACCCGGGCCCTCGAACTCGAGAGCGATCCAAGCGCCGGGCACGCCGTTGATGGCATAGTTGCCCCTGCTCAAAGCCTTGTCGTTACGGACCGGAACCTGGGCGATGATCCGTTTCTGCGTGCTGGTGTTGAAGATGCGGGCCGTGGTGACGGGTTCGACTGCCTTGACAAGCCCTTCGTCGATGGCGAAGGGACCGACGGCGGAGGAGACATTCCCGCAGTTCATGGCCATCCCCACAGCAGGCATGCCACGCTGACCTGGCCGAACGTGTAGTCGACATCCACGTCAGGCCTCGAACTGGATCCAATGATTGCGACCTTGCTGATGGAGGAGTTGGCTCCCCCCAGGCCGTCGATCTGCCGCAGGTCAAGGCTCCCGAAGGCCCTCAGGATGACCCTGTCTCGGTTTCCCCTGTCTGGTGGGAGGTCGTTCTCGTGGAAGAACACTGCCTTGCTCGTACCTCCTCGCATGATCACGCAACGAATACGATCAAATGACATGATGGTTCCCCCTCAACGATGGCGTCGTCCATCAACGGGCTGTTTCGAGAACGTCAAAAATATCTCCTGATGTAATATGTAAAGTAGGTGATTCGACATGCGGAAGGCACTCCCAAGGCCCGGAATCGTGCTTCTCGGGCAGCCTGCGTTTGACCTTGCAACCACCAGGATCTTCTCTGGGGCGACTCGGAAGTCCTCCCCCGCGAAGAGGCTGCCCAGGCCGTCAAGAAGACATTTTTCGCCCGGTCAATGACTTCTGCTGGGACATTTTCGAAACACAGCCCCCCGATAAAATCGGCAAGTTGACCAGCCATCCCCATGATTTTCACGTCTTATTCTTTAAGGACCGCTTCTATTTCACGTTTTTTTAGAATTCTGTTCACAACCAGAACCCCAGCAACCAGGACAACACCGGCAACATCAGTCATTAGCCCTGGGTCAAGCAACAGGAGGGCACAAATTCCGAGCAGACACCTCGAAAAGAACCCCTTCGCCGGGTATCCCTGCAGACTCATCGAAAGTGCAGTGACTCCTACGAAGGCGGTAAAGGTTACGTGCGCGATCTCGGAAACCGAGCCCTGCATCAGGATCGCAGGAGCAAAGACAAAGATGAAAGGGACCAGGAAACCGGCTGATCCGAGCTTGACTGCTTCCCACCCGGTCCTTGTGTAATTTGCACCGGCGATTCCCGCTCCCGCGTATGAGGCCAAGGCAACCGGAGGCGTAATCGCAGCAAGAACACCGTAGTAAAAGACAAAGAAATGAGCGCTGATTGGACTGACCCCCATGTTGACCAGCGCCGGCGCCGCAAGGACGCTCAGGATGATATAGACGCCGGTTGTCGGTAAGCCCATCCCGAGAACGAAGCCCGTTATCATGGTGAGGATCAGGAGAATGATCAAATTACCGCCGGACCATAGAACCAGGAGGGAAGACAATTTCAGTCCAAGCCCCGTCAAGCCGAGCACGCCGATGATAATTCCTGCCGTGCCACAGGCAAGGGCAACGGGGACGACATCCTCCGCCGCTTCTTTCAGAGTCCGGATGATCACCTTCAGGGTCATCTTGTCGTTCTTTGAGAACCAGCTCAAAAGCACACTGATCGCGCAGCAGTACAGGGCAGTCTTGTTGGGGGTGAGTCTCATTCCGAGCAACATGTAGAACAGGGCCGCAAGGGTGATGATGACATGCCAGCCCTCAGTCATGACATCCTTGAAATTCGGCAGTTCCGAGGTCGCGTAGGCTTTCATCCCGCTTTTTACCGCCTGCAGATGGATAACGACAAAACACATATAGAAATACAGCGCGGCAGGGATAACTGCGGCGATCGCAACATCGGAATAGGGGATCCCCAGAACCTGGGCCATGATGAACGCGGCAGCACCCATGATTGGAGGCATGATCTGCCCTCCGGTAGAAGCAACCGCTTCGACCGCTCCCGCGAAATGTGGCTCGTACCCGACGCTTTTCATCAGGGGAATCGTAAACGTGCCGGTTGTCACGACATTTGCGATTGCACTCCCGTTAATCGTGCCGAAAAGCGCGCTCGTGAAGACGGAGATCTTCGCCGGACCCCCGCGAACACGCCCGAACAGGGCAAAAGCACCATCTTTGAAGACTTTTCCTGCCCCCGAGCTTTGCAGGAAGGAACCGAAAATGATGAACATGATGACAACTGTTGAAGAGACACCGATCGGAACTCCGTAGACTCCGTCATCCGAAAGGAAAAGATAGCTTGCCAAGCGTTGGAATCCATACCCGCGATGCGCCAGCCCACCTGGCAAAAATTTGCCGTAAAAGGCGTACAGGATCGCAACGATCGCGATGATCGGCATGGTCCAGCCCATCACTCTCCGGGTCATTTCCAGAAGACTGAGCACCAGCAGAGTCGCAAGGACAATTTCGAGCTGGGTTGGATCCCCTAGATGGAACACGATGTCTTCGTCGATCGAGATCAGGTAAAACGTTGCAAAAGCTGCGGTGAAGATTATTACAATTGATGAAAGACGCAGAAACCACCCGCCCTTTTCCTTCTCGCTCTGTTTCGACCAGCCAACGAGAGCGGCGATCACGATCGCCAATCCCAGGTGGACTTCCCTTTGGATCATCAGGCTTACCGTGCCGGTTGTTGTGGCGTAAAGATGGAAACAGCTCATGGCGACCCCTATAAATAGAATCAGCCATTGCAGCACCTTCTTTTCGTTTTCGGCAAAATTGCTTGCTCCAGGCATCGGTCGTTTTCCTTCCCTCTATCAGCTATGTGGAAAATCCAAACTTTGTATTTTCTCAATGAGTGTTACGAGGCGGAGAGAACTCTTCTCCGCCTCGTTGTTCAGCTATTGCCCCAAGACACCCTTTTCCCTGAAGTATTTCTCTGCTCCGGGGTGCAGAGGAAGAGTGATTCCCTTAACGGCAGTTTCCAACTGATATTTGCCAGCATCGGGATGGATACTCCCCAGCTCCTTCGAATTTTCGACGATCGCCTTCACGACCTGGTAGATCACTTCCGGGTCCTGGTCCTTGTCGGTGAAGAGCCAAACGGGAACTGCGGGGGTACGGATCGCTTGCGCGTTCTTGTACGTCCCCTCGGGGATCACGGAGTCTCTCCAGAACGGGAATTTTTCCTCGACGACCTTCATATTGTCTGCGTCGAATTCAATGAAACGAAGTTCATGGGTCATGGCCAGGTTGGAATAGGCGGCGGCAGGATAAGCCAGGGTCGCAATAAGCACATCGATATCGCCGTTTGCAAGTGCATCCGCAGCCTGATCATGACCGAGATACTGCCCCTTGTAGTCGACACCTTTTTTTAACCCTACCACCTGCTCCAGCATGTCCGGACCGAAGAACGGCGCACCGGCCGGGCCGAGGCTGACTCTCTTTCCCCGGATGTCACTCAATTTCTTGATGTCCGACTTGGCAAGAGTGATGACGTGGAACGTATTTGTCTGCCCTGACATCAGCACGCGGAGGTTTTCCGCGGGCTTGTTCTCGTAGGCCCGTCGCCCTTCATAGGCCGCTACGATGTCGTCAGCCATCCCCATGCCGATATCCGTGTCCTTGTTCACGACCAATTTGATATTTTCACTGGTCCCACCCGTTGCCTCACTGTTCATGAGGATATTCGGTGCATGCTTCTGGACGACCTGCGCTAAGGCCGCTCCAACCATGTAGAATGCCCCGCCGGAAGTACCCGATCCGATAGACAGGCTAACCTGCTGTCCCGCCGCAAATGCCACGCCCGCCAACATGCCGACCAGTGCCGGAACAATGAGCCATGAAAGCTTGAGTTTCCCAAGATTCCTGCTTTTACCCAACACGAACACCTTCCTTCTGATGTCAATGGATACCCTCCCGTACTAAGGGGATACCCATTTCCCCGCAGGTGTACGCATACCACCGTGACTGAGCAGAAATGATTCCTGAAGCTGCCGGGATTCGTCGGTTCCGTCATCCCTCCCTTCCAACAGGCTGGGTGCGGTGCTCCATCTCCCAGAACCTGTAGCTGCTCCCAGCCACATGGACCACGTGGCAGTGATGAAGAAACCGGCACAGGTTTTTCCTGAACCCAGAACGTCCTATTCGTTCACACGATTTCACCACGGCCGTGATCGCATGTGCGGCAATCTGGACGTCCCCCTTGGATACATCTCATGGGTGCCTGTGACATCTGATGACGCTTCTATCCTTGTTGGTTTCTAATAGTCGTTTTTCCTGGAGATTTCGAGTCCCGCTCTTTTGAGCAAGTCGATCCATTCAGGAATCTTGGCTTGGTCGTACCCGCCAAACGGCAATGTGATATTCAGGCAGGCGAGCACTTTTCTGTTGCAATCAAAAATCGGGACCCCCATGCCCGCTGAATTTTCGGATCTTTCCGCGAAACTGATCGCGTATCCATTTTCCCTTGTCTTTCTCAGCGCTCCGTCTACTTCCGGTCTTTGAGTAAAGGTGTTGCTCGTCAAGCTCTTGAATCCTTCTTCCTTTTCAAACCGGTCCAAGTCTTCTTTCGAGAAAGTGGACATCAGGACCTTCCCGGACGCGCCTCCATGCAGGTATACCAACTCCCCGACTCTGGACGAATATCGGATAGAACGCTCGCTTTCAAGCTTACAAATGCATATCTTCTTGAACTCACGACGCATAAATAACGAGACGGTTTCTTTTGTAGCTTGTCGTATTTCTTCCATGAGGGGACGAGCAATCCCAACTAAATCGATAGATTCTATAGCCAGACCCTTGAGAAATATAATCCTTGGTCCCAAACTACATTTCTTCGTCGAAGGTTCATAATCCAAAAAATCACATTGATGAAGCGTCGACAAAAAAACAATAAACGCTGCCGACGGGCATTTTCGACAAAAAGCATATTTCCGAATAGGTCAAATGCTTGTGATCCACATCAAAGATACCGAGGAGTTTGATCGCTTTTTCAACAGACTTGACCTGCTCATTCCCAGAAAACTCTTCTGTACCCATGCTGCTCTGCGCCTTCATGAGAATGCCCCCATTTTTCCGGAAAGGGCTGGATGCTCGTCATGGCGCGTCTTTTACCGTATTTTATTTTCACATTGTGAAAATTATTTTCTTAGTATAAAAAGTTTCTCACGAATTTTCCTTCTTGTCAATATAGTGGACTCCAACACCAGGCCACTTGCCTGACTAAGGGAACCCTGAATAAACTCCTCGGACAATGGCCGCAGCAATACAAAGCAAGAAAAAGGCCCCGAACGGAATCCGCTTTCACACTTCGGCGGAGTTCTATCGGGAGCTGACTCTACCTTCGTTTGATCTTACCCACCTTTGCTGGACACTCGGACAAGCGAGTACAATACCAGTCAGAGGTGGGGCATGAAAAACGAGGCGAAGCAGGAAAAGCGAACCCGGACCAAATATCCTGAGGAGTACAAGAAAGAGGCGCTGAAGCTCGTGGAACGCGTGGGCGTCCCGACGGCAGCAAGGCAGCTGGGCGTATCGGAAGCGCTTTTGTACTCCTGGCGCAGCAAGACGCGGCTTCATGAGGAAAAAGGCGAAGCCGAAGCCCGCCTTCTGGCGGAGAACGCCCGCCTGAAGCGCCGGCTAGCCGAAAAGGCCGAGGAACTCGAAATCCTAAAAAAAGCCGCAGCGTGTTTCGCAAAGAGCCTGAGGTGAGATACGCGTTCATCGACAAGCACTCAGGCGAATTTCGGACGCGCACCATGTACCGCGTGCTCGAAGTTGCCCGGAGTGGGTATTATGCCTGGAAATCCCGGGGGAAAGTATATTGCTCCCCATAGCCAACAAGCCACGAAGAAGACATCCTAGAGGGTGTTGGAAAGGGATGTTGGGGATGGGCGAGACGGAAGATCGGCAGGAAGATGTGCAGCGCTGGACGGCGAAGCGGTGGGCAGCCCTGGTTCTTGAGATCCTGAAAGGGAAAACGACGATAGCGGAAGCAGTCCGGTCTCACGGCCTCACGGTGGTCGAGGTGGAACGGTGGAAGGAGCGGTTCCTGGCGGGTGCGGAGAACGCCCTGAGAAGCCGGCCCAGGGACGAAGAGGAGCAGAAGGACAAGCTGATCAAGCACCTGGAGCGGAAGGTGGGGCGCATGGCCCTGGAGATCGACATCATGCAGGAGGCGATGAAGCCCTACCGCCCTTTCGACGGGAAGACGTCCAGCGAGTGAGGGATGCGATTCCGGAAGCATCGGAACGAAGGATTTGCGAGGTGTTGGACGTTCCCAGGAGTGCCTGCCAGCCAGGGAACAAGAGGAAAAAATGGACTTTCGGGGGGTCCGGCCGTAAACCCGGAACTTTCCGAAAGGATCAGGCAGTTGATCCAGGAACATCCGACCTTCGTCTACAGGCGGATATGGGCGATTTTGAGGAATCGGGAAGGAAGAGTCGTCAACCGCAAGGCGGTCTACCGGATCCTGAAGGTGAAGAAGTGGTTCGTACATCACCGGACAAAGACACCGAAGCCTCGGGTGAGGGGAAGTCGGAGCATCAGCGAAAAGAGCAACGAGAGATGGGCCATCGACATCACCCATATCCCCTGCGGGAAAGACGGGTGGGGACATCTGGTGGCGCTGGTGGACTGCCACGACAGGAGCTGCATCGGGTATGAATTCGCTCTCCGGGGCCGGGCGAAGGAAGCGGAGAGAGCTCTGGAGGAAGCCTGTTTGAACCGCTTCGGAACCTTGAGGAGTAAACGGTACAAACCGGTGATCCGCAGCGACAACGGTCTTGTGTTCCAGAGCCGGAGATTCCGGGAAATGTGTCGGGATTACGGATTGTCCCAGGAATTCGTGACGCTCTACACGCCGGAACAAAACGGAATGATTGAAAGATTTTTCAGAAGTCTGAAGGAAGAGTGCGTTTGGTTGAGGGATTTTCGGTCCTTCGAGGAAGCAAGGCGAGAAATACGTCGCTGGATCCACTGGTACAACGAGGGCAGGCCCCATCAATCTCTTGGGTACCTTTCTCCGAAGCAGTATCGGCTAAAACAAGCGGCATTAGTAGCTTGATTTCAGGGGAGCACTACAAGAGCATGGTGCAACCCAGACGTGCCCACACGAGAGAGGGCGGGGTATATTATACCCCGCCCTCTCTCGTGTGGCATTCAACATGGCAGAAAACATCGAGAGCATTCAATGCTCCTGTGACCCCTACTTCGTAAAAAGAAAAACTTTCGGGGGATATCTCTCATGAAAAATATTTTCATGCGTTATTTTTTTCACGCACAAAAAGAAAGCGGAGCCTCCTCCTTTTCTTTACTGAACGTACGCGCTCTCTCCATGCAGGGAAATATCGAGGCCTGATGTTTCCTCTTTTTCAGAGATGCGCACCGGGGTGAACAAGTTGATCACCACCAGAGCTCCGTAGGTGAAAACAAAAGCGTATGCTCCCGCGCCGACAACTGCGACGACCTCTTTGACAAAGAAAGAAACCCCACCCAAAAGCAATCCATTCGTTCCCGCAGCATTCACTGCGGGATCCGCGAAAACGCCGAGCATGACAACGCCCAGCACTCCTCCCACTCCGTGAACACCCCATACGTCGAGTGCATCATCCCACGAAAACCTATTTTTGATCGAGACAGCGAGATAACAGACCAGCCCGGCAAGAATTCCGATCACAACTGCGCTGTTCACCGTGACATACCCCGCTGCGGGCGTAATGGTTGCAAGTCCCGCCACCGAGCCAGTCAGAAGCCCGACGAACTTCGGCTTTTTCTCCCTGATCCATTCGACGAAAAGCCAGGTTATGCCCGCAAAGGACGCGGCTATATCCGTATTCAGGAAAGCCTGAGCCGTGACAGCATCCACAGCAAGCTCGCTTCCCGCATTGAAACCATACCATCCGAACCAAAGCAGCCCCGTTCCCAGTGCAACGAGGGGAATGCTGTGAGCGGAATCCACACCGCGCCTTTTTCCCACATAGAAAACGGAAGCCAGAGCCGCCATGCCCGCGATCGCATGAACAACAATCCCTCCGGCAAAATCAAGGACCCCCCATTTCTGAAGAATTCCGCCACCCCACACCATATGAACAAATGGAAAATAAACGAAAAGCAACCACACGACAAGAAAGACCAGATAGGCACCAAAACGAATCCGATTCGTGAACGCCCCCGTGATGAGGGCTGGCGTGATAATGGCAAACATCATCTGGTAGGCAATGAAGACAAATAACGGAATATTGTTTGCGCCCGCGAAAACATCCTTCAGCGTGAGTCCTCTCATGAAAGCGTGGTCCAGATTGCCAATAATTCCCCCCATGTCGCCACTGAAACAGAGCGAGTAGCCCACGAGGAACCACAGAACGGTCGTCAGGCACATGGAGACGAAACTCTGCATCATGATGGCGAGAACGTTTTTCCTTCCGACAAGCCCTCCGTAGAAAAAAGCCAACCCTGGAGTCATGAGCATAACCAGACTCGTACTCAACAGCATAAAAGCAGTGTTGCCCGTATCGAACACGATTACTCCTCCTTATCACCAGCCAGATATCCCCTGCAGAGTAAACCCCTTGAGGAATATTATGTCAACAAGCTAGACACTCATTGCAAAAACCTGTTTAAAATCATGTAATATAGTAACAATTATGTTTCATTCATACAGAATGATTAAATTTTTTATTCGCTGATAGACGAGCTAATCCTATCCATTCTGTTAGAAAAATAATATAATCCGCTAAAAACACTCGAGACAACACCCATGGCTTACCCATGGCTTCAGAAACAAGAGATCCTTCCGAGAACATGCCTCGGGACTATGCGGAGGCACGCATCGCTTTCGTTCTCTCGACGGGGGAGTGATCTTGCCCACCAATCGTGACCACCGAGCTAAGCGGCAAATTTCGCCTCGAAGGATTCGGGGCTCAGGTATCCGATGGAGCTGTGACGACGCATGCGATTGTAGTTGACGGCAATGTACTCGAAGACCGTCCGGCGCATGGCTTCCCGTGTCTGGAACCGGTTGCCGTGGATGACTTCGACCTTGAGCGAGTGAAAGAAGCTTTCGGCGCAGGCGTTGTCGAAGCAGTTGCCCTTGCCGCTCATGCTGCAAACCAGCTTGTGCCGCGTCAACAGCGCCTGGTACTGAGCGGAACAGTACTGACTTCCGCGATCGGAATGGACGATGACGCCACGAGACATCCCTCTCCGCCACAAGGCCATCTGCAGTGCGTCGCACGCCAGATTCGCCGTCAT